>Ga0123356_10004759_pt1 | contig 13969 bp, 12 predicted proteins | sample TergutEmb28metaG_2_FD_92546 | JGI IMG/M metagenome (GOLD analysis project Ga0123356, IMG submission 92546) | Embiratermes neotenicus P3 segment gut microbial communities from Petit-Saut dam, French Guiana - Emb289 P3 | ecosystem: Host-associated > Arthropoda: Insects > Digestive system > Gut ...
AAATGTGGCCTACTACAACACGCCTAGTCCGGGTTCGGCTATTCAATACGCCGAGCGGCTTGATGAGACCGGGGCCCTGCTGGCTTGGGGCTCGCCAGATGCATATCTGAAAGCGACCCCTCCCCAAATCAAGGTGGCGCTGGCGGATTATGACTGCCGGCTGGCCGCCAACTACATGGAAACCGTCATCGCGACCCAGCGGGCCGTGGAACAGGAATTCCTTGACGCCAATCGCCAGGTCTTGGAGGAAATGAAAGCCGCCGCCGGTGACTGAACCACCTCCAAAGGTCCCATGTTTCGGACCCGAAGCTGGCTCCCGGCGCCTCCAAGCCCACCACCTGCGGATTCCCGCAGAATCTCAGTATTCCTCTCTTGCAGCTGCCCTCATGTCATTCAACTCAGCTCGATGAAGGTCAAGGAACGACCGCTCCACCCGGATTTGTACGTCAAGTATTCGGTTGAAATAGTCAGTTTGTGCGCGACAATCATAATCCGCAACTGCGACTTCGACTTGGGCCGGTGAGGCAATTAGTCTCGGAGAGTCGTCAGTTGCTATGTCCGAGTTTTCAAGCGAACGCGCATAGAAGAAAGCCATCAGTGGAGTTGCTTGATTCAAATACCCTGTATTAGACGGGATGATTTCCTGGCCGCCCGTAACATCAATACCTGCCGCCATCATGCACTGCGACCATTCCCGGTTTAGTTTCACGGCCGCTGAATCAGACGGCACGTCCATAAATGTCAGCGTCTTGACGGCCCAAGCCAGTTCATTGAAATTGGCGTCAAAGCTTTCGGAACGCACCCCTTTCTCCGGTACGACTCCATTTGCATTTCCCACGCAGCCGCCAATCCCTTGATCTTGACCAGGAATCACTTCCGCGTAACCAATGAAGGCGACGTTGTATTGCGACCGGGCAGATGGGCTAAGACCATTTACGTAGGCTTGATTTTGGGCGTCTGCGGGATCACTGTAATCCTCGATCCTTGTGTCCACTGTATCTGGGTCCACCCCATAACCCCACCTCTCTACATGTGATCTGTCAGCATCAAGAGGTGGGACGTATAGCGTTGACGCCATGTCGCTAATGGAAGAGCCGAGTCCCTCGGCCGAGCCACCGTATTCAGTCGGGTAATAATTGAAACCGGATTCCTTCATACATCCCGCGATGATTCTCTCTCTTTGTTCGTGTTCAGCCTTTCTCATCAAATACTGCTCTTCAGGGTTCCAAACCGGCCCATCAAGGAACGGCCGATACGGGCCAAGCGGCGTATCTTCGGGCAACGGCTGCCCAAACGCCGCCCTGGCAGAATCGTTCGGTGCTATTTCGTCCCCCCTACTGGATGACTCTAGTCCAGCTTCTTTATCCGGACGGCTCGAGACTGTCGCCTTGACCAGAGCGCTCGGCTGCCAGTCGTTCGCGCACGCCCCAAGCGTCGCCGCTGCGACGATTGTCGCCACTGTGACCGCACGAGAGACCTGCCGCGCGCGCCTCGGTCGGCGACCGCTGTTGAGACGCGCGCGGCATACATCAGTTAGTACTGGCACAGGAACTTATCCCCTCGATATAGTCATGATATCTTCACTGGATCATAATAGCAGAAAACCCCGGTTGGGCCTGCAAAATACATTGCATTGTGGGTTTTCGGGCCATAGATCCCGTCAGCCGTAACACGCAATGGGTTACTCTGCACGCTCCTTAACGCATTATATGTATTTGTCCCAAACTTCCCGTCAAGAGCGAGATTCTTCCCGAAGCAGTAGTTCAGGGTGTCCTGAAGGTGTAGCACTCCCGCGTATTTGGTTTGATTATATGTACCGGCCAAACACTGCCTGTTTACAACGGTATTGGCGCGCGCCCTTCCAGGTACCCAGATCGCGTATGATACGCCCTGCCCGGCTGGGACCAGGTAGTCAACGCAATACGGGTAGTTGACTGCGTTTGCCTCAGTGGAAACGCCTGGGGATATTACCACAACGGAGAATGCAAGCAACGCTGCCGCAACGAGTGAAACGCACAGTCTTACGACGAATGCCGTATAGTGTCTTTTCATTTTGGATATTCCTTGTCTTCCGATGGAAACTGAGTCGATTCGGTTTGAATGGGAAGCGTTTGTTTAGCTGTGAGAGGAGGCGTCAGGAGCCCCGTCCGAAGGTCCGCAGCGCACCGGCTCCAACCGGCCGCCGCTGGCCTTGAATCGACGCCAACACTCAACGACCAGGTTGACGAAGTACTAGAATAGCGATTCGGTGGCATTTCCCTTAGTTCCCTAGGAGCCAACCAGAGCCGCAAACAGTCGCTATGATGTGCAACGCGGATATCCTGCCGCATTCGCCTCTGCTGGAGACCTAGGGCCAATTGCAGCGAACAGGGAGAACGCGGCCGGGCTGGCTGCCAGTCGCCTCGGAGAAGAAACCAGTTCACGAGGCATTGGCGGTTACCTTTCTCTGGAAGTCGAGTACGTCTGCCTCTTTAGTTGGGTTAGCGTCGTTGATATTCTGTCTCTTCAGTTCGGATTAAGTCTGTTTGCTGCGCGCACAGCCGGGTCAGCGATGCCCAGGGTTTGCTTGCCGCATCCAGTCCTCGGAACCAGGATAGCGTCAGGCCGGAGGCTCACCGTGACTCTCGACATAACGTTTTGGTGACAAATTCACATGTCCCGGTCTGCTGCTGGCGCCCCACAATCATCCTTGAGCGGGCTTTCACCGGGGTGGCAGCGGCGAGCCGTGGTGGCGTCCCCCTTTCTGTGACTGGACGTGCCCCGTTCAGAATGTGTTGGCGACTCCGACGGTCTATGGGGCGGACCCTGATCCCAGCAATAGTCGTCCTTTTCGCCGCAATTGGCGCCGCCTGACCTCGTTCGACGCGTGCCGGGCCAGAGTGCCGAATGCCCGCCGACCCCTTTTCCGGAGTCATGCGGGCCGGGCAACCCTTGCTATCGCGACAACAACGCGGAGCCGGGGCCTCCTGGTTTTCTGGTAGTTTGCTTGAGTACTTTTGCTACACCCGGCAGGCCGGTACGGCCGTTCAGCACATACCCCACAAAAATCTGATCCGGAAGGAGCAACTTCGTGACAGACCCGGTCAAGCGGCAAACCGGACAGGCTGTGCCTAGCGTGGCCGGTTCGACCGTGCCGGGTCTTGACGCGGCCGCCTCGGGCCGCAAACTCGGTGTCCTGTGGGGTCCGGGCCGGGCCGTTTGGGTTTTGGCCGGTGTTGCCGTAGTTGGGCTGATCGTTGGTTTCGTGTTGGGCGGTCTGGTCAAGTCGCCCGGTGAGGCCGGTCGAGACATGATAGGTCCGGCTGAGGGGCTGATTACTGCTCAGGTTGAGGCTAGGGAGATCACAGCTACCGTGGTGGCCAGGGCAGATGTGGCCTTTTCAGACCCGGTGCTGGTGACCCCGTCCACTCCAGAGGGCACGCTGAGTGCAGTGGTGACTGGGGCGGTGCCCGAGGCCGGTGCTGAGATCAACGCCGGGGACGTGATCTTGGAGGTTTCTGGCCGGCCGGTCTTTGTTCTGCCCGGCGGGTTCAAGGCCTACCGGACCATGGGATCAGGGACAAGTGGCCCGGATGTGGCCCAACTGCGCGCCGCTCTGCAAGGCCTGGGGTTCAACGCCGGTACCGTTGGCGCCGAAACCTACGATGCGGATTTGGCGGTCGCAGTCAAAGCCTGCTACGACAAGGCCGGATATGCGGCACCGGGCAGCGAGGACCCGGCCTTGGCTAGGGCGGTGCGTGATGCCAGCGACGGACTGACGGAGGCCCAAGAGGCCGCCGGGCAGGCCAACAAGGAACTGGCCAAGGCCCAGGCCGTCCTGCAGACTGCGGTCGATGCCTATGCCGCGATCAAGAATGGGCCGGGCAAGGCGACCGCTAAGGAGGCTGTCATCCAGGCTCAGGAGGTGGTCGACGCCGCCCAAATGGCCGCCACAGGGGCCGGGCGGGCGGTCGCCCGGGCTGAGCAGAGCCTGAGCGATGCCCAGCGAGCCGCATGGACTCAAATGCCGGTTGGCGAGGTCGTGTTTGTCGATGACCTGCCTCGCCGGGTCGATCAGGTCAACGTCATGATCGGTGATGACCTGGCGGCCTTGGCCAGCCCTGACCCGACTGGTCCGGCCGGTGAGCCGGTCGCCCCGGTGGTGCTGTCAGGTGCCGAAATCAAGGTCACGGCCCAGGTCAGTGCGGCTGAGGGCGAGTTGCTGAAGGTTGGTGGCCCGGCGGTGTTGACTTTGCCTGGGGCCGGTGAGGTCACCGGTGAGATCACCACAATTTGCGACAAGGCTGCCCTGCCCGATGCCGGCTCCCAGGCTGGGCAGGGGGGCGGCGGCCAGGCGGGTGGCGAGCAATGCCCGGTTGGAATCAAAGTGGTTGATTTTGGTGATTTGAGCCAGGCCGATCTAGTTGGGAATCTACAGGTCACTATGACTGTGGGGACCAGCGCCGAGGGCTCTTTGGTTGTGCCGGTAGCTGCAGTAGCGGCCAACACCGCTGGCGAGGCCCAAATCACGGTGATCGACGGCGACCTGATCAAAGGTGGGGCCGCCAAGGACCAGGCCACCAAGACTGTCAAGGTTGAAGTGGGGTTATCAGCCGAGGGCATGGTTGAGATCAAATCGGCCGAACCCAATATCAAGGCTGGCGACCTAGTTGTGGTTGGCCAAGGCGCGGCTGGTAGCTCGCCCGGCCCGCCCGGGTAATGAGCCGACCGGTGCGCTCTAAACGCAGTTCGGCAGCCACAGGCCGTGCGGTAACGACACCCAACTACGGCGTGGCACTTGGGACGGCGGGCAGCGACGCGGTGGTTGAGTTGGCCGATGTGTCGCGGTCGTTTCCCGGACCGCGTGAGGTACTAGCACTGCGAGGCGTTGACATGACCATCCGCGCCGGTGATTACGTCTCGATTATGGGGCCGTCCGGTTCCGGCAAATCAACGCTGCTGAACGTGCTGGGGCTGTTAGACACCCCCACTGTCGGGACCTACCGGCTGGCCGGTGTTGACACTATTGGGCTGAAGGACAAGGCCCGGACTAACCTGCGTGGCCGGCGCCTGGGGTTCGTTTTCCAGGCTTTTCATCTGCTTCCCCGGCGTACCGTGCTCGACAACGTGGTCATGGGAATGGCCTACTCCGGGGTGCCCAGGGCGGAACGGGTCAGACGAGCGATCACCGCCCTTGAACGGGTGTCATTGCTGCAGCGGGCCAGCTTCTACCCCATCACTTTGTCTGGTGGCGAACGCCAACGCGTCGCGGTGGCCAGAGCGATTGCTGGCCAACCGGCAGTGCTACTGGCTGATGAACCAACCGGGAACCTTGACCAGGCCACCTCCGGTGGGATGCTCGACGTGCTCGATGGGCTCAACGCCCAAGGCCTGACCGTGGTCGTGGTGACCCATGACAAGTCGGTGGCAGAGCGAGCCGGGCGCCGCATGGTCATGGCCGACGGTCGCCTAGAGGAGGTGTCCGCGTGAGACGCCTCGGACGTTCGGCAAAGTCAACCGAGCCAGCCGAAAACAGAGCACCGGTACTTGAACCGGCCGTCGGAGCAACTGAACCACCCAAGTCAGGACCGGGACTGCAGCTGGGGCCAAGCAAACCGACCAGGGAGAACCGTTTCGGGGCCAGGGATTTGCTAGTTGAGGCGATTACCGGTTTAGCTGGTCGCCCCGGCCGGTTGACTTTGACTGCCTTGGTGGTGGTGTTGGGGATTGGTTCCCTGGTGGCAACAGTCGGTTTGGCGCAAACTGGCGCCCGGCAGCTCCAAGCCCGGTTCGACCAGGTGGCCGCCACTCACGGTCTGGTCAAGGTGGCAGAGGACCCCAACAACCCTGGCGTCGCCCTGAACACGCTGCCGTGGGACGCCGGGGAGCGGGCGGCACGGCTCAATGGAGTCAGGTCGGCTGGCACTGTCTCTAAGATCGAGCTGCCCGACACCCGGATTAGCGCGGCACCGGTGTTTGATCCGATGGCGCCACCGGGCCGCCAACCCACCATCATGGCTGCTAGCGCCGGGCTTTTCGACGCGGTGGCCGGTCGCCTGGGCCAGGGTGTTTGGATTAACTGGTTCCATGAACAGCGGGCCGAACCGGTTGTGGTGCTAGGCGCAAAGGCCGCCAAGCTTCTGGGGGTAACCAGGGTTGACAACCAGCCGGCGGTTTTCGTTAATGGCGCTCCCTACACGGTGATTGGGATTCTTGACGGTGCCGAACGGTCGGTCGACCTGCTTGAGGCGGTGATTGTGCCCCAGACCACGGCTCGGCAGGCCATGGGGCTGGAACAACCTGGTGAACTGCATGTCCATCTGGAGTTGGCAGCTGGCCCCATGGTGGCCAAACAGATAGGAGCGGCCTTGAACCCAACTGTTCCGGCCGGATTCGATATCACCATGCCGCCGCCGCCTTCACAGATGCGCCAACAACTCACGGCCGACATCAACTCGTTGTTTTTGATCCTGGGACTAGTGGCACTGGCGATAGGTGGCGTCACAATAGCGGTGGTGTCATCCCTATCAGTGATGGAACGCCGGGGAGAGATTGGCCTGCGACGGGCCATTGGCGCCACCCGGTCCCAGGTGGCAGCCCAGTTCATCACCGAAACCGCGATAGTAGGGCTGTTGGGAGCGTTGGCCGGGGCGGCGGCCGGTGTCCTGGCGGTGGTGGCGGTGGCCGCCGCCAACGACTGGACGCCAGTGCTTGATCTGCGCCTAGTTGGTGTCGCCACGTTGGCTGGGATTCTGGTCGGCATTGCCTCTGGACTGTTGCCGGCCACCCGGGCCGCCCGCCTCGAACCAGCCACCGCCCTCCAGCAAGGCACCTGAGCCGAAATGATTTCGGCGCCAAGCCGTGATGATTCTGCCGCGAGGGGCGTAGGGCGTGGCTGCTAGCGTTGGTCCGGTGCAGGCCGGCCCAATCATCAGTGATCTATCTGACCCGGCGGCGCAGCGCCTGGCAGATGTGGCCAAACCCAGTCACAACAACGCCAAAACCGCTGTGGTCGAGGACCTAGAACCGCTGCTGCACGCCATTGCCGCCGGGGTTGAGTTCATCGAGCTTCTCGCCGACTCGACCCGCCCGGTACCGACGGAACTGCTTCAGGCCTGCCAAGACAGTGGCCTGGGCCTACGCCAGATCGACCCAGCCCTGACCAAACGCATCTTCAAAACCGACAAACAGCCCAAAGTCTTTGGGATTGTCCGCACACCCAGGCCGGCCCGGCTAAGCCAACTGCTGAACCGACCAGGCGACTTGGTGGTGCTAGACGGAGTCAGGATTGTAGGCAACATTGGTGCGATTGTGCGTTCGGCCGCGGCCTTGGGCGCGGCCGGTGTGGTGCTGGTTGACTCGCAGCTATCCACGGTGGCTGACCGCCGCCTACTGCGCGCCAGCCGCGGGCTGGTTTTTTCGTTGCCGGTTGTCATCGCCACAGCGGATCAAGTGGCAACGTTCCTGCAGCAGAACCAGATCCCGGCAGTCGTGCTCGACGCCCACGGCGACACCCGGCTCTATCAACTGAGCCAGCGCCCAGAGCGCCTGGCCTTGGTTTTCGGTTCAGAACGCAGCGGGCCTTCGCAGGGTTTGGGACGCCTGGCCCAAGTGACCGTGTCAATCCCGATGTCGCCCCTGGCCGAATCGCTTAACGTCTCGGTCAGCGTTGGCATCACGCTTCAGGCCCGGGCCGCGGCACAGGCCTGAACTGGGCAAGCCCCGACCTCGTTGTAAAGCCGCAGCAGGGCGGTGGCCGCCCGGCCCCATGTGTTGCGGCGCCCATGTTCAACCCCACCTTGAGACAATCGGGTGCGCAAGTCGCTATCCCAGGCCAGCTGGACAATGGCGGCCGCCCAAGCCTGTGGCTCACGGGTCTGGAGCAAAATGCCGGTGGCGTTGTCGACCACCGAACTGCGCAGCCCGGTGGTCGAATAGCCAATCACCGGAGTCCCACAAGCGGCCGATTCCAGTGCCACCAGCCCGTAGGTTTCGCTATGAGACGGCATCAAGGTCAGCCGCGCGCCGCGCATCAGCCCAGCCAGCCGGTCCATGGTGACAGCGCCAAGGAAGACAACATCATCACGCACACCCAGTTCAACGCAGAGTTCCATCAGACTCGAGGCATAACCCAGATGCGCGCTCGAAGGCGCCCCACTGACCAACAAGGCCGGCCGGTGCGACGACTCGATCGCCGCCAGGGCCCGGATGGCCAAATCCTGGCCTTTGATCGGCTGGATCCGCCCCACCATCAAGACGTAACCCTGTGATCGTTTCAACGCAGCAGGCAGGCCAACTAAGTGCCCGGGGTCACCTGGACCAAACCGAACCGTATCGACCCCGGGCGTAACCACCGTGATCTTGCTGGCCGGGGCGCCCAAGTGAGCGGTGATGGCCGCCGCCTCGGCCGGAGAGACCGCCACTACGGCATCGGCCCCCCGCACAAGTTCAGCCTCCGCTGCCAACCGGCGCGGGCCTTCGGGGCTATCGCCTGGGGCCAGGTTGCGGTTCTTCAGCGCCGCCACGGTGTGCAGCGACTGAACGTGGGGCACCTGCCAGTCAGTCGCCACTTGGCGACCGGCCAGGCCGCTCAGCCAATAATGCGAATGAACCAGGTCAGCCGGTTGGCCGCGAGACACCTGGTCGGCAAACTCGGCCGCAATATCCGGCTCAAGAGCCTTCTTGTCAACCGGCCCCAAGGGACCAGCCGCGATCCGGTGGACCTGCACCAAGGGGGCCAGGTCAACCGCGGGCTGGTCAAGATGGTCAGGCAAAGTCGCCCGGGCGTAAATATCGACCGCCAGACCGGCTTGGCCCAGCGCGGCGGTGACGCCTTTGAGATAGGTGTTCATGCCGCCGGCATCGCCAGTGCCGGGCAGGTCCAGCGGCGAGGTGTGCAGTGACAGCATCGCCACCCGGGTCACCTGGCCGTCAATGGCGGGCCGGCGGTGGCCTAGATCCTTGCGCGCACCCACGGCAGCCACCCTACCTGGCACCAACTGCCCGGGACTCCTCCGGCCAGCTCATAGAAAAGCGTCCAGGCCTTGGGCCTTCATCCGGTCAACCAAACCTTTGACCCGTTGGACCTGGTGGAGCCGGCAAATCAGCAACGCGTCTGGTGTGTCAACCACCACCGTATCCTCAAGGCCAATCAGACCAATCACCCGGTTTGCCTGACGCACCACAACGTTGCCAACTGCGTCCAACACAACCAGCGGCGCGTCCGTCGCTACCTCGCCCATGACCAGTTGGCCGTTGCTCAGCCGGTCTTTGGGTAAGCCAGAGGCCAAGGCGGTGAAATCGCCCAGGTCATCCCAGTCGAAGTGGCCCGGCACGGTGGCTACGCCGCCTTCGGCCGCGACCGGCTCGGCCACGGCGTTGTCGAAGGCAACCTTGGTCAAATGGGGCCAAAGCGCCTCGACCGCGGCCTCGTGCCGGTCGGTGTCCCAGGCCGCCGCCAACTCGACCAAAGCCCCATGCAATGTGGGTTGAAGGCGAGCTAGATGGTCCAAAAGCACGCCCGTACGCATGACGAACATACCCGCATTCCAGCGGTAGCCGGCATCGGCCAAATAGGCCCTAGCCCTGGTCAAGTCCGGTTTTTCGACGAAAGCTAAAACCTGGCAGGCCTCCGGCGCACCAGCCAGCCTGAGCCGTGGCCCGGCCTTGATGTAGCCGAAAGACGTCACCGGGCCGGTCGGTTCAATGCCAATCGTGGCGATGTAGCCTTTGGCCGCCGCCACCTGCGCCTCCGCCACGGCACGGCGAAACCCGGCGGTGTCGCGAATAATGTGGTCGGCCGCGAACGAGCCGAGCATGACATCGCCGTGGCGTTGGTGCATGACCGCCGCGGCCAAGCCAATAGCCGGCATCGAATCGCGCGGCGCCGGCTCAATCAGCAGGTCGTGGGCCTGAAGCTGGGGCAGCTGGTGCGCTACCTCGGCGGCGTGGGGTTGGCCGGTCACCACCACGATGCGCTGGGCCAGGCCGGCCAGCCGGTCGTGGGTTTGCTGGATTAGCGTGCGGCCCTGCCCGGTCAGGTCAAGCAGGAACTTGGGTTTGGCCGCCCGGGAAATTGGCCACAGCCGCGTGCCGGATCCGCCGGCCGGGATTACCGCAATCAGTCCGGTCACTGGCCGCCTTCCGCTTGGTGGCGCTTGCCTGGGGGCGGTTGGCCGATGCCGAAGCGCCGGCTTATGCGCGCATAGACGCCTTGGGCAATGGCGCCGGCTTTTTCCGCCCCTTGTGCCAATATGCGGTCGAGTTGGGCCGGATCGTCTAACAGGTCTAGGGTCTGCTCTCTGATTGGCCTGAGGGATTCGACTGTTAGGTCAGCTAGGTCCACCTTGAGGTGGCCGTACATCTTGCCTTCGTATTGGGCCACGATTTGTTCTATTGGCTGGCCGGACAGGGCCGAATAGATGCTCAGCAGGTTGGCAATACCGGGTTTGGACTCCGGTTCCCAGCTGATTTCGCTGCCCGAATCGGTGACGGCGGATTTGATCCGCTTGGCAATGACCTTCGGTTCGTCTAGCAGCTCGATAATGCCGCTGGCGTGACCGGTTTTCGACATTTTGGCCGTGGGTTCCTGCAGGTCCATGATGCGGGCGGTCGATTTGACGATATGAGGTTTTGGCACCACTGCCGTGCCTTCGCCAAAACGCGAGTTCAGCCGGCCGGCTAGGACCCGGCTGAGCTCGAGGTGTTGGCGCTGGTCCTCGCCCACTGGCACCACGTCTGCGTCGTAAAGCAGAATGTCCGCCGCCATTAGCACCGGATAGTCGAACAGACCCACTGTCACGCCCTGATCCCCTAGTTTGGCCGATTTGTCCTTGAATTGGGTCATCCGTCCGGCCTCGCCAAAACCGGTGATGCAGTTGAGCAGCCAGGTCAGCTGGGCGTGTTGCGGCACCTGGGATTGGACAAACAGCACTGATTTGGTCGGATCCACGCCGGCCGCAATGAACTGCGCCGCGGTGGCCCTAACCCGACTGCGGATGTCTTCTGGGTCAGGCGACACTGTCAGGGCATGCAGGTCAACTACGGAATAGATGGCCTCATAGTCCGCCTGCAGTTCGATCCACTGCCTCAGGGCACCTAAGTAGTTGCCCAGGTGGAGCGAGTCAGCCGTGGGCTGGATCCCAGAGAACGCGCGCGCATTTGACACGGGAGACATTGTGGCACGGCCAGGCGTAGGGTTGGGCCCAATCATGCGCGTGACACCGACCCATCTGGCCGACGGCCGTGAGCTGTTCTACTTCGATGACTCCGAACCGTTTGCTTCCGGCCAGGCGACCCGGCGGTTGGATGACCCCAGGCCGCTGAGCCCACCAGACCACCAGTCCGCGCCGGAAATGCGACTTGACCCGCTGGCTGGTGAATGGATCGCCATGGCCTCAGACAGGATGGAACGGACCTTCATGCCGGCGGCCAAATCATGTCCGCTCTGTCCGGCACAGCCCGGGGCGGCTTACCAAGACGGCGAGATCCCTGACGCCGACTACGACGTGGTCGTCTTCGAAAACCGCTTTCCGGCCTTCGCCCGGCCGGCTGATCAGGCTATTGACGCTGGGTGGAGCCTTGACGATGACCCGATCTGGCCAGTGCGCCCGGCGGCTGGGCGCTGCGAGGTGATCTGTTTCAGCCCCGACCATGACGCCAGCTTGTCGACGCTGCCGCCTAGCCGGGTGCGGACCGTGATAGATGCCTGGGCCGTGCGTACCGAAGCCCTTCAGCGGCTCAACGGCATTGCCCAGGTCTTTCCCTTTGAGAACCACGGCCGGGAGATCGGCGTCACCCTGCCTCACCCGCATGGCCAGATCTACGCTTTTCCGTATCTGCCACCAAAGACCGCCGCCCTGGTGCGCCAAGCCCAGGCCTACTCGTTGCGCACCGGCGGCCACCTGCTAAATGACCTGACCCGAGCCGAGGTCCAATCCGGCCGGCGCCTAGTGGCCCAAACCGGCCACTGGATCGCCTATGTGCCGGCGGCGGCTCGCTGGCCAGTTGAGGTGATACTGGCGCCGCGCCAGGACCGGCTGGACCTGCCGGCCCTGAATCAGTCCGAGCGTGATGACCTGTCCCACCTGCTGCCCTGGTTGTTTGGGGGCCTGAACCACTACTTCGCCGGCGCCAAAGGCCAACCCATCGACATGCCCTATATCGCCGCTTGGCACCAGGCGCCGCTAGCCCCCGAGCTGCGAGCTTTGGGCCGGCTGCAATTGCAGCTGTTTTCTACTCGCCGCGCGCCGGACAAGCTCAAACACCTAGCCGGTTCGGAAAGCGCCATGGGCGCCTGGCTCGCAGACACCGTGCCCGAGCGCATTGCCGAACGCCTCCGCGCCGTTCTGGCCCCCTTGGATCATGTCTGAGCTACTGCGGCCCTGGCCGGCTGATGAGGGCGCGGCCCGCGCAGCCACGGCTTTTGCCCGGCATTTTGGCCACAGCCCGGCGGCGATCTATTCGGCTCCCGGCCGGGTCAACCTAATTGGCGAACACACCGATTACAACGGCGGGCTGTGCTTGCCTATCGCCTTGGAGCACCGCACTTTTGTGGCCTTGTCACCTTTGAAGTCCGATGCCGTTGAGTTGGCTTCCGGCGCGGCGCCGCCTTGGCAGGGCGATTTGTCCCAGGTCGTTCCGGTTGCCAAGTCGCCCTTGCCAGGCACAGCGGGTTCACAGCCGGGAGGAAAGACAGAAGCCTTTACACTTCAGGCCGTGTCGCACGCGGCAGCCGCAGAGCGGCTGCCCGAGAAGACGCGGCCAGCAAGCACTGCTGTACAGCCTTCTGGCATGGGCGCCGCTGCGCCCTTGCCAGAAGGCTGGGGTCGGTATGTGGCCGGAGTGGCTTGGGCCTTGGCCCAGCGCGGGTTGGCGGTTGGTGGCTTTCGGGGTCAGGTCGAATCCTGTGTGCCGTTTGGGGCCGGTCTGAGTTCATCTGCCGCTTTGGAGTGCGCCTTTGCGCTGGGTTTGAACCAGTTGTCCGGCGAACCTTGGCCTGATTCCGCAGCTAGCCGGGAGCTGATGGCCCAGGCCTGCGTTGACGCCGAAAACATCATTGTGGGCGCGGCCACCGGCGGCATGGACCAGGCCGCGGCCCTGCTGGCTCGGCCCGGCCATGCCTTACTACTTGACTTTGGCGCCGGCGGCCAATCAACCCAGGTGCCCTTTGACTTAGCCGCGGCGGGTCTTGTGCTGCTGGTCATTGACACCCGAGCCTCCCATCAACTGCATGACGGCCAATTCGCCTCCCGCCGCCATCAGGGCAGTGCGGCAGCCCGGGCACTGGGGGTCAAGGCCTTAGGGGAGCTCGGCATCGGGCAAATGGAAGCAGCCCTGGCGCGCCTGGACGATCCGCTGCTAGTGCGCCGTACCCGCCACATCGTCAGCGAAAACGAACGGGTCTGCCAGACCGTGGCGGCACTGGAGCGGGCCGATCTGGCGCAGGTCGGGGCGCTGCTGAGCGCCTCTCACGCCTCAATGCGGGACGATTTCGAAATCTCCTGCCCTGAATTGGACCTGGCGGTCGAGGCGGCCCAGGCCACCGGCGCACTGGGGGCGCGGATGACAGGGGGCGGTTTTGGCGGCTCGGCCATCGCTCTGCTGCCGGCCAGTCTGGTCGACCAGGCGACCGCCGCGGTTGACCGGGCCTTTGCTGACGCCGGTTTCGTCGCGCCGGTGTTCCTCCTGGCTACCGCCGGCGGCCCGGCCCAGCGCGTCGCCGGGAAAAGGGCCTAGCAGCGCCGTTCTCGCACAGGTGGCAATGTTTGTGGGTCGTGCTCGCGCTGGTTAACACTTTGCGTCAACCGCGTGCGACCCGGGCCAGGCGGCTAGCAGCACCTCCCCCGGCCAAGCGGCAACGCTTATTGGCCGCGTCTGAGGTTACGTTTGGTTGAGTGTGGTCGGGTGGCGGGTTTTCGGGGCCTGGCCTGTGGGTTTACTTCGAGTGGCGGCTACCGGGCTGGGTGGATGCCTGGCAACATCAGCTGCT
>Ga0123356_10004760_pt1 | contig 13965 bp, 8 predicted proteins | sample TergutEmb28metaG_2_FD_92546 | JGI IMG/M metagenome (GOLD analysis project Ga0123356, IMG submission 92546) | Embiratermes neotenicus P3 segment gut microbial communities from Petit-Saut dam, French Guiana - Emb289 P3 | ecosystem: Host-associated > Arthropoda: Insects > Digestive system > Gut ...
GCCGCCACCACTACCTGCCGCCACCACTACCGGCCGCCACCACTACCTGCCGCCACCACTACCTGCCGCCACCACTACCTGCCGCCACCACTACCTGCCGCCACCACTGCCAACTCACCACTGCCAACCACCACACAACCATGGCTTCTGCAGAAAACATGCCAACGAACTTGACTTCCAAACCCTATAAAATACAGCCTGCCTCCAGCTTCGGGCGTCTCAAATATGCTCGACTCGTCTCCATTCCGAGACGGTCCGTCTCCAAAGGAGTGATTCATGCGTACCATGGGGCTTGACGTCGGCAGCAAAACAGTAGGGGTGGCCGTCTCGGACTTGTTGGGTTTGACGGCCCAACCCCACAGCACCCTGCGCCGCCTCAACATGCAGGCGGATTTGGAAGCCCTGTCCACCTTGGCCAAAAACCATGAAGTCCAACAATGGGTGATAGGCCTGCCCCTGCATATGAATGCAAGCGAAGGCGCTTCAGCACAGGCCGCACGTAAACTCGGAGAGCGCCTGCATGCATACACCGGTTTGCCTGTACACTATTGGGATGAGCGCTTAAGCTCGGTTATGGCGGAGCGCGTCTTGCTGCAAGCCAACTTGTCGCGCACTAAAAGGAAACAGGTTATTAACCATGTAGCAGCCGCCCTCATCCTCCAAAGCTGGTTGGATGCGCAAGAAAGCCAGGCCCTATGAAACGTATTTTTGTCTATGTCCTGCTGTCCCTGTCCTTGTTGGCTGTTTTAGCCCTCGGCTATTGGCTTTTTAAACAGAGAAAACTAACCGAATTCGCGCAAACCCCTTTCGGGGATGAGCAGCCCAAAACCGTCCTCATTCAACGCGGCACCGGCCCCCGCGCCCTCGCCCAGTTGCTCAAAGAGGCGGGGGTTGTCCAGGAGGCCTCCCTCTTTTATGAGTGGGTGAGGAGGGAGGGGGTAGCTTCGCAACTGAAGGCCGGCGAGTATGAGTTTATAGGCCCCCTTAGCCCTGCCCAGGTGAGCCAACAAATTATTCATAACCAGGTTAAAACCTACCGTTATACCGTGCCCGAGGGCCTGCGTATGGACGAAATGATACCCATTATGGCCGGTGCAGGGCTGGGGTGGAACCCCGAAAAATTGCAGGAGTTGATGAGCAGCCCCTCCTTCGCCCACAGCTTGGGCGTGCCCGCTGCCCACCTCGAAGGCTTCCTCTTCCCGGATACCTATCTCTTCTCTCGCAGCACCACCGAAGAGGCCGCCCTTAAAAAAATGGTGGACGCCTCCCTCGCCGCCTATGCCGCCGCCCCCAAAGCCCCAGGTGTCCAACTCAACCTCCTGGAAACCATGACTTTGGCCTCCATTATTGAAAAGGAAACGGGCGCCCCCGAGGAGCGGCCCCGCATCTCCTGCGTCTTCCACAACCGGCTTCGCCTCAAAATGTTGCTGCAGACGGACCCTACGGTGCTCTATGCGAAAAGGCTGCGGCTTGGGCATTTTGAAAACAACATTACGCGGGAGGACTTGAAGACCCCCCACCCCTATAATACCTATACCACCAAGGGACTGCCCCCCGGGCCTATTGCCAGCAGCGGCAAAGCCGCCCTTGAGGCCGCCCTCATGCCCATCGACTGCAAAGAGTTATATTTCGTCTCCAAAAATGACGGGACGCATGTCTTCTGCGAAACCCTCCAGTGCCATGAAAAGGCCGTCGACAAGTGGCAAAGGCAATTCCATAAAAAGAAAAACACGCCCAAAGAAACCCCACCCCACTGAAAAGGGTTGTCCACTTAGGGGGGGGGGACGGCCTTCTGCCTGTTTCGCGCTGCCTGTACCATCAACGCCCTCGCATTGTCCGGGGGGGCTTGGGGGGCATAGGGGGTTTCTAAATCCCCTACCCTACCGTATTCCCCTAGGGCTAAGGCCGCCAGCTCCGCCCCCCCGAGTACATAACCTACCCTGCTTTTGTCAGAGAGAATCTCCTCATTCCTCAATAAACGCTCCCCTAAAGCCAAAACTGCCGCATATTCCCGCTTCGCTAATGCCCCTATAAAATCCAAATATTCTTTTGCCGTCGCGTCTTGTAGCTCGCAGGACAACCAGGCCCTCTCCCCCCAAAGCCCCTCCAAATCCTCCGGCCTTAAAAAAGGAATGCTGAAACGCGCCAGCTGCGTCAATGTGTGCAGGCCCTTGCGCTCCCTCTCATGGAAACCGCAGTCCCTCCCCAAGGCCTTCACATGCTCCAACAGCAAAACTTCCTGAAATTTGAAGGGCGCCAGACGGCTTTCTTCCTGCTGGGGCCCCCCCAACAACCACCTCCTCGCCTCTTTCGCCTTCGTACGCATCGCTAAATAGTTGGAGCGCAGCTTGTCCGGCGCCCCTCTATAGTCCAAGGGCGGGGCTTCCAAGCCTGTCAACACTTCCAACACGGGCCAATCCGCATTTTTGATGTCGGCGAAAAAAGGCGTCTCTGAGGACTTGAAACGCGCCTTGGGGGCCTCCAACTGCAAAATGGGGGCAAAATCCGAATTCTTCGGGGCCAGAGGGAAAAGGCCGGCAAAAGCTTCCAACACCTCCTTGTTCCCCAAAAATAAACTTGAAATATCCCTGTCTTCTCTCAACCCACGAAGGGCCATCTCTTCTCTGAAAGCCTGCGGCCAGCTTGGGGGAAAGGCCAACCCATCCACTTTGGGCAACTTCTGCCGGGGGCTGGCCAGTATAATCAAATCTCCATCGGAGCCGTGGAATAAATGTATGTCCGTAAAATAGGGGAGTAGACCCTTAGCTACAGAAGCTACCAGGGGGGGTGTTATTTCATAAAGCTGTAGCCATTGTACAAAAAGACCCCCCTCCGAAAGGTGCTCTGGAATGAATTGGTAGAATTCTTCTGAAAAAAGCGCCGCCACCCCGCTGACCCAGGGGTTGGAAGGCTCGGACATAATGATGTCATATTTCTTACGGTTGGTGCTAAAATAGGATTTAGCGTCATCGATAATAATGTGGGAGCGTGGATCGTCATAGGCACGCGCCACTTTGGCGCCAAAATGGCGGGCCCCCTCCACCATAGCGGGCTCAATCTCTACGGTGTCCACCTCCCTTATGCCCGGGTTACCCAAGACAAAATGCGTGCTCATACCCGAGCCAAAACCAATAATCCCCACACTTTGGGCCTCCGGCCTATAGAGCATCGGCAAGACGGCTGCTGAGATCATCGTCATTTCATCCGCAGAATTTTCTTCACGCATCCCTATGGAGGCATCCGGCTTTCCATTGGTAATAATACTGAGAAGTTCCCCTTCTTGGGTTACCGTTACCGAAGCGGTACGTCCATCTTTATGGTAAACCAGCTCACGCCCTAAGGTACGAATGCTGCCATAGCGAAAAACGCCGGAGCTCATGAGTACCGCGTCAAATCGACTGCTCAACACGCTCAACACCAATACCAAAACACAGCCCAGCGAGGCCAAAACCCTCTTCCTCAACCCTAGGGGCTTGCCCTTCCATGCCAGCCCTAACAAAAGCAAACCTAAAACCATGTCTGCCGCGGCCGCCCCCCATAGCGAAAGCCTAAGGCCTAACAGGGGAATAAGGCCATATACCGTTAGGACGACACCTATAATGGAGCCTAAGGTGTTAACGGCATAAACCCTTCCAATAGCCCTTTCACCCAACTTTTTCCGAAGCAATGTCAGCGTAAACAGGGGCAAAGTCATTCCGGCAAAAAACGCCGCGGGAAACATCACCGCCATGGCTATCAGCGCGCTGGCCACGTTGTAGAGCGTATAGGCCGAGTCGGTATTCCGGTTGAGCGTCTGCAACAACCACGCAACCCAATAAAAAGAGATATTGTATACAAATAAGGTGCCGATGGCGGCAAAACCCTTGGCCATTTGCGCCCAGCCCGAGGCCTTCTGCGAAGAGCGCAACTTGTCCGCCCTCCCCCGCAACCACCAACCCCCAAAGGCAATACCCGCTATAAACGCCGCCAACATTAACTCAAATGCGTGGAGGGTACTCCCCAACACCATGGACAACATTCTGACCCATACAATTTCATAGACAAAGGAAGTGGCCCCCGTCACCGCTGCCGCCCAAAGTATAAATTTGGACGAGGCCTTCTCCTCCGTTTCTTCCCCCCTCTCCTCCAAAACCACTGCCCTCGGCTGCTCTAACCTGGCCAAGGGCCAAACCAAAACCGCTACCATGAGGTTGATAATGCCGGCGGTTAAAACCGTTCCCGCTAAACCTACCGTCGGTAAGAGTAAATAAGTCGAGGCTAAAGCCCCTGCCGCTGCCCCTAAACTGTTGCTAAAATAAAGCCCCGCCAATACCCGACCGCCCGCCTCCGGACGCCAGCGTATATAACCCGCACTCATGAGGGGAAAGGTGGCGCCCAGCAGAATACATTGTGGGAAAATGAGCAGACCCGCTACCCCCCAGCGCCCCACCTCCAAGGGAAGGCCTGAGGACAACAGCGGGAAAAAAGAAGCATAGGCCCAGCTGCTGATGCCTTTGTAGTAGCCATGGAAAACCATGCCGAAAAGGCCTATCAGCAACTCAATGGCCGCATAAAGCATGAGGGGTTTTTTCAAAAGCTCGCTGCGGCGGCTTATCAGCCACGCCCCTAAGGCCATTCCACCCATAAAAAGTGCCAATACCAATACTTGGGCATAGGCTGAGTGCCCTAATATGAGCCCGAGGTATTGCGCCCAAATGGACTGATAAATGAGGCCCGCAAAACCAGAGCATACAAAAATCCACAACAGAGAAAAACCTTGCTTCTGTTTCGCTTGGCCCATGGAAAAGCCTTCTCTCATGCCGGCTCCAACTTGTTGAGTGAATTTCGCAGAATAAAAAAAGAGAAAGATAGGCTTAACTTAAAAGCTAAACCTAAACTTAGGGTTGGCTATCATTATCTTTTTTTTAAGCCTTTAGAAAAAAAATAAAAACGCCTTACTCTTCTCTCATTGACTGTTTTGGTTTGAGAGATATATTGGTATTCGCATTAATTCGAAGATAGTTTGCGGCTGAAAACCATGGGGTAGAAAAGGGGAAGAAAATGCGTATTCAAGAGAAGAGAAGCGGTTCCCAAAGAAGGCAAGGCCTCGCTTTGGGCTTGTTGTTGGCTTTGGCAATAACGTCTGTGGGCTGCACCTCTGAGAAGACGACGGGCTTAGAAGATATTGTTGAGCAGGAAAAAAACGAGGAGAGTGAAAACAAGGCAGGTGAAAACGAGGAGGTTGAAATCGCCTCCATGCTGCACGGCATGGTTCTTGACAGCTTTGGCAAAGCCCTGAGGGGTGTGCGTGTAAGCAGCGGAACAGTGAATGTTACCACAGACTATGCGGGGAAATTCCGCATTGAGAAACCGGCTATTGTCAACAATCGCAGCGTCATCCAATTTGAGAAGCCCGGCTATTTCACACTGACACGCTCGGGTGTAAAACAAGAAGAAACCTATCTTCGGGTGATGTTGCACCCCCAAGGCAACAGCAACACCAGCTTAAAACACACTTTCAACGCCCAAAACCCAACGAGTTTAACGATAAGAGGCAACGGGGCGCCCAACGCCATGCAAGTTCATTTGCAGGCTTCGGCTTTGGCGCGTGCGGATGGTTCGGACTATACGGGTATGGCGACAGCCGACATGGTTTATTTGGACCCCAACAACGAGCATTTTGCAGAGTCGATGCCGGGAGGGGATCTCGCCGCTATCAACGGTGCAGGCAATGAAGGGGTGCTCATTTCCTATGGAATGGTTGACGTCAACTTTTCAGACGATGAAGGCAATCCGCTGCAGTTGAAAAATGGCTCTCCTGCTCAGATCGTTTTCCCCCTTCCCGCTGGCATGGAAAACAATCCGCCAACCAGCATTCCACTCTGGCATTTCGACGAAGAGCAGGGGGTTTGGGTTGAAGAAGGCGTGGCCCAGCGGGTTGCAGGGGCCAACGGCACCTATCTATACCAAGGCGAGGCGAAGCATTTCTCGTGGTGGAATTTGGACATTTATGCGGAACCGGCCACTGTCGAAGGCAGTGTTGTCGATTGCAAAAGCAAACCCGTACCCTATCTCTTGGTAACGGGCCAGGTCATCGCCACGGAAACAGCCACAGGAATAACACAACTGGCCTCAAAAGTAGTTGCGTTTACCAACAGCAAAGGCAAATATTCGCTTCTCGTTCCGATTGGGCTCAACTATGTAGGTGCAGACTTGTCCTACACCTTGGACATTCGTGTCGAAGGCAATGGTGAAATAAAGGGGGGGGTATCGGGAATTAGGCTGCAACCAGGAAATGTAACAATAACCAACGATATATATGTGCCCTGCATCGATCTCTCCGGAGAAAGCGGTGGTGAGATGGGAGCTTTCTTCGACATAGAAAAAGGCTCTGTCGGGTATTCGATATTTTATGATGGTTATTATTATAACCAAAACCAAGAAAATCCAATTATTAGCTTTGACAACAATGGGGAGCGGATTCGCGTAGACATTATCAATTCCTGGAACGACGCAATCAGTGAGACAATCATAAAGGATGGCGCTGATTGTTTCATATACGCTGATCATTCGGGCTGGTCAAACCAGAGTCATAGCGTCTATTGCCACGGATCCGCTCTTGGATATCTGGAAATGGCCAAAGCTTCTCCCTATGGTGTTTTTGCAACATCGTGTTCCGCTGAGCCCATATGCTCCATGACTTCTGGTATACCCATCGCTGGAAAATTATGTGACTTTTATGCCTTTGAAAAGGGCAGCATAGCCACTTCCATAGATGACATTGGCCAAGAAAAACAAAACCTTGCTTTTTGGAATGGGTTTCGGATGTTGCATGAATATGATGCGAATGGCATCGTTTTGCTAGCACAGTCAGCCACCCTTGCGGTTCCGACTGAGGCCTTCAATCACCAGTCGGTTCCTCCAAAAAATCCATGTGATTGGCTGCCTTCATACCGTACGTGCCCTCTTGAATGGGAGAGATGGGGGCCTAACGTGCAAGACGCTCTTTGAGGGCAGTGCAGTATGTGCCCTCTTGAATGGGAGAGATGGGCGCCATAGCGCAACAACACCCCAACTTAAGAGGCTAAAACGACAAGGTTTTAGCCTCTTTTTTTATGTTATTTTTTGGGTGGGGGGTTGGTTTAGAGAGTCGAAAAACACCTCCCAAGGGACAAAAAAAAAGCTCCAAAGGAAAACCTTTGGAGCTAAAAAAAACCGGCAGCGACCTACTCTCCCACGCGGTCTCCCGCGTAGTACCATCGGCTCTGGAGGGCTTAACTTCCGTGTTCGGGATGGGAACGGGTGGGACCCCTCCGACATAGCCGCCGTTAATTCATATGAAGGAAAAAATTCGTTTCAGAAGCGAACAAAACAGTCTGTCGGGCATCCATTCCACGAATGGAGGGCCCAAGCAAGGACTTTTGAGCAAACTTCGATTTTGGTTTCAAACTGTGCTTTATGAGAAGAAAGAAAACAACCAAGCCTCACGACCGATTAGTACCGGTTAGCTAAGAGCATTGCTGCCTTACACATCCGGCCTATCAACGTTGTAGTCTTCAACGGGTCTTCAGGAGGGTTTACCCTCGGGATACCTTGTCTTGAGGTCGGTTTCCCGCTTAGATGCTTTCAGCGGTTATCCGATCGACACATAGCTACCCAGCGATGCCACTGGCGTGACAACTGGTACACTAGAGGTGTCTCCAACCCGGTCCTCTCGTACTAGAGGTCAGATCCTCTCAAGTATCCTACGCCCACAGAAGATAGGGACCAAACTGTCTCACGACGTTTTGAACCCAGCTCGCGTACCGCTTTAATTGGCGAACAGCCAAACCCTTGGGACCTGCTACAGCCCCAGGATGCGATGAGCCGACATCGAGGTGCCAAACCTCCCCGTAGATATGAACTCGTGGGGGAGATAAGCCTGTTATCCCCGGAGTACCTTTTATCCGTTTAGCGATGGCCCTTCCATTCAGAACCACCGGATCACTAAGACCTGCTTTCGCATCTGCTCGACATGTCTGTCTCGCAGTTAAGCTCCCTTATGCCTTTGCACTCGTCGCCCGGTTTCCAATCGGGCTGAGGGAACCATCGCGCGCCTCCGTTACTCTTTGGGAGGCGACCGCCCCAGTCAAACTACCCACCAGACAGTGTCCCTGTCCCGGTTAACGGGACGAGGTTAGACACCAAAAAGTCACAGGGTGGTATTTCACTAATGCCTCCACCAAACCTAGCGGTTTGGCTTCAAAGGCTCCCACCTATGCTACACAGTAAATTTCTAGTGTCACTGTCAAGTTGTAGTAAAGGTTCACGGGGTCTTTCCGTCTTTCTGCGGGTAAACTGCATCTGCACAGCTATTTCAATTTCACTGAGTCCCTCTCCGAGACAGTGCGGAAGTCGTTACTCCATTCGTGCAGGTCGGAACTTACCCGACAAGGAATTTCGCTACCTTAGGACCGTTATAGTTACGGCCGCCGTTTACTGGGGCTTCGGATCATCGCTTCACCTTGCGGCTGACGAATCCCCTTAACCTTCCAGCACCGGGCAGGAGTCAGACCCTATACATAGGCTTGTCGCCTTTGCAGAGTCCTGTGTTTTTGTTAAACAGTCGCTACCGCCTATTCTCTGCGACCCCTTTCAGCTTTGTCTGTACGACTGACCAAAAAGGGCACACCTTCTTCCAAAGTTACGGTGTCAATTTGCCTAGTTCCTTGGAGGAGGGTTCTCTCAAGCGCCTTAGGATTTTCTCCTCACCCACCTGAGTCGGTTTGCGGTACGGACACCCTATAAGCTCCACGCGAGGTTTTTCTTGGAAGTTGAGTATCAGCGAATCGTACTTGCGTACTTTCACTCGGCTCTCGGGGATAACTGCCTTGCCTTTTATTCGTACAAGACACCCCTACGACCTTGGACCAGACACCAACTGCTGGCATCGCCTAACTTCCTCCGTCGCCCCTCGTTTCAACGCTTATAAGATGGCGCAGGAATATTAACCTGCTTTCCATCGCCTACGCCTTTCGGCCTCGGCTTAGGACCCGGCTAACCCTGGGAAGTTTAACTTGACCCAGGAAACCTTGGGTTTACGGCGAGAGTGTTTCTAACACTCTTTATCGTTACTCATTTCGGCATCAGCACTTGTAACCGCTCCACCAGCCCTTCCGGTCTGGCTTCACCGCTGTTACAACGCTCCCCTACCGCCATACAAGCCTTCTTGTATGACCCGAAGCTTCGGTACCAGACTTAGCCCCGTTACATTTTCGGCGCGGCTTGTCTTGACCAGTGAGCTATTACGCTTTCTTTAAAAGATGGCTGCTTCTAAGCCCACTTCCTGGTTGTTTGTGACCTACCACATCCTTTCTAGTGTTCACTTAGTCTGGATTTGGGGACCTTAGCTGTCGGTCTGGGTTATTCCCCTTTTGCCAATGGACGTTATCACCCACTGACTGCGTCCCGAGTTAACAGTTACTGGCATTCGGAGTTTGGTACGGTTTGGTAATCTGGTGAGACCCCTAGCCGTTCCAGTGCTCTACCTCCAGTACAGAATTCCTCGAGCCGATACCTAAATATCTTTCGGGGAGAACCAGCTATCACGGAGTTTGATTGGCCTTTCACCCCTATGCACAGCTCATCTCAGAGATTTTTAACTCTCACGAGTTCGGTCCTCCACGTAGTTTTACCCACGCTTCAACCTGGCCATGCATAGATCACCCCGCTTCGGGTTATAATACACGCAACTGACGCCCTATTCGGGCTCGCTTTCACTACGGCTCCACCTATCGGCTTAACCTCGCTACGTATATTAAGTCGCCGAATCATGATGCAAAAGGTACGCTCTCGGGCCTTCATGCGCAAGCGCACGCGTAGCCCTCGAACTGCTTGTAGACATGTGGTTTCAGATTCTTATCACTCCCCTCACCGGGGTTCTTTTCACCTTTCCCTCGCGGTACTTGTTCACTATCGGTCGCTGAGTAGTATTTAGCCTTACCAGATGGTCCTGGCAGATTCAGACAGGATTTCACGTGTCCCGCCCTACTTGGGTACCCCGCTTTGGCTTCTTCAGTTTTCGCATACGCGGCTTTCACGCTCTATGGCTCGCCCTTCCAGGCGATTTTGCTAACCTCCAAAGTCCTCCCGCGGACCCGCAACCCCGATGCCACTTTCGTGGCATTGGTTTAGGCTGTTCCCGGTTCGCTCGCCACTACTACGGGAATCACTCATTGTTTTCTTTTCCTCAGGGTACTGAGATGTTTCACTTCCCCTGGTTTGCTTCTCCAACCCTATGTGTTCAGGTTGGGATACTGCGGCATAACCCGCAGTGGGTTTCCCCATTCGGAAATCTCCGGTTATAACGATTGGTAGCATCTCGCCGGAGCTTATCGCAGCCACCCACGTCCTTCGTCGCCTCTCAGCGCCAAGGCATCCACCACACGCCCTTAGTAGCTTGGTTGATTTTCATTCCTCTCATGGCTTTGCTTCCAAAGAAACAAAACCCACGTTTGAAACCAAAATCCAGGCTTGCTACAAAAGCCTGTTTCATTGCTTATGAAATTGAAATTTTAACCTTCATATGAAATTGTCAAAGAACAAAAATGGAGCTGATCGGGTTCGAACCGACGACATCCAGCTTGCAAAGCTGGCGCTCTCCCAGCTGAGCTACAGCCCCTCAACCGCCTCCTCCTCCAGGACTCTCTTTCAAAGTGGTGGGCCTGGGTGGATTTGAACCACCGACCTCACGCTTATCAGGCGTGCGCTCTAACCACCTGAGCTACAGGCCCAAGAGGACCTTCCGTCGAACCATCAACATTTTTCTTTAGTTTCCAAAGAGCTTCTCGCTCCCTCAAAACCAAACAGCAAACTTTAGGACCGCAAAAACGTTGACCTATTGAGACTTTGGAGCTTTCGCTCCTGAAATCACCTGATATGACAAGCATATCCTGATTTCCGGTCTCCTTAGAAAGGAGGTGATCCAGCCGCAGGTTCCCCTACGGCTACCTTGTTACGACTTCACCCCAGTCACCAACCGCTCCTTGGGCGTCTACCTCCCTTGCGGGTTGGCACAACGACTTCTGGTGCAGTTGACTCCCATGGTGTGACGGGCGGTGTGTACAAGGCCCGGGAACGTATTCACCGAAGCGTGCTGATCTTCGATTACTAGCGATTCCGACTTCATGGAGTCGAGTTGCAGACTCCAATCCGAACTGAGACCGGTTTTGTGCGATTAGCTCCCTCTCGCGAGTTGGCAACGCATTGTACCGGCCATTGTAGCACGTGTGTAGCCCTGGTCATAAGGGCCATGAGGACTTGACGTCATCCCCACCTTCCTCCGGTTTAACACCGGCAGTCCCTCTAGAGATCCACTTGCGTGGCAACTAAAGGCGAGGGTTGCGCTCGTTGCGGGACTTAACCCAACATCTCACGACACGAGCTGACGACAGCCATGCAGCACCTGTCTCTTCGCTCCCTTGCGGGCACCCCACCTTTTCGGGCAGGTTCGAAGGATGTCAAGACCAGGTAAGGTTCTGCGTGTTGCGTCGAATTAAACCACATGCTCCACCGCTTGTGCGGGCCCCCGTCAATTCCTTTGAGTTTTAGCCTTGCGGCCGTACTTCCCAGGCGGAGAACTTAATGCGTTAGCGACGGCACCGCAGGGGTCAACACCCGCGACACCTAGTTCTCATCGTTTACAGCGTGGACTACCAGGGTATCTAATCCTGTTTGCTACCCACGCTTTCGCGTCTCAGCGTCAGTTGCTGTCCAGATGGCCGCCTTCGCCACCGGTGTTCCTCCCCATATCTACGAATTTCACCTCTACTTGGGGAATTCCACCATCCTCTCCAGCACTCAAGCCTACCAGTTTCGAGCGCACTTCCTCAGTTGAGCTGAGGGCTTTCACACCCGACTTAATAGGCCGCCTACACGCGCTTTACGCCCAATAATTCCGAACAACGCTTGCACCCTCTGTATTACCGCGGCTGCTGGCACAGAGTTAGCCGGTGCTTCATTCTTTCGGTAGCGTCAAGGCCTTGGCTATTCACCAAGGCTTTTTCTTCCCGAACTGAAAGTGCTTTACAATCCGAAGACCTTCCTCACACACGCGGCGTTGCTGCATCAGGCTTTCGCCCATTGTGCAAAATTCCCCACTGCTGCCTCCCGTAGGAGTCTGGGCCGTGTCTCAGTCCCAGTGTGGCTGATCGTCCTCTCAGACCAGCTACCCGTCGTTGCCTTGGTGAGCCATTACCTCACCAACTAGCTGATGGGCCGCGGGCTCATCTCGAAGCGGCAGCTCATAAGAGCCACCTTTCCCAACAAAGTCCATGGACTTCGCTAGACTATCCGGCATTAGCCAACCTTTCGGAAGGTTATTCCAATCTTCGAGGCAGATTACCCACGTGTTACGCACCCGTGCGCCGCTCTACTCGCATTGCTGCTTTCGCGCTCGACTTGCATGTGTTAAGCACGCCGCAAGCGTTCGTTCTGAGCCAGGATCAAACTCTCCAAATATATTTATAAATTCGGATAGTTATTCCCGACGCGCTGCCGACGGCTAAGGTCGACAGCTACAAGTTATGAACTCACTTGCTCGTTATTATGTTTTGTGTGTCCTCCGGCTTAATGTCGTTTCCAACACCTTGCCTTCATGGACACAGAATTGACTGCGGTTTCCGCAGTACCATAAAGTTTGCTATCTGGTTTTCAAAGAGCGAGCACTGCAACTGCCAAAACTTAACTGCCTCAACACCGCCCTGCATCCTTAACCGCTTCACTGCGTCGCGGCTGTCTACTCCTTTTTTTGAGCCTTGCAAGAACTTTTTTGCAACTTTCAAAAAACCCCAAAACCACCTCCAAAACCGCCCGGCAGAAGACCCATCTTTCTGCCAAATCCACCGCCAACCGTCAAGAAATTTGTTCGATAAACTTATAAGTCTAGGTAAATATTCTAAAAAACCTAATGGCCTCCGCCACCGCCCTTTCTCCAACAACCCCTCCTCTCAACCAGGGCGGCGCTTCTAGGTGCTTGGGCCGCGCTTGTCAATCTACAAAATGCCTTTTTTTTTGCGTCAAGGATTTCCAGTGCTTGGCCATTGTACCCCGCGGCTTGTGCGACAAGTTTCGGCCGTGAGTATGGCATTCAGGCGGCTTAATGCTTTGGGCACCTCGTCGTTGATGACAATGTAGTCGTAGAATTGGAGGCCTTGGTGGATTTCCGTCTTCGCCGCCTCCAAACGGCGCGCAATGCTGTGCGCGTCTTCGGTGTGGCGGCTTCGCAGGCGGCGCTCCAACTCCTCCAACGAGGGCGGTAGAATGAAGACCAGCACGCAGTCGGGCTCCCTCTCGCGCAGCCTTCGGCCGCCCTGCACGTCAATGTCGAAAATCACCAGGCTGTTTTCGTCGCGCGCAAAGGCCACTTCGCTTTGCGGACTGCCGTAGCAGTTGCCGTGCACTTTGGCCCACTCTGCAAAATAACCCGCCCCTGCCTTCTCCATAAATGCCCCCTCATCCAGGAAAAAATAGTCCACACCCTCCCTCTCCTTTGCGCGTGGGGCGCGCGTCGTTGTGCTCACGGAAAAACGCGCGCCCTTCGTCTGCGCCAGCAGGGCGCGCGCAAGCGTCGTCTTTCCTGCCCCTGAGGGGGCGGATAATACCAACAACAGGCCTCCTGGAAATGTTGCCATAGTCCTTCTCTCTCCTCCCCCCCAATGCCTTAGTCGCCATGTTCCGCGTCTGCACTTCAAAACACAAGTTTCAGACTTTTTTCTTGGGTGTTTTTTTTGAGGGGGGAAATTTTGGGCCTGCGGCCCGGCTGTTTTTTAAAACGGTTTTTTTGCCCCCCCGGGCGGGGTTATTGCTGGGCCTGCGGCCCGGGCGTTTTTTGCCCTCCCGGGCGGGGTTTTATTGCTGGGCCTGCGGCCCGGGCTGTTTCCGCTGCGCGGCGGCAGTAGGTTTCGCCTCCCGGCGAGTCACTTTTTTGTGTGACAAAAAAGTAACCAA
>Ga0123356_10004761_pt1 | contig 13963 bp, 7 predicted proteins | sample TergutEmb28metaG_2_FD_92546 | JGI IMG/M metagenome (GOLD analysis project Ga0123356, IMG submission 92546) | Embiratermes neotenicus P3 segment gut microbial communities from Petit-Saut dam, French Guiana - Emb289 P3 | ecosystem: Host-associated > Arthropoda: Insects > Digestive system > Gut ...
GTGCGGCGGACTACATCATAGATATGGGACCGGGGGCTGGAGAGCATGGAGGGGAGGTGGTTGCGGCAGGGACTTTGGATGATATTCTGCATTCGGAGGCGTCACTTACAGGGCAATATCTTTCCGGACGTAAGCGAACCCCTGTTCCTCCACAGCGGCGGGAGGGTAATGGCGCGGAGATTGTAATAAAGGGAGCGCGCCAGAACAATCTCAAGAGTATTGAGGTGCATATACCGCTGGGCAAGCTGGTGGTCGTCACCGGTGTTTCGGGCTCCGGCAAGAGCACATTGGTTAATGAGGTGCTTTATCGCAAACTGGCGCAGGTGCTATATAAAACACGTGAAAAACCCGGCGAGGCAGATGTAGTGCTGGGTATTGAAAACATTGATAAGGTTATCAACATTGATCAGTCTCCTATCGGGCGCACACCGCGCTCGAATCCGGCCACATATACCGGTCTGTTTACCCATATCCGTGAGTTGTTTGCCACCTCACCCGAATCCCGCCGGCGCGGCTATGCGGCGGGAAGATTTTCTTTCAATGTTAAGGGCGGGCGCTGTGAGGCCTGTCACGGCGAAGGTTTTATTCAAATTGAAATGCAGTTTTTGCCGGATGTCACTGTAGCATGCGACATCTGCCACGGCGCGCGCTATAACCGTGAAGTTCTGGAAATCAAGTTCAAGGACAAAAGCATTGCCGATGTGTTGAATATGACGGTGGAGGAGGCATTGTGCTTTTTTGAGCATTTTCCGAAGGTCAAAAACAAGCTTGAAACATTATATGCCGTCGGGTTGGGATATATATGTTTGGGACAACCGGCGCCGCATCTCTCGGGCGGTGAGGCGCAGCGCATCAAGCTTGCCACAGAACTGTCGCGTCGTGCCACCGGTCGCACGCTGTATATTCTGGATGAGCCGACAACGGGTCTGGCATTTGAGGACGTCGCGGCGCTAATGCGCGTGTTGCAACGCCTGGTGGATGGCGGCAACTCTGTGGTGATTATTGAGCATCATTTGGACGTTATTAAAAATGCCGACTGGATAGTTGACTTGGGTCCGGGTGCAGGTGACAATGGTGGACAGGTGGTGGCTGAGGGGACACCTGAAGAGGTTGCCTGTCAGGAAATGTCGGCAACAGGCTATTACATTAAGCAGTCACTTGATTAGGCTCGTGACACGTCTCTTCCTTGGATAAAATGGATGCGAGCAAAACGGTGTCAATGCAGCAGAAATAACTCATTATGCTGCGCCATGCAAAGAAGATTGGTACAAGAGATAAGATGAGCCCTGTGTGAGGATAGCGGCGGGCATGGCGCAGATACCATAGTATGCACAATACAAAAGCAGTCACTTCCATGACAGTGAATAAAATGGGAGAATCCAGTGGTATTATACCTGTTACTACCAGCGTAACCAGCCCATCTCCTAGAGGGAACATAGGGTCCACCATGGGCGCTAAAACGGACGACAGCCATAGGTGATGGTCGGCTATGATGAATGGCGCATTGATGAAGAAGAACACTGCACAAACGATAATGCCGCCACGTATGGCGAGGCGCAAATTTATTATTTTCCATATAAGGATGAGATAAAAAGGCAGCAAAAACCAAGCGGTTTGCTTGGTTGCCACGGCGATACCTATAAAAATTGCCGACAGATACGGTCTGCGGGATGCCGTGAACCATCCTGCCAGGATAAAAGGCAGACAAAGGAGTTTGGTATCGGCGGAAAAAATGAGTGTCAAAAGCTCACACGACAGTAATATCCCCAGCACAAAATACCAACGCTTGCGCGGCGCGATTCTTTTGGCGGTGTAGATTACTGTTGGCAGCAGGAGAATTATGAGTATGATGCGTATGTCGCTTATCCCAACTGCTATAAATGGCGCAAGCAGGAGAAAAGAGCCGGCTGGGTAGTTGAATTTTGTTTCTATCTCCTGTGGGGGCACGTCAGGGTTGCTGATGGTCATGCCCCAAACGCTTTTAAGCTCATCTGGTGTTGGATATGGGAACGAGTCGGCAAAGGCGCCTGTACGCAGTGGAGTAAGTCTTGTATATGCATCCGGTGAAGCATCAAGGGCTGTGACAATGTTTGCATGTGAGTAGGGATTTTTACCGGCGAGCAGGTTTTCTGTGGCCTGTATTGAAAAACTGGTAGAGTCATATGAGTTACTCATAGTGTCAACCAGTCCGCTGGCTATAGACGGTAGTGACGCAGGTTTGACAACATTCCATACCATGACAGTAGATATGGATAACACGCTGATGCATATGGCAACAGCCAGAATAGCCAAAGAGGCTTTATATGCCTGTTTTAACCAATACTGGTAAGCGGTGAGCAGAACGCTGGCTTGTGGCAAGGCTATGGCAAGCATTAAAACAAGCCATAGAAAAAGAATAACACTGGTGCCTAGAACCAAAGGCTGAAAGCTGAAAAAGCCAGCCAGTCCGGTGAACATGAAAGCGATTAGTTTGATGCAGTTTGCAACAAAAAACATCTGAATGCGCGGTGTAGCGTTACTTAGAGCAACCTTACAACCATGTATCAGATTATTTGTATGAGAGAGGGTTTGAGAAAGTATCGGCATATGCAAGGTAGAACTATACCATTTTTAGAAAATTATGTTTGCGTCAAGAAATTTCAATTCTTGAGCCCTCGATGGCTTTAACCACAGTGAAGCGTACAGGGAAGGCGTCTTTAAGCTCATCAATGTGAGTGATGACCAGTATCTTTTGGAAGTCATCCTGAATGGAATTGATGGCCTCTTTCAGCTTTTCGATGCCATCTGTGTCCTGTGTGCCGAAGCCCTCATCAATAATAAGAGTTGGCATCGGTGCTCCGGCACGTCGCGCCAGCAGCTTGGAAAGTGCAATGCGCACGGCAAAGTCAATGCGGAATCCCTCCCCTCCGCTGAACATTTCGTAATTACGCGTGCCCAACTCATCGGCGATTTTGATATCCAACGTTTCGGAGAGAACCCCTGTTTTTGTGGCTTGCTGCGTTTCAAAGGTGAGTGTCATGCGCCCGTCTGTCATACGACTGAGCAGGTGGTTCGCTTCGGACTCAATTTCAGGCAGAGCCGTTTCAATCAGCATCGCCTGAATTCCTTTTTTACCGAATGCCTGTGACAACTGCTTGTAAAGCGACTCGTTTTCTGCCGCGAGGGCCATCTCACCACGTTTTTCGGTAGATTGTGTCTCCATCTCGTTTAGCTGCGTCAGTTTTTCCTTGAGAACGGTCATTTTTTCAAGCGCCGTTTGCTGCTCTTTTGTCTGTTGTTGCAGTAAGCTTTCTGTCTGCTGCAGTTCTTGTTGTAATTCGCCCCACTTCTCCCGCTGTTGCGAAAGTTGCAGGTGCGTTTGCCCGTCTTGCAAAAGCTGAGCCTGAATGGCTTTAATTTCTTCGGTTAAGCCAGTGGCACTTTCCTGCTCTTTTTGCAGGAGAATAGTGGCATCATCCAACTCGCGTTTTTGTTTTTCGCTGCCTTGCAGGCGCTGTTTTTCCTGTAGCAGTTTATCATGGCACTTTTCGTCGTAAGCAATGGCGACTATTTCAGAATTAATGCGCGATAATGCCTCACGTTCAGTGTGGGCGTAATCGTGCGTCGACAGTTTTCGTGCTACCTCCTCAAGCTGAGCCGTAACAAGCTCTATTTTTTCATCTGCTGCGGCTGACTCATTCAGGGCTTGCGCCAGACGCTCTTCCTGACGGGCAAGTGCGTCTGTATCGCTTTTTAAATTCTCCTCCTGCTGGCGCAAGGCGTCCTTATCGGATTTCAGTTGCGCGCCTAGCCCGGCTGCGGCTTTATTGTTTTCACTAATTTCATTCAACTTGGAGACTTTGTCGGATGAGTATTTCTTTTGCACCAACTCAAGTCGTCCGCCGCTCAGATCAGATTCGCACAGGGGGCAGGTGGTCTCCTGCTCTGTTTTGGTCAGCAAGAGCTGTTTCTCTTCAATTTCGATGATATCCTGGCTCAGGCGTTTATTGGCGTCTTCTATGCGTGAAAGTGCCGTCTCGCGCTCATTCAAGGATTTCCTGCTACTTTCAAACTCTTTTTCTGAGTGCACTAATTCCTGCCTTTTCTGGTGTAGCACCTGCTGTTCGGCATTAAGTGAGACCAATTGCTCTGCTTTCATTTTCAGTTGGCTGATACTGCTTTGAATGATTTGGCGCTCTGAAATAAGTTTGTTTTCTTGTTTGCTGCAGAACTCTTCGTAAGGCTTGCTTTCCTCGCGTAAACGGACGATTTGTTGCAGCTGCAGGTTCATTTTTTCGTATTGTTCGTGAGTTTCCTGCATCTGCTGGTAGGCAGCCTCTATGTCTGTGCGGTGTGCCAGTAGCGCCTCATGCTCTACTATATGTTGCTGAGTGTCCTTGTATTGAGCCGTTTTGCGCTTTAACTCTTCGTTGTTACGCTTGATGGTTGTGTCTAACTGTTCCAAACGTGCTTTCACAGCGCTGAGATGAACATATTCTTGGCGCAGTTGTTTCAATCTGCCTTCTGTGGTGCTCATGCCGGCGGATATGTCCGTATGTCGTTCTGCTGCCTGTGCAAGCTCTGCCTCCAGTGCGGGTTTTTGTGTAAGCTTTTCCTCTGTTTCGCTTATGCTTGCGCTAATGTTTATTTTTTTTTGCTGTGCTTCCTTACATTTTTCCTTGGCGCGTTCCTCATAACCATCATAGATTTCCAGCCCGAGTATGTTTGCCAGCACCTCTTTGCGTTTGGCCGGATCCTGGCGCGTAAACTCATCGGCATGTCCCTGACGCAGGTAGGCGCTGTTGATGAAAGTGTCGTAATCCATATGCAGTATGGATTTGATTTTATCCTCAGTTTGGCGTATGCGCTCAGCCGTCAAAGGAAGGAAGTCATCGTCTTTGTGGACGAAAAGATCCAAGCTGCTTTGTCCAGACGTTCTTCTGCCTTTGGGTCGTGCATGCCGGCGAACAACGCGATATAGCTGCCCCTCAGTGCAAAAATCAAATTCCACCTCGGTTTCATTTTCGCTCTGGTATATGAGGTCGTCGTCGCTTTTAGCGCGCGACTTACCCCACAGTGCCCATGTTATGGCGTCTATAACAGAGGATTTACCTGCGCCGTTGTCGCCTGAAATGCAGGCTGTATGGATAGAGGCGAAACTTAGCGGTGGAACCTCTCCCTTATACGGCAGAAAATTACGTACTCTCAGCTTGAGCGGAACCATGTTTTATTCCAGATAATCCTTCAGTTTGCGGCTGCGGGTAGGATGCCGCAGTTTGCGCAGTGCCTTGGCCTCTATCTGGCGAATACGCTCGCGTGTAACGTTAAACTCCTTGCCCACCTCTTCCAGTGTGCGACTGCGCCCGTCTTCCAGCCCGAAACGCAGCTGCAATACGCGACGTTCGCGTGACGTAAGGCTGGATAAAACGCTGTCAATCTGCTCTTTGAGCAACTGACGTGAGGCGGCATCAGGTGGTGCTAAGGCGTTCTGATCCTCAATGAAGTCGCCCAAATGGCTATCCTCTTCCTCTCCGATAGGGGATTCGAGTGAAATAGGCAGCTGAGATACCTTGATAATTTCGCGTACGCGGTCTGGCGTCATCTCAAGCATGTCACCGATTTCCTTGGGTGTCGGCTCGCGTCCATACTCCTGTGACAGCTGACGGCTGACAGAAAGCAGTTTGTTGATAGTTTCCACCATATGTACCGGGATACGTATGGTGCGTGCCTGATCGGCAATGGCGCGGGTTATGGCCTGGCGTATCCACCATGTGGCGTATGTGGAAAACTTGAAACCGCGTTGGTAGTCGAACTTTTCTACGGCGCGTATCAGACCGATGTTGCCCTCTTGCAGCAGATCAAGCAGCGGCATGCCGCGCCCTATGTGTTTTTTAGCAACGCTTACCACCAGACGCAGATTGGCCTCAATGAGGTGGTTTTGGGCTCTGTTAGCCTCGGCGCACATACTGCTGAGATAACTTGTAAACTTTTTTTCATATATCTGGATAGCTGCGACGAACCCTTCGTCATCAGCGAGCTTTTCCACACCGTCCAGCACTTCTTCCTGGTCGATTTGCTCAATAACCTCGTGCGGCAAAAGGCTTGAATTAAGCGCCAAATTAATAATGATTTGCTCAATGTCTGATATTGGTCTATCCAGTGTCTGTGCCAGCGCGGCTGTCAGATTCGGATTGATTTCGTTATCAATGGCCTGACGTATCTGCGGGTCAAAAACGGCCTCCTTGAACCCTGTTGTGTGGCTTATGGACAACTCTTGCTGTAAGGCGTGCAACAGCGGGGCGGCCTGTCCGATTTCTTTGAGCATGGTTTGCATGATTTCCGTGGTAGACGGCTCATGCCCCAGTTTATTGCGCAGATACGTGCGGATTTCCTCAACCCGCTTGCCTTTTTCCATTTTCTGAGCAAGGTTTTTCTCGTCGTCGGCAGTTAGCAGAGGTACGCGTCCGATTTCATGCAGGTACATTCTCACAGGGTCATCGACTACGCCGGTCTCCTCAAACTGCTCAAACGATGCCGTGATATCCGGTGCCGGCACGTCAACCTCTTCCAAGGCTTCTTTGGTCGGCAACTCTTCGTCGATATCCTCTTTCAGAGGCTCTTCTTCAATCTCTTCTTCCACTTCCTCTTCTTTCTCTTCTATTTCTTCAACCTCAATAATTTTTTCGGCTTTTTTCTTGGAACTCACTTTTGTCTCCTCTTTTGTTCGCGCAGGTGTTCTTTTTGAACAAACAATTCCCGCAGTTGTGTGCTCTCCCCTACAGCCAGTGTATCGGCACGGTTGTGAGCCAGCCTCTTGATATACTCCTCCCGCATACGCAATACCGTCTCTGCCAGTTTCATATCCAATCTGTGGGGTAGCAGCTTTTGCTTAAGCAAAAGCTCATAATGCTCCCACAGGGCGCTGTCCAAAGATGGTTTTATTTGCGAAGCATCGTCTGTGCTTAGTATAGCATTATAAATCTCGCGGTTTTCAGAGCTATCAAAATACTCTGCCAGGAGTTTTTTGCAGTGTTCTTTCTGCTCGGGATATTGCAGTATGATTGCCAGGCAATACTCCTCCAGCGGGTTGGAAACTGTTCTGTGCGAACTGGCACTAACAGTCTTCACCTTTTGGGTGCTGTGGTCTTTTAGCAGTAGCAACTCAAGCTTTTTGGGGTTTTGCCTAACCGTCTCAGCCAGCTTGTTCAGATAAAATGCCTGGCGTACGGGGTCACTTATTTGGCTGATGTTTGGCATGAGCTTGGCAACAGCCTCACTTTTACCGCGTGCAGTTTTCAAATCCATCCCGGCCAAACTTTTTTCAAATACAAAATCGAGAGCTGGGACCGCCGCTGCAATCAACTGCCCCCAGACGGATGGATCCTGTATGACTATTTCATCGGGGTCTTTATCTTTTGGCAGGAGCGCTACACGCATTTCGGCTCCAAGGGCGTTTTCGAGCCATATTGAACGCATGGTTGCCGCCTCACCCGCGCTGTCCGGATCAAGCGCCAAAATCAGGTTTTTAGTCAGCTTTTTGAGGATGGCGACATGGTTTTCGCCGATGGCGGTTCCCATGGAGGCTATTACGTTCTTATAGCCGTATTGGTGCGGCAAAATAACGTCCATATAGCCCTCAACAATGACTGCCTGTTCTTGGCTTATCAAGGCGTCTTTTGCCAGATGTGAACCATAAAGATTGGAACTTTTATCAAAAAGGGGTGTCTGCGGAGAATTGAGGTATTTGGGTTGCGCGTTATCATCAAGTGCCCGTCCGCCGAAACCGATAAAACGCCCGCGCACGTTTGTTATGGGGAACATTAGGCGGTTGCGGAAGCGATCGTGGTGCTTTTTGTTTTCACTTTCAATCGCAAGCCCTGCTTCAAGTAATTCCTCAATGCTAAACCCGCGTTCCAAGAGATGCTTTTGCAGACTGTCCCAGGCGTTGGGGCTGTAGCCCAACTTGAAATTCTCAACCGATGCGGCGTTTAGTCCCCGCTTTGACAAATAGTCCCGTACCTTTTGAGCCTCAGGTGAGCCGAGCAACAACTGATGGTAATACTCAGCTGCCATTTGGTTGGCTTGGTACAATCGTTCGTGCTTTTCACGTACTTTTTCCTGCCCCGTATTTTGCGGCAGTTCCACGCCGCTTTTTTCAGCCAGCGTTTTGAGGGCTTCGCCGAAGCTGATATTGTCTTTTTTCATAATGAAGGAAAAGACGTCACCGCCAGCAGCGCATGCACCGAAACAATGCCATCGCTGCTGGTCGGGATAAACGAAGAAAGAGCCGTGCTTTTCCGGATGGAAAGGGCACAGCCCGCGGAAAGTTTTACCGGACCTGCTAAGCGGAGTGTACTGTCCGATAATTTCCACGATGTCTGTTTTTTGTTTTATCTCTTCAACTGCATCCATGACTTATTGCCTGTTGAGTGATCAAGCATCGCCCGCAAAAGAGTTACGCAACACCTAGTTTAGCGGCTAGGTTGAGGGCGTACTGGTCCGTCATTCCGGCAATGAAATCAGCCACACGCCGGCTGTTTTTCTCCACACCGATTTGATACTCTGCCGGTAAACACTCCTCGTGTTGCGTTAAATACTCATAGAGGCCACGTACTACCTTTCTGGCGTGACGGGCATCTGCGTTTTGGGATTGTACATTATACACATTTTGGAACATAAACTGGCGTAACTGTTCAGTTGCTGCCCCGATGCCTGCGCTCATGCATATGACGGGTTTGTTTTGCGCCTCATTGCTTTCTGCCACAGCCCAAGACGATTGAATGATATCGCATACCATAGTGTTGATACGCTGCGCGTGTGAACTGCCCAGTATACCTGATATGCCTGCCGGCAGGTCGCTTTGTGATAGCATTACGGCGCGAAAGGCATCGCTGATGTCATGGTTGATGTAGGCGATAGCGTCGGATATTTTAACCACCTCAGCCTCATAGGTGCTGCCCTGCTCCCACTCGCTGCCAAACATGCATTTTTCACTTTTGGAGTGGTGTAGTATGCCGTCGCGCACCTCCCATGTTAGGTTTAGTCCGCACCCGTTTTTTTCCAGCCCGCTTACCACGCGCAGGCTTTGCTCGTTATGGCGGAACCCGTCGGGATAAAGGTCGTTTAGTACATCTTCACCGATGTGTCCGAAAGGTGTGTGCCCCAGGTCGTGTCCCAGACTAATGGCCTCAGCGAGATCCTCATTCAGGTTGAGGGCGCGTGTTATGGTGCGTGCGATTTGTGATACCTCAAGTGTATGCGTCAGACGTGTGGTGTAATGGTCTCCGGGAGGTGCGATAAATACCTGTGTTTTGTGCTTTAGCCTCCTGAATGCATTGGTGTGCAGGATGCGATCGCGGTCACGCTGAAACTCAGTGCGCACCGGGTCCATCTCCTCGGCTTTCTCTCTGCCTTTGGTGGCATTGCTGCGTGCAGCAAACGGAGAGAGTGTGCCCTCTCTGGCTTCGCTGCGCTGTCGGATATGTAGTTCTTCTACCATTGTAACGTCTTGATAATGCATGTCGCCTTTAATATGTTTGATTATAGCATCTGCTTTGGGGGAAAGCTATTGCCGCAAGGGTAAAAAAGAGCGAAATAATGCCCCTTTGTGCGCTGGCGCACAAAGGGGCATTAAAAGAGCATTATTGAATTTTAAGCTTGGCTTCAGCTCGGGCTATGATTGCGCGTGTGGCACCAATCATATCTGGGCTGACGGAAACAGAGGTAATGCCCCAGGACACCAGTTTTTCAGTAAGCTCAGGATAAACAGAAGGTGCCTGACCGCAGATTGAAGAGGTTACGCCCATACTCTTGGCTACAGTGATTGCGCGCTCCAAAGCCACCAGAACGGCATCGTTGCGCTCATCGAATGTGGTGGCAAGCTTGGAACTGTCGCGGTCAACGCCGAGCGTGAGCTGCGTGAGATCGTTCGAGCCGATTGAAATACCATCAATTCCCACAGCCAAGAACTTCTCCATGATGAAAATATTGGCCGGAATTTCTGTCATCATCCACAGCTTGAAGTCATCGGAACGCTTGAGCCCGAACTCCTCCATAAGAGCCTTGGTTTTTGCCAACTCTTCAACTGTGCGTACGAAAGGAATCATGACATGCAGGTTATTGTACTCTGTGCGCACGCGTTTAATAGCCTCAATTTCCATGCGGAAACTCTCAGTATCCGTGATGTAACGTGAAGCACCGCGATAGCCAATCATGGGGTTCTCTTCCGGCAACTCAAACTCAGCCCCACCCCGCAATTCCCTGTACTCGTTCGTCTTGAAATCAGTGGTGCGATAAACAACCGGGCGCGGGTAGAAAGCTTTGGCAAACGGTAAAATGCCTTCATATACCTTTTGGATATACTCTTCCTGGCGATTATTCTTGATCATGTACAAGGGATGCATGCCGATTTGGCTGACGATAAACTCGGCTCGTAACAGACCAACGCCGTCAACGTTGCGTGCGGCGATTTTATCAGCAAGTTCCGGTTGAGCCAAGTTAACATAAACACGGGTGCGTGTCTTTATAATTTCTTTTACGATGGAGGTCACGTCGGGGCCCTGAACGTTGCGAGATACCTTTCCAGAGAACACCTTACCGTGTGAGCCGTCAACTGTGACGAGTTGTCCGTCGCAAAGCACTTTGGTGGCCTCACCTGTGCCCACAACGCACGGCGTGCCCAACTCGCGGCTGACAATAGCGGCATGCGAAGTGCGTCCGCCGCGGTCAGTGACGATGGCCACAGCGCGCTTCATCGCAGGGACAAAGTCCGGTGTGGTCATCTCAGCTACTAGGATATCTCCGTCTTTTACCTGATCGATATTAGCCGGATCGAGCAGAACTTTCACCGGTCCTGTGGCAAGACCGGGTGATGCGGCGTCTCCTGCCAGCAGAAATGGAGCGTCAATCTCCGGCTCAACCTCGAAAGCATCTTTGATGGTCGTGACCGGGCGGGTCTGTACAATATATATTTCTCCGCCTTCGGCAGCCCACTCAATATCCTGCGGTTTGCCGTAGTGATTTTCGAGTAGTTTTGCCAGCTCAGCCAGCTTGAGAACCTCAGCGTCGCTGATTTTCTGTTTTTCACGGGCGTTGGAAACGGCGACCCACACATTGGGCTGATCCGCGCCTTCTGCCGTATTACGTACGAGCTTTTTACCCTGTTCGCTGATTTTGCGCGACAGAATGCTCATGTTCTCTTTGTCAATGATGAAAAGGTCAGGTGTAACCTCACCTGATACGATGCCCTCACCAAGACCGTAAATAGCCTCAATTACTATCTTGTTCGTATCGCTTGTAAGCGGCTCGACGGTAAACATAACACCTGATGCTTCTGAGGCTACCATGCGTTGTACCGGCACGGCAATTCCGACTTTCAGATGGTCATACTTTTGCTGGTCGCGATAGTAGATGGCGCGTGATTCAAACAGCGAGGCCCAGCATTTCTGCACGGCATTTATAACATTCTCTTTGCCTTCAATGTTGAGGTATGTACTCTGTTGCCCTGCGAAAGAAGCCTCCGGAAGATCCTCGGCCGTAGCTGACGAGCGAACTGCCACCAGCCCCTCATTCATCTTGGTGTAGGCCTCCTCAATGGCCTTGGTTGTGTCTGCCGGCATGGGGGCACTCATAATGTCCTGTTTAATTTGAGCCGATGCCTGCTGCAATTTTTTGCTGTCGTTGGTATCGAGCCCTTGGAGTGCGGTGACGATTTTGTCGGTCAGACCGTTGGCTTGGATGAAGTCATAGTACGCCTCTGCCGTAACTATAAAACCCGGGGGTACAGGGATTTTGGCTTGGGACATTTCGCCCAAGTTGGCACCTTTTCCTCCAACTAGTGGGATATCATCTCGCCCCACCTCTTCAAACCAAACGATTGACTTAAGGTCTTTTTGCATGAACGCTTTCCTCCTGAGGTTGATAAGAAGTCGGACTATTATAGCGAAACGTCGCAAAAAACGCTAGTGGCCGTGGCATATTCCGTTGAAAAATTCATCGGAAGGAAAATCTTTGCATCATAATAAAACAGCACCGAAAATACTCTATGACTGAAAAGAGAAATGGTTCCAATTGGTTATTTAAGCGATGACGCTCATAGGAAAGTAAAGTCATAGCAAGGTGCGAAATCAATATGGAGAAAGTTTTCACCATTGAACAAGCACCTTGCAACGTATATGCGGTGTGCAGCTTGCTACGGAAAACGACCGCGACTACAGCTTCTTGTCCAGCAGGGGCTTTTCATACGTGTGGAAAGCTGTGGATTAGTCTTGTGCCTTATTTGACACTCCGAAAACTTGAGGGGTAGAATCATAAACATGGTTGTAAGGGGGATTTGAAATGATAGAAATGACTATTGATAGTCTGCGGGTAGGCATGATGAACCCGAAAGCGGCCCAACACGGCACGCCTTATGTGGTGTTGCTCAAAGAAAGGGCAGCCGAGAGATATCTTCCTATCTTTATTGGTCCGGCGGAAGCCAACGCCATTGCCATTAAACTGCGCGGTGAGCAGGTTCCCCGACCACTGACGCACGATTTTACGGGCGCCGTCATAAATAGTTTGGGCGCCTCCATCAGTTCTGTTATTGTCAGCGACCTTCGGAATGACACCTTTTATGCCAAGGTAATCCTCTCCGTGAGCGAAGGACAAATTGAGGTAGATTCACGTCCGTCGGATGCATTGGCGCTGGCTCTCACCGCAAGTGGCGTGCCTATTTTTGCTGAGGAAGCCGTATTGGATAAGGCAGGGATATCACTGTCACACGGTGACGGCGATGAGTTTATTATGGATAATCAGCAGCAACCTGATATGGGAAACAGAATGCATGAGACAAGGTCAGGCAAGGTAAGCGAAGAGGAACTCGGCAAGCTGTCTGCTTTCAGCGATTTTCTTAATAGTTTGGACCTTGAAGATTTTGGCAAATTCAAATCATAAATTGTAGCCGGTTGGTATTTTGCGCGACGATGGCCATGGAAAACTTCCATGGCCATTAAAAAAATTTGTTTGGGCAAATGCTTTTTGAGATTGGCGGCGTCTTGACTTTGCTCCACCAATTCTGCTATTCTGCCTGCTAGCAATTTTGGGCGGCTTGTTTGCCCTGTTAGTTGTTGGCGGGACACCGGGCTTTTAAGCGGTTTTGATATCGCTGTTTATGGCGCGTAATGAATGTCTCTCCCATTTATCAAGAATAAGCGGGATAAAGGGGATAGTTAGTGGCTAAGAAAAAAGGCTGTCTTGGTTGTTCGTTACCGGTTGTTATCATTGTTGCACTTGTTGCTTTGACAGGTGTGGTACTCGGCGTTTTAGCCGGTCCGCTCGGTCAAAAGTTCGGCATTACGGGTTTGCCTGACTGGATGTCTTTACATCTGCCTGAACCTAAGTTGCCGGCGGATGTGATTTTTCACATTTTTGGTTTCTCCGTTACCAATAGCTTATTAGCAACTTGGATTACGATTCTTGTGCTGGTGATTATTGCATTGCTGGTTACCCGCAAACCTAAACTTGTTCCTGGTCGTGCACAGTCTGCCGCCGAGAGTGTTCTTGGCTATATCTACGACTTGTGTGTCAGCACCGCTGGGGAAAAAGATGGTAGGAAATTCTTCCCGCTGGTAGCTACAATTTTCCTGTTTGTTTTGTTCAATGCTTTGCTGGCGCTCATTCCTGGATATGGCTCAATACTCTTTCACACGCATGAAGGCGAAGTAGAGCTATTGCGTGCAGCGAATACGGATTTCAACACACCTCTTGCCCTCGCGTTAATCACTTTTGTCACGGTGGAATTTATGGGGTTCAAGCGTTTGGGGTTTGGATACCTCAAGAAATTTATTACGTGGGGTGATTTTGGTCGTGCCATTGGCAAGATTTTCAAGGGCAAGTTTGATGTTATGGCACTACTTTCCGGCTTTATTATGGGTATAGTTGGTCTCTTGGAACTTGTTAGTGAGTTAATCCGTATAGTGTCGCTGACGTTCCGTTTGTTTGGCAA
>Ga0123356_10004762_pt1 | contig 13963 bp, 13 predicted proteins | sample TergutEmb28metaG_2_FD_92546 | JGI IMG/M metagenome (GOLD analysis project Ga0123356, IMG submission 92546) | Embiratermes neotenicus P3 segment gut microbial communities from Petit-Saut dam, French Guiana - Emb289 P3 | ecosystem: Host-associated > Arthropoda: Insects > Digestive system > Gut ...
AAGGAGCAACAGATGTCCAAAAGGATACATGCCATTCTCAAGAGCGCTCAGGCAGAGGGCGTGGCAGATGAGGAGGCGTCGGTGTCTATTAGGGACGGAAGGATGGTGATTCCGGTGTCGTCGGCCAACAAGCGAAAGATAAAGGGATTTGTGTACGACGAATCGGCGTCGGGAAAGACCTCTTTTATAGAGCCGTTTGAAATCGTCGAACTCAACAATCAGGTACGTGAACTCCATTTTGCCCAGCAGCGTGAAATCATCAAGATATTGATTGCTTTTTCTGACTTTTTGCGCCCCTACGCTCCCGAACTCATGGCAGCCGCCGACTTTTTGGCCGAGGTTGACTTTATCCGCGCCAAAGCCACTGTGGCGATTCAGATGGAGGCGGGACGACCGGTGTTGCTTCCCGAGCCGGGGATATCCATGCAAAGGGCGCGTCATCCGCTTCTGCAGGCAGCGCTTAAAAAAGAGGGCAAAGAGATTGTTCCTCTGAGTTTGACGCTGACGCCTCAAAAACATATTTTGCTTATTTCCGGCCCCAATGCTGGCGGGAAATCTGTATGCCTCAAAACCGTTGGACTATTGCAGTATATGCTCCAATGCGGCTTGCTTATTCCTGCGGCTGAAAGTTCTGAGATGGGGATGTTTCAGTCGATATTTATCGATATTGGCGATGAACAGTCCATTGAAAACGACTTGAGTACCTACAGCTCGCACCTGCTCAATATGAGGGAAGCGCTACGGCACGCCAATCCGCAGATGTTGCTGCTCATTGATGAGTTTGGCTCCGGCACCGAACCCACTGCGGGCGGCGCGATTGCAGAAGCGATTCTGGAGCAGTTTGAGGAGAGCGGCTCTTTTGGCATCATCACCACCCACTATACCAATTTAAAATTTTTTGCCACAGGCAGCAGGGGCGTGCTTAACGGCGCCATGCAGTTTGATGTGCAAAAGATTCAACCGCTCTTTAAACTCGAAATCGGCGTTCCGGGCAACTCCTTTGCCTTTGAGCTTGGTAGAAAGATGGGGCTGGAGGAGAAGGTGTTGAAGCGTGCAGAAGAGCGCGCCGGAAGCGGTTTTGTCGACTTGGAGAAAAACCTCAAAGGAATTGCGCGCAACCGTAGAAACTTAGAAGAGAAGTTAGCCCGCATCAAACAGACCGACAAAACGCTCGAAAAGATTACCGACAAATACCAAACGGAGCTCGAGGAGATCAGCCGGATGCGCAAAAGCATCATCACAGAGGCCAAAGAGGAGGCAAAGCGCATATTAAACAGCGCCAACAAACAAATAGAGCATACCATTAGAGAGATCAAAGAGAGTCAGGCAGATAAAGAGCGTACCAAAGATGCGAGAGAGCAATTTGCCCAAATGAAAGAGCAGTTGGAGGGCGATATTGACGCTGAAACAGACCTCAAGATTGCGCAAAAGATGGAGCAGATTCGCAAGCGCAAGGAGCGACGGGCAGAGAAAGCGGCCCAACGCAACAAAACATCCCCCACCTCCCACCCCGCCTCAACCCAACCTCCACGCGAACAGCCCCTCTCCGTAGGCGACAAAGTGCGTATTAAAGGGGGAGAGCTCGTGGGAGAGGTGCTGCGCCTTACTGGCGACAAGGCGAGCATCAGCATGGGGCAGATGGTGACCACCCTCTCTCTGGACAAAATCGAGCGAATCTCTCAAAACGAATACCGTACGCTCCAGCCTCCCGCACCTGTCAGGAGCGCCCCCCAATCGTTTGAGCATGCGGAGCGCCGCCTCCACTTTAAGTCCTCGATTGATATTCGCGGCATGCGTTTAGACAACGCGCTGGAAACCATCACCCTCTTTATTGACGATGCCATTATGGCAGATGCGGGCGAAGTCTCTATCCTGCACGGAAAAGGAAACGGCGTGCTGCGGGAGGAGATTCGAAAATACCTGCGCACCATGGGCGGCGTCTCCTCCTTTGCCGACGAGCATGTGGAGCGCGGGGGGGCAGGCATTACCATTGTAAAACTTAATTAATCCATACACTTATGAAACACATTTTCACACTCACCGCTCTTCTCTTTTTTGTTGCTTCTTGTAACAACGCTTCTGAACCTAAGCCGGAGCAAATCGCACAAACATTTTTAACCGCCTATTTTCAGCTCGATTATGATCAGTTTTTGCCTATGTGCGGCGCCAAATTAAGGGCCGATTTGGAACAAAGCGCCCAAACCGTTCGCAAACTCTCTTTGGAAGCCCAAAAACAATTACGTGATGAGCTCTCAGATTATCGTTTTAGAATTGAAGACACAGAATTGAACGCTACAAAAGATACTGTTTTTGTAAACTACTTAGTATATATCCCGGATGCAACCCAGGGGCTTCCCGGCCATCTCACCATGGCGCTTGAGGAAAAGCAGTGGAAAGTTGTTAAATTAGTAAAGTAGCTTAACGCTATGAAACGTGCATTTTTTATCACCACACTCGGCGTAATCCTTGCTTGCTGTACGCCCATGCAGATGGATCAAATGGAGTATATCGACTATTCGGTTGAAAAACAAGAGACCGCCGATTTTTCCGATCTTGATAACTTTGACCCGTTATTAAAGGATTTTAAGGACTTCCTCTTTTTCTTAGATAAGAAAATGGTATTTAGGGTTGCTGCTATTTCCTATCAAACTGTTGACCCAAACGGACAGCCGGTAAAAGCATCGGGATTGGTTTTTCACCCGCTGAATAAAAAGAGCAAGGGCGTCATCGACTTCTTGCCCACCGCACACATGGATAGTGAAGGAGGAGGCACTGACGAATTGTATGCGATAGAGGGTATCCTGATCCTGTTAGGTTACACCGTAATTATTCCCGATCTGCTTGGCTCCGGCATTAGCAAAGATATGCAAATCCCTTTTTTGATGGCAGAAAACACCGGCAGGGTGGCTTACGACATGCGTCGTGCTGCAGCCCAATACCTTTGGGACGAATTTAGGTATGTTTTTCCTTATGAGACCACCATCATGGGTTACTCCTTAGGTGGTTCCGCAGCTTTGGCCACTCAAAAATATTACGAATCACGGCATGCCAATACAGTCAAAATAAAAGAGGTGCACGCCAGCAGCGGCGCTTATGATCTGGTGGCGGCATTTGAGGCTTTTGCCAAATCGGGTTACTCTGATTATCCTGCCATCCCAAACATTATCCTTGCCTTTAAACGCTACTATTTTGATGACCGTGGTCTTGAGTTTGACATTTCGCAAATATTTAAAGGCGACTTGTTGGCAAATTATCAGGATTGGTACGGCGGCCAATACACATCTCCAGAAATCATGGAAAAACTTGGCACCAATCTCCGCGCCTATTTGCATGAAGACTTTTTTAAACCTTTTGATCAGCAAAATGAAACCATTAAAAGCCTCCATCCTTACCTCAAAGAAAACTCAGTGTCAGAAGGATGGCGTCCAAAAGCGCCTATCTACATGTCTCACGCAAAAGTGGATACATACGTACCAATCGAGTGTGCGGAGGTTGCTGTCAAGAATTTACGTAGAGCCGGAGCCAACATCTCGTTCATCAGCTATCCGGGTGATCACCTTACCGTAGGGGCTCTCTGGTTTGTCCGGTCTCTTATTCGCTTTTTATGATCTTTACCGATACCCACACCCACAGCACCTTTTCCCGCGACAGTCAAGTCACCGTAGAACAATCTGCCCAAGCGGCCATTGCGGCCGGTCTGGCCGGGCTCTCTTTTACCGACCACTTGGACATTGGGGTTCCGGAAGGCTCTGTTGGCGACTTTTTTGAGATTCCCGATCAGCAAGCGGCTATTCAGACGTGCATCGCCCAATATGGAGCGCAGATCAACCTGTATTCCGGAATCGAAGTGGGTATGCAAACGCACTGCATGGACGACATTAAAAAGAGCATCGCCGCTCATCGCTTTGATATTGTGATTGGTTCTGTTCACTGGGTAAACCGGATGGATCCCTATTGCGGAGAATATTATGTGGGCAAAAGCCTTGGTGAAGCGTATCGCGAATATTTGGAGTATTACGTTGATTGCATCAGGCAATTTGACAACCTTGATGTGTTGGGTCACTACGATTACATCTCGCGCTACGGTCCATACGCCCAAAAGACGCTAACCTATCGCGCTTTTAAAGATCAGTTTGATACACTGTTCACCATTGCCATTCAAAACGGAAAGGCGATTGAGTTAAATACCCGCTCATTTGTTCCCCGAAACGGCCAACAGCCGCCTCAATTTGACCCCGACGTCTTTAAGCGCTTTAGCGAACTTGGAGGTGAAATGGTCACGCTGGGATCAGACGCACACGACCTGCCAAGGCTTGGCGACCGTTTTGCCTATTACGCCGCCAAACTTAAAGCGTGCGGTTTAAAATACCTGACCCACTTTAAGGAACGAAAACCCGTTCTTACGCCAAATGACTTATAAAATACTTAAAATGTACGTGATTATGTAGTACAGAATGCCCACGGCGCCAAGGCCGGCAAGTACCCAAATAATGTAGTTGATGATATTACCCATTTTTTGATGATTTAGAAGTTAGTAATTAGAAAACCCAACCGAAGATAAGGGCAAGTAAATAAAAGAAAAGCTCAGGCAAAACGCCAAAGAGACCCACTCCCGCTAAGGCATAAATAATAATGTTCCACCACATGATTGTTTCAATTTTTTTTAATGTTTTGACAAAAATAGACTATTTTTGTCAAAAAACAAAATGAAACACTCTTTCCTTATTATCACACTTGGTTTTGCCCTTGCATGCTGCACCCCCATGCAGATGGATCAAATGGAGCATATCGATTATTCAGTCATCAGACAAGAGGCCGCCGGTTTTTCCGATCTTCACAAATTTGATCCCCTGCTTGATGATTTTAAGGATTTTCTCTTTTTTGTAGATAAGAAGCTGACTTTTAGAGTTGCAGCAATCTCTTACCCATCTGTAGATCCAAATGGAAATAGAGTCGAGGTATCCGGATTGGTTTATCATCCTATCAACAGAAAAAGCAAGGGCGTTATCAACTTTTCACCCCCTGCGCACATGGATAACGAATCGGGATCCACCGACAACCTATACAACGCCGGCGGTATCTTGGTTATGCTGGGTTACACCGTGATCATCCCCGACCTGATCGGTTTGGGTGTAAGCAAACACATGCAAATTCCTTTTTTGATTGCCGAAAACACCGGCAGGGTGGTCTACGACATGCATCGGGCTACTGCCCAGTATCTTTGGGACCAATTTCGTTTCGTTTTCCCCTCCCAAGTCATCCTCATGGGGTACTCCTTAGGTGGATACGTTGCGCTATCTGCCCAAAAATATTTTGAGACATATCACTCTAACAACATAAAAGTAAAAGAGGTATTAGCCAGCAGCGGTCCCTTTGATCTTACTGCCGCTTTTGAAGCTTTTGCTAAAACAGGATTCTCGGAGTACCCTGCCATTCCCAACATCATCCTTGCCTTTAAACGCTACTACTTTGATGACCGTGGTCTGCCGTTAGACCTTGAGCAGGTATTCAAAGGCGAATTGCTTAACAATTACGCACGTTGGTATGACGGCAGCTACAAATCAGACGTCATCATGGAGATGCTTGGCGCCAACCTCCACGCATACATGCACCAAGATTTTTTCAAACCCTTAGCTCAGCACAACGAAGCACTTAAAAGCCTTCATCCCTACCTGAAAGAAAACTCACTTACAGAAGGATGGCGACCCAAGGCCCCCATTTACATGACCCACGCAAAAGCCGACACCCATGTGCCTGTTGAGTGTTCGGAAGCTGCCGTAAAAAAACTGCGTCAAGCAGGGGCAAAGATTTCTTATGTTGGCTATCCCGGAGATCACTATACCGTGGGTTATGTCTACTTCTTGCGTACTTTTCTCCGCTTCCTTTAGTATCATTTCATCTTTTTTGTTCATCTTTTAAATCTCACCATGAAACACTCTTTTCTTATTATCACACTTGGTTTTGCGCTTGCATGCTGCACCCCCATGACGATGGACCTTATGGAAGAGGTCGAATATTCGGTAATCGATTGGGAAAATGCCGGCTATTCGTCTCTTAAAAAATTCGACCCCATGATGGAAAATTTTGAGATGATCTTTTCTGTTGTTTTAGATAAAAAACTCATTTTTCGAGTGGCCTCCATCTCTTACTTTACGGTGGATCCAAACGGAGATGAAGTGGAAGCCTCAGGATTGGTTTATCATCCTATCAACAAGAAAAGCAAAGGAGTGATCGACTTTTTGCCCATGGCGCATTTAAACAGAGACGGCGGTACAAGTGAAGACCTGTTTGTTGCCGAGGGCATGCTCGCCTTGCTGGGTTATACCGTGATTGTTCCCGATTTACTTGGTTCCGGGGTCAGCAAACACATGATGGTGCCTTTCTTAATGACCCAAAACACCGGCAAGGTGGCTTGCGATATGCATCGCGCCGCCGCCCAATACCTTTGGGACGAATTTAGGTACGCCCTGCCTGCAGAAACCACAATCTTAGGTTACTCATTAGGGGGATCCGCCGCTTTAGCCACCCAAAAACATTTTGAAAAGTATTATGCCAACTCCGTAAAAGTGAAAGAGGTTCATGCCGGAGGAGGCGCCTACGACTTGGAGGCAGCCTTTTTAGCCTATGCCAAATCGGAAATCTCCGAGTATCCGGCCATTCCGCACACCATTCTTGCTTTTGACCACTATTATCAACTTGGGTTGGACTATTCTAAGATATTTTCCGGCGATTTGCTCAAAGATAACAACTATGAAACTTGGCTCCATGGCGAATACGATGCTGCGATCTTAAAGGAGCTTCTCGGCGTCAATCTTAGAAACTACATGCACGAGGACTTTTTTAAACCCTTTAATCAACAAAACGATGAGTTGAAAAAACTCCACCCGCTGCTTTCAGAAAACTCAGTAACGGAGGGATGGCGTCCCAAAGCGCCTATTTACCTGTCTCATTCCAAGTCCGATGCGGTTGTGCCGGTAGCCAGCGCTGAGGCGGCGTTATCCAAATTCCGCAAAGCCGGGGCAAACATTTCGTTAATCACCTACCCGGGAGACCACTATACCGTTGGTTACACATACTTCATACGCTCACTTCTTAGATCTTTATAGTCTGTTATGAAACAAGCCTTTTATTTTCTCCTGCTTAGCGCCTTCTTTGCCTGCTGCACGCCCATGGATCGAATGGATCCTATTGATTATACGGTATTACGTTACGAAGCTGCCGACTTTTCTTCGCTCTCAAAATTTGTGCCCATGCTTGAAGATTACGGAGGTATGATGTTTTTTTTGGACAAAAAACTGACTTTTAGCGTTGCCGTACTCGAATATACTACGGTTGATCCCTTTGGTAATCCGATTCAGGCTTCCGGATTGGTTTACCATCCCTTAAACAAAAAAAGCAAAGGCGTTATTGACATGCTGCCCATTGCACGGTTAGACATCACTGCTCCAAGTGAGGATTTCTTTGCGGCAGAAGGTTTATCGGCGCTAGTGGGATATACCCTGATTATCCCTGATCTCCTTGGATTTGGAAAAAGCGATTGGATCAAACCGCCCTTTCTTTTGGCCGAAAATACCGGCAGGGTTGCCTTCGACATGCGCAGGGCAGCCGCTCAATATCTTTGGGATCGGTTTCGATACCAGCTTCCTGCAGAGACGACCATTACAGGCTACTCTCTGGGTGGATCGGCCGCCTTAGCTACCCAAAAATATTATGAGACCTATCATTCCAACACGGTAAAAGTGAAAGAGGTGTACGCCGGAGGGGGGGCTTATGACCTTACTGCTGCTTTTAATGCTTTTGCCAAAACCCGATTCTCCGATTTTGCCGCCATCCCGCACACCATTTTTGCTTTTGATCACTATTATGATCTTGATTTAGATCTTACACAAATCTTTAAGGCCGACCCTCCCTTAGATAGAGATAGTTGGTACAACGGCGTATACAGTACCGACAAAATTGAAAAAATTGGGACAGACATAGCCGGCTATATGCATGAAGATTTCTTTAAGCCCTTTGAACTGCAAAACGGAGAGTTCAAAAAACTACACCCATTCCTGGTACTCAATTCCGTATCGGAAGGATGGAGGCCCAAAGCACCCATTTACCTCTATCATGCAACCACAGACACATACGTTCCTCGCGAATGTGCAGAAGCAGCCATTACAAAGCTACGCAAAGCGGGAGCAAATATCTCACTAATCAGCTATCCCGGAGACCACTTTACTGTAGGCTACTACTTTATGTATCGTCTGCTTATTCAGTTGTTGTAGGCTCAGTTCAAATCTTTATCGTATAGTTCATCCCCTGATTGGGCAGTACCAAAAGGTTTTCTACGCAAAAGTTCATATCGCCACCCATAACGCCTTCCTGCAACCGGACGGTGATCACGTGTGTTCCGTGCGGTACGATGGTGTAGTTTCTAAAATAGACCAACCTGGCGTCGTGCTGTGTCTTTTTAAGATGGAACCTGAGGTCGGAGTTGTTTTTGATGGTGATGCGCACCGCGTTGCTCGTTTTCTCCATCTTTATATCTAACGCATTTTCAAACAACTCTTTGAGATAAACCTCTTCGCCAATCAAATAGTCGCCGTTATACACCGCCGTACGCCTGTTGTCCAACGCCTCGCGGATTCCCTGAGCGGTTCCCTCCTTTGCAAAGACCAAGGTCATGGCGCGATGCTCCCCTTTAGCAAAATCGTATTGCGTCTGAATGGGGGCGTGTACGTCAGAAGTGCCGATCATGGTGAGCTTCTTCTCTAAACACCACTGATGCGCCTCAGGAAAGTATTCATTCCCGTTGACCACTTCGATCCCCATCATCAATCCTTCTTCTAACAATTTTGTGTGCTCCGGCCACCACAGCGTGGTGTCGGGTTGCTGGGCGTCCCAGCCGGGATGATTCCAAAAGAGAAAGGCGTTTTGCTTTTTGGCAGCGCGCATCGCGTCCATAAAATCGGGTTTATCCAACTCTTCTGAGTCGGTCAAAAATAGGGCGTTATGGTGACCCGGAGGCATGGCGCGGGTAATCTCGCTCCCTTTAATCAAAATAATCCCCGCCGCTTTGGCCGCAGGCTCGGCAAGCTCAAACGAACGGTTGTGCGTTGCTTTGATGTCGGCAGCATGAGGTCTATACTCAATGTGGTCGGTGATGGAGATGGCGTCAAGCCCTTCGCGATAAGCCTCGGCCACGCGTACCGTAGGCCAGACGTTACCGTCTGAGAAAACCGTGTGCATGTGAAAGTCACACTTGAGGGTAACAAAGCCGTTAAGGTTGGGGATCTGAATATGCCCCCTTACTTGCGCCGTAGTGGGTATGGCAAGCCATACGGCAATAATAATAACGATGATACGTTTCATAATGGTGTTGATTTGGATAAATAGTGCTTTGGACAAAGATATAAAGATTTGGTAAAATTTACTACGAACCTGAGACGTTAGTTTTTTGCCAAGTACTTCTCTGCTTCAATAAGGTCTTGGGGGGTGTCGATTCCTATGCCCGTACCGGAGACCTCTACCATTTTTATTGTTTTTCCGCTCTCCAAGTAGCGGAGACACTCGATTTTTTCTGCCTGCTCAAGGGGAGTCATGGGCGTGTGGTAGAAGTCGATGATGGCGTTGCGTCTGAATGCGTAGATTCCTATGTGTCTGTAGTAAGTCACGTCTTGCGGGTCGCGGGGAAAAGGGATTCGAGAGCGGGAAAAGAGCAGGGCGCGGTGGTGTTGGTCGATGACCACTTTGACTACATTGGGATTGTCGATTTGCTCCGGAAGCTCTATGCGTTGCATGAGCGAGGCAAGGTCGATTGAATCGCCTTGAGGTTCAGAAAAAACTGATAAGAGTTTTTCCAACGATTGTCGTTCTAAAAATGGTTCATCTCCCTGTACGTTTACAATGATGTCGACGTTGGGAAAGTGCTCTGCCGCCTCGGCAATGCGGTCGCTGCCGCAGGCGTGTTCCTTGAGACTCATCATGGCTTTGCCGCCAAAGGAGGTGATTTCTTTATAGATAATGTCGCTGTCTGTGACCACCACCACGTCGTCAAAAAGGTTGACGGCTACTGCCGATTCGTAGACGCGTCTGATGACTGTTTTTTCACCAAGGAGGCTCATGAGCTTGCCGGGGAAACGGGTGGCGGCATATCGCGCCGGAATCAGTGCAATTATTTTTAGCTTTTTGTTCATGGTACAAAGGTATTATTTTATTCCGGCTTCTACCTGCGCACGCGACTTACTTCTTGTAACAATGTAGACTCCAAGAAATACGAGCACAGTAGAGGCGCCTTTACTCCATCCAAAAACGTCGAGTCCCATAGCTACCGCCACTCCGGAACTCACGATGGGCTGTAGATAGTTGTACATGCTTACGATAGTAGGTCTTAGCCTCTTTTGTCCTACGGGTAAAAGCATGTAGGAGATAAACGTGGCGCAACACACCACAAAGGCGATCTTCCAATAGACGGAAAAACTTAGAGCGCCATAGTCGATCGCCGACACATGTTTGAAGCAGAGAGGTGTGCAAATGATGGTTGCATACAAAAACATCCACTTCATCACCGTTACTGACGAATATCGACGCACCACGTCGCGGAAAACCGTTAAGTAGATGGCAAACGAGAAGCCGGAGGTGAGGACAAGAAGGTTCCCTGATGCATGACTCTCTCCGTTAAGAACATTTATCCCCGTGATGATGAGGAGCAAAACGCCTGCTGCGCCCACCAAAACGCCTAATACTTTTTTAAATGTAATCGGCTCCTTTAAGTAGACTGCGGCAACCAACATGGTGATGATCGGACCTAATGTGGCAATCAGAGAGGCGTCCACAGGAGAGGTTTTGGCAAGTCCTCCAATATAGCATATCTGATTGATTATAACTCCAAAGGTTGAGGCGCCCAACAGCAGCAACAGGTCTTTTTTAGCTACCCGCTCCCGTGGCGCCAACAGCGATGCGATCCAAAAAAGGAGTGCAGCGCCCGCCATCCTAAAGAAGGTGAGCGAAAGAGGAGCTATTCCTCCCTCCATCATGGCGCTTTTTCCAATCGGTGCACTCAGTCCAAAAATGATGTACGCTACTAATAGCGAAAAGTGCCCCTTAAAACTGGCGTCCCCGGTCTTGATCATTTAGTTAAAAAGTCGATCATATCCTTCATCGCCCTTTGGCATACGGGACAAAAAGTGTCTGAGCGTGTCAGTTGATTCATCAGGCATTGCTGGCGTGGACGGTATACCCCTTTGGAGACATAACCGCCGCCTTCAAACACCCCTAATTTGTCTTCATACTCTTTGGTGGCAGGGGTTGGGATGGGTGTTTTGCTGTCCAACATCCCTTTCCACACCTTTTTATCAAAATCGACCAAGGTGGTGAGGTTGGGCTCCCACGGCTCGCGGTGGGTGGGATAAAAGTCGTTGTACGAAACGCCTCCCACATACTCATCTCCCAATCCAAGCATCAAGTGTCCAAATTCATGCACATATACCTTGCCCGTTAGCCCGGGGTTGTGTGCGGCGCTGATTCCGTAAAAATTGTAGATCCCGCCGCCGCCGTACTTTTGGGTATTGGACAATACATAGATGTAGTCGTAGGGAGCGTGGCCGGCAATGTCGCGCAGTTTTTGAAAATCACTGATTGTTTGGTATCTCTCCGAGTCAAAGGTGTAGAAATTGGCGTCGGTGGCGGTTCTCTTCCATACGTGCTCTCCAGGGATGGTTACCCCTTCGTCCAAAGAGGGCGCCCATACCGCCACAATATTAAACCGGCTCCGGTTCTCTTTAAACGGGGAGTATTTAAAAAACTCTTCTGCAAAAAAGGCGCATGCTTCCTCAAACTTTGTGCGTTGGGAGGCGGAGTAGCCTTCGGGAATCAAGACTATGTCTACCCTTCTTGAGGGATTTCCGTTGTACATCACTTCAAAAGTCTCATACGTGGGGATAAACTTCTCTACAAAATAGCTGTCGGGGTCAATGGTGTATTCAAACTTTTTATCAAAACCCATTTGGGGGTTGCGGGCGTAAAGTTCAATTTTGGCCGCTTTTTTGGGATAGGGAAAAACGACGCTTTCGGGAAAAGCTTTGCTCGTTTGCATTGCCTCTTCTGTGGTTTGCCACTCGTTAAAGAGGGTGCAAAAACTTCTTGAGTAGATCTCTTTGCCCGAGGCTATGTCGATGATTTTAAACATCTGATTTCCGTAGTTATTATTGTCTATCAAACTCACTTTGGAGCCTGCGTAAAAAGGCTCTTCTTTGATTTTGCTAAAGTAATAATACTCGGAAGCGTGGTCTCCCGCATGATAGTAATCAAACCGCATGGTTTTGTTGTAGAAAAAATCGTCAAAGTTCTGAGCTGTTGCAGAGATTGAAACAAAGACAAGCGAAATGATGAATAAGCTCTTTTTCATATAGTTAAGTTTTATGTTGTTTGCATATCGTTTGACAAAGATAGTGGATTAACCATACGCAGGGCAGTCGGCGTGATCGATAATCCTCCGTAGCCGGTACACCTTAGTTCAAAGGGCAACATTTTGCCCACTTTGTCCATGGCAGAGATCACTTCGTCAAGTGGAATCACCGCATCTACGCCTGCCAACGCCATGGTGGCCGACGACAGCGCGTTCATGGCTCCCATCACATTCTTTCCCATGCAGGGAACCTCTACCCTGTTGGCCACCGGATCGCACACCATGCCCAAAATGTTTTGCAGGGCAAAGGAGGCAGCAGTCATCGCCTCGCCATATCCTCCTCCGTTTATCTCCACAAGGGCTGCCGCCGCCATTCCCGAGCCGGAGCCGCACTCTGCCTGACACCCTCCCACTTCTGCAGCAAAAGTGGCGTGCTTGGCAATCAATACGCCGATCATTCCGGCGCTAAGCATCGCCTTAACCACATCATCAATCGACAGGTCAAGTTCTTTGGCCGCTCCCAAAACAGCGCCGGGTAATACCGCGCACGCTCCTGCAGTCGGAGCAGCCACAATCACACCCATGGAGCTCTTTACCTCCATCATGGAGATGGTGTAGGCAATCATCGTATTGACCAATGAGGCAGGGAACAGTTTTCCCGCTTTTAGTGACTCTTTAAACGAAATGATTTGACAATCCAATATTCGGTCGTGGTAGTGAGTCCCTTCTAATCCGCTTTCTATCGATTTTTTGATTTTGATCACAATCTCTTTCATCATCTCTACAACCCGGGTGGTGGAGATACCGCCTCTGTGGCTTTCATAGATGGCGGCAAGTTCCCATAGATGGGAATGGTGATGTTTTTGGGCATACTCCGTCATTTGGGCGGCTGTAATAAAGGGCACTTGGGCCGCTTCTCTATCCAAAACGGGAAGAACCGGAGCGGCGTATCGCGTCTTAGAGGCGCCGTATTGTTTTGCCATTTGATCCGCCTCTTCTCTACCAAGCGATTGTTCAAATTTTTGATGAATCACGCTGTCACCCGAATAGAAGAAATATTCGTGCGCCCCGCCCCTGCACGACACTTTGTGTCCGTCAAGCTCCACAATCTCCACCATGCCTCCTCCGGTGGAGATGGCGGTGATGGACATGGGCTCCATATTGGGCGCTTTGAGCGCCATCTTGTAGGTGTTGGGGTGATTATTGGGGTATGGAACGATTCTAACCTCCATATAAAGTCCCTGTTCTCGTGCCATCGATTCTGCTTCCCATAGTCTGGCGTCGTCCAACTCCAAACCCATAAATCCTCCAAGCAGCCCTATTTTAGAGCCTTGACCATCGTAAGTGGTGGCAAGCGAGCCGGTAGGATCAAAGTCAATCATCACCTCTTTGGGCATATCACCAAACAATTGGGCAGCCATACGTCCAATCCGCACAGAAGCCGCTGTATGGGAACTGGATGGGCCCCTCATTACAGGGCCAATCACGTCGTTAAAAATGCTGGGATAGTCACTCATGGTTGATTGCTGTTTTTTGATAGATCGCGTGGGCTACGGCCAGATCCTGAGCCGC
>Ga0123356_10004763_pt1 | contig 13962 bp, 12 predicted proteins | sample TergutEmb28metaG_2_FD_92546 | JGI IMG/M metagenome (GOLD analysis project Ga0123356, IMG submission 92546) | Embiratermes neotenicus P3 segment gut microbial communities from Petit-Saut dam, French Guiana - Emb289 P3 | ecosystem: Host-associated > Arthropoda: Insects > Digestive system > Gut ...
AGTTTCGTGAGGGGGGAAAAGTCGTAACAAGGTGGCCGTAGGGGAACCTGCGGCCGGATCACCTCCTAAGAAATTAAGCATGTATGTGCTTACCTGGAGGAGCAAGGAGAGCATTTAGGCTATGCGTCAAAGCCCCAAAATTAGCATAAGGTAGCTGAAGAAAAGGTCTCCATCCTTTTCCATCCCAACCCTAAAAAAATATTTTATTTAACTGCATTTTTATTATTTTTACTATTAGCGACCGCTTTTCGGCTGTTTACTGACGGTTAAGTTTGTTTGTTATTACCTCACGGTAGTTAGTGAATATGACTTGCCAATGTTTTTATCTAAATTTTCTGCCTAAAAAACTACTTTGAATTGGTTTTTTGGTAATCCCCCAGTTTGGTTATCTTGAATTTATTTACTCTAATAGTAACTGCTCTATTGGAAATGGCCTCAACTATGTATATCTCTAATTATTTAGGTCGTTAAAGTAGTTGAAAAAGATGATGGAGGGTTAGTGTGTTTTTCTTTTAATGTGCCAGCTGTTTTTCTGTCTGAGCATAGTTACTGTGCCTGTGCCTGCTAAGGCTAAAACTGCTGTTAAGAAGCTGGCTGTTGCTGGATTGAGCTCAAATGTTGCCTGTTTGGGTCCTATGTGTTCTGTTGAGGCAATCGCGCTTGTACAGAACCATGAAACTGCTTGGTCTGCTGTGATTCCTCCACCTACTGAAACATGATTTATGCCTTCATTGTTATTGTTTGCTAAATTAGTTGCCGTTAGGGTCTCTATATTGTTTAAGTAGAAGTGAATTTCGCCGTATTTTGCATCTTGCACCGCTTTGAGTTCAACTAAGTACCAGGTATTAGCTGACACTGTTTCGTTAGAGGTCATACTGTAGACTTGGTCTGCGTTAGCGTAGTCTAACTTCCAATGTACTGCTCCGTTTTGGTGTATAATATTTAGTGCACAAATACCATTGGCAGGGGTAAAGTTGCTCTCGATTGCAGAATTATACATCCCGCCGGCGCCAACTATACTGCCATTTTCTTGCGGTAAATTGCCAAAGTAGAGATACCAGCGCCAGTTAAGACTGCTATAGGGATTGTCAAACCATTTATATACATAACCCCACTGGCCAGTTACCGGACCGCCTGTGGAACATTCCAATGTTCCATCAATGACTCTGAGATTAACATCGCTTCGGCTAATACTTGTCCAAGCACGTGTGTCTCCTGATTCAAAATCATCACTAAAAACTACTGTAGCGGGATTTGGTGTGGGATACGGTTGTGGCGTAGTGTCAGGCGTCGGTATAGGTGTTGGTGATGCTGTTGGTGCTGGTGTATTGGTCGGTTTAGTTGTCGGATTGGTTGCTGGAGACGGTGTTTGAGTTGGTTTTGTGGTGACACTTGGACTAGGTGAAGCACCAGGTGCATAAGTGTTGGGTGTGGGGCTATTTGTGTTACTGGTTTGTGGTTGAGGTGGCGTAGATGTTGCGGGGGTGTTGTTTGTATTGGGTGAACCCGTTTGTGAGTCAGCAAAAAGAGCGGCCACCACAACGACGGCCAAAATACATGTTGCTATTACTGCAACGACAATTTGTGAGTTTCTACGCATCTTTAAAATCTCCAAGAAAATAATCAAGTCAGCAATGATTTCTGGCTGACAAACTAGTGTATGTTTGGTTAATTATTAACCAATGTGATTGTATTCTGCCTACCGCACAATGACCTAAACTTACTTTGCTAGCTATCTATTATTTGTTTGCTGGATGTTTTAGCTTGGTGGCTCTGCACACATAGATCCATGCGGTTGCTACTGTGGTGGGTTCTTGATGTTTTTGCGAATTTATGTGTTTATCTTTCAGAAAATCTCCTAAGAGTAGCGGGGTAGCATTTTATACTTTAATTTTTGGGGTAGTGTTTGGATAGCTATTTTACTTGCCAGTGCTAAACCTATGTGTGATGTCTGTGGTTGATTTTATTGTGGTTTTAGTAACAGCCAAAGATAGAGCTGAAGCAGAAAAGATTAGTCAGGCTCTTCTTGAGAAAAAGCTGATTGCATGTGCCAATATAGTTAGTCCTGTTATGTCTTGTTTTCTTTGGCAGGGTAAAATCGATCAGGCTGAGGAATATCTACTTGTCATGAAATCACGAATGGATTTGTTTGCAGAGCTGTTGCAGCAAGTTAAGCTTTTGCATAGCTATGAGGTGCCTGAAGTTTTAGCTCTGCCGATTGCTTTGGGCTCAACGGACTATTTAGCTTGGATGCAGAGTGTTCTCAAAGCATAATAGTGTAGTTGGGCAAGCTTTATTTTTGTCCAAGTTTACTGTAGCCTATGCCGCTATCGCTGAATGTTAAACAAAAGCTTGTCGGCGTCGCAGTGTTGCTTGTCATTTTTGTCTTACTTGGCTCTTTTTTGGTTTGGGGGCGTCCTCAAAACCCTGATTTTGCCGCCTATGAGGCGCAGACACAAAAAATTTTTGCGGATGCCAAAACTCAATTTGAACACATCCGAAACGTTACCCTGCCTCAAGATATCAATCTCTATATCTACACCAAACAGCAAGCCGTAGACCGATGGGGCCAAGACCCCCCAAACTCAGATACAACCAGCATCCTAAGACAAGAAATCATCTACAAAAGCTTATTTTTAATGGATGAAACCGATAGTTTAAGCGGTGCTACGGCTGAGTGGATCGCAGGTTGGACTGCTGCTGCACTTGGTAACGATATCTATGTTATTTATGAAAACTTTCAACCCTGGAACCTGCCTGCGGCTGAGGCCACGCTAATACATGAACTTACCCATATCTGGCAAGGTGGTCTTCCTGTCTCAGCCAGCTACGATGCCAACAAAGCACACAATGCACTTGCCGAAGGCGACGCATCCTACATGAGCGACTACTACAAAACCCAATATAACACCCCCACCGCCTCAACTACTACTGTTGGTGTTGGTGATTTGAAAAATTTATCTGCCATTGTAGATGTTTTGAATCTAAACTTTGTTTATCCCAGTGTTCCTGACACCGTTACTGAACTTAACTGGTTTCCCTATATCCAAGGTAAAACTTTTGTTTCGGCAATTGTTGATACCGGCGGCTGGGACAGACTAAACCTTTGCTACACACACCCCTACACACCCAGCACAACCGAGCAGATTCTCCATCCTGACAAATACCTCGCCGGTGAAACCGCAAAACCCAGTCTTGCACCAATCCCTGCTGATAACAGCTGGACAATAATACCTAGTAGCTATGGTTATGACTCTGATACTTATGGTGAATACTTCATCTATGTGATGTTAAACCGATGGCTAAACGATAGCCAAGCCCAACAAGCTGCAACCGGCTGGGGCGGCGACACCTTTACCTACTACGAAAAAAACCCTGCCTTCTTATTCACTTGGAACATAACCTGGGACACCCCCCAGGATGCATGCGAATTCAACCATGCTTTCCTTGATCTGTTAAACCTTACCCAAGCAAACCCCAAAGGCACCAATACCTGGTTTACAAACAACAGATACCTGACCTTGATTTGGAACCCAAACACAGACTCAACTCTAATTGTTTGCTCAACCAACCCCGACATTGCCGATCCTTCTTTTTTTATCTGCTAAAATCCCAATCCCCAGTTCCATATCCCATCATTTCATCTATTTGTGCATTGTTTCTTGTTGCGTGCTAGTTCATAGCAACATTTGTTTTTTGGTAAAGTATTTCAATGCGACTCATAGCAACAGCAAATACTGTTATAACCTGCATTTTTTATCAGTATACATTAAAGCCTCTTGAGGTTGCCTTATTGTTATCCAGTAAACCATGTATTCTGTTAAAGGTACCGCGGTTGTAGACTCCGCCCCCAAAATCAGCGAGGTTTTCAGTAATTATGCCCTCATGCAATTCAAAAAGACCAACGTTGTATACACCACCGCCAAAATTGGTAGCTTTGTTACCCCAAATTTTGCCTCCATAAATTTTAAAGGTGCCTCGATTGTACACGCCGCCCCCATCTTTAATTGTGTTGCCTGAAATCTCACCACTATACATGATAAATGTGCCACCCAAATTAACAATAACACCCGTACCTCTAGTAGAGCTGTTTAAATGAGTTACAATAACGCCATAGAGCTCCAACATTCCCCCCTCCTCAACAACAATAGTGCTACTATCAGCGGCACCAAAAATTTTGTAACTTTTACCTTTATTTTCAATTGTTAAAGTGATATTTGCTCCATCAGAAATACTGAGCGCAGACTCTTCAAGATAAACATCCTCTGTAAGAACAATAACAACCGATTTGTCAACTGCCTCATCAATAGCACTCCTGAGTCCAACTTCATCTTTAACATATACCGCACCATCCAAGACAGGTAATGTATACTCTGGCTCCACATAGAAACTCTCTCCATTTCCCATAATCAACCCATAAAACGCCACTGAAAAAACCACCAGCACAAGCAATAAAGAAACCATCAATAGTGCAGTTCTGCGAGAAACATGCCGCTTGGCCTTGACTTTAATATTTCTGCCCATACAGATGATCTCTTGGTTATTGATGTGTTTAGCTCAGGTAAGGTCTATAAATCCTGCAACGATAATGTTGCACTAATAATGCAATAACCTTGCACTATTGCCCATAAACCTTCCACTGAACTGAATACCTGCCCACTATACACCTGTTATGCATTAATAACTTTTCTCGAACTTGTTGCCTTTTTCCTCTCTTTATGGGGGAATGTTTTGCCTCTAAAATGTTCCTAAAATCCCGTTTTGTAAAAAATGGTTACTTTATTTTACGGGGTCTAAATCAGCCTCCAAAATAGCTCTATTATCTTGCTTCGTCCACTAAGTAGCCAATTAACCCAAAAAACAAAACTAGTACAATCAAGAACATACCCCACAATGATGGCAAAATATCAATAATATAATCAACAATTACTACTGCTATATACAAAAACAATATCACTGCAAAAACCCAGCGGTGAAAAACCATATCTAGTATAGTTGACCGTTTACTCATATAGTTTCCACTTCCTTCTTCTTAATGGTTGTACCCTATATTAATTTCTCTCACTTTTTAAACATGTGTTTAATTACTTTTTGTTTAATTATTTATTATACTTCCCGATGGTAATTGGCTAATATGTAAAATCTGGTTGTTTTTATGTGCTTATGTGGAAAACAAAGGTTGCAAATCAAGTCAATTGGGTGTTTGTATGGGTTGGTTTGTTAGGTAGATGTGTTGACTTTTGTTTGTTCTTTTTTTTGTGTTCACATCAGATGTAAATACAAACCTGCTTGGGTATATCAAACTATAAATTGTCAACCCCTATGAACAAACTCATATGTTGCTATTTCTTCTTATGTTATCTTCTAGCGGTTTTGTTTTGTTCTCTATTGTTACCTTGCTTGGAAATTGGAACTTTTAATAAGCGATGAAGTGAAAAAATAACCAATAAGCAGGAGCTATAGTGGTGAATCTGAAGCTTAAATGTCTGGCTATGTTGTTGCTGACGGTAGCAAGTTACTTAATTATAGTTTATGTGCATATGGATACTATCTTGTTTTTCCTTATTTCCCCGTCTCTTGTATGCACGGTTGCTGTTTGTATTTACTTGGTTGCGTTTGCGTTGTTGTATGTGGCCTATATAGGTCAATTTAGAAAAATTACTGTTGTACGGGTTCTAAATGTTGCTCTATTACAAAGTTCCATTATATTTATCTGGTTTACATTTGTAAATTTAATTCAACTCTGGCCCTCTACTGTGGTAGAGGGTGACTATTGGTATTTGTATTGGCCGCAAGACTTTTTCCCCAACTTTTACTTCACACGTTACATAGTGGTTGTATCTGCCCTTTTGGTAGCTGTGTTTTTTATTGCTGGCCGAGGTTATAAACGCACGAAGTCTATGAAGCAGTCACATATGCGTAATCCAACTGGTTAACTTTTACGGGTGGTTTCTTACCCCTGTTTGGATAGAATATTGACTGTATATGCGTGGGTTTTTGCGATTTCTTGGATTGCGGAGACTTGTTTATTGGTATGCACAGAGGTTGTTGGATTTCTGCTAACCTTCTTACTAAACTACATGTGACCCTTGAGCACTCTATCTCACAAATGCTTGCTGTATCTAAGCGCTCAAAATTGTGTTGTTCTATTTTGTTCAACTGTCGCTGTTGTGCTGTCTTCCGTTTTAGCCTTGTTTGTTGGGCGGTTATCTTATTGTTGGTGTGGTGTGTTTGGTGTTTTTTACCAGTTGTCTTCTTCTTCTTTTTCTGTTTTGGGTTTGTCTGATAGCCAGTCTTGGGAGCGGCATATTGTTTTGCCGGCGAATTTGAATTGCAGGGCGTCTTTGTAGGGGCACATTTCTATGCAGTGCAGACATCCGATGCATCGGGGGGTCATGATATCTCCTTGGTCTTTTTCGTAGACTTCTTTGACTTGCATGGGGCAGGAGCGTTTGCAGATGCCGCATTTGGTGCATTTTTCTTTGGTTTTATCTATCCGTACCAGTGTGATCCATTTGAAGGGTGGGGTTTTGCTGAAAAATCCTGCTAAGCCACCTAGGGGACAGATTCTGCACCATGCACGTTTGACAAATAAGGCTATTACTGTAACCATTAGTAGCATAATTAGGTTTATTGATGTGAGATACCTGCCTAGGTGGTAGAAGTCGCCTGTTGCGTTAAATACCCAGTTGGTTTGGAGTAGGCCTGCTTGGTTTTCTATAAGTATACATAATGGTTTCATGGGGCATACGGCGCAGAATGGTGCTGCAAAGTAGCTGTAGACAAATCCGCCTTCTTCGGTTCCTGGAATAAGTTGTGTGCCTGAGATGGTGTATGCTGCAAAAAGTACTCCTAGGATCAGCGTTACCGCTAATATGACATAGCTGAGTTGATGCAGTGAGCTGTTTACGCGGTTTGAGAGTTTAATATGTCTGATTTTTAGGCGTTTTCTAAAATATGACACTGCATCCAAATATAATCCAAATGGACATACCCAGCCGCACCACATTCGGCCAAGGAACAGAGATGCTAAAATTAATACGCCTACAACTATGGCTAAACGTACTGCGCCTGAGGTGTTATAATATACTCCCCAGCCATGACTGCCTTCTAGGAAGGGGTAAATATAGGTCTGCATCTCCCAGAGTGCGCAGGTTACTGTTCGTCCGCATGGGAAATAGCATGCAAGAAAGGGCATGGGTAGTCCTTCTGGCATGGCGACACCAAAAACGTTGGTGCCTATTAGTAATTCATGTACAACAACTTGTCTGACGGGGCGTGGGACTGATTGGTGATCAATAAAGGTGCCTGTATATATTAGAAATACTAGAAAAATTAGAACGCAAATTCTCAGGGAGCTGATTCTGCGTGTCTTCTTTTTTATTCCTGTTATGGCAAATATGATTCCAATAAGCACTAAGCCTACCGCGGTTGCTAGCATTAAAAAGTTGGCGTTCCAAGGATTTATGACATTGTCAGGTATTGTTTCATTTCCCGCGGGATCGCTTACTTCAACAAACATTCTGTCGCTTATGTGAATGTTGCTGACGCATAGATTCCAAAATCCCACCATATCCAATGCCATGGTGTAGTTGAATTCGCCTGTTTGGGGATCGGTAGGCACATAATCTTCGATCCAACTGTAATTTGGTCTAATTGCACAAATTCTAACAGAAGCGTTTTTTTCGATGGGATGAATTTTTCCAGTTATGGTTACGGTTTGGTTAATTTCTATAGCCGTTTTGTCTACATTTGCAATCATCTCCGGGCCAAAGCATGGCATTGACTCCAAAGTAATCACGTTTTGCTCATCTGAAACGGTCTGTATTGTTGTCGATGTTGTTGTATCTTTGAAATTGTTTAATGCTGTCTGCTGAGGTCTTTCCTCATTTGACATGTTCAAATTTATGTTTGGTGATCCGGTTGCAGTTGCTGAGTATAAACTGCCGATTGTGAGTGTGAGAATGACTGCAACAGATACGAGGGCGCACTTGGAGAGTTTGTGCATCATGCATCTCCCACGTTTGCGGTTATCTGTTGCATTGATAGCATGTCTCAATTATCTGCTTGTTGCCTTAAATATTTTTGTGCAACGCTCTTTGTTGCACAGCAGGTATTTAGGTGCTGTATTGTTTGTTGTTTGGTATTATGCGGGTTGTTGTTGGTGATATGTGTATTGTGTGTTTGGTTTTTATTTGTTGGGTTGTTGTTGTTTCCCTGACTTCTTGTACATTTATGTACAGATAAGCCTTAAATATTGCATTATTGTATGGTTGTGAACTGTTGGAGAATGATAAAAATGGGGAATCGCCTTTGGCACACAAAAAACCGACACCACAACCATCAAACCACTCAACTATGTTAAATTCAACTACACAAACCAGCCTATAGAAATCTACGCAAAACTCCACCAAAAATACCCAACCGCCTACATCCTCGAATCCATCCAAGGTCCACAAAAACTCGCCCAATTTAGCTTCCTAGGATTTGACCCAAAAACAACCATAACCGCCAAAAACAAAACCGTAACCATCACCAACACCCAAACCCAAAAAGTCACCACACACCAAACCCCAGACCCCCTCAACCTTATCTATCAACACCTCCTACCCTACCAAAACGACATGGTAAATTTCCGATTCGTCGGCGGAGCATTAGGCTACATCAGCTACGATGCCATACGCTACATCGAAAACCTGCCCAGCACAAAACCTGACACCCTAAATTTCCCTGACATAGAACTAGGCATTTTCGAAGACGGCATCGTATTTGACCACACCATAAACCAAGCCTACTATTACTACCGAAACCAAACCCGCCTAAACGAAATCGAAACCCTACTAAAACAACCAACCCAAAAAGAAGAAGAGGAAACCTTCAGCTATACTGAACCCATAGCTGAAACCTCCAAAGCAAATTTTGAGCAAGCCGTCAAAAAAGCCAAACAATACATTACCAACGGCGACATCTTCCAAGTAGTTCTCTCCAAACGCTTCAAATTCCAATACAGCGGTAGTCTGCTGGGCTTCTATAGAAGCCTGCGCCAAATCAACCCCTCCCCCTATATGTTTTACTACAAAACAGGTAACCGCCAAATCATCGGCGCCAGCCCTGAGATGCTGGTCCGCATCGATAATCGCAAAGTCATAACCTTTCCCATCGCCGGAACTACCCCCTACACCCCAAACCCTGAAGAGAACAAACGCCTAGGCCAAGAACTCCTCTCCGACCCCAAAGAACATGCTGAACACATAATGCTAGTCGATCTAGCACGAAACGACATCGGAAAAATCAGCAAATACGGCACCGTAGAGGTGCCCGAATTTATGCAAATCCACCAATTCAGCCATGTCCAACATATCGTCTCCCAAGTAACAGGCGAATTAAAAGATAACCTGGACAGCTTTGAGGCCCTAAAAGCCGTATTCCCCGCCGGCACAGTTTCAGGCGCACCCAAAGTCAGAGCCATGGAAATCATTGAAGAACTCGAACCCTCACATCGCGGACCCTACGCCGGCGCAGTAGGCTACTTTAGCTGTAACGGCAACGCCGATTTTGCCATAACCATTCGAACCCTCTTTGCAGAGGGTAACACCGCCTATATTCAATCCGGCGCCGGCATAGTCGCCGATTCTGATCCTGAAAAAGAGTGGTTTGAAACTGACCACAAAGCCAAAGCCCTCATAAAAGCCCTCGAACATGCCGCCACTGCTACTGGAGAGCGAACAAAATGAAGGTCTTAATAATTGATAACTATGACAGTTTTGTCTACAACCTTGTCCAATACATAGGCGAGCTGGGCGCAGAAGTAGTGGTTTATCGAAACGACCAAATCACCCTCAAACAGGTTGCTGACCTCAAACCCGATCGCGTCGTCCTCTCACCCGGACCCGGTAACCCCCAAGACGAAAAATTCTTTGGCGTATGCAAAGCTATTCTGCTAAACCTCAGCCCCACCATCCCTACCTTAGGTGTATGTCTAGGCCATCAAGGTATCATCTCTGTCTATGGCGGCAAAGTGGTTCCCGCCAAAAAACTAATGCACGGCAAAACCTGCCCCATACACCACAACGAAAAAAACCTCTTCAGAAACATCCAAAACCCATTCAGCGCTACCCGCTACCACTCACTAGCAGGCGAACGATGCTCCCTCCCTGAGTGTTTGCAAATCACTGCCGAAGCCCTTGACGACGGAGAAATCATGGGCATACGCCACAAACAATACCCCATCTATGGCGTCCAATTCCACCCTGAGAGCATCCTCTCAAAAGATGGGAAACAAATCATCCAAAATTTTTTGGAGACTACTAACCCATGATCCGAGAAGGCATCCAAAAACTCATCGACGGCACCAATCTTACCTACGAAGAATCCTGCACCGTTATGACCGAGGTTATGTCCGGCAAAGCCACCAACGCCCAAACAGCCGCATTTCTAACTGGCCTGCGCATAAAAGGCGAATCAGTTGAAGAACTCATCGCATTTGCATCCGTTATGCGCAATCACTGCCACCAAATCCACCCCAAAGTACAGGGTCGATTAGTCGATACCTGCGGCACCGGTGGCGACACACTCAAAACCTTCAACGTCAGCACCACCGCCGCATTTGTTATCGCAGGTGCAGGGGTTGCAGTAGCAAAACATGGTAACCGTTCAGTCACAAGCAAAAGCGGTAGCGCCGATGTACTTGAAAAACTAGGCCTAAACCTCACAACCGAACCCCAAACCGTTCAAACCCTCATCGAACAAATAGGAGTGGGCTTCATGTTCGCACCCGCCTTTCACCCCGCCATGAAATACGCCATGGAAACCCGCCGCGAAATCGGCGTCCGCACAGTCTTCAACCTTCTAGGCCCCCTAACAAACCCCGCCAGCGCCAGCGCACAACTACTAGGTGTCTATGACCAAAAACTAGTAACTCCCATAACCCATGCCCTGCAAAAACTGGGCTGTGATGAAGCAATGGTCGTACATGGAATAGACGGCCTTGACGAAATCTCCACCATAGGCAAAACTCTCATCGTTCACCTAAAAAACAAACAAACAACCCAAACTATATTTTCTCCCTCTGACTTTGGAGTCAAAAAAGCAGATATAACTGAACTGTATTGTCCATCAGTTAAGGAAAACGCAGAAATTCTCTTTAACATTCTAAACAACAAAACAACAGATGCCAAACGCGATGTTGTTTTGGTTAACAGTGCCGCCGGCATTTTAATCGGAGGCAAAGCCAACAGCTTCCAAGAAGCCCTTGAATTAGCCAACACCTCCATAGAGAGCGGTGCCGCCTACAAAAAACTCAGAGAACTGATAAAAACATCCGGCGGCAATTTAGAACCCCTCGAAACCCTGGAGACAAACCAACAATGACCGACTTTTTTGACACCCTCGCAAAAGACGCAAAAACCACCATAAAAAGCGGATACTACTCTTACAGCTATCAAAATTTACCCAACAACCAAAACCACCAAAAAATCAGCCTAAAAAACGCAATCCAAACCTGCAAAACCAACCCCATTATAACCGAAATCAAACCCGCTTCCCCCTCCGCAGGAATCATACGAACCAACATCGATGCAACCCAACTCGCACAAGACATGCAACAAGGCGGCGCAGTGGGTATATCCATTCTAACTGAACCCAAACACTTCCACGGCACCCTAACTAATCTCACCCAAACCCGCCAAGCCACAAAGTTACCCCTGCTCATGAAAGACATCATTTTAAGCCCCCTCCAAATTGACGCCGCCGCAAACCTAGGCGCTGACGCCATTTTGTTAATTCAAGCCCTTCTTGAGCGAGGATACGGCCAAATAACTATTCACGAACTTATAGAATATGCCCATGCTAAGGATCTTGAGGTTCTGCTAGAGACACATAGCGAAGCTGAGTTTCTCCGTGCAACCCAAACCCAAGCCGATCTCATCGGCATAAATAACCGTGACCTCGCAACCCTAAAAATCAACCTAGAGGTCACCCAGCAAATTCTTGAAAAACATAAAAAACCCCAAAAGCCAATCATAAGTGAAAGCGGAATCCAAACCGTTGCTGATCTGCAGTTTCTGCGCAGCTACGGTGCAGATGCTTTCCTGATAGGCTCAAGCATCATGTTAACCAACGATGTCAAATCCAAAGTTAAGGAGTTTGTTAAAGCATGAAATTAAGCAACTACCCCGTGGACGGAAAATACGGTAAATACGGTGGACAATTCGTTCCCGAAGTCCTAATGGAAGCCATAGTAGAACTTGAAAAAGCCTACAACAAGGCCAAAACCGATCCCACATTTCAGAGCCAACTCGACTACTACCTAACAACATTTGCCGGCCGACCCACAGCACTCTACTATGCAGAAAACCTTACCCGCAAAATGGGCGGAGCAAAAATCTATCTTAAACGCGAAGACCTCGCCCATGGCGGCGCCCACAAAATCAACAATACCATAGGACAAGCCCTCCTAGCAAAACAAATGGGCAAAACACGCGTCATCGCAGAAACCGGCGCAGGACAGCACGGCGTTGCCACCGCCATCGCATGTGCCGCACTGGGACTCAAAGCCATTGTGTACATGGGCACAGATGATTGTGAACGCCAAAGGCTAAACGTATTTCGCATGAAACTCCTCGACGCCGAAGTTCACCCAGTCGAATCAGGCTCCAAAACCCTCAAAGACGCCATAAATGAAGCATTTCGCGACTGGGTAACCAACCTCAAATCCACATACTACCTCATAGGCTCCACCATGGGACCCCACCCCTACCCCATGATGGTACGAGACTTCCAAAGCGTGATTGGCAAAGAAATCAAACAACAATTCACAACCACCACAGGCAAATTACCCGACGCACTGGTTGCATGTGTAGGCGGAGGTTCTAATGCAATGGGCACATTCTACCCCTTCGAAGATGACCCCGACGTAAAACTCTACGGTGTCGAAGCCGCAGGCGAAGGCATTGCATCAGGTAAACATGCCGCAACACTATCCGCCGGCCAAGAAGGCATCTTCCATGGCATGTACACCTACATCATCCAAGACAAAAACGGCCAAATCGAAAATACCACAAGCATCTCAGCTGGACTTGACTACCCCGGCGTTGGACCTGAGCATTCATTTCTTAAAACCATTAAACGAGCCGAATATGTTGCCGTCAATGACAAAGAAGCCGTTGACGCATTTTTGATGCTCAGCAAAACCGAAGGCATTCTCCCCGCATTGGAGTCTTCCCATGCGGTGGCCTATGCTATGAAACTAGCTCCCCAAATGAGCAAAGATCAAACAATTATTGTCACCCTCTCCGGACGAGGAGACAAAGACGTAGAAACAATCGCAAAATACACAGGTGTACCAATATGACCGCCATAAAAGAAAAGTTCCAAAAGGCAAAAGAAAACCATGAAGGCCTACTCATCGGCTACATCACCGCAGGCGACCCAACACCCGAACAGACCCCCAAAATTGCAGATGCATTGATCCGGGGCGGTGTAGACATACTTGAACTGGGTTTACCCTTCTCTGATCCCATCGCTGATGGACCCACCATCCAAGAAGCAAGTCTTCGAGCACTCAACGCCGGCACCACTCCCCTAAAAGTGATAGATATAGCACGGCAAATCAAATCAGAACACACCAACACACCCATAGTTGTGATGACCTACTACAACCCCGTGTTTCATTTAGGGGTTGATAGTTTTCTTAGTCAAGCTAAAACAGCCGGTATAGATGGCTTTATCGTGCCTGACTTGCCTGTTGAAGAAGCTACTGACTACCAAACCGTTGCAAAAACCCATGACTTAGATACAATTTTTCTTGCGGCACCAGCCACATCGGATGAGCGTCTCAAAAAAATTGTTGTTGCTTCTTCGGGTTTTCTCTACTTGGTATCGCGGTTTGGCGTTACAGGTGCCCAAAGCGCCGTAACTGATTCCACCGTTCAGCTCATTAAACATGTGCAACCCTATACCGCA
>Ga0123356_10004764_pt1 | contig 13959 bp, 9 predicted proteins | sample TergutEmb28metaG_2_FD_92546 | JGI IMG/M metagenome (GOLD analysis project Ga0123356, IMG submission 92546) | Embiratermes neotenicus P3 segment gut microbial communities from Petit-Saut dam, French Guiana - Emb289 P3 | ecosystem: Host-associated > Arthropoda: Insects > Digestive system > Gut ...
AATTTTTTCCGTCTGAAGGAATGGTATGAAGATAATGATTTGTATCATAAAGTTGGATACCTGATTACTTCGAACACCAAAAAACTTTCTGCTTTAATTGAATACTCTGAAGAACATACAAAAACTGAATTCGGAGAAATGCTGGATGAATATATTGCAGAAAGCCTGGTTCATAAACAGGGCAAAGATTTTAGTGATTTAAGATATAATAAAGACAATGATTTTATTCATAACCTTTTGTTATTATTTAATATAGAAACAATAAGGCAGAAAAAAGATAAAACAATACGTTTTCCTTTTGTAACGCATAAAGAAAAGAAAATATGGAGTTTAGAGCATATTCATGCACAGCAGTCAGAAGGTCTTGTAAAACAGGAGCAATGGAGGGAATGGCTGAAGCTGCATAAAGAATCACTGGAAAATTATGATAAGGAATCAAATAAGGATTTAATCGAAGAAATAAAAGAGGCTGAAGCAGTTAAAATTCTTGAAAAGCCTGTATTTCTGAAATTATTTGAAAAAGTTATAAAGGTATTATCAAAAGAAGGTAATCTGGATTACATCCATATGTTATCAAATCTTACATTATTGGGAATGGAAGAAAATTCTACATTAAGCTGCTGGGCATTTGATGTAAAACGCAATAAATTTCTGGAGATGGATAAAAGAGGCGACTATATACCTGTTTGTACAAGACAGGTTTTTCTTAAGTATTATACTCCTTCTGAATCAACACAGCTGCAGTTTTGGGGCGAGAATGACAGAAATGGATATATAAAGGAAATGGATAAAGTGCTGCGTGATTATCTGAAAATTAAGGGCAGGGAAATTCAGTTATGAAAGGAATAAAATGTACGTTCGTTAATTTATTTGATTGCATTATTGAAGATAAAAATCTGGAAGCTCTGATAGAAATTCCCCGTATACAGAGGGATTATGCGCAGGGACGATTGGAAGATGATGTTAAAAGGATAAGAGATAAATTTCTGGATACTTTATTTGCGGCAGTTGCAAAAGGAAAACATATAATAATGGATTTTATTTACGGTGATATAAAAAACGGAAAACTAATTCCTCTTGACGGGCAGCAGAGATTAACCACGCTTTTCCTGTTACATTGGTATATTGCAAAAAAAGAAAATATAGATAGTCTAAAATGCGGATTTTTATCACGTTTTACATATGATACCAGGAATAGTTCAAAAGCTTTTTGCGGTAAATTAATTAATTTTACTCCGGATTTTAAAAAAGAAAAAATATCCGGAAATATCATAGATCAATCATGGTATTCATACGACTGGAAAAACGATCCAACGGTTCAGGCTATGCTTGTAATGATTGACGCTATTCATGAGAAATTTAAAAGTGAAAATAATTTATGGAATTCCCTTGTAGATAAAAAAAGTGTATCTTTTTACTTTTTGCCGGTTAATGAAATGGGAGATTCTGAGGAATTATATATTAAAATGAATTCCCGCGGCAAACCGCTGACCACTTACGAAATTTTTAAAGCTGAATTTGAAAGAAATATAAAACAAATATTTCCCAGAAATATCTGTCTTGAAATAAATAAAAAATTTGATAAAACATGGACAGATATGCTGTTTCCGTACCGCGGAGATGATGGTATTATTGATGATAAGTTTATAAATTATTTTGTTTTTATCAGTGATATTATATGGTATCAGATAAAAGATAATTACACTCCTGAAAAAGATGTTTTTAAATTAATTGATCTTTTATACGGAAAAGAATGTGATAAAGCAAAAGAAAATATTGAATATATGGAAAAATCATTTGATTGCTGGTGTGAACCTATTAATAAAATTGATACATTTTTTGATAATTGTTTTTATAAAGACATCTATGTAAAAAATAAAGTAAGATTGTTTCAAAAAGAGATTAATATTCTTAAAGAATGTTTTACCGATAAAATATTTCCTTTAACAAGATACTTAATGTTATATTCAATAAACACATATCTTCTGGAAAAAAATAGAATTACTGAAAGTGATTTTATTAAAAGAATAAGAATAGTAAGAAATTTAATATTAAACACAGCAGATGAAATACGCAAAGAAAATATGAAAACTCTGCTCCTTGAAACAAAATCAATAATAATTAATGGAACAATTTTGCCCATGGAGAGCGGTTCTCCGGGGTTTAGTGAATTTCAAAAAGATGAAGAGCGTAAAAAAACTGATTGGGTAGGTAAAAACCCGGAATCTGCAGAAATATTGTATAACCTGGAAGATCATGAATTGCTGCAGGGAAGTATAGCAATAGTAGGTCTCGAAAACATTGATAATTCCGGAAAATTCAGGCTGTTATTTGAAAAATGCAGTAAATCTTTTGTTGATCGTGCGATGTTAAGTATTAATGATTCTGTTCAGGGCAGAAACGGCAAATTTTTCACCGGATCAAGAAATAATTGGGATAAATTATTCCATCATTCAAATCAGAGAGATGGATTTGAAAAAGTAAAAGAAGCATTAAACAAATTGTTAAGATCATTTAATGAAGATGATGATATCGAAGGCAAACTATCGGAATTGATTAAAAATTATCTTAATAATAAAGATACAAAAAAAGACTGGCGGTATTACTTTGTAAAATATCATGAACATCTTAATAAATCCGGCGATGGATATTATATTATGGGTGAAAATAATTACGGATATAATATGGTAAAATTAAATAAAGTTATGTTAAGCGGTTATAATTGGAATCTTTATTTGTATCTGTTATATAAAGAAGTTAAGGAAAAGGTTAATTTGGATAATTACTATAATGATAATGGTAAATTAAATTTTAATGAATATTCCCTGGATTGTTTTTCTGATAAATATGTTGTTTATAAAGACGGAAAAATAATACATGATATTCCTATTTTGCAGGAAAACGGAATTGATATTGAAGACAGGATAGAAAAAGGAAAAGAAATTATTGAGAAGCTGATAAAAAACGAAAGCCTGAACTAGATCCTGCATCTATTTAATGAAAACAAATGCAGGAAAATAGTTGTTATTCCATAGCCAGAGAATCCAACCTTTCCAAAGCCCAATAGGTATATTTACGAATACGGCTGTCCGGATCTTCTTTTAATTTTTCCAGCACTTCCCGGCTATGTGAATTTTTCAGTTTCTCCAGAGCTTTAACAACACACACCCGCACTTCCTGATCAGGGTCTTTTGCGGCGAGAACTAATCCGCGGAATGCAGGTAATGTATCAAGGAGAGAGAGTAGAGCGGCAGCCTCTCTTCTGATTTCCACATTCCTGTTGGAGAGCCGTCTTTTTACTTCGTCTACAAACCCGGTCTCTTCAAGAATTGTTACAAGATATGGTTTAAATGAAGATACCTCATCTTTAAGTATTTCCAGAATCTGCGGCTCGGCTTTTCTGCCCTGTGCCTTAAAAACAGGAATTAACTTTTCTCTGAGCTGCGGCTCGGCATCTTTAAAGATTTCTATTAACTGTGTAATGTCCCGTCTGGTTGTTCTCATAGCGAGAGCATTTTCGGCACAGGCCCGGAAATCATCAAGTGAATCAAGAACACTGACAAGAATTGAGATTCCTTCTGCTCCTGCTGCCTGTCCAAGTCCCGTAATAGCGCTGATTTTTACCACATCAGTTTCATTCTGATCTGTTGTAATATTTTTAAGGATTTCCAAAGCAGCTGCATTGCCGTGTTTTGCGATAACTTCTGCAGCAGTTATGCGGACTCTTTCTACCGGATCGTGTAACAATGATGTTTCCTGATTCAGAAGTTTTATTTCTCCAAAACCAAGTATTGCTTTGATTGCTCCGACACGCACATCAGGATCAACATCTTTGAGGGAAGCTCTTATTTCCTTCATGAAAGAATCGTTTTTAATTACCGGAAGAATAGTTATTAAAGATGCACGTATTCTTGCATCAGGAGAAGCTAATAGTTTTCGTGCTTTCTCGTCAAACATATTCTGCGGGTAATCTGCGATTAAACGGGCAAATTCTTCTGTTTCATCCGGCATCAAAATCGGAAGACTTTCAAGTATCCGCTGGAGGCAGAAAGGCAGTTTTAAGTGACCAAGTATTTTTAAAGCTGATATGCGGACAATGTGCGGATAATCAATACGTCTGCCGTTCAGTATATCAAACATTTTCGGCAGAATAATATCGGGGCTGAAAGTCCCAAGTAATTTTACAAGCTCGTCACGTGATGGGAACGCTGTATTTTCCAGATAACGGAAAAGAATATCAGAGAAAATACTTTCTGCTTTATTCGAAATATATGGCAGGAGAATATCCATAAAAACCTGATCTGTTTCTCTGCGGATTAATTCTTCCGAAAGGATTTCAAAAGCTTTAAAGTTTCCGTTTTTAACAACTGCTTCAAGTGTTTTTGTATAAATTGCCGCTGTTGATGGTTCTGGTTTTCTGCCGGTGAAAAATGCAAATACCTTTTTTTCAAGATAACAGATATTTTCCGGTGTGCCGGCAGCGCCTGCCAGAAGATGAGCTGCGGTTAATAACGGAGCTCCGTCACCGACAGGGTAATCTTTCAGAAATCCTGAAACATTAACTTCCAGCGCCTTCTGCAATAGAGAGATGTTATATTCCATATTAGCCGGATCATCAAGAGTATTTTTTTCGATAAGCGAGGAAAGTATACCGCATTTATCCAGAAATACTGCTGCCGGATAACATATTGCTTTATTTGAGCTTTCAAGTGAGGACATTGCAAATGTCCTGTCTTCCTGACAATCAGGATTAAGCAGTTCCAGTATACGAATTGTTTCATCATCATCCAGAGCTGCATCTTTGGGATTATATCGAGCTGAAAATTCTTTTGTTATCCGCTTTCGTGCGGCTTCACGTACTTCATACACCGGATCATGAATGAGTTTTTCCCATAACATTGTCCATGTTTTATCTTCATCAAAAGATACGCTCTCTGTTAGAATTTTTCTTATTAACGAGTGCGGATCAGCAAGACCGTCCTCCATACTTCTTTCTGTAAGTGTTTCCTTGTCAAGAAGCAGAATTTTATATGCGAAATACCGCACATGCCACTCCGGCTCTCCCGTCAATTCACGGATTAATGAACTGTTTTTATCAAGTAAATATTTTCCGTAAACCGGATCAAATTCTTCGCCCCTGCAGGAATCAGCCAGAAGCCTGATGGCTTTTTCATCGCCTATACCCGACATCCAGTTTCTGAAAACTTTTTGCAGATTTGAATGGCGCCCTGCTGCCAAAAATGCCTTAAAAAGATATGTGTTAGGGTTATATAAAAGCACACGCCTTAATTCTGCCGCTCTCAGTTTTTTCGAAAGAGTTATCTTTTTAACCAATTTGTCTGCAAGTCCTGTTTCCCGGACAACTCTTTTTTTATGTATAAACCAGATTATAAAAAGTATCAGTAATAATAGCAGGACAGGCGCTGCGATATAAACCCATACAGGTATTTCGAGTCCTAATAAAGAATTTAAATAATCTGTCATTTGTTTCCTCTCTTTTTATTTCTTTCCAAGAATATGATATATTTTTACAGGTTTTTCCTTGCCTTTGACACGGACCGGAGTTCTTTCTTCAAAACGGAATTTGTCACCCAGTTGGTTTAATGTTGATTGAGATATAATTATTTCATCAGCTCCTGCAACACTTTCAAGCCGTGCTGCAAGATTAACTGTATCTCCGATAACCGAGTAATCCATCCGCTGCATGCTTCCCAGATTTCCTGCTACAAGCGGTCCTGTATTGATTCCTATTCCGATGCGCAAACGTGAGGCGGAACTGCGGAAAAATTTTCTTTTTGATGATCTTACCATATCCTGAATGGCAAGCGCGCATGAAACAGCATTTATTGCATCGTCTTTTTCCGGAAGCATGGGAACTCCCCATACAGCCATAATGCAGTCGCCGATAAATTTATCGATATAACCTTTATATTTTATTACATTTTCTACTGCCTCGCTGAAGTACTCATTAAGGATTTCTACGATAGCTTCCGGTTCACGGTTTTCTGAAAAACTTGTATAACCGCGGATGTCTGCAAAAAATACCGTCGCATTTCTTTTATCTCCTCCAAGCTTAACCTTGTCAGGAGTTTCCATCATGCTTTCCATTACTTCATTTGACATATAACGGCAGAACATATCCTTAATGATGCGTCTCTCTTCTGTTACTGCCTGTACAGTTTGCTTCAGTTCTTTTTCACGGGTTTGATTCGTAAAAAGCAGGGTAAGCCCTTCTTTTTTTCCCCGCGGTGTTTTAAGCGGCGTAACATTCAGGGAGTAATCAAGTTCTTTTTCTCCCTTGCGGTAGATGCCTTCCAGCCCGATAATTTCATTTCCGTCTTCAAGGCTTTTGATTATTGTTTTTATGGTGCCTGATGTCAGCGAGTTTTTAAAAATATTTTCTATATTGCGGCCAAGATCATCATCTTTTAATCCCATTGACTGTGCGGCAGGTTCGTTAAAATAATAAATAAGCCCCTGTGCATCGGTTGTTACAACCATATTTGTCATGGAATTAAAAACATTTTCCTGATACCTTTCAAGTGAATCTATTTTTCTTGATGATTCCCGTGTTTCATCAAAAAGTTTTGATGTCTGCATTGCTCCCGCAGCAAGTTTTGTATAACATTCCAGAAAATGAAATCTGTGGCGGTTGAAAAAACACGGGTTTTTGGAGCCGACAAACAAAATGCCGATTTCACGGGGAGGGCTTACAATCGGAAGCGCCATACCGCTTTTCATTTCGGGATTTATAAGAACTTCTTTTAAAAATGCTTCTGACCAATCAGGTTTGCTTTGGCTGCTTTTTGAATCCTGCTGCGCTGCTTTTTTATTGTTAAAGATTAACGCTTCACGGCATTCACGAAGAAAACGGATAAGTTCATTGCTGCCGGATATTGTTTCCGGGACCTGATACCTGCCTCTTTTGAACATAAGTTTAAGATCGCTTTTCCGGTCTTCCGGTTCTTTAAGTATATAAAAAGCTGTCAGGTCTACCCGTGATATATCCTGTGCCTGTTCAACAAAAACATTTACAAGGTCTTTAAAATTTTTTTCGCGTGCCAGCAGCGCTCCGGCTCTAACCAAATCCTGATCCGCTGGTTTACCTGCTGTTATTAAATCCCGCATAAAAACCATTATATCACTTGTTTGTATTATTTTGTCAAGGATTTAATTTTAACAGGATTTTTGATAAAGAGATTGATAACCAAAAATTGATTTATGTGTTACAATTTTTTATATGAAAATATTTTATGTTTACCGCAACAAAATCTGTAATCTTTTTATTTCTGAAGAATCGGGCGCTATTTGCCGTATTCTCTTTAAAACAGATCATTTATCCGGTAATCCGGTAAAAAGCGATACCCCACTTATTAAAGAAACTGTTAAACAGCTTGATGAATATTTCAGCGGTAAACGCCGTGATTTTAATCTGCCGCTTGTTCTGCATGGTACTGATTTTCAGGTAAAGGTATGGAATGCGCTCCGGCAAATACCTTACGGTGAAACCTGTACTTACGGGGAAATTGCCCGTATGATTGGCAGTCCAAAGGCATGCCGTGCTGTTGGTATGGCAAATAACCGTAATCCAATACCGGTTATCATTCCATGTCACAGGGTTATCGGCAGTAACGGTAGTTTAACAGGATATGCCGGCGGTTTGGAAATAAAACAGAAATTATTGAACCTGGAAAATTTAGCTGTGTTGTGATGCAAGTGATATAAGTGATATAAACAATAATAATGCAAGTATAATTATAAAAAAAACAATTGCGGGAATAAAACCAAAACTTAAAATAAGCCAGATACCCAGGGTATTAAGTACTGTACGGTAAAGGAAAACTAAACCATGAAATACGACAGGCAGAATGGGCAATAAAAGTATAAATAGATAACGTGGTTTTGTTTTTGCACGGTAACGCCAGGCAATGACAATTATAAAAATTGCCATAGGCAGGAAAAACAGGGCAGAACCGAATCGGTTTAGTATTTCTGCCTGGAATATCTGAGAGATATATCCGGCATTATTTAGTTTTCTTGATGTTTCAAAGAGTTCGCCGATCTGAAGATTGGGCAGTCCTCTGCGGACATGTGATATTAAAAGGAAATCTTCGAAACTTATATCCAAAACAAAAGTAGTTTGAAGCGCACCGTCCCCGCCTCCCAGCAGCCATTCGCTTTTAAAACCTTTTTCTTCAAATTGCCTGTCCAGGGCATGGGTTAAAACAAGTACCTGCTGTTTTCCATTTATTACTGCCGGCAAAAGTTTTGCATAACGTGATACAACACTCGCCTGCAGATTGTTGAGGGCATCGAACTTCATATATTCAAATCCAATGCCGTATGCGGTATCTGCCATTGTTTTCAGGGTAGAAAAGCGGACTACTGTCCTTCCGTTTTCACTTTGTGAAAACCTTTCACTTTGTGAAAACCTTTCACTTTGTGAAAACCTTTCACTTTGTGAAAACCCTTCAAAAGGAAGTGAAAACAGCGGACCTGTTGATAAATCTCCAACGGATAAATTCATTTCATCAATAAAAAAGGCAGTTTTGTTTGCGCCTATTTCACTTAAAGCAAAATAATTTACGGCATCTGGATCATCCGGGGTATATGACAGTAATCTGTGAAAAATATAATATGCATCTATCCATCTTTCTGCATTCATCGCACGGTATCCCGATAGTTTCAGGTTATAAAGTTCATAGAGCCGTTCTTCTCTTTGATTCGGTTCCTGGGAAGAGATCATATTCCACGCTTCGCTTGCCAGGCGTATGGCATTGGCTTCCTGAGCGCTGCCTCTCTGTGCCAGCCGTACTCCAAGATTAGCCAGCCAGTGAGCGTCAAAGTAACGTCTTTCATTAAATGCAATGATGCTTAAAGTTATAGCTTCTGTTGAATCTACCGGATCCTGATTGTTCGATAATCTTATCTGATCTAAACTTTCGTTTTCTCTGTTGCTTCTTGTCAAAGCTGCACGTGCAAGAGCTCTTTCATCGCTTCTTTCATATGATATTTCATCAAGATTTATTTTTATTCTGGCTCTCTGTTCAATCAACTCGGGACTGTTAAGCCAGATACGATCGCATATTCTGATAAACTGGGATGCATCATGCCATTCTCCCGCATTTATGCTGTCATTCATATTCTTTTTTGCAAGCTGATACAAATCACCGCTGAAACGCAAATTTTCTTCCTGATTTTTTACCACAGGAAGTAACAGAAAAAATATTACTCCGTAAATTAATGCCGCAGCAATTGCAGTTACTATCGAATTTGCCATGCGCTTAAAGAATATTTCTGAAAAGCTATGGTAATTTTCTTCATATGAAGCAAGTCCAAAAGGAATCACAAGCGCTGAGAATGCAAGCGCAGGAAATAAATTGAACACTTCCAGCAGACCCTGTATTAACCGCCAGCTTCGTGAATAGATTATCAGCGGAGCTTCGGATCCCGGAAAAATAAAACGGAAAATCATTGTCAGTAATGAGAAAGAAAATACATAGATAATAAATATACTCAGCGGCGAACGCAGTTTATCAAAATTAATCGTCATCGTATTCTTTCCTCTTTGCAATAAATACCAAAAGTGAGAACATATTTGCCAATAAACTGAAACTAATGAAGAATATCGGGAGTGCAAGGCTGACAGGAATTACGTTATTAAAAAAAGAACCGATAATTTCCTGTATCTCAGGAGTGTTGGAAAATGACCCAAATGCAAGAATGCCGCGGAAAGCAAGAGCGGCGAGAAATAAATTGGCAAGCGGCCAAGCGCTGAATTTTATTGCAAAACCCAATGAGCACAGCAGCAAAATAAAAGAACCGGTGTAAATTAAATATGGAACGAAACCTTCCTGGAATTTTTGCTGAAACATTTCTGAGTTTAATCTGATATCTATAGAAAGGCTTTTTAAGAACCATGGAGTATCATCAGTAAATTGAAACGGCGGCAGATCAAACATTGTCCGTCCTGTATTCGGACGTTCGGGCATCGATTCATGAAAAATCATCGGCTGGCCAGGGATTGCTGTTACACGAGGTCCGTATGGATTAGCAGTACCGTCTAACAAAACAACAGTTGTTACATTTCTGTTAAGGGCATTGGAGAGTATAACTCCCTTTTCTCCCATTTGAATGCCTGTTACCTGTGCAGGCGCCACGAATTTCATCTGGTTGAGGGTGAAGGAAATGCCGCAGCAAAAACCAAACGAAAGAAGCATTATAAATATTATTGACGTTAAAGGAAAATGTTTACGCCTTACTATATAATTCAGTGTAATAAGTATCGATGAAAATAATGTAAGAGTTAATGCCCAATGAACAGCAGCCATCAGCAATGTCAGGGTAGTTTCCGGTCTAACCGGCAGGCTTTTTGCCCAGTCAACCCGTAAAGACAAAAATTTTAAACATGTCACTGCCGTGAAAACAATTATGAAGGTTAGACTGAAAAAAAGCACCAGCTTTGCTAAATTTCTCACTGCATATAGATTAACATGACAAATAAGCTCATGCAAGAGTATTATTTAGGTAAAATACTAATTGTTTAAAATTTTAAAACAAGTCATAATATATTTATGGATGCTAAAATTGCAGTCCTTGGGGCTGGCGCGTGGGGAACGGCAATTGCAAAAGTCATTGCTGATAAGGGAAAAGAAGTTCTCATCTGGAGCTTTGAAGAAGAAACAAGAGACGATATCAATAAAAAAAGGCAAAATACAAAGTTTTTACCCGGAGTAACACTGCCGGAAACATTAAAGGCGACATCAAATATTGAGGAAGCAGCCGAAGGCAGGCAATACCTTATTTATGCGGCGCCGTCCATGTTTCTTCTGGATACATTAAAAAGCACACTTTCCGTCAACTCAATCAGGGAAGGGAAGACAATCATTGCAGTACTCACAAAAGGTTTTTTGTCTTCTGAAAACGGTCCCAGAATGATTGTGGAAACCATGGAAGATTATCTTCCTGGTTTTTTCCGTCAATCACTTGTATATATTTCCGGTCCCAGTCATGCAGAGGAAGTTTCTTGCGGGAAGGTTACAGGGCTTATAGCCGCCAGTGAAAATGTTAAAAATTCAATCCGGTTCAGAGACTTGCTTAAAAATCCGCGGTTGCTGGTATATTCATCATTTGATGTCCGCGGTGTTCAGGTAGCCGCTGCCGCAAAAAACGTTATTGCCATTGCATTTGGAATGCTTGATGCCATTAAATCGTTGGGAAAAAACGATTCGTTATCCGGTCATAATTCAAACATGTTCGGAGACGGAACTGAATCCCTTCTGCTTGCTGCTGGATTAAACGAGATACAGCTTCTCGGCATGGCATTAGGTGCAACGCATCCGGAGACATTCACCTCAATCTCCGGAATTGGCGATCTGGATGTTACATGCCGTTCTGCACTTGGCAGAAACCGTCGTTTCGGCAAAGAAATAATAGAAAAGCAAATTCTTAATCCTTATAATAATATTGATGATTTGCTGGCACGTATCGGAGAAATAGGTTACCTTCCGGAAGGTGTTGTTGCTGCGAAATATATCAGAATTCTCGCAGAAAAACATAAATTAAAAATGCCTGTTTCCGTTGGTTTATGCAAAACCCTGAACCGTGAACTTGATCCGATGGAATTCTGCAAAAATCTGCTGGTGGACTGGAATATAAAATGAGTCTACCCGCTGCACTTAATACATTTTTGGGTCCAACACTGATTATTTCCATGATTCTTATAGAATGTTTAATTAAGTTTTCCAGCGATATATATATAAAAAAAATATTTTGCTCTGTATTAATTATTTCCATGATTTTTCTTGCAGTGGATTTTTTTATTTCTCTGTTTAATATTATTCCTCCGGAATTTGCAATTACAGATAATTTTTTACGGACAGGCATATTTTTTATTCCATTGATTTCTGTTTTAGTTATATTTTTTTTATGCATAGAAAAAACACATGCATATTTCCAGTTATTAATAATTTTGTTTATCGGTATTATGATGATAACACTGTTTGTAAACATAATGGCAGGATCAAATAAAATATTATGGCCTTTTCATGCGGCTCTGTTATTATTTACCTATTTTTTCTTAATTCTTAATGATACAAAAATTGATATACTGACAGGATTGAATAACCGGTTTAGTTTTTTTGAATTTACCGGCAGAATTTCCAGGAATAAAGCTGGAGAGTCCTGGATTATGGCAATGCTTGATGTCAATAATTTTAAATCAATTAATAATATTTACGGTCATCCTGAGGGTGATGATGTTTTACGCAGTCTTGCCCGGATAATAAAAAAATGTTCAAGAAAAACGGATTTTACCGCGCGTTACGGCGGTGATGAATTTATAATTGTTACACGTGCAGAAAACGGTATTGATCCGGTTATATCCTATATTATTGATGAGCTGGATAATCAAAATGAAAAAAGCGATAAGCCGTATAATATAGAAGTTAATTACGGAGCAGAAATATTTATAGCAGACGGAAATAGGGAAATTGATGACTTTTTAAATCATCTGGAGCAGCTTATGAAAAAGCAAAATGATGACAGCCGCCGTATTGAGGATTTTAATAAATGATTATTCCGGAGTTTTTTAATACTGCTATCGGCTCTTGTATAATCATTATATTAATTGCTGTTGATTATTTAAGGAAATATAATACAGATAATTTTCAGCGTAAGCTGCTTTTGTTAATGCTTGGTTCCGTATTTTTCGCAGCATTATTCGAATATATCAGTTTAGCCATTGAAAGATTACCCGGCGAAAACATTAATAGATTGTTATATTATACATGGTCAGCTTATCTGATAGCCAGGAACTGCGGTTATTATTTCGTAGCGGTGTTTATAGATTACTTTGCGCATGGAAACGCTGTAAGAACCAGAAAATTATTAAAGGCAGTTACAATTTTTTGCATTTTTTATATTATCTGTGCAATTGCAAATATACATTTTGGATTTTTCTTTTATATAACAAGAGATAATATTTATATACCCGGAGTATTGTATATATTGCAGCTTTTTATAAGTTATCTGCCTATTTTGATTATATTAATTGATATCAGTCTGGCTCCGAAACATATTAAAAGCAAACAGGTATATTTTACAATTATTTTTGTTATTCTTTCGGCAATTGGCGCCGGAATTGATATTATATTTAAATCTACAAATTTAATCTGGCCGTGTGTAACCGCAGGTTTATTGTATATATATTTTTTCATTGTAAAAACTGATTCAAAGATCGACAGTTTAACAGGAATAGGCAATAGAAACAGTTTTAATGATTATGTTAAAAGCATTTCCTGCCAGCAGGTAAGAAAAGATCATACGTTTATATTGATCGATATTGTGCAATTCAGGGAAATCAATAATAATTTTGGTCATGCCGAAGGTGATAATGCATTGTGTGATGTGGCTCTGACAATAAAAAGCTGCATAAGAAATACCGATTTTGCCGCACGGCTGAGCGGAGATGAATTTGTAATTGTAACAAGCGGTGCAAGTGAGGTTCAAAAAATTATTGACCGTATTGTTAATAATATTAATATACAAAATAATGATAATACACGTCCGTATAAGATATCTTTAAGTTACGGTCATGATGTGTACAAAGGCAATTCCGGCTGGCAGATTCATGATTTTCTTATTAATATTGAAACTATAAAAAATAAATACAAAGAATCGATTCATATTTTATCGGATTTCGGCGATACGTTTTATGTTAAGAAAATAAACAGCGGGGAATAATATGTTTGAAAAATTATCAGGAAAAATAACAGATGCATTGCGTTTTGTTTCAGGAAAATCAACAATAAGCGAAAAAAATATTGAAGATGCCGTAGAAGCAATTAAAATGGCATTGCTTGAAGCGGATGTAAACCTGCGTGTTGTACGCCGTTTTGTTAATTCCACAATTGAGGAAGCGAAAGGCGGTAAAGTTCTTCGTTCGGTAGATCCAGGTCA
>Ga0123356_10004765_pt1 | contig 13956 bp, 13 predicted proteins | sample TergutEmb28metaG_2_FD_92546 | JGI IMG/M metagenome (GOLD analysis project Ga0123356, IMG submission 92546) | Embiratermes neotenicus P3 segment gut microbial communities from Petit-Saut dam, French Guiana - Emb289 P3 | ecosystem: Host-associated > Arthropoda: Insects > Digestive system > Gut ...
GGGAAGAAATGTCTGGGCCATCGGCGTGGATTCAGATCAGCATGAAGAGGGAATATACAACAATGCGGGAGATTCCGCAGTCCTTACTTCCATGCTTAAGATGGTAGAGAGCAGTGTTATTTACGCATTGAACGCCGTTAAAAGTAATACTTTTACAGGCAGGATTATTACCTTTGACCTCAGAGCCGATGGCGTCGGTTATTCTGCCGCCAATCCCGCTCTCAGCAGCGGCATAGTTGCGCAGCTTGAACTTGTAAAGCAGCAGATCATAAACGGTCAGATAACAATTGCCGCCACTTTGGCTGATGCAATGCGTATACCAGGATTTCCCCAGAATTTAAGAGCAATTGACGACTAAAATAAATAAGAATAATTTTTTTCTTGAAATTTTCACCAGTTCCGGTATTGCTGTCTCCGGCATAATTGTGTTCTTCAGTTTTCTTGTCGCTACCTTACTGCTTCTGATAATCGGGAGAAACCCTGCCGGCATGTATCAGGCGATACTGCAGGTAGTCACGGGTTTTGATTCGCGCCGCGGAACGTGGAATGTGCGCTATATCGGCGAATGGCTGGCTGTATCCGTTCCGCTTGTTCTATGCGCATTGAGTATGGGGTTTGCGGCACGTTCCGGGCTTTTTAACATAGGAGCGGAAGGGCAGTACATTGCGGGATTAACTGCAGCCCAGTTTATTGCTTTTTCTTTTCCGCAGATTCCCGTCCTGCATATAACTGCCGCCATGTTAGGTGCAATGGCTGCAGGGGCTGCATGGGGCGCTTTGGTCGGTTTTCTTAAGGTTCGGTACAAGGTCTCGGAAGTAGTCGCCACAATCATGATGAACTACATTGCGCTTTTTCTCCACCGGATTATTACCTTAAGAATTCCCGGAGGCAATTCCTTCCGGACCCCGGATTTTCCCGCAACAGTTTCCCTTTCAAGTTCAATGCTGGCTTCCATGACAAACAGTTCAAGGCTTAATTATGGTTTTTGGTTTGCCATTGCTGCGGTTTTTATTTACTGGGTTATTCTGGAAAAGACAACTTTGGGTTATTCCCTCTGCGCAGTCGGTTTTAACAGGGAAGCCGCCAGATATTCCGGCATGAATGTGAACGCAAATATTATCGCCGCAATGACAATCGCGGGAGCATTCGCAGGGCTCGCCGGTGCTTCCGTATCACTTGGAATTTTCACTCACGGGCGGGTACTGTCATCATTTGATAATTACGGCTTTGAAGCTATCGCCGTAGCTCTCGGCGGAAACTGTACTGCAGCGGGAATCGCCGTAATGGGGCTTCTATTTGGAATGTTAAAGTCTGCGCAGCCGCTGATGCAATCCCGGCAAATACCCATGGAAATCGCAACAATTATTATGGGCCTTGTGGTGGTTTTTATTTCACTAAGGCAGGGAATACGATTATTCATTGAATGGAGAATGAGAGTTAAATGGAATTCATTTTTATCGTCTCAATGATTCCCTCGGTTCTTATGGTAACGGCTCCCCTTTTAATTGCCGCCGCAGGGGGATTGATTTGTGAGCGTTCCGGGATTGTAAACATTGGGCTCGAGGGACTTATGGCAATCGGCGCCATGACTGCGGCAATTACTCACGTTCTTCTGGAATCAAGGACAGGATTTTCAGTTCCCTTTGCATTGATGTTTGCTTCCCTCGCTGGTTGTCTTTTTTCGCTTATTCATGCTTTTGCATCTGTTACACTAAAGGCCAACCAGGTGGTTTCCGGCACGGGAATAAACCTTCTTTCCAACGGGATTACCGTATTTATCTGCCAGCTCTTATTCCGCATGGACAGAACTCCCAACTACCGGATGGGAATGCGATCCGGGTTTTTGGGAATTTATCCTACTATCTGGATTGCCCTTGTAATTCTTGCGATTGTTTGGTTCTTGCTGTACAAACGGCCATGGGGACTGCGCCTGCGCGCTGCTGGTGAGCATCCGCAGGCAGCCGAATCCGCCGGAGTTAATGTGATTGGGCTTCGTTATGCTGCAGTTTTAATTTCTGGTCTTCTTGCCGGTCTTGCCGGAAGCTGCATTGTCCTGACGCAGGACATTCAATTTACAGTAAATACAATTAACGGTAAAGGTTTTATCGCTCTTGCCGCAATTTCTTTTGGACGATGGATGCCCCTGGGTATTCTGGGTTCAAGTTTTATTTTTGGTATTTCCTTAAGTATGGCTGTAAATATCGTTAACATCAGAAGCTTTCAGTTTCTTCCTTCGGAAATTTTCAGCATGCTTCCGTACCTTATCACATTGCTTACTCTTATTGTGTTCAGCAAAAAAGATTTTGCTCCCAAATCATTGGGCGCTAATTGACGAAAGCACCAATTATTATTATTCTTTGTCTATGTACAGTACGGGTATAGCTTATCTTCTCTGGTTTCTTTCCGGTTTTGGATTGTTCGGATTCCATCGTTTTTATCTGGGAAAAATACCAACGGGAATTTTGTGGATGCTCACAGGCGGCTTGTTTACAGTAGGTACAATTTATGATTTTTTTACCTTACCAAGACAGGTAAGGGAAGCAAATATAAGCAAAGCGATAATGGACGGTTCTATAAGGCCGAATATCAACGATAACCAGTCGTGGAAAACTGTAAGCGATGGAGAAGCCAGGATTGTTCGTGAGAAAGAACCGGTAGAGCGCGTTATATTAAAAGTGGCAAAAGCCAACAAAGGCATTCTTACAGCGAGTGAACTGGCGCTTTCTGCAAACATCTCAATAGAAGAAGCAAAAAAAGATCTTGACGCCCTGGTTAATAAAGGATTTGCCGAACTGCGTGTGCGCCAGTCCGGAACGCTTGTTTACACGATTCCCGATCTCATGGACAGCGACGAGCCTCTGGTTATTTAAGTACCACTTCCGTTCTGCCGAATCCGCCCAGCTCCGGTCTTGCAAAATAATAATCGGCTACTGCAGGATCTTTTTTCAGATAATCGTGAATTCCCTTTTGCAAAATACCGCTGCCTTTTCCGTGTATTACCGCAAAGTTCTTCAGACCGGAAAGTGTAGCTGCTTCTATCTGGCTTCGAAGGGCGTCTTTGGCATCTTCAAGCCTCATCCCCAAAAGTTTCAGTTCAAAAACTGCGTTTCCCGATATGCCGTACTCCGCCGCCCACGACGCAGAGGCGCTTGTCTTTACCGGAGAGGTAGGCTGTAACTCCTTCTCTGAAAAACTCATTTTTACAGAACCTGTGTTCACTATCCATGAAGTACCGGACGTGCTTTTTTTATCCGAGCGGACAATGACCCCCCGCTGTTTGGAAGGGCCTGCAAAAACTTCCATGCCGGGCGTAAATGCCGCTGCAGAGAAAGAAACTTCGCCTTCTGCTTTAAGGAATTGCTCCATTATGATCCGCTCTTCTTCGTCCAGAGCTTCGCTTTCATTTTCTACGTTTCGCGCAAGTTCGTTTAAAAATTCCTTTACCTTCAGCGTTTTTTCCCTGTCTACCTCTCCTTCTTTAAGCTCGCGGACAAGATTTTCCAGCGTTTTCCTGCTTTCTCTTAAAAGAAGCTGAAGTTTTCCGACGCTTTCCCGCTTTAGTTCCGCTTCTTTTTGACGCAGCCTAAGTTCCTTTAAATCTGCCTTCCTTTTTTCTTCCTTCAGCCTGTTCTGCTCAAGGGAACTTTTTTTCTCTATTCCGGCAAGTTCTCTCTGTTTTTGTTCAAGGCCTTTGATCAGTTTAGATATATCAGATTTTTCCTCGTTAATATAGTTTCTGGCTTTTTGCACAATACTGCTGTCAAGGCCGTTTGCTGCGGCGATATCCAGCGCCCTGCTTTCGCCCGGCAGCCCGTTAATTATTTTATAAGTGGGCGATAAAGTATGTGCGTCAAATTCTACCGAAGCGTTTTCCACACCATCCCTTGTATAACCATAATTTTTTAATATGCCATGATGGGTTGTAACGATCATCCGCGATTTTTTTTCTATCAGGAAGTCCAGTATTGCCATGGCGATTGCTCCGCCTTCTTCAGGGTCTGTGCCAGATCCAAGTTCATCAAGGAGAACAAGAGAGCTCTCTCCTGCGTGCGCAGCTATGGCGGAAATATTTGTTATATGAGCAGAAAAAGTGGAAAGGGATTGATTTATTGATTGTTCATCCCCGATATCCGCGTATACGCCGTCAAAGACAGGAAGAAAGCTTCCTTCCTGAAGAGGGAGGGCTAGTCCGCTCTGGTTCATCATGGCAAGGAGACCCAGTGTTTTAAGCGCGACGGTTTTTCCGCCGGTATTTGGACCTGTGATTATCAGGGTACGGATATCGTTATTCATTTCTATAATTATTGGGACGGCTTTTTTTAAAAGCGGATGGCGCGCCTGCTTCAGTATAAGGTAATCCTGTCCGCCAATGCAGGTAAAACATCCTTTTGTGTTAACAGAATATAAAGCTTTTGCTTTTAAACACTCAAGTTCAATGATGATACTATGAAATATTATCAAGTCTCCGGCTGTACCTGAAATTTTTTCTGTTAGTTCGCGCAGAATCTTTTGAATTTCCGCATCCAGGTTTCTCTTTTCTATCAGAACCTCATTGTTCTTTTCCACAACATCAAGGGGCTCCACAAAGACTGTCTGACCGCTCGATGACACTTCATGTACAATTCCGCGGATTCTCCCGCGGAAGTTTGCCTTTACCGCGATAACCGCGCGGCCGTCTCTCTGGGAAGGAAGGGGCGACTGCAGCATGCGCCTGTAGTCATCGTCGGAGGAATACCGCGATACGGCGGCTTTAAGTTCTTTCTCCAGGCTTTCAATGCGTTTTTTAATGGCGCGTAACACCGGAATATCACGTAGATTTCCTTCCCTGTCAATTATTTTAAAGATTTCTGCCGCTGTGGAGCTGCAGTCAGGGATATTTCCACTGTCCAGCATTGTTGATAGCGCCTGCATGCCGCTTGTGTCCCTTTCGTTTGTATCACGATCCGCAAGAATCCATTTTCTCAGTTCTATTCCGCGTTCTATAAAAAGACCTGCGGCGAGAGCTTCGTCCAGATCCAAAACAGTGCCGGACACTTCAATTTTTGGGAGAAGAAAACCTATTGACGGCAGCCATGAACGGGGCGCTTCCGAGTATTTTAATATTGAGTGAATTGCGCGCACTTTTGCCTTTATTTTTTCCGAGCTTCCGTTAAAAACAGGCTTTGAGTTTTTAATTATGTCAGCAGCTTCGGTACTCATTGCGCATGAGGAAACGCTTTCCATTATTTTTGGATATTCAAGAAGCAGTAGAGTTTTTTCTGTTAATGTTTCTTTATCAATAATCATGGATATTCCTCTCCAGATCGTCACGTATACGCAGGAAACTTTCATACCGGTCTTCGTGAATTACACCGGCATGCACAGCTTCCATTATTTTACAGCCGGGTTCCGACTTGTGTGAACATGACAGACCGTAGCTGCATTTTCCCGCAATGGGAGAGAACTCCCTCATGTGGAAAATTAGTTCTTCCGCTCTTACTCCGTCGGGAATGTAAAGCCGTACTCCAGGAGTGTCAATAAGACGGGTTTCGTCCGGAAGATCTATCATTGATGACATCGATGTTGTATGAACTCCCCTTTCGTATTTTTCGTTTAAACTTCCTTCCTTAATATTCAATCCCGGATGCAGCGCATTTATAAGGCTGGATTTCCCTACCCCGGACTGACCTGTTAGAACGGATGTTTTTCCCTTAATCTCGCGTCTGATGTCTTCCAGCCCTTCGCCGGTTTTTGCCGAAACAAAAAATACTTTATAACCGATATGACTAAAATCTTCAAGTCTCTCGTCGACGTCAACATCGTCATATTCAAGATCAATTTTATTGCAGATTATTATTGCTTCTATTCCGGCAATGTCTGCCTGCAGGAGAACCCTGTCTACAAACCGCGGACGGAAAGGAGGGTGAACCGGTGTACATATGCAGAGAACAAGGTCGGTGTTTACTGCAAGCAGTTGGCTTGCAGATTCCTTTTGGTTAAAACGGTTGAATATGTTTCTTCTTTCTTCTACAGAAAGTATTAGGGCGGTATCAGATCCTTTATGGCGTTCAACAATGACCCAGTCTCCTGGCGCAAGAGGATTGTAAAAATGTTCGCATCCCTTAAGGACTTTTCCCTTAATTCTGCATTCAATTTCTTTTGGGCCTTCCTCCGTTTCTATCCGTACAGTTAAAATGTTGCGTGAGCCGCGGATTACAAGCCCTTTTTTAATTTCTGTATTGCTCATAATTCATTTTGCATGATGAGATTAAAACCCAGTTTCTTTGCCCTTTCCTGCCACATAGAACCGGGCGGTTGTGGGCCGGTGAGCAAAAGCTTGTATGAAGGAGGACTTTTTCCTGTGCGCAATATACTTTCATTCTCGTCCAGCAGGTATTCTATACGTTTTGTTATTCCGTCTAGTGAATCATAGACATTGATGTCCGGCGCTGCAGCCTGACGGAACTCATCAAGGAGCACAAGGAAGTGAGTGCAGCCCAGCACTATTGTATCCGTATTTTTTGCGCGAAAAAGATCGATATACTTCTTTGCCGTTTTTGCTTTTTCTTCTGCGTCAAAATTATCAAAATGCAGTTCTATTAATTCGACAAGCTCCGGAGCCGCAATCCCGGTAATTTCGCAGTTTCCTCCTGCCAGATTTAAACTGTTAACTTCCTTAATTGTGCGCTCTGTTCCAAGAACTCCTATTTTTCCGCTGCCTGAGGCCTGGGCTGCGGGTTTTACTGCAGGTACTGTTCCCACAAACGGAATTTGCGGAAATTCCTGCCGCAGTTTATTAAGCGATGTTATTGTAGCGGTATTGCATGCCAGTACAATTATTTTTGGATCAATGCTTTTTATAACTTTTTCTGTAAGCGTGATTAAGATGGACGTTAGTTCTTCCCTGTCCTTAGGTCCATACGGGAAGTTCTCTTTATCTGCAAGATAACAAACCGCTTCGTTCGGATTTTTCTTTATAAAATCCATGCAATACGGAATTCCTCCAATGCCTGAGTCAATAAATAGTACCGGCTGATTATTCATGATTAATTGAACAGGTTATCAAATGCAGCTCTGGAGGCATCTGCTTTTTCTTTATCCTTTAGTAGTCCGCTGGTTTGAGACCGGAATTTTGCATCGAGCGAAAACCAGTCACAGAAATTTGCCCGCTCTTTGTCGGTTTGGCCTTCTGCAGAACTTTCACGGCAGTCTTTGTGTGAACCGGGCAGAAAGAACCGGCAGTTTTTGCACGAGCGCAGATCTTTCCCGCAATCACCGCAAAGGGAGGAACGGCCTATCGGCTCCGGGTTTGTTACGGGCGAACCGCAATACCAGCACATGGTTTTATTTTACCCAGTGTTGGACTGGTTGTAAAGATTAAATTATGATAAGATAGAGAAAGAATGTTTACCATAAAACCCTGCGCCGCAGGCTGCGGAAGGTCTGCGATAACCGGTTATAATCTGTGTTTTATCCATATGGCAAATCAGGATCAGGAACACGAACGTATCTGCAATTACATAGTCAATAATAAAATTAATAAAGATCTTACAGTATCGGGAATGCGTTTTGAAAGCATTGATTTTTCCAATCTTCATTTCTACGGCTGTAACTTTATGGACGCTGCTTTTATTAATTGTAATTTTTCCGGTGTAAAAATCAGGATGAGTTTTTTTGATTTTGCGAATTTTACGGATTGCGATTTTACCAAGTCCGATATTCAATTTTTGTCGTTCGCCGGGACTGGCCTTAACCGTTGTGATTTTTCCGGCTCTGAACTTGTTCATGTAAATTTTGAAGGCTCATCGATAACCGGCACATCGTTTAACAATACAAATCTTTATAACAGCCGTTTTATAAGTGCAGACCTGATTAAAACCACTTTTGTCAATTGTAATTTAAAGCGGGTTAATTATATCGGCACAAAGCAGGAGGAAGTTTTATTCAAATCTTCCAATACCGCCGAAGCCATTTTTGTAATGGAAGAGTGAAAATAATGAGAAATGTAATATGAAACTGTTTTTCCATTATTGTTCCTATGGTTTTAGTAACTGTTATATTCTGGGAACGGAAAACGCGGGCAAAGGAAAACAGAATACCGCCATTATTGTCGATCCTGGTAGCATGGAAGTTGTTACGCTGGAATCCATAGAGGACAATAATTTTGATCTTAAAGCCGTACTAATAACGCATGATCACCAGAATCATGTCCGCGGCCTTCGTACACTGGAACGTATTTATAATGCGGAAGTGTTTGCATTTAACCAGAGTATCATGGGACACAGGACTACAATTGTAAAAGACGGCGATAAACTAAATATTGCGGGTTTTTCTGTAGAGATTATTTCCATACCGGGGCATTCCGCAGATTCTGTTGTTTATAAAATAGGCAATTTTCTTTTTACCGGCGACGTTCTCACCGCAGGTCTCGTTGGCAGTACTGCAAGCGCCTACGGAACAGCAACGCAGATGAACAATCTGCGCAGCCGCTTCCTTTCGCTTCCCGGCGACTATGTAGTGCTGCCGGGACACGGACCTCCGTCAACACTGGAAGCCGAACGCCGCTTTAACGCCGGCATTTCCCGCTATGATCAATCCCAGGGCAAGCCGCCCGCATTTAAAATTGACCTTTAACTTTTAGCGTCTGTACCTCAGTGATTCAAGCGTATTTTCGCCGCGCTGTATACCAAACCAGAGTTCGACACTGGTTCTTTCGCGTAACAACCTGTAGAACGACGCAATATCGTTTATGTTTTCTCCGTTGATCGACGTAATTATATCTTCACGCCGCAGCCCGACAACATCTGCAGGGCTTCCTGAAACTACCTGGAACACATAAAGCCCTCTTACATCGCTGTCAAGCTGAAGGTTCTGCCTGATCTGATCGGTAATGGGAACAACCGAAACACCGGGCCAAAGCCTTCTGCTGTCAGATGTTGCCTGTTCCGTACGCGCTTCGATACGTACCTGAATATCCCTTGATACCCTGTCCCTTATAACGGTAAACATGGCGCGATCTCCAGGCCTTAAATCGCCTACAGTCATCTGAAGCTGCTGGACGCTCCTTATTTCTCTGCCGTCAACATGAGTAATAAAATCGCCGGGTCTTATGCCGCCGACATCCGCAGGAGAACCAAGGAACACGTGAATTGCAAGAGCTCCCCGCCTGCCATCGAGGCCAAGGTTTTCCATTACTTCCCTGCTGGGTTCTTGCAGCTGGACTCCAAGCCAGCCGTAGTTAATGTTTCCGGTTTCTATAAATTCGTCTATTGAACGTTTTGCGTTATTAATCGGGATTGCAAAACCAAGTCCTACATTGCCGCCGCCGGATGTGTTACTCGCAATCCATGTGTTGATTCCTATTACTTCGCCGCGGATATTTACAAGAGGGCCGCCCGAGTTCCCCTGATTAATGGAAGCGTCTGTTTGTATAAAATCGCTGATGTTGCCGCCGGGACCTCCTGTCCTGCCCACCGCGCTTACAATGCCCATTGTTACAGAGAAGGAAAATTGCTCTCCAAGCGGATTGCCGATCGCTATTGCCCAGTCTCCTACCGCTACGCTGTCGGAATCGCCGAGCGCTGCCAGCGGATAATAATCGTTTGTTTTAAAGGAAACAAGAGCCAGATCCCTCAGCTCGTCTTTCCCTATCAGTTCTGCCGGGTATTCTTTACCGTCTATTGTGGCAACCCTTATTTCTGAAGCTCCGTCCACAACATGGTTATTTGTAAGGGCATAATAAGTGCCGTCCCTGTATCTGACGATGATTCCTGAACCGAGTCCCTGTGAACGGTATTCCCTTTCCTGGTTATTCTGGTCGCGATCGCGCGGCCCAAAGAAAAATTCCCATGGAATGCCGTTGAAATTCGGCACTTGCTGGCGTCTTACAGAAACTGTCTTCAGTTCTACGACCGAAGGCAGCATTTTCTCTGATATCGCTCGGAAAACCGTCTGAAGATTCTCTGCCGAAGCCAGGGCGTCTTCCGGAATAATTACCGAACTTTCCTGGGCATTTACCCGTGATTTTGACGTAAATACGGAAAAAGAGAAAAATGCCAGGGCAAAGCCGAAAATGGCTCCTATAAGAACCAGATTGAAGATCAGCAGGTTTTTGGAAGAAAGTTTCTGCATTATATTCATGAATACTCCTGAATTAAATATATTACGTATACATCATAACAAATATTCCAGTTCCTTGAATAGTTACACAGCGGATCGATAAAATTCTGTTATATTTTGATAAAAAAGGCGCAGAAATCCCTAAAATATCAGGTGTTCAAGAGGATCTGTGAGTATTTCTGCCTTACCGCCGAATACGGCGACCGTGTGCTCCCAATGAGCGGATACTTTTTCATCGGCGGTTACTATCGTCCATCCGTCTTCAAGAGTTTCTACATCTCCCGTGCCTATGTTGATCATTGGCTCAATTGCCAAAACAATCCCATTGTTCATCTTTGGATTGGGCCCATGCGGATAATTGGGTACTTGGGGATCTTCGTGCAGCGCAAACCCCACTCCATGGCCGCAGAACTCATGGACAATTCCGTACCCGCCGGTTTTTGCATGGCTTTCCACAGCCCGCGAAATCTGTAAAAGCCTCTCTCCGGCTTTTATTGCATTTATTCCCTTATATAGGCACTCCATGGTATTCAGGTTTAAATCGTGTATTTCCTTGCTTGTTTTGCCGGCTTCTATGCTTAAAGCCTGATCACTGATAAAACCGTCAACATCTATGCCGCAGTCCAGCGAGACCAGATCTCCTTCCCGAATGCGTCTTTTTGACGGAATACCGTGAATTACTTCATCGTTAATAGAAACACAGATTGCGGCAGGGTAGGCAGGTATGTTCTTTTTTAAACGGTAGCCAAGGAAGACAGATTTGGCTCCGGCTTTTTTTATCCAGTCCCTTACCCACATATCAATATCTATTGTTTGAATGCCGGGTTTTACAAGCGGAATAAGTTCCCTGTACATTGCAGAAAGCATTTTGCAGGATTTTCTTATGCCTTCAATTTGTTTTTCATTCTTTAAGCGAATCATTTTTATCCTGCCTCAAACTCTTAGTTTTTTCATTGTGTCTGTCATGGAACGAATAAAATGTTTCTCGTCCTTTTCCGGAAAGCCAAGGTTTATCATTGTTCCCAGACAGTCGACCCATGTTTCTTCGTCAACCTGGGGCTTCAATTTGAATTTTATCAAAGTTTTTAGATAATTTTCTACTTCTACGGTAAAAAGTTTAAAATATGGGCGTCTGCGTTCTTCCGCAAGAACTGCAGTCATTAATTTGAAAGCTTCAAACGAAAACCCCTTCTTGTCCAATTCTTCTGCAAGTATATACTGGCAGTCCATCCAGTCCTCGCGATCCATAAATTTTTCCATATTAAAACCAAGGCCGCCGTTTTTCCGCCAGACTGCAATTGCCTGCTCTTCTTCAAGCTGGAGCAGTTCGTAAAATATCAGTTTTGCCTGGCTTTCGGGGTCTTCCTGCTCATTAAGCCATACACGGTAATTAAATTTGCTTTTTTTGAAAAAACGCGAATATATCCTGTCGTACTTAAAACGGCGCTCAGGGCTGGAAAGCACCTCATAGGCGGAAATAAGCTTCCGCATTGATTCATCCTGGGAAGAACCTGCAATATCCGGATGAAGCTGTTTTGCTTTTTCGCGGAACGCTTTTTTTATTTCTGCTGCAGAAGCGCCCTGATTTATGCCAAGCAGATCGTAATGGCTAAGAGCCAATACGTTTTCCCATTGCTTCGGCATGCGGGGCATTAAATAAAATATCGCTCCAGTTGACTACCATTCCTTCTTTTTCCATCGTTCTCATCAGGTTGGCGAGGGCGCGGTTTGTGAACAGACCCTGTTTTTTTATGAAGGCTGCGCTTTTCTTTCCGGAGAGTGAACTGCCAGCGGCAAGCACCTTGGATATTTTTGCGTTAATTTTTCCGGAAAAAAATGAGTTAGGCTCTGCTATTACTGCAATATACTCATATCCGGGTAGCCTATAGCCGTCTTCTGTCCATGCGTCCAGTACGTCTACACGGTGTCCCATGGACTCCATTCCCTTTGCCAATGAACGTACATAATCCTGTGGCTCTTTTCTTGTTGCCGGCGCGCTGACAATTGCTATTCTCATATTCTCCGTCCCTTTTAGCTCGTTGGAGGTACATATTTTAAGTTATTCAAAGAATTCTATCACATTTTAGCTGTATTCTGCAAACGAATTTACGGGAGAATACCCCAGTTCCATATTATTAGCCCCTATAAAAGTGCAATTTATTAGTCATATTTCTTCCCATTATACCGAAAAATAATGTATACTATTAAAGGGAAATCCCTGCCTTACGGGATGGGGTTTATTGATTTGGGAGATTCAAAATGATAGGCAGAACATTAGTTCTATTACTGCTCATAATTGTTTTATCTGTGGGCGGTATTTTCTGGTTCGATTACCTTAATGTCATAGACGCAAAAGGTGTTTTAGCGCCAATTTACAGATTTCTCCCCTTTACCGCCGGAGACGGCAGGTCCCAGCCCAGAGTTGGGGCAGACGAGTTCCTCAATCTGGACGCCGAACGGCTGGCAATACGGCTGGAAGCAATCGATTTATTCCGTATGGAGCTGGATATCCGTCAGCGGGATTTGGACTCCCAGCACGGGGAAATTATCCAAATGGCCCAGGAACTAGAGGTACGCCAAAGAACCATTGAAGATATCGAAAATTCTCTCATTAGACAGGCTGCAGATGCCGAAAATAGGGATAGGAATGTCGAGCAGTTTGCCCGTTATCTAAACGGTATGCCGCCGCGAAGTGCAGTGAGTATACTGGACGAGTTGGATGACCAGAACGCTATCGACATACTCCGGAAGACCGAAGAAATAGCGCAAGCCGAAGGTACAGCATCTATTGTGTCCTTCTGGCTTTCACTGATGAATCCGGCGCGGGCTGCCGAACTGCAGAGAAAAATGGCAGACAGGCCGTTCAGCTTGTAATCGGGCACATCTTCCGGACCTGACTAAACCCGCCGGGTAAAAGTCAGGTAACCTTATTTTAAGGAGACCGGTTGGTGGAAGCCATATCGACCTACACAGAACTGTTACCGGTAAAAAACACCGTCAGTGAACTTCCTCAGACACACGAAACCGAGGAAAATTACGAGTCTTCAGAATTTGCGGGGATTCTTGCAGGATTACTTCGGAATAACGAATTAGTCAAAGCGGATGTTCCGCCTGTTGAATTTTCTGATGCCGAAGCCCGCATTGATGTTTTTAACAGCGAAGACATAAACATTGGAATAACGCAGCATCTTCATGGCGTTTCACAGGAAGAAGCTGCTGATAACACCGAAATTCCTGAAGAACATTTCAGCGTTCTTTTAAGCGCGGATAATCCGTTTACCCATGCTGCTTCTTTAAATGATGCGGAATCGGAATTGCAAACCGGAGATTTACTTGCTCTTAACAACTCCGGTGACAGATTAAACCCTGAAGCAATGGCGAAACCTGATTCTTCCAAAAACTGGACAGAAGCAGTTTCTTTAAACACTGCAGAAGATAAAATTGCCGCGATGAAGGAAAATATCCGGAACATCGCAGAAGTTCTTCCGGCAGATGTAAACGTTAAAAAAGAGCTTAAAGAAAATATTTCCGGTAAAACTGATGATAATAAATTATCCTCTGTAAAAGCCGGCAGCAAGGAAGACTCCGTTCTTTCTGCGATGATGCCGGAGAACGAAACCCGCGGCAGGCTTGATGAAACACGCGGACGCTCGCGCCGTGACAGGATTTCTTTTGATGTGCGGGATATGCGGACCGGAGCAAATTCGCCCAATGGTACAGAAATGCGTTCTTACTCAGCTATAGAAACCGCTGCGGGACGCTCTCTTGGCGATACTCCGGTCAGGGAAATTACTCTTGAACTGAGGCTTCCTGATAACGGATCAATGTGGCAGAACTCAAATACACAGGCGCAGACTA
>Ga0123356_10004766_pt1 | contig 13955 bp, 7 predicted proteins | sample TergutEmb28metaG_2_FD_92546 | JGI IMG/M metagenome (GOLD analysis project Ga0123356, IMG submission 92546) | Embiratermes neotenicus P3 segment gut microbial communities from Petit-Saut dam, French Guiana - Emb289 P3 | ecosystem: Host-associated > Arthropoda: Insects > Digestive system > Gut ...
CTTGGGATGATGTGTTTTTCTCCGCAGATTTGGGCATCTGATTGTACTGATCCCGCGGTGCGGCTTAGTATTCAGGGAGGTCTTTCTCACCTTTACCCGCCGTCAACAATGGGCGCGCATGTTTCCGACGCTCCGCATCAGCAGACGCTGCGTGAAACGCCGCTTTCCACGCGTTTTAATACGGCGTGCTTCGGCTGCCTTGGTTACGAACTGGATTTGCGGTTTCTTACGCCCGTGGAAAAAAAGGAAATCAAAGAACAAATTATCTTTTACAAAAAACACAGAAAAACTTTTCAGTACGGAGCATTTGAAAGACAGACAGTGCCGTCAGACAGGATGAAAAACAAAACAGTCTGGCTGTGCCGCGGCGAAAACGAAACAATTACCGGTTTTTTCCAGACTCAGGCAGGAAACGGGGAAGAACCCGATACGCTGCGTGTTTCCGGCCTGGAAAAAGAGGCGCATTATCACGTAACGACAAAACCGCAGAGGCTCTATATAAAACGTTTCGGCGGCCTTGTTAAGCATCTGCTGCCGGTAACACTTGATCCCAATGGGTTTATTCTAAGAACAGTTAACAGGTTTTATGCCCTGACTGACTGCATAGAAAACTACAAATGCAGCGGCAGCGCTCTTGAAGCGGGGATTTTACTGAACAATCAGTTTATGGGAAGTCATTATAATAACAGAACCCGGTTGCTGGGCGATTATGGTTCAAATTTATACACTATAAAAAGGATATAGAAATATGAAGAATACTCCAAAAAGCAACCGTTTAACATTTGGCCTTGGTACAATCGGAAGGGATATGGTTTATTCCCTTGTCAGTATGTACCTGATCTTCTATCTTACCGATGTTATCAATCTGCCTACAAACACATTATGGTGGGTAGCGGGAATTATACTTGCTGCGCGTATATTTGATGCTTTAAACGATCCTGTAATGGGATTTATTATTGATAATACAAATTCCCGCTGGGGAAAATTCAAGCCGTGGATTGTTGTAGGCGCGATTTCGTCGCCGGTATTTACGATACTGCTTTTTACAGACTTTAACCTTCATGGCAGTGCGTACATCATCATATTTGCGGTTATCTATCTTTTTTGGGGAGTTAGTTTTACCACTCACGACATTTCGTACTGGTCGATGCTTCCGGCATTGAGCATTGATCAAAAAGAACGGGAAAAAATCGGAGCTATCGCCCGTATATGCGCCAATATCGGGCTTTTCTTTGTAGTAGCGGGAATTGTGCCCATAACCGCAATTCTTGGGCAAAAATTCGGTTCGCTGCAAAACGGTTACTTTATTTTTTCCGTCATGATATCCGTATTTATGGCACTGGGATTGTGCGTGACGCTATTCGGCGTAAAAGAGACTGCAATCGCTGTTAACAAAAAGCAAAGCACTCCGTTACGCGAACTTCTTCAGATTATTTTTAAAAACGATCAGCTTTTCTTTACAGCCATCGCCATGTCGCTCTTTATGATAGGGTATTTAACAACTACAAGTTTTGGACTTTATTTTTTCAAGTACGCCTACGGCGACGAGGGAATGTATTCGATTTTCGCGCTTATCCTTGGAGTCTCGCAAATATCGGCGCTTGCGATTTTCCCGTTGTTCAGCAGGCGGTTCGATCGTAAAACCCTGTTTACCATCGCTATCGTTTTAATTGTGGCAGGTTATCTGCTGTTCTTTTTTGCTCCGACGGATACAATGCTGTTTATAGGCGCAGCGGGCATACTGATTTTTATCGGTCAGTCATTTGTACAGCTGTTAATGCTTATGTTCCTTGCCGATTCTGTGGATTACGGGCACTGGAAACTCGGAAAGAGGAACGACAGTATCTCATTTTCGCTACAGCCGCTTATAAACAAGATGGGCGGAGCAATTTCAAGCGGGGTAGTGTCGGCAGTAATTATTCTTTCCGGTATTAAAGATGCGGAATCCGCCGCAGATGTAACCTCCGGCGGGCTTTTTATGATGAAGGCGGCAATGTTGATCTTCCCTCTTGTTTGCATAGTGGCTAGTTATATCATTTATAGGGCAAAATACCGGATCGACAGTCAATTTTATGAGCAGATCCTTTCAGATTTACGCTCTAGAGACGCTTTATAATGATTTTTTTTAAGTTTTCGGGACGGTATAATAGTAAAATTATGCAAATTTACGGTTTTTCCAAGCAAAATATTTCTTTTTTAACCTTATTTAATCTTGACTTAATGGCTTTTTTATAGGATATTGGTAATATGAGTGATTATCTTGATCCCAATAACGAAGAACTTCTAAAGGACTTTTTTAGTGAGGCCCAGATGCAGGTAGATACTCTGGAACAAAACTTGCTGGTTCTTGAAAATGGAGGCCACAATAAAGATGCTGTGGACGAGATTTTCCGTGCAGCTCATACCCTTAAAGGCGGATCTGCAACCGTGGAAATGATGGAACTCTCCAAGTTTACCCATCTTGTTGAAGACGTTTTTGACGCTATTCGGTCAGATAAAATTGCTGTCTGCGAAGATGTGGTAGATACCCTGCTTCAGGCAATTGATGTAATTAAAGCAATGCTTGACAGCCGGATGAGCGGTTCAATTTATACCCAGGATACTTCTCAGATAGAAACCAGACTGAGAACATTACTGCCGCAGGCTGCCGGAAAAGGAAGCCCGGCAAAAAAACCTGCGCCTCCGCCGGCAGCAGCTCCCGCCAAAGCGCCTGCAGCTGCATCAATATCCACCGGTCAGATGCTTTCGGAAAATGAGTTAATGGAACTGAAAGATTCTGTTGAGGGAGCAATGCCCATATACAGAGTTTCTGTCAAATTTGACGAAAACAGTTTAATGAATACAGTCGGCGGTATTCAGGTTTATGCCGCCGTAAAAAGTTACGGGACCATTCTTAAGACCATCCCTGATTTTGAGCAGCTCTACGGCGATAATTTTTTTCCGGTTGTGGATTATTTTATTGCCTCTCAGCAAAACCCGGATGCTCTTAAAAAAGCTGTCATTATACCGGACGTTAGCCTTGATGCAAACGTTCAAGATATTTCTTCGTTTGGCGCGGCAAAACCTGCGCCAAAACCAGCTGCTGCTCCCGTAAGAGCTCCGGCTCCAGCAGCGGCAGCTCCCGTAGCGGCGGCAGCGCCTCCTCCGGCAGATGATGCCCAGTCGGCAGCCAAGCCATCCGCAGCTGCGTCAGAAGATGCAAAGAAAGCCGGCAAGGAAGCGGGCTCAATACTGCGCGTAGACTCCAAGCGGATTGACGATCTTCTGAATCTTGTTTCTGAAACGGTTATAACCAAAGCTACTTTCAACCAGATCAATATTCAGTTCAACGATCTTACAACACAGCTTCGCGAAATCGAAACTCAGTATCGTGAAAAAATCCGGAGTCTTTTTGACAGCCTGCCGAATTATCTTGAAAATATTCAGGACGGCAAATCCGTTAAGGATGTCCGCAAAGACATTAACGATTCATACGGGGATATATTTTCTCTCTTTGACGGTTTTGAAACTTCGTTCAAGAGCAACATGGCGAAGTTCCGCTCTACATCACAGAACCTGGGCAGAATAACCGGCGAGCTTCAGGAAGGCGTCATGCGGATTCGCATGGTACCGATAAGCCAGATATTCAGCCGTTTCCCGCGTCTTGTCCGCGATCTTTCAAAGTCGCTCAATAAAAAGATTAACCTGGTAATTGAAGGTGAAGATACCGAGCTTGATAAATCGGTTATCGAAGATCTTCTTGATCCTATTATGCACTCTGTCCGTAACTCTATCGATCACGGAATTGAATCCATCGAAGACAGACGCGCTGCCGGCAAACCGGAAGAAGGCACTGTTCTTCTTAAAGCTGCCAATGAAGGCAACATGATCGTTATAGAAATCGGAGACGACGGCAAGGGTATCAATGTAGATGCTGTTAAAGCCAAAGCAGTTGATCAGGGAATAATCAGCCCGAATAAGGTACTTACGGATGTGGAAGCCTATAACCTGATTTTTGAACCTGGTTTCTCCACAGCGAAGCAGATAACCAGCATTTCCGGCAGGGGAGTGGGGCTTGATGTAGTGCGCCGCCAGATCGATGAGCTTAACGGAACTGTTACCGTTAACTCGGAGCGCGGTAAGGGCACGAAGTTCATTATTAAACTGCCGCTTACCCTTGCTATTATCCAGGGTCTGCTCGTACGTGTCGGACAGGAAATTTACTCCATTCCGATTACTTCTGTAATAGAAAGTTTGCGTATTAAGCCGGACGAAATCAAGAAAATCGATAACTACGAAGTTTTCAATATTCGCAATGATGTAATCTCGCTGTTGCGCCTTAACCGTCTTTTTGGCATAAAAACTGAAGAGCAGACGGATTACCACTTCATTGTTATTGTAGGTACCGCAGAGAAAAAGATGGGCTTTATGGTAGACAGCCTTATTGGCGAGGAAGATGTGGTTATCAAACCTCTGCGTGATCAGTTTACCAATTCTCCGGGAATAGCCGGAGCTTCGATACTGGGAGATGGATCGGTTTCTCTGATTATCGACGTAAGCCAGTTGCTTGAACTGGGACTTAAAAAGGAGATGGAGCAGCGCCGAATCCGCGAAGCTTCGACACGGTAGGTAAAGCATGGCGGCAGTAATTAAAGATTTAGCAAAGGTGAACGCCGATTTACAGGAACAAAAAGAGCGGGTAGACAATGTAGACTTTAAAATGGTCACTTTCTCTCTTGCCGGTAAAGACTACGGTGTTGATATTATGAACGTAAAGGAAATCGCGAAAGCCGATAAGTTTACTTATGTACCAAACGCTGCTTCATTTGTACGCGGCGTTTACAACTTACGCGGCGATATTATTCCGATTATCGATTTAAGGACTTTCTTTCATTTATCTATCGAAAAAAAGAAAGACGGCCTTGAAAACATGCTTATCCTGCATATAAACGACCAAGTGTATGGAACTATAGTAGACAAGATCGATAAGGTTGTCGGGATTAACCACGAAACAATTCAGCCGCCGCATCCGATTTTCGGCGACATTAACATCAAGTTTATTAGCGGCGTTGTTGAGAAGCAGGGTGATCTTTACATTATTCTTGATGTAGTACGCATATTTACTGTCAGCGACGAAGAAAAGAACAAAGCCCGCGCAGGCGTATCTGACTCAGGTGAGTTCTTTGTGCCGCCGCCGCAGGATCAAAGCCAGCTTCAGCGGGCTGCTACCAGTACTGCTATTGGCTTTATCCAGGAAAGCCTTGCCGCCTTACGGCACTTTAGCGTCACAAGCGTAAACGATGTCTGGCTGCAGAAACGTTTTGCGGAATGGAATGTCGGCCGGTCGGGCGAAGACCTTCAGTTAAGGAGCGCTTCAGAAGCGGATGAGTTCCTGAGTGGTTTCAATTCGCCTCATAGCGGTGAATTCTGGAGTGAATCCTACGCAAACAACGTTAAAAAGACGCTTCCGGATTTATCATCAACAAGTATTAATGTCTGGAATATTGGCTGCGGAAAGGGCTATGAAACATATTCATTTGCGTGTATACTTAGATCCAGATATCCTGAAGCCCGTATAAAGATATGGGCCAATGATAATGATATCATGGCTGTTTCACAGGCGCCGAACATGATTTTTGATCTTGAGGAAATTCCGGAATTTTGCCGGCAGTATATGGTGCACGGACCCAGCGGGTATTCATTTAATCAGGCTATTAAGGATTCGATTGTATTCGAATACCATGATATTGTGAATGAAAACACGCTTCCTGAGCTTGATATTATTCTTGTCAGGGATGTGATTTCATTTATGCCGGAAAGTGAACAGACAAGGATTATTACCAATTTTACAGAGTTACTTAAGAAACGGGGAGTTGTCTTTATGGGTATGAACGAGAGACTCGCCGATGTTGTCTGGTATTTGATATCTGATGATCCGGTTTCCGCTTATATGTTTAATGCATAAATTAATAAAGGAGTGAAGTATGAGAGTTGAGTATATCAACCCCTTTGTGGAGTCCGCTTTCAGTGTACTAAAAGAGGTGTTGAATTCCGACGTAAAGCGCGGGGAAATTTACCTGAAACCAACCTCAATGTCCATCATGGGCGTTGCGGCACTGGTAGGTCTTGCCGGTGATGTTGAAGGACGTGTTCTTTTTGATATGTCAAAACCAACCGCCCTTTTTGTGGCTGGAGCCATGAACGGAGAGAATTTCTCATCCCTGGATGAACTTGCAAAAGCCACTATACAGGAACTTGCAAACATGATTACGGCCCAGGCTGTAACAAAGCTGCATGAACTTGGCTTTAAATTCGACCTTACCCCGCCTGCTCTCTTCACCGGAGAAAATATGGAGGTTTCTACAAACCTTGGCGAAGTAGAAGCGCTGATTGTTCCCATGGAACTCGGTGCAAACGGAAAGATCGAAGTAAACGTCGCAATCCGCGAACGGGTTAAATAGAGTTTTTCCGCCGGCCCGGTACACAGTTATAGTGAATAGAATTTATTTTTATAATCCCTATTTAACAGAGTGCCGGGTTAACCGGGTGGTTAGCTCAGTTGGTTAGAGCACTAGCTCGACACGCTAGGGGTCACAAGTTCGAGTCTTGTACCGCCCATAAAAATTTTTGGGGTAAATCATGTTTCGGCTCGCTGAAGCAGTTTACTCCCTTTTTTTTATATATGTTAAAGGTGAATATGTTTGCTTGAGAATTAGCAGTGATTAAAGAAGGTTTATAAAATGAAAACGATATTTGTGGTAGACGACACTAATATAAATCTTTTTGATGCGGAAGAGGCATTGTCGGGTGAATACAATGTACTTACTTTGTCATCTGCCGTGGTTATGTTTGATGTTCTATGTAATACCAAGCCGGATTTGATATTGCTGGACATACTGATGCCGGATATCGACGGCTTTGAAGCGCTTGAGAGACTGAAATCCGATTCCAGATACGCAGATATACCTGTAATATTCCTGACAAACAAGAATGATACCGCTACAGAAGCCCGCGGTTTCAAGATGGGCGCAATTGACTTTGTTACCAAACCGTTTTCCGAACCCGTTCTGCTCAATCGTATAAAGTCGCATCTGGATATAGAAAATAAAATCCATGAACGGACTGAAATGCTGCAGCAAAGGACAGAGAAACTTCAAAAACTTCAAAACAGCATGGTATCTGTTCTTGCCAATATGGTGGAAGGGCGAGACAAACTGACAGGCAGGCATATTGAACGCACTACGGGTTATATCAAAATATTGCTGGAAGCCATGCTTAACCGCGGCATATATGCCGAAGAAATGAAAAACTGGAATTTGGATGTTATTGTCTCATCTGCGCGCCTGCATGATATTGGTAAAATCGTTGTTACCGATTTGATCCTGAACAAACCAGAATCTCTGACCAAAATTGAATATGACATAATGAAAACCCATACCGAAGAAGGCGAAAAACTCATTGACATTATTATTAATGAATCGGGGGACGAAGATTTTCTGCGCAGCGCAAAACTGTTTGCCGGAACTCATCATGAACGGTGTGACGGCCAGGGATATCCGCGCGGGTTAAAAGGTTTTGATATTCCATTACAGGGCAGAATCATGGCGATAGCCGATGTCTACGATGCCCTTGTGTCGGATCGCCCGTATAAAAAAGCGTTTACTCATGATAAAGCTGTAGAAAGCATATTCGAAGGCAGAGGAAGCCAGTTTGACGAAAAAATAGTGGATGTATTCATGGATATTCACGGCTTGTTTATAGAAGTGCAAGAGGCATGGAAGTACCGGGAGACTTCAGCAAAGATATAATTTAAGGGATTTTTAGTGAATAAAAGGGTATGGAAAAATCTTGAAAACAAGATGGCAGTACTATTTCCATTGGCTGCAGTAATACTGTCAATCGGTATTTATTTAATAAATTACAGTCAATATTATTCATTAACAATTGAAGAACTTAAGCTTGACGCCATTAATGTCCATAGTTATGCCGAAAGAATTATTAATACCCGCGGCTTCACTCATATAAACACGATTGAAGACGAGGGTAGCGAACTTTATAACAATATCCGGCTGCAACTGGACGAAATCAGGCGCATTGCAAACATTTTGTACCTGTACACAATAAAGTTAAACGATAACGGCGAGTTTATTTATTTGGTAGACGGGATGGACAGGGATGATGAAAACTTCTGCCATGTGGGGACTCTCGTTGAAGACGAATATATATCGATGCTGATTCAGTGCATGAATGATGAGATTGTTTTCGGGGACAGAATTGTAAATACTGATTATGGAATTCTGTACCACGTTTTTTTTCCCTTCCACGACTACGAAGGAAATGTTATAGGCGTTATCGGAATAGATTTTAATTGTGAAGATCTTTATCATTCCATGAACCGTACAAGGTTAATGACTATACTGATTACCATTGTCCTGGTGTGCGGTTTTACTTTGGTAATATTTTTTATTGTAAAAAAGGTTGTAAGAAGCACAGAAAAAATATTCGTTAAAACTGAAAATGAAGCGGAAGAAGCAAAAGACAAGATGTTGAAGGAAGTTGAATACAGAAGCAAATTGCTGAGTGTCTCAAACGAAATGGCGCTTCTTTTGCATAAATCTGATATTAACTCCTTTGACAACGCTTTGCTCCAAAGCATGGGCGCGATAGCCAGGCTGATTGATGTTGACAGCATTAATCTTTGGAAGAATCGTACGGAAGGAGATGAACTCTGCTGCTCACAAATTTTCGACTACTCTCCGAAAGGCAGCGTGTATTCAAATGACGATGTGTACAAATATGACGAGTTTATGCCCGAATGGAAAGAAACCCTTGCAAAAGGGGTACACATAAGCGGTCTGGTACGCGATATGTCGCCTGTAACCAGGGGGAATTTTGCTTCCACAGGGCTTTTATCCGCGCTTATAATGCCGATTTTTATCGAAGATCAGTTCTGGGGTTTTGTTTGCTTCGACGATTATCAAAATGAGCGGGTTTTCACCAAGGACGAAGAAACAATTCTGCATACCGTTACACTTGTGATAGCCAGTTCTTTCCTCCGCAACAGAATGGTTCGTAAAATAAATGATAACACCGTCCAGCTGGAAGCCGCGCTGGAAGCAGCCGAACAGAGCAGCCGTTCAAAGAGTGTTTTCCTTGCCCAAATGAGCCATGAGATACGCACGCCAATGAACGCAATACTCGGCATTGCGGAAATTCAACTGCGTAACAGTATTCTTTCTGATGATGTGGAAGAAGGACTGTTGATAATTTATGAGTCGGGCAGTTTACTGCTGAACATTATCAACGACATCCTTGACTTGTCCAAAATTGACGCAGGCGAACTGGAGATAGTTCCGGCAAAATACTATATTCCAGGTTTAATAAATGACATCGTGCAGTTAAACCGTATGCGTTATGACAGCAAACCGATTGAGTTTATACTGTCTGTAGACGAAAACATGCCTGCCGAACTGATCGGAGATGAACTACGCATCAAACAGATTTTTAATAATCTGCTTTCAAATGCCTATAAGTTTACAGATACCGGCGAGATAGAGGTGTCGGTTACCGTAAAATCAGAAAATAATAACAATACCGTGTCTCTCGTTTTTCAAATAAGCGACACAGGGCAGGGCATGAATGAGTCTCAGATCAGCAGACTTTTTGATGAATATGCCCGGTTTAACATTGAAAAAAACCGTAATATTGCCGGTACGGGTTTGGGAATGAATATTACGAAACGCCTCATTGATATGATGAACGGCGAAATAACAATAGAGAGCGTAGTTGATAAAGGTAGTGTGTTTATAGTCCGTCTGCCGCAGGAAGCAAGCGGTTCGCAGGTTTGCGGATCTGAGATCGCCGAAAAATTGCGAACCTTTACCTACCATAATAAATTTGCATCAAAAACTGTTAAAACAACATCAAAGCTCATGCCTAACGGCAGAGTTCTGGTTGTGGATGATGTTCACACAAATTTATATGTTGCCCAGGGGATGCTGCTGCCGTACGGGCTGGTTATTGAAACTGCCAACAACGGGTTTGAAGCTATTGAAAAAATCAAGAATGATACAAAATACGACATTGTGTTCATGGATCACATGATGCCGAAAATGGACGGTATAAAAGCTACAAAAATTATACGCGAAATGGGGTATAAACATCCTATTGTCGCTTTAACGGCTAATGCTGTTGCAGGGCAGGCGGAAATGTTCCTGGCAAACGGCTTTGACGCTTTTATTGCCAAACCGGTAGATTCATACGAGCTGGACAAGCTGCTGACTAGATTTATTAAAAACAAAAAACCCGTTGAAAATTTGGATGCGGTAAACAGTACAGTTAGTTCTTCGATGGTAGAAAAATTATTTGTATTGGATGCAGAGAATACAGTAAATGTATTACAGGAGTTGTCTGTAAAATTAAATAACCTGAATAATGAAGAGCTGGAATCTTACGTTGTCATCGTACACGGAATGAAGAGCGCTCTTGCCGGAATCGGCGAAAAAGAGCTGTCTGCCGCCGCATACAGATTGGAACAGGCCGGCGGAAAAAGGGATTTTAATTTATTGCAAAACGAAACTCCTGCGTTTATAAACGAGCTTTCGTTATTGATAAGAAAATTCAAGCCGGCAGAAACTGACAATAATGCGGATATATCCGGCGAAGACAAAGTTTTCCTGTGCGGGAAACTTGATGAAATTAAAACAGCGTGCGAAAGTTATAACATGAAAGCTGCTAAAACTGCGCTGGCCGATTTGAAGCAAAGACTTTGGCCGCGGAAAATAGACGGCATTTGCGATGAAATTTTTATTGGTTTACTGCGCGGAGAGTTCAAAAAAGTTATGTCAACCATTGAAAATACAATAAATATGTATAATCATTAATAGTAGGTATAAAAACTGAATGCAAGGTATACAGAAATGAAAACTGTTTTTGTAGTGGATGACAATAGTGTAAACCTTCTGGTGGTTGAGGAAGCATTATCAGATTTTTTTGAGGTAATTACTATTTCGTCTGTGCCAACCATGTTTGAACTTTTTGAAAATATAATACCCGATTTGATCCTGCTGGATATAATGATGCCCGATATCAGCGGGTTTGATGCCATGGAGCAGTTAAAGGCAAATGCGCAATATGCACAGATTCCTGTTTTCTTTTTAACCAGCAAGAGCGATGCTGATACGGAAGCTGTCGGTTATAAGATGGGCGCTGTGGATTTTATTAAAAAACCGTTTTCCCGACCGGCTCTTCTGGAACGTGTTATTAAATTTTTAGAACCGGAAACATTAAATACTGTACAGTGAAGGTAAAGAAAAATGATTGAAGTCATTAAAGAAAAAATTGATTTATGCGTGGGATGTAACCGTTGTGTCAGGGAATGCTCAATGGAAATGGCGAATATTACGTATCAGGATGAGTCCGGCAATATCAAGGTAAAAATTGACCATGAAAGATGTATAACCTGCGGTTTGTGTGTCTCGGCATGTAAACATGACGCAAGGTATTTTACTGATGACACCGAGCGTTTGTTTGATGATTTGTCAAAAGGAATTCCGATATCTGTTATTGCTGCGCCTTCAATCCAGACAAATATTCCTGAATATAAAAAACTTTTTACTTATTTAAAACGCCTTGGCGTAAATAAAATATATGATGTCTCGCTTGGAGCCGATATTTGTGTTTGGGCGCATATTAAACACTTAAGGGAAAACGGAAAATCACCGATTATTACACAGCCTTGCCCCGCAATCGTTTCCTATTGTGAATTTTATCGTCATGATTTATTAAAGAGATTGTCACCTGTGCATAGCCCGATGGCCTGCATTTCCATTTATATGAGCGAGTATCAGGGCATAAAAGATCGTATTGCAGCGCTCTCGCCGTGCATGGCAAAAGCAAATGAGTTTGATAGTACCAAACTGGCTCAATATAACATCACATTTAAAAAATTGCTTGAATATATGGACAAGAATAATATTACGCTTCCCGAAGAAGAAACAGAGTTTGATCACGGCGAAAGCGGTTTAGGTTCTTTGTTTCCCATGCCTGGCGGATTTAAGGAAAACATAGAATATTTTTTGGGGAAAAATATTCATGTTACCAAAGCGGAAGGATTTAACGTGTACGAAAAACTGGATAAGTATGCCCAGGCCCCGGAAGAATTTCTGCCGGATGTATATGATGTTCTCAGCTGCGGCGAAGGCTGTAATATAGGTACTGCTTCCCTGCATGACAGATGTTTATTCGAAATTGATAAGACCATGAAGAAAAACTGCAACAGGGCGAGGGATGAGCGTAAAAAGAAACACTATGAGTCTGTGTATAAAATGTATGACGATACGCTTGACATCAAACGCTTTTTAAGAAAATACAACGCTGTTCCCAGAAACTCGCCGCAGTTAACAAATGCAGATATAGGAAAAGCTTTTGAAATGCTGGGTAAAACCAGTTACGAGAAACAGCATGTCGACTGTTTTGCCTGCGGTTCAAAGACATGTTATGATATGGCAAGGAAAATTGCGCTTAACATTAATATCCCCAATAACTGTATTGTTAAGGCCATGGAAGACGCTAAAACAGAACACGAAAATAATTTAATTGAACATGCGCAGCGTATGGAAGCTGAAGCTGCCAATAAAACCAAAACCGAGTTTCTGTCGCATATAAGCCACGAAATACGCACCCCCATGAATGCGGTTATAGGTACTGCGGAAATTCAACTGCAAAAGGAGCTTCATTCACCGGAAGTGGAAGAAGCGTTCAACATGATATACAGTTCCGGGAATTTGCTGCTGAACATAATCAACGATATTCTGGATTTATCCAAGATTGAAGCAGGTAAACTGGAAATCGTGCCGGCGCAGTATGATATTCCAAGCATTATATACGATACCGTACAGCTAAATCTTTTACGTTACGACAGCAAATCGATTGACTTTAACCTTAAAATAGATAAAAACACGCCGCTTGATATGATAGGCGATGAACTTCGCATAAAACAGGTATTGAACAATATACTTTCCAACGCGTTCAAGTATACCGATAAAGGGAAAGTGGAATTATCTGTCAGCGCTTTAAGCAGTAAAAATGAAGATACGTCAGAGAGTAAACACAAAGATTGTGTTCTTGTCCTGAGTGTAAGCGATACAGGACAGGGAATGACAAATGAACAGGTAAACAGGCTTTTTGAAGAATACACACGTTTTAATTTGGATGTCAACCGTACGATTGTCGGTACTGGATTGGGTATGCACATAACAAAACGCCTTTTGGATGCCATGAACGGCAAGATTTTTGTTGACAGTAAACCTGGTGAAGGTACGGTGTTTATCGTACACATTCCGCAGAAACGTGTCGGCAGCAGCGTATGCGGAGTTGAACTGGCAGATAAACTGCGCAGCAGCCGTTATAAAAGCATGGTAAAACTGAACAAGGCTCAAATTGTGCGTGAATACATGCCCTATGGCAGGATTTTGGTAGTTGATGATGTTGAGTCCAATCTGTATGTGGCAAAAGGCATGATGCTGCCTTATGGTTTGAAGATCGAAACCGCCAGCAGCGGCATAGAAGCCATTGAAAAAGTAAAGAAAGGCAATATATACGACATTATTTTTATGGATCATATGATGCCAAAAATGAGCGGAATAGAGGCTGTAAGTAATATCCGCAGTATGGGTTATACCAACCCCATTGTTGCGCTGACAGCTAACGCTGTGGCAGGGTCGTCTTCGATGTTTTTGAATAACGGCTTTGACGGTTTCATTTCCAAACCTATTGATTTGCGAGAGTTAAACTCTTCGCTGAACAATTTGATACGCGATAAACACCCGCAGGAAGTTGTAGAAGCAGCGCGGCGGCAGATGAAACAGGAAAAAACCGTTACATCGGCTGTTAAAAATACGCCTAATACAGCGGAGCTTCCTGCATCATCAAAAAGTGATTTTCTGAGGGCAATCGTGCAGGATATTGAGAAAACC
>Ga0123356_10004767_pt1 | contig 13953 bp, 13 predicted proteins | sample TergutEmb28metaG_2_FD_92546 | JGI IMG/M metagenome (GOLD analysis project Ga0123356, IMG submission 92546) | Embiratermes neotenicus P3 segment gut microbial communities from Petit-Saut dam, French Guiana - Emb289 P3 | ecosystem: Host-associated > Arthropoda: Insects > Digestive system > Gut ...
TATTGATTTCTACCTGTTCCTGCGAGATCAGCCCCGGCATAACTGCACCATGTGCAGAGAAAAGCGACTATCTTCATATCGTTTTACCTCCCCGCAAAAGGTACTCGATTTCATTTATGATTTGCTCGTCAGAGAAGCCGCCTACGTCTATTGCTCCACATCGACAAGTGGCTGAGCAAGTACCGCAACCTTTACAGAGCACGTCGTTTACTACAGCTTTCTCGACTGTCTGTCTGCGCCATGAGATTTCCTGTACTTCGATTGCTTTGTAAGCACAAACCTGCTCACAAGCACCACAGGCAACGCACAAATCTGTATCAACACAGGCAATCGTGCCTTCGGTTTCCAGCATATCTTTAGCAACGACCGTTGCGGCTCTGCCTGCAGCAGCTTTGCCTTGTACGATGCATTCTTGCAGCCCCTTAGGTGTGTGGGCAAGTCCTGCAAGATATACACCCTCTGTAGCAAAGTCCACCGGACGCAGCTTTACGTGAGCCTCAAGGAAGAAGCCTTCCTGATTGAGCGGGACCTTGAGCATCTTGGCGATACGTGTATTTTCTTCTACGTCCGGCTGCATTGAAGCTGAAAGTGAGACGATGTCTGCCGGATACTCGATGGGCTTTCCAAGTAGACTGTCGTTTACTGTGACGCAGAGATGCCCGTCTTTCTCAGCTACAACCGGATAATCATCATCGTTAAAGTGCACAAACTGAACTCCGGCTCTCCGTGCTTCGGCATAGAACTTCTCGCCTGTGCCGTAGCTACGGATTTCACGGAATAGTATCGTAACGTTGCGTTCAGGGTCGGATTTCTTGAGGGTTATTGCGTTTCGGATGGCTTGATTGCAGCACACCCTTGAACAGTACGGGTGTTCACTGTCACGAGAGTCCACGCATTGGATCATCACGACGTTGCGAACATCAGTCAGTGATTTTAAATCATCTCCGAGCTTTTGTTCCAACTCAAGATGAGTCATTATGTTATTGTTTTTACCATAAAGAAACCTGTCAGGTAAATTAGTCTGCGCGCCTACCGCAACGATGACCACACCGTGAGATATTTCCTGCTTGCCGTCAAGTGTACTGACAGATGTAATAAAGTTACCTACATAGCCATCTATTTCATTTATCTCGGTGTTTAGCATCACTGTTATATTCTCGTCGCTCTTAACATCGTCAATCACGCCACTCAAGTATCCGGACAAAGCTCTGCCGTAACTGTCGGCACTCAAGCTGAGTGCATTGCCACCGAGCTTGCTACTGCGCTCAACAAGATAAACCTTATAGCCCATGCCGGACATTTCCTTTGCTGCTGAGAGACCGGACATTCCGCCGCCTATTACAAGTGCAGCCTTGTCAACGTTGATTTTCTTACGTTTGAGCTGCTTGGCAAGCGTTGCTTTTGCAACAGCCATGGAAACAAGTTCCTTCGCTTTTTCGGTAGCTGCAGGCATATCGTCCATATGCACCCATGAGCATTGATCGCGAATATTTGCCATGGTGAATAAGTAAGGGTTAAGCCCTGATTTTTTAAGTACATTTTGGAATAGCGGTTCGTGCGTTCTTGGTGTACAAGAAGCGACGACAACGCGGTTGAGCCTGTGTTCCTGAATCATTTCGCTGATGTTCTTTTGAGCATCCACAGAGCAAGTGTAAAGCGACTCGTCGGAGTAAACTACAAATGGCAGTTCTTTTGCATACTCCACTACTTCTTTTATTGTCAGATAACCACCGATATTTACTCCGCAGTGGCAGACAAAAACACCTATACGCAACGGTTCTTTTGAAACGTCACGTTCGGGTACTTCCGGTTCCTCTATAAAGAATTGGCTGTAGTCCTTGTATAGATCGACTTCATGTAAGTTGGCGACCTTTGCAGCTCCTGCGGCTGCTGCGCTCGCTTCAACAACAGTTTCGGGGATGTCCTTCGGACCTGCCGCTACACCGCATGATAGTATGCCTGCACGGGATGTCTCCGGCGCACTTAGCATATTAGATGCAATAAAGCCGTAGCGGTCGGTTCTTACATCAAGGCTCTCGATCATTTTTCGTGTATCTTCATTCGGTTTCATACCGACAGAAAGAACCACTATATCGTAGTTTTGATTTGCGAGTGACCCGCTTTCATCACAATAGTTCAGAATCAACTCACCGGTAGCTTCGTCCTTATCTACTCCACCTACCCGGCTGCGGATAAATTTGATACCGTATTTTGATTTCGCTGAATCCACATACTTGTCGAAATCCTTACCATATGCACGCATGTCCATGTAGTAGATATGGATATCCTCGACTGACGGCAGATGTTCCTTGGTGATCTGAGCTTCTTTGACAGCATACATGCAGCAAACCGCAGAACAATACTCGCTACTGTTATCGCAGCGACTGTCACGGGAGCCGACGCATTGTATAAAGGCTATCCTCTTTGGTGCTCTGCCGTCGGAAGGGCGCTGTACATGACCTCCGAACGGACCGGATGCGGACAAGATGCGCTCGTATTCGAGACTGGTCACGACGTCTTCAAAACGGTTGTATCCAAGTTCAGGCGGTATATCGTCTGATATGTCAAATCCGGGTGCAAGAACTACTGCACTTACGGGTATCTCATATGTTTCCGGACATTGCTCATGGCGGATAGCGCTTGATGCACAGGCTTCCTCACATAACTTACATTCGCAGCAAATGGAGCAGTCAACACAACGGAGAGCTTCGGCACGTGCTTGTTCTTCGCCCAATCCTGTTTCTACTTCTTTAAATGAACCCAGCCGCTCCTCCAGAGAAATCATAGGCATTTTTGCTCTTGCTTTCAGTTGCATACCACGGGTGTTAACTTCTTCCAATAATGTCTGTGGGAGAACATACGGCTCGGTCGGTATATCAGTGCCCTCAAGGTAATTGCGTATGGCAATAGCGGCTTTGTTCCCGTCTGCCACAGCTTCGATCATAGTTGCCGGACCTCTTGTGGCATCACCACCTGCAAAGACACCTTCGAAGCCTTCAAGCTGCATTGTGTTCTCGTCGATATCCAAAGTACCCCAGCGGTTGAACTTATCGACTCCGCCTGCAGAGATGGAACTGTCATCTACCTTTTGTCCTATTGCAACTATAATAGTATCAACCGGGATGACAAACTCTGAACCCTCTATCGCAACAGGGCTGCGTCTGCCGCTCTTATCACGCTTACCGAGCTCATTTTGCAAGCACTTGAGACCGGTCAGTTTTTCATTCTCCACTATTGCCTCGATTTGAGTGGTAAGCTCTTTTATGGAAACGCCCTCTTCCAGAGCATGATGGATCTCCCACTCGTTTGCGGGCATCTCGGCACGGGTACGGCGATATACGACTGTGACATCGCAACCTAAGCGCCGTGCAGAACGAGCGGCGTCCATCGCAACATTACCGCCACCTATAACAATGACTTTGCGCCCGACATTGGGTTTGCCGCCTAAATTTAGCTCACGCAAGAAGTCCACGCTGGAAATAACCGACTTATGATCTTCGCCGGGGACTCCCAGCTTCATGTCCTTGTGCGCTCCTACTGCGAGGAATATCGCTTTATATCCTTCATCCTTGAGGGATTTTATTGTGAAGTCTCGACCAAGCATCGAGTTTAATTTGATCTCTACGCCTAAGTCAGTGACTATGCCTATTTCACCCTGAAGAATATTTTTATCCAGACGGTAGTCGGGGATGCCGACTTTTAACATACCACCGGCAACAGGCAAAGCTTCAAAAACCACCGGCTTGTATCCTTGCAAGGCAAGTTGATAAGCGCAGTTGATTCCCGCAGGTCCGGCACCGACGATTGCGATTTTGTCTGCTTTATTTTCCAAACCCTCAGCAGGGGAGATAGTCGGCTTTATGCCCATGCTCAGTTCGTAATCTGCAATAAACCGTTTTATCGATGCGATCGATACCGGTTCTTCCACATATTGCCGCGTGCAGTTCTCTTCGCATGGATGCAAGCAAACCCTGCCGAGTACTCCCGCAAACGGCGTCGTGCGTCTGACGACCTTTAGAGCGTCCTCGTAGCGACCTTCACCGGCAAGTGTTACGTATCCGTGAGCATCCAGCTTCGCAGGGCAGTTATACTTACACGGGGAAGTTCCCCTCTTATCAATGACTGTTTTGTTCGGCACTGCTTGTGCAAATGGTTTGTATATAGCATGACGGGTACCGATACCCATATCGTACTCGCTCTTGACCTGTACAGGGCAGACCTCTATGCAGTCGTCGCAGCCTTTACAGGTATCCTCATCCACAAAACGTGCACGCCGTCTAACGACCGCAGTAAAGTTCGGAGCTTCACCTCTGACTTCGAGCAGGTCACTCAAAGTGAGGGTTTTGACGAGAGGATGATTAAAGCAATCGGTCACTTTAGGCGCAAGAATACACGCCGAACAATCATTGGTCGGAAAAGTCTTATCAAGTTGCCCCATGCGTCCGCCGATGCTTGGGGAGTTTTCCACAAGAAATACCGGGATTCCCATCTCAGCCAAATCCGTGGAAGCTTGTATACCGGCAATACCGCCACCGACAACCATTACAGGCTTTTTCATCTGCTCTCCTCCGGAAGAGAAAATTTTCTTAATAAGCAAAAAATGTTCTTACGACTTCAATCGTCATTCCTCAGCAAGTTTTGCAGAAATATCTGACGAACTATATAGAACCCTCACAACGAGAACAGTATCAGTTTTAATAACAAAGAATACAGTATAATTATCAATATATAACGGTCTCAATCCCTTGGTACGTTCCGGTTCCGAGTTCATGAGTTTTATTCGATCCGGCATTTGCTCTAATGTCAATATGGCATCGGCTATTCGATCATACTGATTGGCTGCTATTACAGGTTCCTGAAGCTTTTTTGCAATATGCAAATATATAGCATCCATATCATCAGCTGCTCTATCCGAGATTAGGACATCATAGTGCTTCATTGGAGCGCCTCTCTCTGGATTTTGCAAAAACTTCTCGAGCCGGACGTACTTTTCCTTTATCAATGTCTGATAAACCTTCATCGAGATGTTTCCGAATCTGAATAACATTCATTGTGTCCGTGTTTATACTATCCGGTGCTTTTGGTAATGTAATAGGAAATGGGATACCTCCGGTAAGAGCTATCTGCTTTAAAAACATATCAATCGCAGTAGACATCGGCACCCCTAACTGGGAAAGAACACTTTCAGCAGCTTTTTTTACGTCCGGATTTACTCTGTGATTTAAAGTGGATGTCTTTTCCATCTAATCAACTCCTTTGCATCATTGTAACGCATATGGCGTTACAATGCAATACATAGTCTCAAGATAATGTTTTTCAAATTAAGGTTTTATTTAGTCCCTTGCTGCTTGTTTCGCTGGTAGACCTTAAATGCGGAGGGGGTTTTTGATGCCCAAAATGCATAGACAAGCAAAGATATGACGGGAAATATTCCAAACATTGCAAACATCGGTCTGTAGCCTAATACAGTGACCAGCCAGCCTGCAAGAACCCCTGCAATACCTGATGCGATGTCATATGAACAAAGGTATGTGCTTGAAGCGGAACCGCGCTTCTCGGTCGGTATAACACGCATCGACATTGCCTGCATAGCAGGGAGTAGTACACCGGATCCTATGCCAAATAGTATGCCGGAGATATAGTAACTGTAAGTGCTTGCGATTATTAACAGCATCAATGACAGCAGCAACAAACTGTTACCTATTATGACCATTGGCTTTTCACCTGTTTTATCAGCGATCTTTCCTGAAAAAAGGCGAGTAGAACCTGTTCCCATTGCAAACAGCATAAAGTACAATCCTGCATTTCCCAGACCGTAGATCTCGCCGAAGAGAGCTATAAAAACCGAAACACCACCATATGGGAACGACGCAAACAGCATTACTACCGATGCGGGCAAGGCATCCTTATTGATAAGCTTAGACCAAAAGCTGTCGTTTTGCTCTGATGTTTTTTCCTGTTTAATGACTTTTTTGAATGGAAACCCCTTCATTATTGCCAGCGCAATCAAGAGTACAACGACACTTACCGCAAAAAGGATATCAAACCCCCACCCTGCTATGATAGCAAGACCCAATGCAGGTGCAAGTGCCATTGCGAGAGTGTTGCCTAAGCCCATGAACCCCAGACCTTCGGCAAAACGGCGGGGTGTTATCGAATCGTATATGTTCGTGGTGCATGCAGTACTGGTGCCTGAAAATAAAAATCCGCTTACTATCCGCAGTATAACCACTACTCCTAAAATTGGTATGAACAGTAATAAAGCGGATACCAGGATAAGCGACAACATTCCCCAAATCAGAAGTCCTTTGCGACTACTGGTATCAAGTACCCATCCGGCAAATGGGCGCACGATGAGCGAGGCGATTGCAAAACCACCCGCAACTATTCCTACAAGTAACTCCGTACCGCCGAGCTCTAGGATGTAAAACGGAAAAGGAGCGTGAAGCATAAACATCCAAACGCATATCAAAAAGTTAAATGCCCATATTCTTACGAAGTTTTTTGTCCATAACGGTTCAACTGTAAGTGTTGTCATACTTGTAATATTTTGTCTCCATAGAAAAAGATATCATCATTATAACACTAAATTAATGATATATACAATATTATGATATATACAGTATAAGGTAGAAAATAATCAATTAGGGCTCATGAAAACACAAAATATTGCGATAATAATAACGTAGAGGTTAACGTACTCTATATCGACTTTGGTTGGTGTCATGGGATCGATCCGGGGATTGTGCAAAAAAGGCAGGATGCCGTATGCACATTCAAAGGAGGGATCCAGAATGCAAGTAGAATCAGTGCACGCAATCAATGCCCAGATACAAGATAATCCGCATGTAGCAAATCTTAAAGAAACTCAAACCGGCAAGTCCGACGCAGGAATTCTTTTTCAGGAATTTCTAAGAAAGAATCTCCCGCAACCAAGTAACCCTGTAGTTACACGTCAGGCAGAAAACCATATAGCAGGACTGCTTCTTGGGTACTTGGTACAATCAAAAATAGCACCAAAATCCGAACAGAAGCTGGAAGACAATGCCAGCTAGTCCCCGGAAAAAGACACTTTAAAATGAATCTATGACACCAAGAATCGCCTGTTGACACCGCTGATATAGCGGAGTGGACAGGCGAAAGTCATTGGGTTGCGACTTTCACCTAGTTGGTTTCGACATTATAGTATGAAAGTGCTACGCTGTAACGATTATTGAAACGTTGATTGGAAATATGCTACCATAACTATGTTGTCGCCACTCCACTCTGGCAACTCTGCAACAGAGAGGAGGTGAAAGTTTGCTTTGTACATTTATAGTCTCTGTCGTGGCAGGTATAGTCGTATATTATATCTGTAAGTGGCTGGACGGAGATTAAGGCGATGATCAGCCCAAAGAAAACCCCGAGGGTCGTATCCTCGGGGTTTTCATGTGAAAGTTTGCTTTGTACATTCTGCTTTAAAGCTAAATATAAAGTAACACATTCAAACGATTATGTCAATATTGATTTACCTATTCTTGATTTACCCATTCTCCAACCTCACTATTAATAAAATCCTCTTTGTTAATTGCATACTCCAAACGGTCTTTCATGACTCCGTCGTGGTAGACTGCTTTTATTTTTTCTGCTTCCTTACGAAATCCCGCCTTTTCCAGAACCTTCCGGCTTGCGTCATTTTCTTTGTGACAACCGGTGTTTATCCGAATACAACCGTCTTGCATAAACGCAAACTCGATCACTTTTTTTGTTGCCTCTGCGGCATAGCCTTTTCCATGGTACTCCGGTAATAGCATATAGCCCATGTGTACGATTTTCCCCAGAGGGGTTGACTCAACTATTGTATAGCCAACACTTCCGATAAAGCGGTCGCTTGGTTTTTCACAAATGCAAAAGTAATGCCCGTCTGAATTTTCCAAGCCGGTTTTCAGATAAACAAGAGTATCGTCAATGGTTTCGCACAAGATATCGTCAAGATAATACATAGTCTTCTTATCAGACCAAAGCCTGTGCATATCATCCAGATCGCTCTCCCGATAATCACGCAATATAAGCCTTTCAGTTTCTATAATTCATGACCTCCAAATTACTTGTCGCTTAGAAGCTTACTGACTTGCTCGAGTCTTTGTTTTCTTGCTTGTATGTCTATTTCTTTGACTTTTTCTGCAAAGTCGCTTTCTACTATGCCTTCGGAAACGGCTATTTCACGGAGTGCTCGTATGATATCGGCGAAGCGGACGTCTTGAGGGCAATGTGCGACGCAGGTGTGGCACTGGTAACACTTCCAAATCTCGCCATCCGACAAGGTTTCATCCTTTGCACCATATTGGATTTGGCGCATTATCTTCCGGGGGTTGAAGCTGTCGTCGATTTCGCTGATAGGGCAACCGGCAGTACAAGTACCACACAAAAAGCAATCCAGCACATGTTCGCCACCCGGATGAGTTGCTACTATGTTCTTAAAATTGTTATCAGGCATATTTGTAGTCTCCTTTGAGATTATTATTGGGGGAGAAAACACTGAGTAAAAAGCATGGATCACACAATCGGTCTTGGCAGGAAGCCTGCCTTATCCAGTATCACGGGAACTATTTCGTCCCAGCCAATCGCCATGATGTGAAGTCCGCTTATACCATCGACCTTTTGAATATCGCTTATCAGCTCAAGGGCGATGGCGAGACCTTCAGCCTGTTTGTCTTCTGCACTTTGCATACGCTTTATGAGGTTTTCGGGGATATCCATGCCGGGGACTGTGGCAGTTATCTCAATGGATTTTTGACTCTTATTAGCTACGATTCCCGCCAAAATATATGCTCTTTCGTGCAGCCCGCGCTTGCGAACTTTTTCCATCCAACGCTCGAATCTTTCCATATTATAGATCGCCTGAGTCTGAATGAACTTCGCTCCGGCGTTTATTTTTTTCTCAAGACGGATAAGCTGCATCTCCTCCGGGTCAGCAAACGGATTCGTGGTAGCACCTAGGAAAAAATGCGCAGGCATTTTGCTCTTTGAACCTCCGATAAAAGTACCGTCTTCCATATGGTCACGCATTGCTTTAAGCAGTTGTACCGAGTCGACGTCAAAGACGTTTTTCGCTTGCGGATGATTGCCGACACTCTGATGATCTCCGGAGAGTATAAGCAGATTCTTGAGTCCCAGAGCGGATGCACCCAGCAAGTCGCTTTGAATGGCAATACGGTTTCTGTCGCGACAGGTCATTTGCAAAATAGGCTCTACGCCTTCCTGCAAAGCAAGATAAGAAGCGGCAACACTGGACATACGAACGACAGCAGCCTGACAGTCAGTCACATTCGCCGCATCGATTTGACCCGCTATCTCCTTTGCGTTATGGCGGACAAACTCAGCATTGGCGCTCATGGGAGGTCCAATCTCACTCGTCACCGAGAAATGCCCGGCTTCAAGAATCTTTTGCAAATTTGATTTTTCACTTGTCACTGTTATACCTCCGGGTAATAGACCTTAATGCGATTACACTACAACATCTTCTCTGCGCATGCGGCGGGGACCGCCGTCTCTACTGGTTGACCAATCCCGAACATCTTCAAGTTCTGTGAGTTTTTCTAACCGGTCGATGCGCTTCATGCGTTCGTATATAAGCTGCCAGCCGCACTCGACTTGCGCGTCTATTTCGCATACTCCGTCTGCAGAACCTCCGCAAGGTCCGTTGAAATGACTTTTTGAACAGCGTGCTACCGGGCAAACACCGCCGGTTTTTTCTAATACACAGTTGCCGCAACCCTGGCACATTTCCGTCCAGTAACCGAGGTCACGGTTGACACCTATAAATGTGGTGTTAAGCCCCGGTACAACGACTTTGTCAGGAAATTTTTCCGCCATAAACTGAACGCCGGCACCGCATGCCATCGATAGGATACAATCTGCATCCTCAAGTTCTATTTCGTGACTATCCAGAAACTCCATATCACATTGTCTGTGTGGAGTTGTAACTGTGATTTGTGTGTCTCGCCCGGCATCCTTTGCCGAAAGGCGAAGAAGACTGGCGACTCTAAGTGCTTCTTTCTCACCACCTGCCATACATACAGTGACACAAACGCCACATCCTGCAACAGCCACACGGTCAAAAGACTCGACCGAACGGATGATTTCCGCTATATTTTTTTGCTCAGCAACAATCAAGTTATTTTCCTCCTAAGAACTCCTGCAACTCTTCCTTTAAAACCCCGGGCATTGCTTGTGACACCTGTATGACTTGTACTTTCTTGGCATCTAACCCGGCTGCCGATAGCATATCTTGTAAACGCTTCACCTGAGCACAGGCTCGTTTACAACCGTCGAAGTGACGGCATGCATCATCCGGGCAGACGATGGCTAGAGCCCTGTCGTAAGTTTCCAGCCCTTCTGAAAGACGTTCTAAATCGATTTGACCACCGCAGGGAACAGATTGAGTTTCTATACCGGTGAAGTTTACCTCGGGTATGGCAGAAATATCCCCAAGAGTAGCACAACCCGAGTTTTCACAGTAAAGAACTAGCGATTTACAGGAAGCGTTGGCAGTATCCTTGGCGACACTTTTGATGTTTTCGGTATCATCATCAACACCAACCACATCTTTTTCCAATGTTATCGCATTAGCAGGGCAAAGTCCGGCGCAAGTTCCGCAACCTGCACAAGCTTCTTTTAAGCACTGCATTTGATTGCTTTCTGTATCAGGTGTGAGTGCTGCATGAGTGCAGGCACGATAGCAATTGTAGCAGAATACACATTTCTTGCCGTCGATAATTGCAACACCATAAGAAGGTGCGTAATAGATACCACTTTTTGCGTGTGCGTATATAAACTCCAGCCCTTCATCCAATCGCTCAGCAGCCAAATCACGGGTTATATGGTATACTCCGCGACGGCTTGTCAGTACAGGCGACAAGTAATACTTATCCTCTGTCAAGTAGCCATGCTCATTTGCGGTCAGATTTAGTTTCTTTACCGCGTATATAAAACGCTCGCCCACGTCCAGGTCACCGTCTGCGTAGACGGTTTTTGTCTTTATCTCCAACTCCTGAACACCGTCTGATACTGATATCGAGTACTCTTCTTCAGACAAATCGGCACGGATATCAATGTCTTCATACTTGATAAAGGTCACACCGGCGTTGCGGGCTTCATTATAAAGAGCCTCGATTCCACGTCCGGCGGTTCGGATAAACTTTGCAAGGTAAAACACCTGCCGCTTATTGCGTGCCAGCTCAGCGGCATCGCTCAACGCAGAAATCGTTGCGGCAAGCGGAGACTCACAGGCGTAGTCGAGAAGGAAGACTTTGGGTTCCAAGATTGCGGTTTTTGATGCAGCTTTGGTTTTCCCGGCTTCGTACAAAGAGCGGGTCATCAAACCAGAGATTTCCACAGGTCCGGCGGATGGCTGTTCGGTTAGAACGATAAAATCGATTTCGGTATAATGAACATCTTCAATGCCGGTATCTTCTTTTGAATCCACTCTAAAGTTACCAACTTCACCGGTAACAGACCGCAGCTTATAAACATCAGGAATAGAAGCAACAGTAAAGCCTTTGTGAGTAAAATAATCATTTACGCGACTGTTGCAACTGTTCTCACCGATTATCAATGCTGTCAAGGTTTTTTCACCCCGCTTTCCGTTATGGATAGCGAAGCCAATATCTCACCCGATACTGTCAATGCGTCGGCATAAGCTTCATCGATTTTCATTGGAGCTCTTGCGCAGCCCGTAACATATATTCCGGAATCAGTACCAACAGCACGCAGAAAACCGTCTTTGTCCTGACCAAGTCTGCAAACCTCAGCCAATCGTCCGTTATCAACCCCTGCATGGATACCATCAGAAAGTACGACCAAGTCAAACTCTCTGCTTGTTATGCCCGATGTTGGGTCGTCATACTCAATCGTTATCGGTGTGCCGCTGCTGATTTTTAACGGTCTGCACTTGATAAACTCCATGTCAAGTTCCTGAAGTCCCGCAAAATAATTCCCGGCTTCGACACTTTGCAACTCCATGTAAAAGAAAACGATCTCACATTCCGGATAATAGCTGCGTATCACCTTTGCTGCACGGGTGGAGTATGAGCAACATACACGCGAGCAGTATAATCCGCCTTCGTTTTCGTCACGGGAGCCGAGGCATTGGATAAAAGCAATGCTGTTCGGTGCTGTTTTAAACCCGGGTATACTTTCAAACAGCTTTGTTCTTGTGCGCCTGAGCATAAGCTCTTCTAATTCGGTTCCGGTAATGAGACCTGCAACATCTTCAATGTGCAGATGCGCCGACAGCCCGCTTGACTGACTATCAAAGCCTGTGCTGACCACAATGGCGTCGATATCTTCAAGAGTTTGCGATGAGGCGCTTTTAGAAACACCGTCAGAAGCACCGTCAGAAACACGATCGGAAACGCCCTCTGAAATCCGCACCCTAAAATCACCGGGAGTACCTGTGATATCCTCAACCACGGCATCTGTGAGAATACTGATGCCCTGATGGTTTAATACTTTATCCCATAAGCTACCCGTCAAGCAGACTCCGCAGTTCTGGCATCTTTCAACAGCTTTACATCCATATGAACGAACACGCCCGCCGATGGTTTGGCTTTTTTCGACCAAAGTGATTTCAACACCTTGACCGGCAAGCGTACAAGCCACAGTACATCCGGATACTCCGGCACCAATCACAAGCACGTGACCCAATCACACCACCCCTTAATGATAAATCAACGACTCTCATTATATCGCACTTCGTCTGCTACTAGCAAGCGAAACATTAACGGTCACATCTATCATACGTCAGTCGTAATAATCACTGAAAAATTTGTTTGAAATTCTGCCATTTTTCCGCAGAGTAATCTTTTCAATTAGACTTACCAACACGGCAAATCACAGTGTTTACGCTGCAATGATTATATGATACAATGGGCTTATAATAGTAGAAGAGGAAATGACTATGCCAATAATATCATCTTTTTATGGAATAGTAATCAGAATGTACTTTAAAGACGATGAACAGCACCATAAACCTCATTTTCACGCAGCTTATGCAGGGTCTAAGGCAGTATTTGATTTAGATGGAAACTTGATTGTTGGCAACTTCCCACCAAAACAAACAAAATATGTCGTAGCATGGGCTGATATTCACAAGGACGAGTTGACTGCCCTTTGGGAAATTATGCAGACCGATGAAGATTATTTCAAGATTAAGGGGTTGGAATAAATGGATACATACCCGACATTAAGAACTGTGACACCGCTTGACGATTTTAGTATGATACTAGATTTTGCAGATGGGGAAAAGCGAATTTATGATTTCAAACCAAACTTAACTCATAAGTTCTATAAAGCTCTGGCAGATATTCGATTGTTCAAAGCAGTGTCTGTGAAAGATGGAGAAATCGAATGGGTGACAGGTCAAGACTTTTGTCCTAACACTCTATATGAGCAAAGCATCCCTGTACAATAGTGAAATGCCTTCGTAAGGTTTCGACTATTTAAGATATCTGATTAAAACTATAAAATTATTTCCCTACACATAATAGTTCGCCTTTGGCGACAACATGCGTGCCAATTGCTAGTAATCCGAGATTTTCACCGAACATTATAGCAATCGGTGATTGTGTCGGGTTTTTGCATTGGTTGGAGTAATAATATCAGTATCAGACGATAAATACGTAAAAGACCAATTACAGATATATTTGATCTGGGAGTGATTTTATCATGAGCCAATGTTCAGTGTGCACGCGCTGTTGTGCGGTAGACCGGAAAATTGAGCGGGGTTTTTGTAAAGCTCCATGGAACCCTGTGGTTGCTAGTGTGATGGTTCACAGGGGTGAGGAACCAATCATCAGTGGCAGCAGGGGTTCCGGCACCGTTTTTTTTGCGGGTTGTAATCTAGGGTGTGTTTTCTGTCAGAATTATGATATAAGCCAGCATTGTTTTGGTAAAGAAACGACACCGGCAGAA
>Ga0123356_10004768_pt1 | contig 13953 bp, 14 predicted proteins | sample TergutEmb28metaG_2_FD_92546 | JGI IMG/M metagenome (GOLD analysis project Ga0123356, IMG submission 92546) | Embiratermes neotenicus P3 segment gut microbial communities from Petit-Saut dam, French Guiana - Emb289 P3 | ecosystem: Host-associated > Arthropoda: Insects > Digestive system > Gut ...
ATAGCTTTGAAGAGCCTTCCCTCAAAGCGTCCGATATGCGTAGTTTCTACAATCAGTTTTTCAGGATCAACATGCCCCTTATACGGTTTTCCAGTCGCATACAATCCAAGTTTAATCCACTTGTCGTAGTATTCATCTGTCAATTCAGGTTTAAATGCGTAATCCATGATTATCTCCTCTACTTTTTCGTTGTCATGCCTTCCAACGCTTTGTAATCGACATCCAATATCGCTTTTAGATAAACTTTATTACCTGTGTTTTTAGCATCGTCATCCAATTGTTCAAGATGTTTTTCTTCAAGTTCAATACCATACCTTCGCCGACTGTATTCAGCAATTTCTTTACTGCTGCTATATGAAAACCCATCCGCTGTTTTTATGAACTCGGGTCTCAAAGTTTTGAATCCAATCTCAATACGCAAAGCCAGTTCACGATTAATGCTGCTCAGGTTGTCTAATTTTAGTTGCAATTGCTCATAATCAGCATTTGAAAAAGGAATTGCCTTTAAATCTTGTTTGTCCCACGATCTGATATTTTCATACGCCATGAAGTTTTGTAATTACACAATCAACTTTTGAAATTATGTATGGCTTAAGAAACTTAAAATCCCCTTCAACTCTCTCAGAATCAATTTCGTATTCGGGCAAGTACTTTGAAATCATATCCGAAACACGGGTGTCAATCCAATTATTATTTAAATGGTTTTTTAAAGCTAATTTATCAATTATCTCCTGAAACTGAGTAATATCTGGAGTTGCTTTGTAAATATCCAAGTCGGAAGTAGTTCTTGATATACTCCCGTTGAGTACCAAAGCGGAAGCTCCCGCAATTCCAATTTCAAGCGGCAGTGTGAGTTCCGCATCAATTTCGTGAAGCATTTTCAACATTTCTTCTCTGTGCATAGCCGCCTCCTATTATCTGAATAAAAGATAATCAATTTAACGTCCAAAATCAAGTAGGTTAAGAAAATGGCGACATTTTGTTGCTGTTGCCGGAAGATAAATGTGTAAAATTATGCGTCAAAACATCGTAATGATGTGTAAATTATTCATCACTTTTTCATATTAGTCAGGCACGTTTTCCAAGGTTTATGGTGCGTCCACGTGATAGAATTTTTACAGAAGGAGAATGACATTGGCTCATAAGCGTAATCCGTGAATAAAGCCGTGAATACTGCTGATTGTAAAGTTTATGCCTATGGTTCCTTGCAGAACGATGGAACTGGTAGGCGCAAAGTGGGAGCAGTACGACCCGTCTGTCGGTATTAAACAATTCGGTACTTTTGGAACAAAAATTCTATCAATTAGTGAAACCAAAATAACGCCAATAACGCTACGTTATGTATAACGGATAAAACGATAGTATGAAATGTTTGTAAAAGTCAGAACCTTTTTAAAAAATGTGTACGGGGGCCATAAATTATATTATTATAGTGATTTCTAAGTGACTTGCCTAATTTGTACAAGTCTTAAAATCGTTGTATCTTATTGAGTATTAATGTGTTGCCGGAATTGCTTAAACGGCAGCACATTACATTTAAGGAATAATAATGACAAAATCCCTTGTATATTGGATTAGAAAAGCGGGAGCAAGCTGTTTTTTTCTCGGCTATTTCCCTTTTGCGCCGGGAACGGTTGGGGCGTTAATAACAATAGCTGTGCTCTTTTTTGCCAAAGATCATCTCGGATTTATATTAGGGACGGAAAATGTTCTCCATTATTGGTGGGTTATAATTGCTCTTACTGTGGTAAGTATGTTTCTTTGTGATAGAGGGAAAGAAGTTTTTGGCAGGGATGATCCGCCGCAGGCGATATTTGACGAAGTAGTAGGGCAGTTTGTAACTTTCTTTATGGTGCCGATAAATCTCCGTACGCTCGTTTTGGGATTTGTGCTGTTTCGATTTTTTGATATTGTCAAGCCGTTCCCTGTGTACAAACTTGAGGAGATTGAGGGCGGGGTAGGTGTAACTATGGATGATGTGGGTGCGGGTATACTTGCTAATATAACACTCATGATTCTTTTGGGGGCGTATCACTGGATTATAGGATATATGTAAGATATGATGGAGCCTCAGGAATTATTGGGAGAACTTTTAAAGCGCAAAAGCCTTACACTTGCTGTAGCGGAATCGTGTACCGGCGGCCTGGTCGGAGCGGCTGTTACTTCTATAAGCGGTTCTTCAGATTATTTTCGCGGCGGAATTATCGCTTATGACAACAGCATCAAACGTGATATACTTGGGGTTCCAATATACGATCTCGAAAGATACGGAGCTGTGAGTGATCCGGTGGTCTGCGCAATGGCTTATGGAGCTGCAAGAGTTTTTAAAAGTGATTGCAGCGTTAGTATATCGGGAATCGCAGGCCCTGGCGGAGGTACAGAAGAGAAACCTGTGGGCCTTGTTTTTTTTGGTGTGTTTTTTGGCGGAAAAACGCAAAGCTGCTCATTTTTGTTTAATGGGACGCGTGAAGAGATAAGAGCGCAAAGCGTAAAAGCTGCGCTTAATTTTTTAATTGGGATTATTAATAAAAATGACTAACCGCACCATCTCCAAATTTGTAATTATCGGTTATGTTTTTTTACTCTCGGCAGGATTAAACGCGTCGCCGAGAAGAATTAATACCAATGCTCATGGCTTTGAGGCTCTTATTAATAATGAGCCTCATCTGGCGCTTGAAATTTTCTCAGAAAATACAAAATCAAACAATCTGCAAACAAGGGGCTCAGCCTTTAGAGGTCTCGCGTTTACTTACGATTTTTTAGGCCAGAGTGATTCTTCGGTTCGTTCATTTTTCAGAGCTTATCAGGCAGACAAAAACGATATACTCCTTAGCGCCGCGGCGAGCAGTCTTACTCATTTTCCAAGAACTCACGCGGGTGCCGCCATCTCAGAAGGGTATACCGTTTTAGAGGAGTTAAGTAAACGAAAGAATATTTTCAGCGCGATATTTACGGCAGATCTTGCTACCCGCCATCTTAATGACGGCAAGGTGAGCAGAGCTTCAAAACTTATGCGGCCTCTTGGAGTAGTACGAACATTTCGCATGATAGGGCCGTTTGAGAATATTTCAGGTTCCGGTTACAGTAGTTCATTTGCTCCTGAGCAGGAGTTGAATTTTGAAGCTGTATATTTTGGGAAAGACGGAACAGAAACATCATGGTTTCCTTTTCGTAATAATGCCGTTGACGGTTGGGTACGAACCGAAAACAACTATAGCGCAACAGACGCCGTCATCTATTACTATGCCAATATTGTAAGCACCGTAACTCAGGACGTCAATATCGGGTTTGGCGCAAGCGGGGCGTTCAAGGTTTTTCTTAATGACAACCTTGTACTTGCCGATCCTATTTTTCGCAATACCGGTATGGATATGTTCATGCAAACGGTAACGCTTAACAAAGGCGATAATAAGCTTCTTATAAAAATGTGTCATGAGAATAGTCACTCTAATTTTTTAGTGCGGTTTTTTGATGATCAGGGCAGGAGACTTTCTTCAATCTCATATAACAATAATATGGGTGTTTTTCAAAAAGCTGCTTCCGGTTTTTCTGATTTGGTAAATTCGCCGTTCTCTCAGTTAATAGAAAATTATCTGTTAGACCGCGTAAACAGTAATAACGATGATTTTGAAGCAGCGCTTACACTCATGAAGTTTTATAACAGCGCGGAACTCACCGCTAAAGGTCAACGGTTTAGCCGCGGCGTTATAGCCCGTTATCCGCAAAGTTCGATCTTACATTCTCTTTATAGTGAATCGCTTTTTAGAGACGGCAGAGTAACAGACGCAAGAACTGCCATGCGTTCTGCGTTTCGGTTATGTAAAGATAACTATTATGCCTGGTGGAATGAATTACAGGTACTGTTCGCGTCCGCAGCTCTTCCTGAAATCAGAGCGTTTATGGATGTATCGCCGCCGCACTGCCGTGATTCGTTTCAAGCGCTTCTTTTTATGCTTAGTCACTATTCTCAAATGGGTAACAGAACAGAATTTGCAAAGGCGCTTGATGAGATAGAGAAAAACTATTCAAATGTGAGAGCTGCCGTAAGTCTTCTTTCTGATCATTACTCATCGCACGGGGATATACGTCAAGCTGAAACGCTTTTAAGAAACTATCTCCGTTATGAACAGACGGCAAGTGAAATGTATTTTGAACTTGCATCGCTTTATTTGAGATCCGGACAGCGGAAAAAATCGATGCAGACATTTGCGCAGAGTCTGCGTTTCTCACCTAATAACCCCACCGCGTATTATTATTTATCAAGACTCGCCTTTCAGGAGCGTAACTATTCACAAGCTCTCAAGCATGTTAAAAATGGACTTGGGTTTATGCCAAGTTCATCAACCCTCTCCTCTTTAAAAGGTTCTATCCTTACCGCGCAGGGCGAAATTGATGAGGCAAAAGACGCTTTTCAAAAAGCGATAGCTTACGCCTATAACAATTTTGAAGCATGGAGTCAGCTGCGTTTTCTTGAAGGAAAAAGAGAGCTGCAAGCATTAGTAAGCGCGCCAAATCCTGAAGATATTGCGGCGCGGTCTAAAGGATGGGACGATTTAAACGCGGTTAATGGCGCGATACTCTCTTATTCAAAAGACGTCTTTTTCTACCCCAGCAGAAGCGTAAGGGAGCGGCATTTTCTAATGGTGCATCTGCCAACGCGGTCTGCGATTGAAACATGGAAAGAGTATTATATAAAGTATAACAGTAATTTTCAGGTGTTAAACATTACAAGAGCTTACTCCAAGAGCGCAAACGGTAAGGAGACGCCTGCTGATTTGTCTCAAAATATGGTTGTGTTCAAAACATTATTACCTGGCGACAACATAATTTTAGAGTGGACAACTGAGAATTATTACCGCCACGATATGGCTCGTCAGGTGTGGGGAGAACATGAGTTTTCTCTGCCATTTCCCGTTTTTGAAACTAACCTGCGTCTTGTTACACAAATTTTAGATACTATTCCCTACACAGTAGTTGGCCATAATATAAAAGTAGAAAAAGAGGATGTATGTGATTTTACAGTAACGACATTTTCAAAAAAACCTTACAGTAAAGCGGACATCGAACCATTTGCCGCTATTACAGAGTTAAAAGCAGATGAACGGGTACACTATTCTACTTTTGATTGTTGGTCTGAGATTACGCAGTGGTATCTGAATTTGACAGACAATAAACATGAGCAGACTTATGATATTAAAATGCTCGCGGATTCTCTTACTGCGGGTGCGGTGGATTCGCTTGATAAAGTACGAAGAATCCATGAATACATAACATCAACAATCCGCTACAGTTTTATCCCTTTCAGGCAATCCGGTTGGATTCCGCAGGCGTCAATGGAAGTGCTCTCTACAAGAATTGGAGACTGTAAAGATATGTCCTCTTTGGGCAAGAGCTTGCTCAACGCGGCAGGAATACACAGCCATTTAGTATTAGTCAACACTGGAGAACATGGCACTACGCTTCCCTCTTACATAGGTCCCAATTTTAATCATTGTATTCTCTCTTATACCATAGGCGGAGAGTTAGAATATATAGATTTTACCGATAAATATAACTCTCTGGGTAATCTGCCGCGTTTAGTTCAGGGCTCGGCGGCTCTTGTTATAAAACGCGGCAGCAACTCTCTTATCACTCTGCCTCAAGACAGCGCGCATAACAGGATATTACTGAGAAGCGTTGTCTCAAATGTTGATGAAAAAGGGACGCTGCGGCGTACGGTAAAATCTATGCGCACCGGAGTTCACGCGGGTGATTACAGGGTAAACGCTTGGGCTATGTCTCCTCAGGAGCAAAAAAAAGATTTACAAAGGCTGCTTTCCACCGTTTTTCCGAGAGTCGTTATAGATTCAATGTCTGCGGAGGGCGGCGAGGGTGTAGGTGATTATGTAAACGCTCAATATAGTTTTACCGCGGTTAACGGCGCGCTGTTCAGCGGTAATAATACTATACTTTTAGATTTGGATATTAATGACCGCATAGCTCCAGAGCACTTTCCATTTGGAAGCGGCCGTACTCAGGATATTGACATGACGCAATTATGGTTTGGCATTGGAACATTTGAGCTTGACGGAGTTCTTGAGTTTCCCTCAGAGTGGAAACTTGTAAATGTTCCCGAAGATGTTAAACTCGCAGGTTCGTGGGGTCATTATTCAATTATTTTTAAGCAAGTTGACAATAAACTGGAATATGCCCGTCGGGCAGTGTTTAATTTTCATTCCCCTGTATCTGCGTCACAAAGCGCTGAGCTATATTCGCTTTTTTCAAAAATAATCGCAGCGGACAATGTTCAGCTCGTTTTCTTTAAGAAATAGTTTAACGGACTATGTAATTATGTACTATTCAACAACATATAAATCACCTTTAGGCACTCTTAAACTTGCGTGCAATGGTGATAATCTTATTGGTTTATGGATAGAAAGACAAAAGTATCACGGAAATACTATCTTTGGACAAATGATAGATAAAAATGATCTGCCGATATTCAATACTGCAAAAAAGTGGCTTGACCGATATTTTGCAGGTGAGAAGCCTGCGATTTCTGAATTGTCAATAGCCCCCATCGGAAGTGACTTTCGGCAGCGTGTATGGAAAATTTTATCTGATATTCCTTATGGTAAAGTCATCACCTATAAAGATATCGCAGTAAAATTAGCGGGAGACTTGAACAAACAAAAAATGTCAGCTCAAGCTGTAGGCGGAGCAGTTGGGCATAACCTTATATCAATTATTATTCCATGTCATAGAGTTGTTGGAACAAACGGAAGTCTGACAGGCTTTGCAAGCGGTATCGATAAAAAAATAAAATTGCTTGAACATGAAGGAGTTGACTTGTCTAAATTTTTTGTTCCGAAAACCGGTACGGCTCTTTAAAAACTATACATTTGCATCCGTTTGTTATAAAGCGTCTTATACCCAAAGTAAAGAGAACAGAAAACCGAAAGACAGGTCACTGCACAAATTGCAATAACAATAGCTATCTGATACAGGATAGCCGTTGCAGGCATAGTGCCGGAAAGAATCTGTCCGGTCATCATACCCGGCAGTGAAATAATCCCCATACCAATCATAGAATATAGCGTAGGCAAAAGCGCGGTTTCCACTGCTTTGTTAACAAATGGAATCAGGATTTTTTGCGGTGTTACGCCCATATTCAAAAGTGAATCGATGCGGTTACGTTCTGCTTTTATATCTCCGTTAAACACCCGCAAACCAAGACCTACGCCTGTCATGGCATTGCCGATAATCATACCACTGATTGGAATAGTGTATTGCGGATTAAACAAACTCACGCCAACCACAGCCATAATAAAAAAACAAACGATAGAAATTCCTGTCGCTGCTAAGGAAAAACTCACTACCATTTTAAACTTGTTGTTAATTTCTTTGTTGCGTGACAAAGTGATAAATATTGCAAATCCGGTCATGAGGAACAAATAACCTATCGTAAATACAGGATGTGGATTCTCAAGAATATATGTCAATACTAATCCGGCCAACACAAGCTGCACTGTCATACGAAAGCTTGCCGCGACTAAAAGCTTTGTATGATTGATTTTGCACTTTTTCATAACGAGAAGCACAACAATCAAAAGCAGATAGATCAACGCGAATTGCCATATATTAAGCGAAATTATCTCATTCACGCTTGGCGCCTCCCGCTAACGTAATGACATTATCCGCATAAGTTTGCGCAAGCGCCATGTTGTGTGAAACAACAATTAACGTGATATTGTTATCTTTACAAAAAGTCTTGACACTTGACATCACTGTATTGGAAGTCACGTTGTCCAATGCGCTTGTAGGTTCGTCAAGCAGTAAAACTTTGGGACGCAACGAAAGACAAATAGAAGTAAACACCCGATGTCTTTCACCGCCCGACATTGTAGCGCATGGAGCGTCTAAAGGAAAGTTTGCGGCGCATATCTTCAAATATTTATTTATTTCATCTTGATTTATGGGAGATAAATCGCGATACTTATAAAACTCAATAAAATTTTCCTGAACTGTGGAACCAAAAAGGAAAGTTGTTTGTCCACAAAGCAAGACTTCACGGCGCAGTATAACCGGATCATAATCCTCAATTCGTCTACCAGCATACAGAATTTCTCCGGAAGCAGGCGAAGCCGCATTATTAAGAAGTTTTAAAAGAGTGCTTTTACCGCATCCGCTCTCTCCGCAAATAAAGGTGACGCCGTCCTGTAGTATTTCTATATCAGGATAATGGATTATATCCTTGAACCAAACATTTTTTAATGAAAATAACGGCGGCATTTATTTCATCTTTCAAAAACAGTTCTTAAGTTTACAATAAGTAGGAGATCATGTCGTTTGCTTTTTATATAATGCAATAATTCTTTGGCGGTATGATTTTATCAAAACAGGTTCTAACATAACATATTGCCCTATTTCCCTTAAAATTATTTCGTTGAAAACATGATGATGCAAACATCTATTATTATAATTATCAGAAGAACGCTGCTTAAATTTTTCAAAATTTCCTGCGGCAGGATCGAGTTTGAGGTCGTGATATTGTAATATTTCATCTAAATGATACAAATCATCTTCGCCGATATCATTTTGATAATCATCAATTAAATGTTGGAAAGTTGTGTCGTTTCGCTTGTGGTCAAAGGTGTGACGTTTATCAGGTACTACAGCAAGTATATATCCGCCTTTTTTTGTGATTCGCTGCCATTCTTTAAGCGCCTTGATTGGATTTGCGATATGTTCCAGTACATCAGATGATATTACACAGTCATAGATATCATTATGAATTGATTCGAGGTTAACAGCGTCATTGACAAAGTAATCACCAATCATTTTGTAGCGTTTTGGAATATCATCTTTCGAGTAATTATTTTCCCACACTGTTTTCTCGGAAAAATTAACAATATCCAACGATTTTACATATTTGTATAATTCAACGTAACCGCACCGGTCAAAAATATCACTGAAAGCCCCTATTTCAAGACACTTCCTTCCGGACACGATATTGACAAGAATATGATAGAATTTCCTTTTGCCCTTTATGGAATCTATAGATATATTTAATTCATGTGATACTTTTTTTAATATCTGTTTTATAGGATACGGGATAAAATTTTTTATTTTTCTTAAACTCATGTCATCTCTCCTAAGTATTATAAAATAATAATAATACACAGTATATTCTCATTTTTATGAATTTCTTATTTTTTCAGTATTTAGCCCCCTTAAGGGGGTTGGGGATGATTGGCTTCGCCGAGGTAAACAAGTTGTGTGGCGGGGCGTTGCGGGGTGTACCCCCTCTTAAAAATCCTTTTCTCTCAACCCAATCTCTGATTAAGCGCACTCGGAGTTATCCCAAGAGCCTGACAAGCCTTTAACTTATCGTCAAAAAAAGAAAGCGCCCGATGGATGTGACGGCTGACAATTACGTTGAGATCCCAAATTTCTTCCTTTCGGCAATCAACAGCGCCAATAAGTTCCATCAAATTCTCTCCCTTTAATCCGGGAAAATGATCAACCTCTAAATTTTTACCTTGAGAGAGAATAAGCGCCCGCTCAATTGTGTTTCTCAATTCGCGGATGTTACCAAGCCAAGGGTACGCAGTCAGCGCGGATAACAACGCCTTATCTAAAGGAAAATGATTATAACCGTAAGCCTTCAAAAAATAATCGGTATAGCCAAAAATATCTTCATGACGCTCTCTTAACGCAGGCATCTCTATCGGGAAAACGCAAATCCTATAATACAGATCACTCCTGAAACTCCCGCGGTTAGACATCTCTTTTAAATCGCGGTTAGTCGCGCAGATCAAACGAAAATCGCTTGACCGAAGAACATTATCCCCCACTCTGCGAAATTTTTTCTCCTCGATTGTTTTCAAAAGCTCAGCCTGTACCTCCATATCCATATCGCCGATCTCATCTAAAAACAGTGTGCCGCCCCGCGCCGCTTCTATAAGACCCGTCCGGTCTTTGATCGCAGATGTAAATGAACCCTTCACATGACCGTAAAGCTCGCTTCTCAAAAGATCACCCCTCAAAGCACTGCAATTAAGCTCCACAAAATTTCCCGCGCGCACACTGCTGTGATCGTGAATCCACTTTGCTAAAACTCCTTTACCTGTACCGGTTTCACCAGTGAGAAGCACTACAGCGCTGTTTTTAGCGGCAATGCCAGCATAGTTATAAACGGTTTTTATCTGCTGTGAATCGCCAAAATAAGGCTTGCCCGGATTCATTTGAAGCCGTCTTACGGTTGTATCTTTTTTGCGCAGAGCGACAAGTTCTAAATCTCTCTGAATGAACAGTTTTAGCCCCTCTATACCCTGCGATTTTGTAATGAAATTCTCAGCGCCCGATTTCATAGCATGCACTGCTGTGGCTACGTCTGATATATCTGAAATCACTATAACGGCGCACTCTTTCTGTTTTGAGCGTATATCTCTAATCAAATTAATAGACTCGCCGTTAGAGAGCTTCACATCCAAAAACACCGCGTCAAAAGAGTGTACGCCAAGAAGCGTATTTACCTCATCAACAGAAACCGCGCTGAAAACATCGTACCCGCGCTCTGAGAGATGCCGCGCAACCTGAATTTGCACTGCCTGTTCGTTATCAGCCAAAAGAACTTTTAATCTCATTTTATATTTACCTTTTCGTTTTTGCGTATTTAGTGTATTAAATGATAATTAAGCACATTTGCTGTCAGCGCAGACCTCTTATTCTGTAGTCTTTGCGCTTAACTGCGTTCTGCTGTAATATTATCCACAAAAACAGTACCTATAAAGTGAGAGCTGGGAATTAAGATTTTTGATAAAAAAGTTTCATTTGGAATTCTTCGGTATGAAGGGCGCGTTCTTCGGCGATATTGGCTGATTGTTCGAGTATCGAGCGGCTGCCAAATAATATGTCTTGAACAAAGGAGTGTTTATCTTCGTCAAGCTCTTCTGTAAGATGTCCGAGCGCGTAACTTACTACAAGTTGAACGGTATGCAGCTTAAGAAAAATATCGAACGTGTCGTTTAGTTCTTTTTTTATTTCATTCAGAGAAACAGGCGGAATCACTTTTTCTTTTGTTTTGTCAATTGACATGATGTAGCTCCTTTTGTCTGAGTATGGGGTTATTTTTATTCCTTTCTGAGATTGAGAATATTTTCATGACATTGAGTAGCTGATTATTTTCCTGTTGTTTTCATTTTTTCTCCGTTCCGTTTACTATATTATTAGGGATTGTAAAGATTAAGTGTTTAAGATTGAGAGCTAAATTGTGCCACCATTTATAAATATAGCACTATTTAGAACTATAGTCAAGACATTTCTTTAAAATCGTTATTTTTGATTTTATTAAGGATATTTTGGAATTGGGGAGAAATCTGTATTGTGGATTTTTCAAAAAAGTTAGTGCTGATAAGGTATAAAAAAGGCTGGAATCAAAAAGAAACAGGAGACGCACTGGGTGTTTCACAACGTACTGTTTCTGCGATTGAAAAAGGCGATCGTAATCCATCCAAAAAAGTTGCAGCAAAAATAAATGAACTCTTGGAACCATACAAAGATGAGAAACCGTTATTTGCAGGCGATCTTGAAGTTGCTGCTAAAATCGCAAAACTTGAAGGCCGTATTGTGGAATTGAAAAAGAAAGTACAAGATTACAAAAAACAGAATCAGGAGTTGATTGCTAAGTTGTCTTCTCCTGTTGTTGATAATCGGCAGAATAGGCAATGACCATAAATATTAAAAGGGTAACTACTCATGAATAAAGATACTTTTTTAAAAGAGCATTACGGAATTAATGAAAATACAGGATTAATATGTCCCGTGTGTCAAGATGGTAAATTAGTAATAAATGAAAAAAACATTACTAAAATTGAATATAAAAAATTCAATAAGGACGTCAATGAATACGCAAAACAACATAATGAATGTGATTATGATTGGTTTAAATACAGTTTTTACGGTTTCTTAGTATGTAAAAATTGCTCCGAAAATGTCGTTTTTGCAGGTAAATTGTCCGAGTATTTTGATCTAGATGATGCATTTTACACGTTGTTAACAATCGAATATATTGAACGTCCTCCGTATATTATTGAAATTAATAATAACATTCCTAAAGAAATAAAGTGTCCATTAACAGAAATATTAATAGATTCTTTTAAGTTGTTTTGGATAGATGTTAATAGCTGTGCTAATAAAATAAGAATATGTTTGGAATTTATGATGGATGATTTATTTAAAATTCAAAAATCTGAAACTGTACGAAACAAAAAAACAGGACTAAACGAAAGAAAAAAACTTACTTTACATAAACGTATTAATCTTTTAAGTGACAAATCAATGAAAGAAATATTGGAATCTGTTAAATGGATAGGAAATAGCGCAAGTCATAAAGAAACAATTAACAAAGAAGACCTCCTTGATGCTTATGCTGCACTTGAATATGTGTTAAATAAATTATATGATGGCGGAAAGGAAATAATTAAAAATGCCAAATTAATAAATAAAACAAAAAAACCGAGATCAAAAATTACGACACGTCGCAAAAGTCAACAAACATTAAGTACAACCCCAATTACCTAAGATTACCCACCCCCTCACCTGTCAATATCTAGATTTTCATGATTAGAGATAGGTCATGAGCTAAAATCCAATCCTGTAAATCCAAAAATCCTATAAATCCTGCTCCAATTACGGGTAAAATTAGCAAACTTAAATTCAGGAACACCTTTTGCAGTTTACGTATTCTTTTGCAAAAACCGCCGTTTTGTACTATATTTATTTTATGGAACGAAAAATAACAGAAGAAGAGAGAGACCGTATCCGATACATTTATTGGATAATTATAGGCTTCGCCCGTGGCTTCAAGAGACCTATTCCCGAAGCCTATCTGTACTTGAAAGAGTTCGGCGGCATGGACTTCCTTTATGAGAATTACAACTATGAGCATACACAAAATGAAATTCACACTCACATGGCTCTGCTTGATGTTTGCCGAAATAACGGGGGCTGGCTGTAAGTGCAGGTATTCCATGGCAGCAATACTAAAATCGAAAAAATTGATCTCGCTAAGAGCGAGTACTACAAGGATTTTGGTCGTGGGTTTTACGTTACCAATATAAAAAAGCATGCCGAAGAATGGGCCATCGAAAAAGTAAAAAGATTAAAATCCGGCGAACCTGTTGTTACGGAATTCAAGTATCATGAACATTATCCAAAAAATGCAGGACTATCCGTCAAACAGTTTCACGACCTTTCGGAAGAGTGGATAAAATTCATTATAATGAACAGAGACGCGAGTATTGTTCATCCAGCACATAATTTTGACATCGTAGAGGGTCCTATTGCCGATGACAAAATGGTAATGCAAATTGAACAATATTTTCTTGAAAAAATAACTATTAAAACCTTGATTGAGCGTTTGACATATAGGGAACCAACACACCAAATTTGTTTTTGCACGGCAAAATCCCTTTACGCATTGAAAATCATGGATGATAAAAATTTCCCGCTTACTTTTGATGAAATTTCTGCTCAAATTACAGAACGTATCATGAGCGATAATAATCTGACAGAGTTAAATGCTGCCGATATTTTTATCACTTCCGCTACATGCGCCAAACTCGCCGATGAGAGTACTTTTTTGTGGCAAAAACCGTGGCAAGAGATTTACGAGATATTCAAAGAGGAATTTTCTAAAAAATAAACATGTAAAAATGCCTACTGATTTCATCGATACAGAGATATTTCTGCATATTATCCAATTCATACAAAAACAAAAAAGGCGCAGACCAAGCTGCGCCTTTATATCGTACGGACTGATAATTATCAACCCATATCTACCTAATAATATTACTTCACAAATCCAAGCATCAAAATCGAACCAACAAGCGAGAGAATCGCGAAGAACTCAGGGAACGCCGCGAGGATGAGCGTGTTACCGAGTACGTTGTGGCCGTCACCGATTGCGGA
>Ga0123356_10004769_pt1 | contig 13952 bp, 8 predicted proteins | sample TergutEmb28metaG_2_FD_92546 | JGI IMG/M metagenome (GOLD analysis project Ga0123356, IMG submission 92546) | Embiratermes neotenicus P3 segment gut microbial communities from Petit-Saut dam, French Guiana - Emb289 P3 | ecosystem: Host-associated > Arthropoda: Insects > Digestive system > Gut ...
CTCAAAACTTAACAACTTCTCAATGAGCTAATACGAGGGGCCAGGGTCTAGGGGCAGGGTCTAGGGTTCAGGGAAGCAAGTGCTCAGAATGCTAAGTGCGAAACTACTATCATGAAACAATCAGCTACAACCCGGTTTTTCATAAGATAAAGGTATGTTTCGCACCCCCCTTCAACCCCCTGGACCCTAAACCCTAGCCCCTAGCCCCTAGACCCTAGTTTTTGTAAAATGTGAGGGATAAATACATGACTCTTTTAAAACGGCTGATAACTGCCTGCCTGATAATATCAATCTGTATTCTGACAGTATCATGCGTCTTTGTACCAATTGATCCGGAAAAAGGAAACAGCAAGGGAAACGTCATATCTTCAGGTGAGAAGGCGATAGATTTAGCGGTATACCTGGGAGATTATCTGGAATCCGCTATTTTACCGGAAATACAGGAACGCAGAACCGACTTAAGCAACCTGATAAGCGCAGCAGCAAGCGGATGGGAAACCTCTGGTGAGACTTATGGGGTCAGAAAAGGCGGAATCGGCGCAAAGTATAATTTTATTGTACATGACACCGCAACCGTACTGGAAGTCAACACTGAATCAAGGGCAGGATTTATCACTATTGAATGCGAAGGCTTAAAAACAGATTATAGTATCGCAATTATGATCGGGCCTGTACTCAGGGGTACCGCAATTCGCGATTCCCTTGTCTGTGTTGACTTTAATCAGTTTGTAAACCAGATGGATTTTGCGGGGCTGGCTAATGAATTGAATAAGATTGGGAACGAAAATGTACTGCAAAATGTTGATTTCGAGACATTATCCGGAAAAACAATAGAATTCACCGGCAGTTTTACCCAGCCCGAGGGAAATGAGATTCAAATCATGCCGTTCTTTATGGAGGTGAAATAGCCGTGGAGGCTTCCAATGTCTGTTTCACCGCTAAGAATATCCGAAAGGTTTATCCGGGAACGGTTGCTCTTGATAATGTTGATTTTAAGATAGAAAAAGGAAAGGTTAACGTTCTTGTCGGTGAAAACGGCGCCGGCAAATCGACACTGATGAAAATCATTGCCGGTATCGAGCAGCCTACCAATGGCGAACTATTCTTCATGGATAAGCCTGTAAGCTTTAAGAATACAAATGAAGCAAGTGAGATGGGAATCAGTATCATTCATCAGGAACTGAGTCTTTTTCCTAACATGTCAGTAATGCAAAACCTATTTGTTGGGCGGGAACACAGAACAAAAAAAATACTTGTTAACAAAAAGACGCAAAAAGAGGCGACAGTAAAGGCACTGGAAAAGCTCAACCACCCTATCGATCCCGACCGGCTTGTAAGCAGTTTACGTGTTGGCGAGCAGCAGATTGTAGAAATAGCCCGTAATGTAGCAAAAGAAAACCTGGACATTTTAATTATGGATGAGCCTACCTCATCGCTCAGTGAAGCAGAGGTCAGCGATTTTTTCGACGTTATTAGGGATCTGAAATCACAGGGGATCGCAATAGTCTATATCTCCCACCGTCTTGAGGAAGTAATTCAGATAGGCGACAATATAACGATTTTGCGGGATGGAAAAATAGTCGCAGACGCGTTGATCAGCGACATAACACTGGATTGGATCGTCGAGCAAATGGTTGGCGGTAAAGTAATTGTACCGGAAAAAGCATCGTCAAGTATTACAGACGAGGAAGTCCTCAAAGTAGAAAACCTTTGCCTTTTCAGAAGCGGCCGCCATATCTTCAAAGATGTGAGCTTTAACCTGCACAAAGGCGAGATATTAGGCATTTACGGATTGTTAGGCTCCGGGCGAACCGAGATTTTCGAGGCTCTCATGGGCATTTGCCCCCCGGATTCAGGCAAGATTTATATTAAGGGCAATAATGAGAAAATCAAAAATGTTACGGCACAAATAAGGAATGGGTTCGCTTTGATTCCCGAAGACCGTCAGCGTGAGGGGCTGGTTCAAACGCTGAATATAAAGAAGAACCTTACTTTATCCAGCCTTCACAATTATATGAATGGGTTTTTCTTATCGACTAACCGGGAGAATTCCGCCGCTGACAAGACAATAAGTGAAGTGGGGGTCAAAACCACAAATAAAGAACTGCCTATTCTTTCGCTCAGTGGGGGCAATCAGCAAAAGGTAGTTATTGGAAAGGGACTCCTGACCTCACCTGAGATACTTTTACTGGATGAGCCGTCAAGAGGCATCGATGTTGGAGCAAAAGCAGAGGTTTATGGGATTATTGAAGGGTTGGCGCATCGCGGTATATCCATCATTGTAATATCGTCCGAACTTAAGGAGATCATCGCAATAGCGGACAGGATTTTAGTTTTAGCAGGAGGCGTCAAATCCGGTGAATTATCGGGCGACGAAATAGGCGAACAGGCGTTGGTCGCCCTTTCTGCAGTATCTACAATTAAAGAACCAAACAGCATGGAGGACACCAGTTATGATGCAATCTAAGAAATCTGAGCGATACAATAAATTTCTCATGTTTTTACTAAAATTCCGCACATTCATCGCGCTTATTGCTCTTTTTATATTTTTCAGCTTTAACGCCCCTAATTTCCTAAACCCACAGAGTTTGATCCTGGTAGCGAAACATGTCGTATTATACGGCGTCCTGGCGCTTGGCATGACTTTAGTTATCATAACAGGCGGGATCGACCTGTCAGTGGGTTCGGTAGTGGGCTTAAGCGGTATGATCGCCGGCGGTCTTATAAGACAGGGGCTTATGCTTACTCCTATCGGATATCAGGTATATTTCAGCGTTCCGTTAATCATTCTGATCGTGCTTGCCATAGGTTTATTCATCGGGCTAGTCAGCGGCATCGTAATCACAAAATTCAGGGTTGCGCCATTTATCGCGACACTCGGCGCCCTGTATATCTGCCGTGGCTTGGCGATGCTTCATTCTAAAGGCGCAACATATCCAAATTTGGTAGGCAGCCCCGAATTAGGCAATACCGGTTTTGCTTTCCTGGGCAGCGGGGTGGTGCTGGGAATACCGGTGTCGATTTGGATATTTATCATCTTTAGCATCGCCGGTTTATTTATTCTTAAAATGACTCCGCTGGGCTGGCATATTTTCGCTGTTGGCGGAAATGAGAAATCAGCCCGGTTGTCTGGTGTTAAGGCGGATAAAATAAAAATTCTGGTATACATGTTTTCCGGGTTATGCGCCGCAATGGTGGGCCTTATCGCGACGTCTGAGCTTATGGCGTCCCATCCGGCGACTGCGGAATCGTGGGAAATGAACGCGATTGCTGCCGCAGTTTTGGGCGGAACCAGTATGTCAGGCGGCATAGGCGGTATCGGCGGCACTATTGTAGGCGCATTTGTTATAGGCGTACTCAATGACGGAATGATCATGATCGGGGTCTCATCCTTCTGGCAGATGGTAATAAAAGGCCTTGTTATAGTGGTCGCGGTAATAATTGACCAGTTCCAGCAAAAACTGCAAACCAAGCTGGCGCTTGAAGCAAGATAAGAAGGGGAATAGACAATGAATGAAATTAAGATAGGTTTCGCGCCTACACGCAGAAGTATTTTCAGCGCGCCGGACGCAATTAAATACGCAAACCTTACCCGCAGCCGCCTAAGTGAGCTTGGCATAAAATTTGTTGATATAACTGAGATTAACGATGAAGGTCTTCTATACAGCGAAGAGGATATGGTAAAAATCGCCGCCAAATTCAAATCGGAGAAAGTTGACGGGCTGTTTGTGCCGCATTGCAATTTCGGTACGGAGTATATCGTCGCAAAGCTGGCAAAAAACATGGGAGTCCCCGTTTTACTATGGGGCCCGCGCGACGAGCGCCCGGACGCCAACGGTATCCGTTTGCGTGATACGCAATGTGGGTTGTTTGCAACAGGTAAGGTATTAAGACGATTTCAGGTTCCGTTTACATACCTAAAGAATTGCCGTTTGACTGACGACGTTTTTGAGCAGGGCATCAAAAGGTTTTTGGCAGTGTGTAATACAGTCAAATCATTCAGGAACACACGTATCTTGCAAATCTCCACTCGTCCTTATGATTTTCTTACAACAATGTGTAATGAAGGCGAGTTGCTGGAAAAGTACAACATCCAGCTTGCCCCTATTCCAATGCCTGAATTGACAGCCGAAGTCAGCGCCGCAAAGGCTGAAAAGACAAAGGTTTCCGAAGTCGTCGAATACTTAAGCATGAACATGGACGTCAAGGTCGGCAACAGCGAGCTTGAGACTATTGCGGCGTTAAAAGTCGCGATGCGCGCTCTGGCGGATAAATATGGATGTAACGCAATTGCAATACAGTGCTGGAATTTCCTTCAGTGCGAACTTGGTATCATGCCCTGCGCAGCTAACGCCCTTTTAACGGATGAGGGCTTACCTGTGGTATGTGAAACAGACATCCACGGCGCTATTACATCCATCCTGGTGCAAGCCGCAGGTATGGGCATGGTCTCAACATTCTTTGCGGATTGGACGATTCGGCATCCTGATAATGAGAATGGAGAACTTTTACAACACTGCGGACCATGGCCAATTTCCGCAGCAAAAGAAAAGCCGGTGCTTGGTTATCCGCTCGCGTTTGAACATCCAGGCGCTGTGGAAGCGCTTGCCAAACCAGGGCAAATCACTCTTGCGCGTTTTGACGGGGACAATGGCACCTATTCCCTGCTGCTTGGAAACGCCGTGGCGGTTGATGGGCCGCAGACTAAAGGCACTTATATGTGGATCGAGGTTGACAACCTTGACAGGTTGGAAGATAAAGTCGTTTGCGGTCCCTACATCCATCATTGCACAGGAATCCACGGCGATGTAGTTCCGGTTTTGTATGAAGCATGTAAATATATCGGTGTAACGCCCGACTTGTACGACCCCATCGAAGATAGGGTCAAAGCCCGTATCAGAGGGGAGAATGTCTTGTGACTTACAGGGAATTGACAGCAAAAGCCTTTGCTATACGCTGTGATGTTCTTGATATGATTTATCGCAGCAAAGGCGGACATTTTGGCGGGGATTTCAGTGTAATCGATATTCTTGTAACGCTTTATAACATTCATATGAATACATTGCCTGAGAACATTAACGCTCCTAACCGAGACAGGTTAATACTAAGCAAAGGCCACGCTGTTGCGGCTCTTTACGCAGTCCTTTGCGATAGGGGATTCTTTCCTAAAACAGATTTAGAAACCTTCTCGCAATACGGTTCAAAATACATTGGCCATCCGAATAACAAAGTCAATGGAGTAGAGATGAACTCAGGTTCGCTGGGCCATGGTTTGTCTGTCGGTGTTGGTATGGCGCTGGCTGGCAAAATGGACAATGCTGATTACAGGGTATATGTAGTCATGGGTGACGGCGAGCTTGCTGAAGGCTCCATATGGGAGGGTGCAATGGCTGCAGGTCATTACAAACTTGGAAATCTGACTGCTTTCATTGATCACAACCGGCTTCAAATTTCCGGACCGACCGGGATTATCATGAGACAAGACGTCCTGAGCGATCGCTGGGCGGCATTTGGCTGGAACATTATTGAGACAAACGGGCACGATATCAAAGCGCTTGATGAAGCCATCAGCCAAGCAAAAGCCTGTAAAGGCAAACCGTCAGTAATCATAGCGGATACAATTAAAGGATATGGCTATTCAGAAGCAGAAAATAAAGCTGAGTGGCATCATAAAGTACCGAGTTCAGAGCAATATGAGTTGGCTATGGCCGAGCTTAAAAACAGGGAAGCCGAAGCAAGAAGGGAGGTCGGCGCCGGATGAATACTGTCCCAAACCGACAGGTCATTTGTGATGTTTTAATCGAACAAGGGAGTAATGACCGTAATATTGTCGTGCTTTGCAGTGATTCGCGTGGGTCGGCGTCCCTTGCCGCATTTGCTAAGGCGTTACCTGAGCAATATGTTGAGGTTGGTATCGCGGAGCAAAACCTTGTGTCGATTGCGGCAGGGCTTGCAGCCTGCGGTAAGAAGCCTTTTGCCGCGTCCCCTGCATGTTTTCTTTCGACGCGGAGCATGGAACAGGTCAAGGTTGACGTTGCTTATTCCAATATGAATGTGAAGCTGATTGGCATTAGCGGTGGTATCAGCTATGGGGCGCTCGGCATGACGCATCATAGCGCGCAGGATATAGCTACAATGGCGTCAATTCCCGGTATGCGCGTATACCTTCCAAGCGACAGGTTCCAGACCAGGGCTTTATTTGAAACACTGATTGCGGACGAAAAACCTGCATACATTCGGGTTGGGCGAAATCCAGTCGCGGATGTTTATAGTGAGGGTAATGTGCCATTTACGTTTGGAAAGGCAAACTTAATAAACGATGGCGTCGACATAACTATAATAGCTTGCGGCGAAATGGTTTCACCTGCAAAAGAAGCGGGAATAAGGCTTTCTCAGCAGGGTATATCAGCGCGCGTGCTTGATATGTATTGTGTCAAACCGATTGATGCCGACGCAATTATCAAAGCCGCGATGGAAACAAAGGCTATTATTACTATCGAAGAGCATGTAGCAATAGGCGGGTTGGGTTCAATTGTCAGCCAACAGGTGGGAAGCGTATGCCCTGTACCCGTGAGGAACATGACGCTGCCTGACAGCCCTGTCATAACCGGGAAATCAAAAGAGGTATTCGATCACTATGGGCTTAATGCCGATGGAATAATAAAAATTGCGACGGAGCTAATGAGTCATGGCTGAAAAGTATATTCTGGGAATCGATCAAAGCACGTCAGCAACTAAGGCTTTGTTGTTTGACGGCAATGGTGATTTATGTTGCCGTTATGATTTACCGCACAGGCAGATCGTCAATGATCAGGGCTGGGTCGAACACAATTTAATGGAAATATATGGCAATACAGCCGAGGTTGTCAGGCGGGTTATCAGGGAATCAGGCATCAACAAATCACAGATCATAGGCGTAGGTATCAGCAACCAACGCGAGACGGCTGCGGTATGGGATAAAATCACCGGTAAACCTGTATATAACGCAATCGTCTGGCAATGCTCACGGGGTGAAGTAATTTGCAACAAAATCGCTGAGGCTGGCTTATCGGAAAAGGTCAGGGAGGTTACAGGACTGCCTTTGTCGCCATATTTCTCCGCCGCTAAGATTGCATGGGTACTTGATAATAACGACGTACGGCAAAAACAGCTTTGTGCCGGAACAATTGACAGTTGGTTAGTCTATAAACTCACAGGCAACTTTAAAACGGACTATTCAAATGCTTCCCGTACCCAATTACTGGACTTGAAATCACTCGTTTGGAGCCATGATGTTTGTGAAATCTTTAGGATCGATCCATCTATCCTGCCCCAAATATGCGATTCCGATTCCTGTTTTGGATATACAGACTTTGATGGAATTTTTGATAATCCTATACCTATACATAGTGTAGTAGGCGATTCTCACGGAGCCTTATTCGGACAGGGGTGCCATAGCCCCGGCATGATGAAAGCAACATATGGGACGGGTTCGTCAATAATGATGAACATCGGACGGACGCCCATAATCAGTGACAATGGTATTGCAACTTCAGTCGCATGGGGGCTGCACGGTAGGATCGAATATGTGCTTGAGGGCAATATTAACTATACCGGAGCAGTCTTAAAATGGCTGTCGGACGACTTGGGACTAATTGAATCGCCGAATTCATCGTCAGTGTACGCATCAAGGGCAAATGTCGATGATGAGACCTACCTGGTTCCGGCATTTAGCGGACTTGGGTCTCCGCATTGGAACAGCGAGGCCCGCGCGATGATATGCGGAATGAGCCGTACTACAGGAAAGCCCGAAATTGTAAGGGCTGCCGTAGAATGCATAGCTTATCAGATAGCGGATGTTATTGGCGCTATGTTCCGGACAACCGGTATCGGAGGCGATTGTCTGCGAGTTGACGGAGGCCCGACAAAAAATGAATACTTAATGCAATTCCAGAGTGATATTCTCAACTTGCCTGTCGTTGTTCCGTCCTGGGAAGAATTGTCAGGCATTGGTACATCATATATGGCTGGAATAGCGCTCGGTCTATTCGACAAAGATAACGTATTCTCCCGGTTACAGCGAACAGAGTTTGTTCCGCTCATGGATGAGGCGACAAGGAAAAAGAAATACAGCGGATGGTTAAACGCTGTAAATATGGTGTCCAAATGATATAAGGTGAAGCGTACTCGCTGGTTCTACATAGAAACTTCATTAATAAAACGCTATATATAGCTGGAAGTATTCATGCTAGCGCAATATATGGTAGGACAACCCCTGATTTTACTATGTAGAACCAGAATCTTGCGCATTATTCACCGAAATCGACATGTTGCTGAGCAGGAGGTAGACGACATCGATATTTGTGAAATACACGTGAGTATCGAAATGCTGGGCGGCTTCACTATTGTTACCGGAGAAAACCGTATTACAGAACGTATGAAAAGTTCGTCTAAAACCTTGAAGCTGCTTCAATACCTGATCACATATCGGCATAGGTTTATTTCAAGGGGAGAACTACTTGAGATATTTTGTGATGACAGTCAAACGCGCAATCCCGGCAGCTCGCTGCGCATGTTAGTTTCCCGTATACGTACAACTCTCGCGAGAAATGGGTTTCCATGCGCCGAAGATGTGATTGTGTTCAAAAATGGCGGTTATTCGTGGAACAATGCAGTGATTTGCGATGTTGACGCCGAGGAATTTGAAGCTATTTGTAAAAAGTCGTCTTCATATATAAGGGGAGATGAGAAGCTGGAACTGCTTATGCAGGCGGCCAGACTCTACAAAGGTGATTTTTTACCGAACTCATCAGATGAAATGTGGGTCATACCGCTTGCACATTGGTATCGTTCCATGTTCCTGGATTGCGTTCATGACGCCTTAAGCATGTTGACCGAGAAAGAACGATATGCCGAGGCTGAGGAATTATGCGCAAAAGCTTTGCGCATAGACCCTTTCGATGAAGAACTGATTAGCTATCACTTGCGCGCGCTTTTAGCGCAGGGAAGAAACGCCGATGCTCTTGACGCCTATAAAAGCATTGAGAATATGTTCTACGATGTCCTGGGCATTCAATTTTCCGAGAATTTACGCTCATTGTATAGTCAAATACAGCGCCCGGCTATGGAAGATAGCCTACCGTTGGAGGCAGTTATTAGTTCGTACCTTGACGGAGCGGACATTCCGGGCGCTTACTTCTGTGATTTCAGCGTTTTTACGGTCTTATGCAAGATTGAATCGCGTTCGATAGCGCGTTCGCGCCAATCTGTCTATATAGTCAGGATTGACACAAAGCACGAACCGGGCGCAAAGAGCGGGGGTGTAATGAAGCAACTCGGCGCGGCTATCGCAGCAAATCTAAGAATGGGCGACTTGTTTACAAGGGCCAGCCCAAGCCAGTATATGTTAATGCTGCGCAACCTCACATTTGAAGATTGCGAGTCCTTAATTGCCAGGATTATGCACGCGCTGGATTCAAAATTCCTCCCGGATATAATCAGGACGTCAATCAAGGCTGTTATGCCTACGTACTAACAACATATGGTTTTATATACAAAATTAGTATAAAAAAGCTTAAAACGATACCAAACTGTTGCGGCAACGCTGTATGGTTATGCATAGCAGCATAGATCGAATGATTAAGCTTTCATAAAAAGTACAGGTTATCCCAACGCTTTGCCTGCAATACTTTCAGAGTTATCAAGGATATCGTTATTATATGGAGGTGAATGCCGTAACAGAAAAGTGATTGTGGTTTGATTATTGATAATTATAATCAAATCTCGCAGTCTGCACATAAAAATTCTCTCAAAGCGCCGCTTGCTTATTTCCGGGCTTACAACCCTGAGACGCAGGGGGGGACGGCGTTTAGTATTGAATTTTTATAGCAGACAACAAAATAATACTAGGAGTGAAGATAATGAGAAAAAAACTGGCAAAAATCACCGCACTGTTTCTGGTCATGGTATTCATGATTGGTACCTTGCCAATGTACGGAATGGCTAAGCCGGAAGCAGAAATAACAGCGATAGGAGACACGGTTGCACTTGAACAAAGTGTGGATTTATTCGCGGAAAGGGATCCATATGGCGGTTATGAGTTGACCAATGCGGAGAAAGCTGTAATAGCGGCACAATCTGAGAAGAAGAAGGTCAACACAGTCATCACGACCGATGGCGAAGTTGACGACATGGCTTCATTCATACGTTTACTGCACTATATGAATGAATTCAACGTCAAGGGCATCATCCTGTCCGCCTCAAGGTGGCACTACGCTGGCGGTACAGTCAGGAATCCTGACGGCACTGTAAATGCGACACGCACTCAATACAGATATTGCGGTCTCAAGTGGCCGCTTCTGTACTTTGAGAAATATGAGGCGATTTATGACAATCTGCTTGTACATCAACCGGATATGCCGACGCCCGACTATCTCAGGAGCATCTTCAAGATCGGCAACATCAAGCAGCAAGGTGAGATGATCGAAGAAACCGAAGGTTCCAATTGGATCAAGAAGTGCATCCTGGAGAACCCTGACGGTGAAGAGCTTGTGGTAAATATCTGGGGCGGCGCAAACACTCTGTGCAGAGCCCTCAAGTCCATCGAGGACGAATTCAAGGGTACCGATAAGTGGGACGCGCTCTACGCCAAGATCAACAAGGAAGTCTCCGCATACTTCATCACTGACCAGGATCAGTCCACACCGGGAAGCCTTACAAGCTACATCAGGCCCAACTGGCCTCTGATGAGGGTATTCTACAACAACAACACTTACAATGCCGTGGGTTATAGCTTCACAAACACGACATATTTCCAACGCGGCTGGACAGACACAATCCGCAGAGCCGGCAGCCCGCTGGGCAGTGAGTACCTGACGACCGGCGGCGGCTGGGACCTAAGGAATGCGGCTATCCAGCAGCCCACGCATACGTACTATACGAACCCCGTCCCGACATACCACAATTACTTTGGGGATAACTACCCATACTCCACATGGGGCGAGAGCGAGAACCGCGGCGGCGGCACCGACAACGGCGCATTCATGTCCGAAGGCGACAACCCAGCCTTCTGGTTCATCCAGGATGTAGGCCTCAGGGGCGGCTTAGAGCACCCGGAATGGGGTGGCTGGGGCGGCCGGTTCTTCAGGGATCCCTCAAGAACAAATATGGAATTTACCGATAGCGCCACATACACAACAGAAACAATCATCTCCGGCATGGCAGGCACCGCAGGAAGATTCAGCCTGCAGCGCTGGCTGCCGGATATGCAGAGCGACTTTTCCTCCCGCGTACAGTGGGGCATCAAGGACAAATACGAAGACGCCAACCATAACCCGATGAGCGGCGTCATGAATGGCCTTGACATTAAGGCGGCAGCCGGTCAATCAATTGACTTCAAAGGCGTGGCATATGATCCGGACGGTGATCAACTGAGTTACAGGTGGTACCGCTACTCCGAAACCGACACATATGGCGGCAACCCGAACACGAACCAAGGTAAGGGCACGGCCCAGCTTGCAACAGCTAAGGAGTTCACGTATACAGTCCCCGCAGACGCAGCGATTGGCCAGACGATCCACCTTATCTTCGAAGCTTCCGACGCACCAAGCAATACAGGCGCCTATGGCTATATGAAAGCCTACAAACGCGTGGTCATTACGGTCGGAGAACCTGAGCCTGAGCCCAGGGATCCGTATGGCGGCTATGTCCTGACCGACGACGAGAAAGATGTAATCGCGGCGCAGTCTGAAAAAAAGAAGGTCAACACAGTCATAACAACCGATGGTGAAGTTGACGATATGGCCTCGTTCATACGCTTGCTGCACTACATGAACGAGTTTAACGTCAAGGGCATCATCCTGTCCGCCTCAAGGTGGCACTATGCAGGCGGTACAGTCATGAATCCTGACGGTACAGTCAATGCGACACGCGCGCAATACAGATATTGTGGTCTCCAATGGCCGCTCTTGTATTTTGAAAAATATGAAGCGATCTATGACAATCTGCTCGTACATCAGCCGGATATGCCGACGCCCGAATATCTCAGGAGCATCTTCAAGATCGGCAATATCAAGCAGCAAGGCGAGATGATTGAGGAAACTGAGGGTTCCAACTGGATAAAAAAATGCATTCTTGAGAACCCTGACGGCGAAGAATTGGTGGTAAACATCTGGGGTGGCGCAAACACGCTGTGCAGAGCACTCAAGTCCATTGAGGACGAGTTTAAGGGTACCGATAAATGGGATGCGCTCTACGCTAAGATCAACAAAGAGGTCTCCGCATACTTCATCACTGATCAGGATCAATCCACACCAGGCAGCCTTACAAGCTACATCAGGCCCAACTGGCCTCTGATGAGGGTATTCTACAACAACAACACTTACAGCGCGGTTGGGTATGCATTCACTAACACGACATATTTCCAGCGCGAATGGACAGACACGATCCGTAGAGCCGGCAGCCCGCTTGGCAGTGAGTACCTGACGACCGGCGGCGGCTGGGACCTCAGGAACGCGGCTATCCAGCAGCCCACGCATACATATTATACGAATCCCGTCCCGACATACCACAACTACTTTGGGGATAATTACCCGTACTCCACATGGGGTGAGAGCGAGAATCGCGGCGGCGGTACTGATAACGGCGCATTCATGTCCGAAGGCGACAACCCTGCGTTCTGGTTCATTCAGGACGTAGGCTTAAGGGGCGGCTTAGAGCACCCGGAATGGGGCGGCTGGGGCGGCCGGTTCTTCAGGGATCCGGCAAGAACAAATGTTGAATTTACCGACAGCGCCAGTTATATTTCAGAAACAATCATCTCAGGCATGGCCGGCACCACTGGAAGATTTAGCCTTCAGCGCTGGCTGCCGGATATGCAAAGCGACTTCTCTGCCCGTGTTCAATGGGGTATCAAGGACAACTACGAAGACGCCAACCATAACCCGATGAGCGGTGTCATGAACGGTCTTGACATAAACGCGGCGCCCGGTCAATCAATTGACTTTAAAGGCGTAGCATATGATCCGGACGGTGATGAACTTAGTTACAGGTGGTACCGTTACTCCGAAACTGACACATATGGCGGTAGCCCTAACACGAACCAGGGCAAGGGCACGAGCCAACTTTCGACCGCGAAGGATTTCACCTATACGATTCCGGCAGACGCGGTAACCGGTCAGACTATCCATCTTATCTTCGAGGCGTCCGACGCGCCGAGCAATCCCGGCTCCTATGGCTATATGAAAGCCTACAAGCGTGTGGTAATCACTGTCAAAGACCCATATGGCGGCTATAAGCTGACTGACGCGGAAAAAGCTGTAATCGCCACACAATCCGTAAAGAAAAAGGTCAATACAGTCATAACAACCGACGGTGAAGTAGACGACATGGCCTCGTTCATACGCTTGCTGCACTATATGAACGAGTTCAACGTCAAAGGCATCATACTGTCCGCCTCCAGGTGGCACTATGCAGGCGGCACAGTCAGGAATCCTGATGGCACTGTAAATGCGACACGTGCACAATACAGATATTGCGGTCTCCAATGGCCATTACTGTACTTCGCAAAATACGAAGAAATCTATGACAATCTGCTCGTACATCAGCCGGATATGCCGACGCCCGACTATCTCAGAAGCATCTTCAAGATCGGCAACATCAAGCAGCAAGGCGAGATGATCGAAGAGACTGAAGGTTCCAATTGGATCAAGAAGTGCATCCTGGAGAACCCTGACGGCGAAGAGCTTGTGGTAAATATCTGGGGCGGCGCAAACACGCTGTGCAGAGCGCTCAAGTCCATTGAGGACGAATTCAAGGGTACCGACAAGTGGGCTGCAATCTACGCCAAGATTAACAAGGAAGTCTCCGCATACTTCATCACTGACCAGGATCAGTCCACACCGGGAAGCCTAACAAGCTACATCAGGCCCAATTGGCCGCTGATGAGGGTATTCTACAACAACAATACCTATAAC
>Ga0123356_10004770_pt1 | contig 13951 bp, 14 predicted proteins | sample TergutEmb28metaG_2_FD_92546 | JGI IMG/M metagenome (GOLD analysis project Ga0123356, IMG submission 92546) | Embiratermes neotenicus P3 segment gut microbial communities from Petit-Saut dam, French Guiana - Emb289 P3 | ecosystem: Host-associated > Arthropoda: Insects > Digestive system > Gut ...
ACAGCTTTTGAATTGATAAAAGGAAATAATAATGAATAAAAAAATCTCTATTATTTATAACGGAATAATAAAAGAAAACGCTGTTTTTGTCCTTTTGCTTGGTTTGTGTCCCGCTCTTGCGGTGTCTACCGATACTTTAGACGCGATAGGTATGGGGCTCGCGACTACCTTTGTTCTAGTTGGTTCAAATACGGCTATTTCGTTATTACGCAAAAGTATCCCATTTAAGGTACGAATACCATGTTTTATCGTTCTTATCGCGGGTTTCACAACTATTATCAGATTATTGGTACAGGCATATATATATGATCTTTATACCGCGCTTGGAATATTCCTTCCACTCATCGCGGTTAATTGTATTGTATTTGCACGCGCTGAAATATTCGCGAGTAAAAATAATATACTGGATTCTATAATTGACGCGGTCAGCGTAGGAATTGGATTTACGCTCGCTATGTTTCTTATTTCTTCATTACGAGAAATATTCGGTAACGGAACATGGTTTAGAATGGCATTGCCGTTTTTAAATGAGAATAAAATTGAAATCTTTATATTGGCGCCCGGTGGTTTTATAGTATTTGGGCTTTTAATCGCGATTATTAACAAAATTTCTAATGAAAAAGCTATAAAAAGAAAAAACTTTGGATGTGAACATTGCTCTTCTAAAGCGTCTTGCGCAAAAATTTCTTCAGCGAAGGAGGAATGTAAATAATGGATTATAGAATTCTAATTACTGTAATAATCAGCACAGTACTGGTTAATAATTATGTATTACAAAGATTTCTTGGCGTATGTCCATTCCTGGGTGTTTCCAAGGAGCAAAAAAGCGCTATAGGTATGAGCGCCGCGGTAATATTTGTTATGCTCCTCGCGACTGCTGTAACATGGCCGATATATAATTTCTTCCTGGCAAAAAATGGACTTGGTTTTTTACAAATAATTGTTTTTATTCTGGTTATCGCGACACTTGTACAATTTGTTGAAATCGTATTAAGAAAATTCATTCCATCATTATATAAAACGCTTGGTGTTTATTTACCGCTCATGACAACAAACTGCGCTATTTTCGCGGTAACAATGGTAAATATTGAAGAAGGTTATAGCTATATCGTATCTATTATAAACGCGTTCGGTTCAGGTTTTGGATTTTTTCTTGCTATGGTTATTTTTTCCAGTATTCGTCAACATACAGAAAACGCGGATCCGCCGCAGGCTTTTAAAGGTTTACCTTTGATACTTATATCCGCGGCTATACTTTCATTTTCTTTTTATGGTTTTGCGGGCGTAGCGGAAAATCTGTTTCGTTAACAGGATATAAAAAAGGGGTTTTTATATATGAGCATGATAATTACTGCTGTTGTTTCTGTGACTACTATTGGCATTATTTGCGCGATTATTCTTAATGTAGCTTTTCAGCTAATGTATGTAAAAGTTGATGAACGTATCGCTAAACTAACAGAAATAATGCCAGGTGTTAATTGCGGCGCATGCGGATATCCGGGATGTTCAGCTTACGCTGAAGCGTTAATCAATGAAAATGTAGATACAAATCTTTGCACACCCGGCGGCTCCAGTGTTTTAAATAAAATCAGTTCAATACTTGGTGTAGAAGCGTTAGCCATTGAACAAAAAATCGCGGTTATATCCTGCTGCAGCGATTTTAATACAAGGCAGAAAAAAATGGATTATATCGGTGTACAATCATGTGAAGCCGCTAAAATGTTATACAGCGGAGATAACGCCTGCGCGTTTGGATGCCTCGGTTACGGTGATTGTAAATTACTCTGCCCAAGTAACGCTATTTACATGGAAAACGGACTCGCTCATATTATTAAAGAGCTTTGTACAGGATGCGGTCTTTGTGTAAAAGTTTGTCCGAATAAATTAATTTCGATAGAAAACGCGGATATAAAAGTAGTTGTTAGCTGCAAAAATATAGAAAAAGGCGCCGCCGCGAGAAAAAAATGTTCATGCTGCTGTATCGCCTGTACAAAATGCGTAAAAGAATGTTGTCAGGGAGCGATTGTTATCGAAGATAATCTCGCGAAGATCGATTACACAAAATGTGACGGCTGCGGAAAATGCGTGGAAGTCTGCGTAACAAAATGTATACATAAATTATAATTATTTTGCGGCGGTTTCGTAGATTGTCTGCAAAGTACGCTCTACGCATTTTTCCCAGGTATATCCTTTTACTCTTTCAAGACCAAGCTGACGGCATTCATTGTAAATTTCTCTATCTGTACTAACCGTTACCATCCTGTCCGCCATATCTTCCGCGTTTAACGGATCAAAATAAAGAGCGGCATGATCCGCAGTTTCCGGAAGCGAAGCGGCGCGAGCGCAAATAACCGGAACTCCGCAAGCCATTGCTTCCAATACACCAGTGCCGAAACCTTCGTACATAGAAGGAATAACAACAAAGTCCGCGCCCGCGTAAAGCTCTGGTAAACTTTTTGGCGGAAAATGCCCTGTAAAGAAAATATCATTGCGCCAGGCGGAAGCGGACGCGGCTTCTTTTACAAGATTAGCGTTATTGTGATCTCCTCCCGCCAAAACAAGCCTGTGCGGAAATTTTGTTCTTTCTTTAAAAATACTAAAACCTTCGATAAGTTTAACATGGTTTTTAATTGGATGATCGATTCGTGATACGCAAAGCACATAAGGCCGTTTAAAACTAAACGGTTGTATTAAAAGCACGCTTTCCTCGTTACGTTGTCGCGGATAAAAAGACGCGTGATCAATTCCATTTGGAATAACAACAATTCTATTTTCTTTTACATGCGCTCTTTCTACCAACTCTTTTTTTACCCATTCGCTTACGGCGATAATTACATCCATGTGACGAAGCAAATTCGGTAAAACCATTCTTAATATTGCGCCAAGATGAACCCTTGTTTTACGGTTTCCCCAATAAGCCGCCATGTCATGAACTACGCCAATAGTCGGACAAGGCGATTTATACGGCAAGCACCTGTGAGCCGCGGGGAAAAAACAAGCGTCAAACTGCCGTGTGAGAGCGAACTTGGGGTATCTATATATATGCCATAATGAACTTGCGGTTCTTCCTTGAACCGAGCATTGCGGAATAAAATCGAAATTCGGAGCTACTTCGCTGTAGGCGTACCTGTCATATTCCCAGCCGAAAAGTTCAAAAAGAGCTTCCTGTGATGGCGATATATATTTAAGAAACTGGGTTACATACATTCCCACACCGGTCTTGCCGCCGTCGCAGGCAAAAGTATCCAGCCCTATTTTCATATTGAATTCTCCAGCCCCAATTATACCAGCCTGCTTTAAATTGTAAAGCCTTAAATAAAAAAAGGCCGCGCGGCACTCCGCGCGACCTTGGGGATTCTATCCCCAGATACCGGTTTTTCCTTTTTAAAGAACCCCTGCCAAAACCGGTACGGCTTTTTAAGCACAGCTTTTCCAAAGCCTAAAATACCTCAAGACCTATATTTTTTCCACTCCCACTTTTTTTATTTCTTCAATGAACTCATCTAGATTATTAAAATGCTTATAAACTGAGGCGAAACGAATATATGCGACTTTGTCCAGTTCTCCAAGTTTTTCCAATAATAAATCTCCGATTACCGAAGTTGATATCTCACGGCTGCCTTTGCTTAAAATAGCCGTTTCATCTTCGATTTCGTTAACCAAATTTTCGATTTGCATCTGAGAAAACGGCCTTTTTTCAAGAGCTCGCGCTACACCGCGTTCAAGTTTTAAGCGGTCAAAAGGTTCTCGTCTACCGTCCTTTTTAACTACCATAAACTGTCTTTCATCGATCTTTTCGTAACTTGTAAACCTGTAACTACAGCTGATGCACTCTCTTCTGCGTCTTACAGCGTCTCCATTCGCTAAAGACCTGGATTCAATTACCTTGTCCTCTATTGTGCCGCAGTGGGGACATCTCATATAGCGTTACCGTTCGTCATACTACTATATATAGTACACTATATATAGCGTAGTTGTCAAGCACCCCTACCATATTTTGTGTAGGTGCTTGTCACCAATTATGGTATAATTAGGTATGGAAAATCAGGTTTTAGCTTCATTTCTCAATCTCGCTAATGATTTTATTTGTTCTGGATATAAAAGCAAACAACCTGATGATATTTTTATCCCTGTTGTTTCTGACGATACTATCGAACAAATCGCGCAGGAAATAAACGCTTGCAGAAATTGTCCGCTTGGTGATACAAGAACAAACGCCGCGCCTGGAGAAGGTGTTTTTAATCCTTTAGTTTTGGTAATCGGAGAAGCTCCCGGCGAAGATGAAGATAAACAAGGGCGGCCCTTTGTAGGTAAAGCGGGTCAGCTCCTTGATAAAATGCTCGGTTCTATCGAGCTTTCACGTACAACAAATTGTTTTATCGCGAATGTTATAAAATGCAGACCTCCTTTTAACCGTAACCCTAACATAGAAGAAACAGCCGCTTGCGCGAATTTTCTTGAAAGGCAAATTAATTTATTAAAACCAAAATTTATTTTGATAGCGGGGAAAATCGCGGCTCACGCTTTATTAAAAAATACAGAACCAATAAACCAAATGCGCGGCAAAATTTATAAATTAACTTTTGGTGAAATAACATATCCGGCTCTTGTAACATATCATCCCGCGGCAGTTTTACGCAGTGATGAATATAGAAGACCAACATGGGAAGATTTAAAACTTCTTCGTGAAAAACTGGCGGAATTAAATTAAATTTTTATCGGGGTTTTGATGTCCGTTTATTTCGATTTAATTTTTGACATTCCTGTTTTAAATAATTCAAATGTTCATTCTTACACATATCAGGTTGATGATAAAAACGAAGCGGCTGTTGGAAAGCGCGCGATGGTTCCTTTTGGCAGGAGGGATATTTTAGGGTATATTATAGCGGAACGTGAAAATCCTCCGGACAGTATAAAAATTGAATCTATAAAAAAAATACGCCGTGTTGTAGATAAAGAACCGTTATTCGACACAAAGATTGTAGAAATCGCGCGCTGGATGGCGGATTTTTATTTATGTAATATAGGTCAGGCGTTATCTATTATGATTCCTTCCGGAAGAAGAATGATTGTTCCGGAAATTCCGGAAAGCGATGAAGAAATAGAACCGTCTCTTTCAATTTCAGACGAACAATATAACGCTTTACATGAAATTACTTCATCTACCTCTTCTGATATGTTTTATCTTTATGGAATTACAGGTTCAGGTAAAACCGAAGTATTTCTTCGAGCCGCTCAACACATGTTAAATATTGGTAAATCTGTTATTTATTTGGTACCGGAAATTTCTTTAACACACCAAACAGCGCAAATGATCGGCAGACGGTTCGGCTCTCTAGCGGCGACATTACATTCTGGAATGAGTCCTTCTACTCGATTAGCGGAATGGGTAAGAATTCGCCGCGGAGAAGCGCCAATTGTAGTAGGACCCAGAAGCGCTGTATTCGCGCCTGTTGTGAATCTTGGATTAATAATAATCGACGAAGAACATGATGGTTCATATAAATCGGGTAATACTCCGCGTTATCACGCGCGGCAGGTCGCGCTTCGCCGATGCAATTTGGAAGGATCTCCGCTTGTAATGGGAAGCGCTACTCCTTCAGCGGAAGCGTGGAAATTAATGTCAGAAGGCAGCATTAAACGCTTAGATTTAACGCGGCGTCTGTCTGGCGGTGTTATGCCTCAGATTAAAGCTGTAAGTCTCGCAAAAACACAAGGATGTTTAACAAAAGAATTAAAAGAAGAAATTCGCGTAACGGCGCAAATGGGAAAGCAGACAATTCTTTTTATGAACAGGCGGGGGTTCGCTCATTTTTATCATTGTCCGGATTGCGGATGGGAGCTAATTTGCAAACGCTGTTCTGTTTCTCTTACCTGGCATAAAAGCCGAGGCAGATGTATTTGCCATTACTGCGGGTTTTCACAATCACCGCCGACTGTCTGCCCAAATTGCGGATGCCTTGAAGCGGGATACAGCGGTTTTGGCACAGAAATGATCGAAGAAGAAGTCAGGCGGATTTTTCCGGATTTGCAAATACGTAGAATCGATGCTGATACCGCGAATAAAAAAGCGACTGACGAGTTAGGTCAAATTGCCGAAAAAAGAAATCTGGAAGATACATTAGCGCTTTTTAAAAACGGTGTTATTGATATTCTTTTAGGAACACAAATGGTCGCTAAAGGATTAAATTTTCCGGGAGTGCGTCTTGTTGGTGTTGTTTTCGCTGACACAGGTCTTCATATGCCTGACTTTCGCGCGGCGGAAAGAACTTTTTCTTTAATCGTACAGGTCGCAGGACGCGCCGGACGTTATTTTCCTGACAGCAAGGTTATCGTGCAAACATTACGTTTGGACGATCCAGTAATTAGCCGTTCATGCGCGCTTGATGTATCAGGTTTTTTTGACGCGGAATTAAAACAGCGAAAAGCGCTTAATTTTCCCCCATATTCAAGAATTATACGTTTTACAATCCGCGCCAAAGATGTAAAAAGAGCGGATACGGCTATTAAACAATTAGATTCGCTCATTAAACCGTTAATAATACAAGGTATTGATAAACTTGGACCTGCCGAATGTCCAATCGGAATTATTAATTTTAATCATAGAAGGCAGATAATTTTACGCTGCTCTTCTATGGGACCAATTCATAAACTGGCAAAAGAGGTTTTATTTCGTTACGAAAAAGAAAAGGATGTTAAAACATACCTGGAAGTTGATGTCGATCCTATAAGTATGTTATAAATAATTTATGAAATTACTTCTTCATTGCTGCTGCGCTCCCTGTACAATCGGTTGTGTCAAATATTTGCGTGATAATGACGGCGAAGATATACAGCCAAATCTTTTCTGGTATAATCCAAATATTCATCCATTAAACGAATACAAGTCGCGATTTGATACTCTTACAAAATACGCGGCTGATGAAAAAATAAATTTAATTAGTATTAATGAATATGGTTTAAAACCTTTTTTACATGATATTTTTCCGGATATCGAAAATCGCTGCGAAAAGTGTTATCGTATTCGCCTTGAAAAAACAGCTTCATTCGCGGCACAGGAAAAATATGACGCGTATAGTACAACCTTATTTATAAGCCCATATCAGGATCATGAATTAATAAAAAAAATCGGCGAAGAAGCGGCAAATAAATATAATATTGAATTTTTGTACAGGGATTTTAGACCTATTTTTCGCGAAAGCCAGGCAGAAGCCCGCTCAAGAAATTTTTACACGCAAAAATACTGCGGCTGTATATTCAGCGAAGAAGAAAATATTTCTAAAAAGAGTTTCACACAGAGACACGGAGACACGGAGAACACAGAGAATAAGAAAGGATTTAATATTAATAACCTCCGTGCCTTTGAGCCTCCGTGTGATGAATTATTTAAAATAAATCCTATTTTTGAAAGACTAGTACTTTTAATTGGTAATGATAGACTTGAAAAATTAACCCGTACACATGTTATGATCGTAGGTTTGGGGGGTGTGGGAAGTTGGGCGGCGGAAGCGCTTGTACGCAGTGGTATCGGAAAAATCACTATCATCGATAACGATACTATCTGCGCTTCAAATATTAACAGGCAAATACAAGCGAATGTTTTAACATTGGGTCAACCCAAGACATCAGTATTAAAAAAACGTTTGTTGGAAATAAACCCCGATTGTCAAATAACCGAATGGAACGAACTTTTTTGTAAAGAAAACGCGCGTAAATTCGAAATAGAAAAGCGCGATTATGTGATAGACGCGATCGATACTCTTGATCACAAATTGGATTTAATAGAAATTGTTTCTAACACGAAAGTTAAATTATTTTCTTCGATGGGTATGGCGTTAAAAATGGATCCAACACAAATAAAAACAGCTTCGATATGGAAAACACAAAATTGCTCTTTGGCGCGTCTTGTACGACAGGGGCTTCGCAAACGAAATTTTAATGGAGATTTTATTTCGGTTTACAGTGATGAACCTGTTAATAAAAATTATGAGAAAATCGAAACACATGATCCGGGACAAAAACGAATAAACGGAAGTATCGTTACAGTAACGGCAAGCGCTGGATTTTTACTGGCAAACTTGGTTCTACATGATATACTGGAAAAAAATAATGGGTAGATTTTTAAAAAAAATAAAAGCGTCAGAAATTGTAAGAAAACTTACGATTAAAGCAGTAATGGAACGTTCTTTAATAAACGAAAACGATCGCGTTTTAATTGCGGTTTCCGGCGGGAAGGATTCCAGTGTGCTTTCCTGGGCGCTTTCCGCTATACGACCCGCGCTTAAATTTAATTATGAACTCGCGGGGTTGCACATCAGCACAGATTTTTGCGCCTGTTGTAAAAAGAGCGTATTGTGTAAAAGGCTCGAAGAATGGGGAATTCCATTTACAGATTTATTTGTTCCTGTTATTGGAAGGTTAAAAGAAGGTGAAAAGATGAATTGCTATTGGTGTTCAACACAAAGAAGAACAGAGCTTATTAATTACGCGGTAGAAAACGGTTTTAACAAGATCGCTTTGGGACATCATCTTGATGATATAATCGAAACATTTTTTATGAATCTGTGTTCCAAAGGTTCAATGCTCGCGATGCCAATTTTTATAAAGTATCGCAACTACCCCATAAGCCTTATCCGCCCGCTCGCTTTACTGGAAGAAAGCCAAATTATCGCATGCGCCGCTGAACAAAATATTTTAAAAAATGCCTGTACATGCCCTTACGGACAGAATTCAAACCGCCGTGACATACGAAAAAAAATAGCTGACTTTACAGGCAATGACGGCGATATAAAACGCAGAATACTTAAAGCGTTAGGTGAAGGTAAAAGCGATTTGTTAACCGATACTTATTAAAAGATTTACATGGATTTTTCAAAGCAATTCATTCAAAATTTCTAAACCCTGCTCTATTTCATTGTCCAGTATCGTATATGGTGGTAAAAACCTAAGCGTATTGATTCCGCCTGATAACATTAATAATCCGTTTAAATTTTTTCCAGGGTCCGCTCTTTTTATTCCGGCTTCTATTAAAAGCCATGATTCAGTTTCAATGTCCGCGCCAATCATTAAACCCTTTCCCCTAACTTCTTTTATTTTCGCGTTAGTTTTTAACGCCGCGATTATTTTTTCGCCTTTTCGTACGTTTTCTTTTAAAAATTCAGGTGTGTTCACAGTAGAAAGTACAACAAGTCCCGCCGCCGCAGCGATTGGATTACCTCCAAATGTGCTGCCATGATCTCCAATTTTAAAAACCTCTTTTGTTTTTTCGCCGGCTAAAACCGCGCCAGCGGGAACTCCACCGGCAAGACCTTTAGCGAGAGTTACAATGTCGGCTTTTATTGGATTGCCGTTTTCATCTTTATACTGTTCAAAAGCTAAAAATGACCCTGTTCTTCCAAGACCGCATTGAATTTCGTCGAACATTAAAAGAATATCCCTTTGAGCGCATAACTTCGCGGCGGCTTGTATAAACTCCTGCGACTGCGGAACAATACCGCTTTCACCCTGAATCGCTTCGATCAATAGCCCTGCTACCTTTTTTTCATCGAGTGTCTTTTCAAGTAATTCAATATTTCCGCCGGGAATATGTTCAAATCCTTGCGTAAAAGGACCAAAGTCTTTATGAAACTTATCCTGCCCTGTCGCCGCTAATGTTGTAATTGTCCTTCCGTGAAAACTTCCCTTTAGTGTAACGATTGTGTGTCTGCCCTCGCCGTACTTTAAAAGAGAATATTTTCTCGCGATTTTACAAGCGCCTTCGTTTGCTTCCGCTCCGGAGTTCGAGAAAAAAACATTTTTAATTCCCGCTGGCGCCGTCACCTGCACAAGTTTTTCCGCGAAAGCGGCGCTTACATCGCTATTATAATAATTACAAACATGAAAATATTTTTCCGCCTGTTCTGTTACCGCTTTTACAAGCGCGGGATTGTTATGCCCTAAAAGGTTTACGGCAATACCCGAACCAAAATCCAGATACTTTTTTCCGTTTATATCATAGAGCCACGAACCTTCGCCTTTTGCGAAAGTTACTGGCAGCCTGTTATATGTGTTCATAAATACATTGTTCATACATTCTCCTTTTTTTTAATTGGATAATTCTTTAATTTTTATATCCAATTCTATTACTTCCTGATCATGTCTCATAGCGTCATAAATCGCTCTGGATCTTAAATATGATTCCTTCGCGTCAGTATTCCTTCCGGCTCTAACATAAACATCACCCATCGCGCGCCAGCTAGCGGCAAGCCCCCATGAATTTTCTATCCTGCGATCAAGCGCTATTGATGAATCCAAAGCTTCTAAAGCGCCTGTAAAATTTCCGCTTAAAGATCTTATAGATGCAATAATATACCAGTCATAGGAAGCATTTTCAAGATGCCTGTCTTTTTGATGAATATCAAGGCTTTTTCTTATTTCAATTTCCGCTTCATTCCAGCGTCCAAGTGTACGCAGAGTAAATCCTTTTACCTGTGAAGCGAACGCTATATAAAGCCTGTCTTTTTTTATATTCAAACTTTCACGATTTACTATATCCAATGTCGATTCAGCGGATACCCTACCCGATAATAAATTACCCCTCGCGTAAAAAATCCTCGCGACAGATAAAAGTTCATCGTTTCCAAATCTTACCGCTTCCGCGACAGCTTCGTCCCATTCTGTATAAGCTTCAGAAATCCTGCCAAGCGAAAATAAAATATTTCCTCTGGAAAGACTAACCCGGATTATTAATGAAGGATCATCCGCCAGTATCGCGTTTCGTTTATGTTCTGTCAACAGGCTAAGCGCGCTGGAAAATCTTCCCATCGCGGCTTCTCTGTTAGCTGTTATTAATCCGGCTTCAACCTGTTTGCGTAAATTATTTATTTCACCAGCGTTTTTAGGCTGTGACGAACAGGAAAAAAAATAAAAATTAAAAATAAAAAAAACTATAAAAAAAATAAAACATCTTTTTTTCATTTTTTACTCCTTATTAAAACTCAATGTTTCTGGGACTCGCTCCGCCCGGAGTGGTATCTGTTTGCTGAGGTATACCGCCTCTTAAAAGAGGATTATTTGAAACAGCTGTTAATACATCCTGTAACGATCTGATCGCGGAATTTAATTCACCAATAAAAACGCCGACTTGCGGTAGCTGTGACGGTAAAAAATCAGGCAAAGCTTCTGTTGTTCTGTCAAGATTATCAATTATACTGGCTAAAGACGTTATAGATGATTCTATATTTGTAAAAAACGCTCCATCTCCGTCAAGAATTCCCATAAAAGCGCCGGATGGATCACTAATTCTTCCCGTAATTGATTCAATATTATGAATAACAGGATTTAACTGTCTGGAAATAGTCTGAGAAAGCAAACCAAGATCCCGCGTTATCGTACTAAAATCGCTTGTTACAACTTCAATATTATTTACAATTTGGCCGAGCGCTAGTGTTTCCGATCCATCATAACCCGCTAAAGAAATTATAATTGTTTCCAGTAATTCATTTACCTGATCAATTATATTTCCGATTGTATCATTTGTAGCGGGAATATTTGTTAAACCCGCGGTTATTAAAAATCTCGCGTGCATTGATCTAACTTCCGGAATTGTATTTCCCTGCGGAATTTCTTCTGTTCCTTTACCAAAATAAAATTGAAATGAATTTCCAAGACCGGGAATAGGACTTGATTGCAATTCTACAAGCGAACCTATTGTAACTCTTTTCGCGTATTCATTATAAATAGTAAAATATACAATGACATCATCTTCTTTATCATCAGCTTCCGCGAGTTTAAAATCCTTAACATTTCCAATTGTAAAACCTTTATATTGAACAGGCATATTCCGGCTAAGACCAGAAGCTGAAGATAAATAAGTTATATATTGATAATCCTGCACAAACCATCTTTGATTTCTACCCAGCATAAAAATTACAAAAATTAATATAGCGATACCCAATACGACAAGCGCACCGACAATTTGATCCGCGAATTTTATAGAAAATTTCATGACGCTATCCCTACCTTAAAAAAATCATTTAATAAAAGATCGCTTAATATATGATCCATCGGCGCTTTTGTAGTAATTCTGCCGTCTACAACAACAACCACATAATCCGCGAGTTCCATGATTAGCCTTAAATCGTGACTTACAAAAATAATGGATGTACCTTCTCTTTGTTTTCGCCTGATTATATCAATTAATTTTTCCGCTGCGGTTTCATCAAGTGAATCGGTACATTCATCAAGAAAAAGAAGCGCCGGATCACAGAGCATCGCGCGGGCGAACGCGATTAATTTTTGCTCTCCAATAGAAAGCCTCGCGGGTCTTATGTTTAATTTTTTTCGATAACCTACCATTTTTGTGACTGAATCTATCTTGTCCGCTCTTTGACTCCTGGACATTTCCGGGTAATGGAGTCTTAAAGGAAGTTCCAGAATTTGATATAAATTCTGATTTGCCCAAAGAGCTGAATCCTGAAAAACAAACGCTCCATCACGGCGAAATTCCAGATTTTCACTTCGATTCATATTTACAATATTTTTTCCTTTATAAAGAACCTTGCCATTTGACGGCAATAAAAGCCCTGCCGCCAATTTTAATATGGTACTTTTGCCGCATCCGGAAGGTCCGACAATAGCGGTTGTTTTTTTTGATTCAAATTCAACCGAAATATCATGTATTATTTCCCCTTCCTGGGCTGTGAAACTGACATTCTTTAATTCAATTATATCTGTCATTATACCAATATAATATAAAACAAAACTGATAACAGAACGTTAACAATTATACAATACGCGAACGAACTGCTTACCGCTTTTAATCCCGCAACGGGAACTTCAGTGCTTGCCCGTTCAACCGAAAAACCATTAATTACAGCGCCAATAGATATAATTGTGCCAAACGCTATACTTTTAATTATTGATAATAAAACATCGCGTATATGCAAGTGACTAAGAATACTGTTAAAATAATAATCCATTGGCGTTGAATAAAAAAATTGAGCGATTAAATAAGAACCCGCAAGGCCAAAAATCGAAAAATATAAGTTAAGCAAAACAAGCGAAATGGTAACTCCTAAAAATCTTGGAACCGCGATATGTTCAATGGGGTCTACTCCAACAGATATATACGCTTCAACTTCATGTGAAACTACCATTCCGGCTATTTCAGTAGCGATCGCGGTTGCCGAACGCGCTATAACAATGAACGCCGTTAATAATGGACCAAATTCTCTTGTTATTATGATTATCAATAATGAATACATAAGCTGCGATTGATTTATACCTGTAAGAAAAGGACCTCCAATGACATTAACCGCTGCTCCTATCGCTAATGCCAAAAGCGTGGTAATTCCAAGAGCGTAAACAAATGTAAAAAGTATTTGCATGACCAGAATCTTGTATGTTGCCTTGTAATTACGTATAAAAGAAATAATTCCCTTTAATGTTCTGGCAAAAAAGCCTAAATTATAGAAAATTCTCTTAAAATGTAATACAAAATTCTGCATATTGGTTATTATATATCGGCATACCTATTGTGGCTAGTGATTTTTCAATTTCTGATTTTATTGGATTTTATCCCCTTGACATAATCCCAATATTTATATAAAAAGTTAAAAAAGGGGCCCTTAGCTCAGTTGGTTAGAGCAGGAGACTCATAATCTCTTGGTCCGGGGTTCAAGTCCCTGAAGGCCCAATGAAAGAAAAACTGTCTTTTAGTAATTTATATGAAAAAGAATTGCCGGACAGCTCAATCCTCAATATCTCCAATGGCGGAAAAGTTCTTATAATCAGTGATTTCCATATGGGAACCGGTTTAAGAGATGATTTATACCATAACGGCGAGATGCTCTCATCAATTTTAGAAGAATATTACCATAAAAACGGCTGGATTTTAGTTCTTAACGGCGATATTGAGGATCTACAGAGATTTCCGCTTGATTATATCCGCGAAAAATGGGCAAACATGTAC
>Ga0123356_10004771_pt1 | contig 13951 bp, 11 predicted proteins | sample TergutEmb28metaG_2_FD_92546 | JGI IMG/M metagenome (GOLD analysis project Ga0123356, IMG submission 92546) | Embiratermes neotenicus P3 segment gut microbial communities from Petit-Saut dam, French Guiana - Emb289 P3 | ecosystem: Host-associated > Arthropoda: Insects > Digestive system > Gut ...
GAGACTTTGCTCACTTTGACGACTACTTGGAAGCAGCAAAAACTCGATCTCCACGATACTATGACGCAAAAACTAGTCGAAGCATGGACAAAACAAAGAAACTAAAACAAGCTAAACACATACCAAATTTCTATCCAGTGATTCGTTTGGCTAACACTAAACATGACTACGACCACTATGAACTACTAAGTGCCCTCCAAAAAAGCATCCGTCGAGGTATAGAATATGACGCTGTTCATTTCGTAGTTGAACTTGAAGAGTTCAACCCCTCCCTGGTGTGGAACCGATTAAAAGTGATCGCCTGAAAAGATGTTGGACCAGCAAATCCCCTGATGCCGATTTTAGTGGACGTTTTACAGAAGAATTATGCCGCTGAAAAATCAAAACTCGGATAAAATTCATCTAAGCTATTTCTTGCTGGCTTAGCGAAACAGGCATTTTAACGAACAAATCAACCTTTTTGTCGGTCGCAAGGTAAACTGAGATTTTTTCTCTGCCCTCGACGACGACCTTGTGCTGTCCATAAATTCAAGCGACGCACCTTCAGGCAACATAATTTCGCTATGCATCACACGCCGCCCTTTGACCTGTAGTCATGGGTTATTTTTTCGCCCTTCGTGTAGATTTTTTCGCCCCTCTGATACGCCGCGTGAGCCACCGGCTGCATTTTTGTGCTCCTTCGATACGTCGTCGCGCCTGTCGCCGACCGCCCCGAACTATACCCGATTATGTTAATTTTCATGTAAAAAATAGCCACGATAAACGCCCCCGTTTCGAGGTCGAAAAACCCTCAAAAATACTATATTCGGCACCGTTTGTCCACTATGCGATGTTGCGAAGCAACATATCATTGAGTCCTTCCATTATCTGGAAGGAGGCGAACACAAAATGCCCTGCCAAAGAGTGGTTACCCCTCAAGCAGGGGCATCAATGTTAGCGTCCATCCAGTTTTTGAGGCGCCGCCGAAAAACTCGAGTCTCACGGAGGCGATGAGTTTTTTGGCGTACTCTTTTCTAAGGATGTGTCTTCAAAACATGCATCCAAAAATATATATGTGTAAAAGTTCGAATACCCTTTCTAAATGAGTGATATGAAAAATGTTAACACTTCAGAAATATAAAACAAAACTTGTGGCGCTTGTTATAAGCGTCATCATAATAGCGGCACTCCTGCCGTTAGCGACTTTCGCGGAAGCGAAAAACTCGAATGTTGGCGTCCATTTTATTCCAAACGTCAACGTGGGAAAGATTCCTTGGGATATATATGCCGCCCACGAAGGATTCGACGGCGCGTTTACCAAGGAACGTGCACATGACCCCAATAATAGTTCCCATATTCAACTGGATGACAATGAGGCATATTTCTATGGGTACTATACCGGCCCGCAGTCTGACTATGTGTATTACAAAGAAAGCGACTCAACCGAAAAAACTTTCAAATTTTCCATGCTTTTCTCAATCTATCCCGCTTCCGGCGGTAATGTGCGAGTGGCTCAGCGGTGGCACTCCCTGTACTCCGTAGGCTTTTTAGTTAACTGTGTAGAAAATAACGACGGAACAATCAGCGGTTATTATGTTTCCTTCGAGCCAAGAAGCGGCAAGGACAGTATTGTTCTCAGAATACTTAACCATACGGATTTCAATGCATTGTATTCTAATTCACCTTCCATCATTTCCACACCTGTTCTGAATGAAACGCTCCTTGAAGACTCAATGGAAACTTATCTTTACGAAATTAAATCATCATACGAGGCATTTTCGGTGACAAAAGACGGTGAGGCGCTCTTTTCGCTTAATATATCAACCGCTGATGCTTCAAAAAAACCATCGGACTACACCGGCGGCAATGACTTTGGTTTCTATGCCGGATATGTTGGAGCTCCGACTCACACATGTAATGAATTAAGCTTCGCTGAGTTCAAAAATATCACGCTCTGGACTAAATCGCTTGTACCTGACATAACTACTGTTAGCTGGAATAATGGCAACGGTAACGGTAACGGCGAGGGTATAAATCAACTTACCGTTAATGGAATGACGTTGAAAAACAGCAAGAATTTTGTGGACCCTAAAAACTTTGATGCCGCAATGGCCAAAGCTGTATTGACTAAAAATGACCCAACCCCTCTTTACACCGTTACAGAAAGAACCGTAGACAGCAACGGACCATATGGAAAAGTCTATGACATAAAAATCGCTTTGTTCGAAGCCGGCGCTTGGAAGGTCTATGAAGGTCAATTAGTTGTAGATAATCCGGGTGGAAATGAGCTGGTTCAAATATCTGAATAGGGCAAAAATCGTCTAACACCATTTTTCTATTTTTTCTTGTTTTTTATTGCCGAACTGATGCCAGAATTTAGACACTTCAACGATTACGCGGTGATTCGCGTCATTCCATTATCTGAAGGAGGCCAACACAAAATGCTAGCGTCCATCCAGTTTTTAGCAAAAATTTTACGATTTCAACATATTCAAAAATCGCGTTTGAAAACAATTGACTTCTTACGAAAAACATATTATAATTTATGTGAGGTTGATATGAGGAGTAGGGAAAATGCCTGATGATATGCTGGAAAATCAAAATAAAATTGTGTTATACACTACCGCTGACGGCAATGTAACTGTTGATGTATATTTCCAAGATGAGACTTTTTGGCTCACTCAAAAAGCAATGAGCCAATTATTTAATGTTGAATTAAAACACTAACATATCATTTACAGGAAATCTATAAAACCGAAGAATTGGCTAAACTTTCAACTACTCGAAATTTTCGAGTAGTTCAAAAAGAGGGTAACCGCGACGTTGAGCGCGAGATGCAATTCTATAACCTTGACGCCATAATCGCCGTGGGTTATCGCGTTAACTCTAAGCAGACCACGCAATTTCGACGCTGGGCGACAGAAACCTTGAAGCAATACATAATCAAGGGTAGCATTAAAGAAAAAATGCCCATAATTGTTTTCCTAAGCGTCTTTTTATTTATATCTCAGATGGCATAAAAATCTCATAAAAGCTGTTGTAATCTGTGTTCTCATAGAAATTGAGTTGAAAAATAAGAAAATGAATGGGTCTCTTTGAACTAAGAGTTTTGTGTAGTCTGGCTTTGAATAGGTCAAGGCCTTATTTTGAGTGTTGCGTTTTTTTATGCTGTCAAGTAACCGATTGACCTCCGTTTGGAGGTCTTGGGTAAAGAAAGGGGCGGGATGGGCTTTTGTTTAGTAGGTGTTTCTGTTTCCGGTTACGTATGCCCAGATGCAGACTCCTGCTACGGTGAGGATTGCACCTGCGAAGCCGGCGATGAGGAAAGGCGATATCTTTGCCAGAGATGGCAGAACCTCTACCAGCCAGGGAATGACATATGTTGCTGTTACTTGCACCAGAACACCTGCTATGAAGCCTATGAGGGCGATTAAGCCAAACGTTTTTAGTCTGCTGGTCATTTACTTCACCTGTTGTTAGCTGATTGGGTGACGGTTCTTTTTAGGCTAACTTACATGTTCTTGTATAAAATCACTGCTCTTTCTGCTGTATTTAACGCATTCTTTTATAGTTTGATGAGTAATTCCACATCGTGTATAGCCCTACATATATACGTGCATATTGTTGCCATATTAACAACGTATAATTCATTTTTCCCCATTCTACCCCTTAAGAGGTAGTTAAATTGTCAGAAAGATTCGCTAAAAAGTGGGAAAGTAGACGGGACGAAGAACCCTTCACAAATCGCATTAAAGACGCCGTTAAACCGCCGGGGCCGCTCAAACCACGCCTTGACTTTGCCGTCAGGCGAATTGAACTCCAGGTTCAAAAACTCGATCAAGCAACCGACAGATTCAGCCAAAGAGACAAAGCGATATTCGCTAAAATTGTCGATGCATACACCAAACATGACAGCGCACGCGCAAACGTCTTTGCTAACGAACTTGCAGAAGTCAGAAAAATGTCCAAATTAATTATGAATGCAAAACTTGCACTCGAACAAATCACCTTACGATTAAGAACAGTATCCGAATTAGGCGACGTAGTTTCCACACTCGGTCCAGCCGTCGGAGTACTCCGCTCAGTTCGTTCCGGCTTAGGCAGTGTGTTTCCAGAAGCAGAAAACGAACTTGGCGAAATCGGTAACATGCTTAGTGGAATCATGATTGAAGCAGGCCAAGGCAGCGGCATGACACTCAACTTCGACGCTGTCAACGAAGATGCATCAAAGATCCTAGTTGAAGCCGCGACTGTTGCAGAACAAAAGATAAAAGATAAATTCCCAGACTTGCCCCCAGGAATGCCATCTTCCCCAGTTTCACAAGCAGATAAAACATTCTAAATAGGAGGAAAAAAAACAAATGTCTAACTCCAATCTTTTTCTTTCTATCGGTAAACCCATCAAAAACGAATACGGACGCATAATCGGAAAAGTTGCATCATTCGCATTAACGCCCAACGGCAAATTCGAGGCCGTATACATCGAATTCAGCGACGGACAATTCCAAAAACAGCCCATGGAAAGTCTACGATTCAACGGCGCCGAAATCACATTCATCTCAAAAATCAAATCCCAAGCCGGAACACTCTGCGACCAAATTCCACTGATATGGCGCAAAGATGAAGCTCTAAAAGACTTGGTGGATAAAAAGAAAATCACCTCCGACATCTACCAAGAACTCCACAGCAGCTTCGAAAACGTACTAACCCAGCTCAAAAAAGAAGCCCAAATTATCGTCGACGAATCTGCCATAGAAATCGAACGATGCCATGAAGAAATAATCTCACTAGGCTACGCCATAGCAAACCTCGAAATCGAACATGAAATCGGACAAGTCGACGAAGAAAGCTACAAAACCGCCTTCAATTTACTGCAAGAAACACTGCGCCGAGCAACTTCAGAGAAAACCGATTATGAACTCACCAAAAGCAAACTCTCAAGCGTACTTTTAGGCGACCAAACACCCCAAGCCCCCCAACAAATATCCTCACCACCCAAACAACCAGTCACAAACAAAGTCTACGCTGAAACCGTCACCAACGCCGCTACCAAATTACCTGAACCCCCAGTTGTTGTCTACGTGAAAGAAATCGGCAAAACCGGCCTCTAAGCAAACAGCGACAAACGTCGGAGCATGAGGGACAAACCATGAAAATAACAAACCAAGCCCCTCCGCCCGTACGTGAAGTCGCCATCAAATCTATTTATACTCTAAAAACCCAACAAAACAAACTGGAGCAGGCCAGTTTCCGCCTAAAAGAACGCGACCGCATCCTTTTTGAAACCTGCATGAGCGCACTCAAAAAAAACAACAAAGAAAAAGCAAACATGTGCGCCACAGAAATCGCCGAAGTCCGTAAACTCGTCAAATTCCTCTACAACGTTCAACTGGCCATTGAACGAGTCATACTGCGACTTGAAACCATAAAAGAACTCGGCGATATAGTTGCCGACCTCAAACCCGCACTGCGGCTACTCCAAAACGTCTCCCAAGACCTCTTCCAAGTGCTGCCAGACGTCAGCACAGAACTAACCAACGTTAACTCAGCCATACAGGACACCCTCCAACAAACCAAACTAACCACAGACGAAAATTTAGTTCCTGTAGGCCGAAAAACAGAAGCCGGAGAAGAAATCCTAAAGGAAGTTTCCAACTTTATCGAGCAAAGCCTCTCAGAAACACTTCCCGAACCCCCGGCAATCACAACTAATACTCCCCTCAAAGAAAAAATTCCCCAACCCCCCATCCGCGAGATGGTGGCCCTAACAGCAAGCTCTTCTCAGGTGTTTGGACAAAAAACCCTCGAACAATCAGGATTTGACCCTGAGAAGACACTCTTCTCATACAAAAAATCTGAAATCAAAGAATTCTCCGTAAAAGTCGAAAAAACCTCACTCGACATAGAAGAAATCCTTCTAGAATACGTACGTAAAGCCAACGGAGAAATCGACCTAAGCCGATGCTCCTCAGAACTTCAAACCTCAAACGAAGAAATCGAGAAAGCATTGGAAAACTTGGGTTCCAAAGGAAAAATCAAACTAGAATTACGTTCACCTGAATAGTGGGAAAGGAGAAGCAAACAAAAGATGAGTGCCTCAAACGAATTAGAAAAAACAGCAACAGCCTACGCCCTAGATGCCGTACGGCTCGATAAACAGGGGCAAAAAGGCAGAGCTATAACCCTCTACCAAAAAGCCATAGAAACCCTGCTACAACTAGTCCAACTATATCCCGAATACGGTTTAAACAAAGTCTACGTCCAACGAGCAATCGCCTACCAAGAACGCATAAAGGCACTCCAAGGCGCCGTTTCACCGATGGAAATGAATGAAGCCGCAAACGAAAACGGAGAAAACGGAGGCGCAACCATGGACGGAAACGGAACCGGAGGGCTATCAAAACCCAACGAAGAACTCGTAATTACCGAAAAACCAAAAGTCAGCTGGGCAGAAGTTGTCGGCTTAGAAGTCGCCAAAAAAGCCGTAAAAGAAGCCATAGTATACCCAGTACAACGCCCCGACTTATTCCCCCTTGGCTGGCCCCGCGGCATTCTGCTATTTGGCCCACCCGGATGCGGCAAAACCCTCCTAGCAGCAGCTGTGGCAACAGAAATAGACGCCAACTTTTACTCAATCGATGCAGCATCCATCATGTCAAAATGGCTAGGCGAAGCAGAACAAAACGTAGCCAAACTCTTCGGATCAGCCCGCAAATCAGCCACCGAAGGTAAACCCGCTATCGTCTTTGTCGACGAACTAGACTCACTTATGGGCAACCATAGCAACGAAGTCGGCGGCGAAATTCGCGTTAAAAATCAATTCCTAAAAGAAATGGACGGTATCGCCGACAAAGGCAAAGCTCTCCACGTCTACATCATGGGCGCCACCAATAAACCCTGGGATCTCGATTGGGCCTTTATCCGCAGATTCCAAAAACGCATCCTAGTCCCTCTCGCAGACAACGCCACCCGCCTCAACATGCTCAAACACTACACTGAAACACTCACCATCGACTCCAACGTCGACATACCCGAACTAGCTCGCCTCTCAGAGGGTTTCAGTGGAAGCGACATACGCGACGTTTGCCAATCTGTCCAACTAAAGCTGATCGGCGAGTTCTTCGAATCCGGTAAAGCCAACGACAAAGAAGCTAAACCCCGTGCCTTAACGATGGCTGACTTCCGCCAAACTCTCGAAGAACGCAAACCATCCGTTTCACTGGATATGCTCACAAACTACAACCGCTGGTTCGACGCATTCAAAGCACTATAAACAAACGGGAGAAAAACAGCTAAAGCATGGTTGGGTGGAAAGGTTTGGAGAACGATAATTTTAACACGCTCTCCCTTCTCCCCCTCATACTACCTCCAAGCCCCACAGACCAAAGCCAACCATGCTTCCTTCTATTTCGCTAAAATTGTGCATAGGTTTCTGTTACGTTCTTTTAACTTTTAGTCTCTTTACCAAAACGATAGGGACACACTTTACGGCATAGAAAACAATTTACTTGCCATTTGCCATTTATCATTTTGAACATCATTTCTGCGCATTCTTTCTTTCCAAATAAAGCAGGATTGTCCAATGCCTTCGATGGACACATTTCAACGCATATGTTACAATTATTACAATCGCTATATTGAATTTTTTTGTCTGGAATTAGGTCTGCATCGGTAAGAACAGCACTGAACCAAAGAAGATTACCGTATTTAGGATTTGTAAGTAAATAATTTTTGCTAATGTTGCCAAGGCCTGCTAATTCAGCGGCATGTTTTAGAGATATAAGTCCGTGTTGTTTGCCATTCACCCATTTGCCGCCAAATCCGCTTATGGCTCGTGTTTTGTATCCTTTATCCTTGATTTGCTTTGCCACATTTTTTGCAATATCGTTAATTTTTTCTATCATTGCCTTTCGAAAATCAGTATATTCGGCTGAAGTTTTGAGTAGGGCCTCTTGTGGAAACGGAGCGCCCAAAACGATCACAGAAAGGCATCCTTTCAACACATCTGTGGGTTTAAAACCCTCGGGTGCTAACGCGAAATCTTTGGAAGCGGCTATACCAACTATACTTGCTCCTGCGTTTAATCCATATTCTTTCACTATTTCACTGGTTAACTCGCTTGCCATTTTATCCATATTTTTCAGTCCTTTTTTATTTGTTATGCATTCTACTTTCTTTAGTTTCAATTATGAGTGGCTTTGTTCACTGTATTTTTGAGTGCTAAGTAGGCACAAAATACAGCAGGCAGATTGTTTACATGTCTGTATGTATTCACTTCTTACACCATAGATGCCTGCATGCGTTCGACAGCGTCTTTGCTGTGTCGCTTGGTAAACTTGTTGTTCCAGTAAGTGAGTTGTGGTATTACTATGTTTATTTGTCAGTTTCCACTGCCTTGAGCAGATTTTGTAGTAGCCGTATTGTTGCCCATGCCGCTAGTGCACTTGTGTGTGGGTTGTCTGGGTGTGGTTGGTTTGCGAATTTTAGTTGCATTTCCCCATAGTTCCATTTGACAGTAATTTCGTGGGTGTTGCGTGTGATTTTGGGGTCGGAGACGACGCGAACTTGGACTTTTGCGGGTTTAACTGTTAAGGCCAGGGTGGCTGCGACGTTCATTTCTCGGGGAAATAGTTTTGCGGCTTCCTCTGCAGTGCCTTCGTAGATGATAGCTTCTTGAGTGTTGGTTTTGTTTAATGCTTTGGGGTTTTTGCGGGTGGTCAATGTGACTTCGTTTATGCCTGCGTTAGCGGCTGCAGAGATTGCATCAAGTCCGCCGATGGCTCCTGCTGGAAAATGTACCTTGGGCGTCAGTTGCAGTTCTAAGAGCGCGCCGGTGCTCATGAAAATTAATTCAGCGCTGGACGTTGTTAGTTTGGTGTAGTATTCACGGACTGCGCCCTGCCCAGCGGCTTCTACAACAACTACGGGGTTGGTGGAAAGTAGCTCATCTATGTTTGATGCTACTTTAACTGGGAATTTAACGGTTGCTTTTAGCTTTTCTGATTTAGCGTTATTAAGGTCAAAAACCACTAACTCATCGCAAGGTACCAATTTGTGTTCGATGGCTTCTGCGAGTACGGTGCCTATGGCGCCAGCCCCAATTAATCCAACTTTTTTAGTCATGTTTGTTCCTCAATATTGTGGTTTAATGTAGACTTGGTATTGGGCGACCTGTCTGCCTTCGCCTTCCTCTTGTTGTACCGTGATGTTTTCGATTTTGAGTGTGGCCGCTATGTCGATGGTTCCTTGTCTAATCACAACGGCATCGTCTTTAGCGTAGATAACTAAGTTTTTGATGGGTGCGTTTAGTGCTAGTTTCTTTTCGGCTTTGTCGCGCCGGATTTCACTCATGATGGCGGTGATTAAATCGCCGTTGTGTTCTGCGTTTTCATCCACGTTTGTGGGGTTGAATTGGGGCCAAGGTGAAACTTGAATGCTTTGATAGCCTTTGCTGTCTTGGTACATGTGTTGATAGATTTCCTCGGTTAAGTGTGGTGCAATGGGTGCAAAGAGCTGGAGCAGGCGGTAGAGGACTTCGTAGAGGGTGCGTTGGGCTGCCGCGGTGTTGGTTTTGCCGTAGACATCAGGGCGGTAGAGGCGGTCTTTTATGGCTTCTAGGTAGAAGTCGCAGAAGACATGCCAGGTAAAGTTGCGTATGTCTTCTATGGCGATGTTGAATTGGCATCGCTCGAATGCTTCTGTGACTTTTTTGGTTAGGTTTTCGGTTTTGCTTATTATCCATTTGTCTAAGAGTTGTAGGTCTAATTCTGATTGTTCTTTGGGGTTGTAGGCGGCTAGGAGGTTGTTTGCAAATCCTGCAGCGTTCCAAAGTTTGACTAGGAAACGTCTGCCGTATTCGACGTCTTGGGTGCGGTAGGGTATGTCTGAACCTGTTGCTCCTCCGCCTGCAGCCCATTGTCGTGTAGCGTCGGCGCCGTGTTTGTTTAGGACTTCTGGTGCTGCGGCATAGTTTTTTAGGGATTTGCTCATTTTCCTGCCGTCTGCGCCAAGTACCATACCATTTATGAGAACACTGTTAAAGGGGCGTTCCTCAAAGAGTGCGAGGTGGCGGACCATGAGGTAGTATGCCCAGGTGCGGATGATATCGGTGCCTGAGGGATGGATGCTTGCGGGGAAGAGTTGTTTCCAGTCGGGGCGGTCGGGCCAGCCGGCGTGAACTGCACAGGTGATTGAGCTGTCCATCCAGGTGTCCATGACGTCTTGTTCGCCTTTGAAGTCTTTGTTGCCGCATTTGGGGCACGCTTCAATTCGTGGTCCCTCTATTTTGGGGTCGATGGGTACCCACTCGGGTTTAGCGATGATAAGCTCAGAGCAGTTCTTGCAGTACCACACTGGAATCGGCGTGGCAAAGAGCCGCTGACGGCTTATGACCCAGTCCCAATCCAGAGCCTTTGCCCAGTCGATAAGACGATTCTTCATGTAGTCAGGGTACCAAGGGATAGCGTTAGCATTTTCCTCAACCTTACCGGTTAACTCCATGGTTTTCATGAACCACTGTTTAACTTCCAAAATTTCAACAAGCGTTTTACAGCGGTCACATACACCTACTTCCTGCTGAACTTTCTCACTCTTCTCAAGCAACCCTGCCGTTTTAAGATCCTCAACTATGGCTGCTCGAGCCTGATTTACATAGAGGCCTGCATACTTACACCCAGCGTCGCTGATCTGTCCGTTTTGTTGTATTAGCCGAATAACTGGCAGCTTGTGTTTTATGACGGTTTTTACGTCTTCTTTATCGCCATAGGTACAAATTTGCATAGCTCCAGTACCAAATTTGGGGTCCACCGCTTCGTCAGCTATGATGGTGACTTCACGATTCATCAAAGGCACACTAATTTTTTTGCCGATGTATTGCGTATAGCGCTCATCATTGGGGTTAACTTCGACAGCAACACAGGCAGGAATAAACTCGGGACGAGAAGTGGCGATTAAGAGATATTCCCCACTACTGTCTGCTAAGTGGAATTTGATGTAGTGCAGGCTCCCTTCTTTTTTGATGTGATCAACTTCAGCATCAGCTATAGCTGTCTCATCCCGTGGACACCAATTAACCGGATGCGTGCCCTGATACATGTAACCCTTTTGATGGAGCAGAATAAAACTCAACTGTGTCCTGCGCCAGTAGTCAGGATCCATAGTGCGGTACTCAGTGGTCCAATCAATGGATGCCCCAAGCTTTAAAATCCCTTCTTTCATCATGGCAATGTATTTTTCAACCAGCGCCATGCACATACCCCGAAACTGATCCGGCGCCAGATCACGTTTGCGGATATTGTTAGCCTTCTCTACCTGTATTTCTATGCCCAAACCATGACAGTCCCAACCCTGCGGAAAAAGCACATTAAACCCCCGCATACGCCTATAACGGGCAACCATGTCAAAGTATGTCCAATTAAGGACATTACCCATATGGAGTTCACCAGACGGATAAGGCGGAGGCGTGTCAATACTATAGCTGGGTCGGCTCTTGTCATTCCAATCATAGTGGTAGATGTCCATCTCTTCCCATTTCGCTTGCCATTTCTGCTCAATTTCGATAAAGTTGTAATCCTTAGGCATAGCCTGCATGTAAATCATCCCAATGTAGTGTTTGCTTTTAGCAAGACTAAGACAGCACCTAAAAACATTCCCATAACCCACATATAAAGCACCCCTAAAACCCATGTAGCCATAACAAACCATCAGCAACTACATGTAGCACAGCTAAACATCAAACTGATAGCTAGATTTTTAACCGCTCCAATCGCAACGTATTTAGTAGCAACAGCAAAGTTAAACCATCATCACCAGCCGCCACTGTAAACCACAATGGTACCAATCCCAAAAGACCCAAACCCCCTAAAAGAAACTTTATCGCCAAAGATCCCGCAATATTTTGTTTAGCTATAACCATAGTTTTTTGGCTCAGTTTGATCAGATAAGGAATTTGAGCCAGCTCATCATTTACCAGCACCACATCAGCGGACTCCAACGCCACATCAACACCCTGCGCACCCATGGCAATGCCCACATCTGAAGTAGCCAAAGCCGGGGCATCGTTAACCCCATCACCTACCATTGCCACTAACCCCTCGCCCTCCTTCATCTTCTCGATGCAGGTTAGTTTATCCTGGGGTAGCAACTCCGCATGAACATCATCGATGTCTAAAGATTTTGCAGTATCTTTAGCGATGGCTTCTTTATCGCCGCTAAGCATTGCTGTACGAACACCCTGCTGTTTAAGCAAACTAATGGCTAGCTGGGCATCTCTACGAACTTCATCAACGACACAAACCGTTGCCCAACCCGTTTTACCCACCGAGATACAAACAGTTGTATGCATATCACCCGCGCTCACTTCAAAGGCCTCTGTGCAATTACAGTCCAGCTCCTCCATAAACTCCGGATTACCAATGGCAACATGCTTATCCTCAACCATCCCCACGATACCTTTTCCCGGCACCTCGATCACATCGCTAACTCTAACCTTGCTCAAATCAATGCCCCGATCTACTGCCCGTCGCGTAATCGCCCTCGCAATGGGATGATTAGAATACTGATCAAGCGCCGCCGCATACATGATTGTCTCATCCTCAGCACGAGAAATATCCACCCGATTAACCCTATGCACCGTCTGTTGCCCAAGCGTTAATGTGCCAGTTTTATCAAACACCACCTGTTTAACCCGAGCGAGCTTCTCGATGAAAATCCCGCCTTTTATGATAACGCCTCTTTTTGCGGCAATGGTTATGGCTATAAAAACAGTTGCAGGAACCGAGATGATAAACGCACTTGGACAAGATACCACAATAAGAATCAACGATCGATAAAACCACGTCTGAAATCCTCCCCCAAAAACAAACGGTAACACCCCAGCCGTAAAAACCGCCAAACCGATAATGATGGGAACATAGAACCGAGCAAACCGATCAACGAGCCGCTCGATGGTAGCTTTGCGTTTTTGTGATTCAATAACCAACTGAATAATGCGAGACACCAAAGTGTCGCTGGATTTTTTGGTTACAACAATTTTTAGCACCCCTCCAGTATTGAGAGTTCCCGCATAGACGCAGTCGTTACTTTTTTTGGGCACTGGTACCGACTCACCTGTAACCAATGCCTGATCAACATGACTAAACCCCTCTGTGACATCCCCATCAAGCGGAATACGCTCACCCGGCTTAACCATGATCACCTCCCCTTTCTGCACATGCCCAACATCAACAATAGACTCCCTATCGCCCACTACAACCCGCGCTTTCTCGGGTAGAACTTGAGAAATTTTTTCCACCGACCGTCGGGCCCGGTCTTGAATGTAGCCCTCAAAGTATTCAGCTATGCAGTAGAGAAACAATACGGTGGCCGCTTCAAAACGATAATCAAGCAGCAAGGCACCTAAACCAGCGACTGCCATGAGAAATTCTACACTAAAGTGGCGCTCGATAACTAACTCTTTTAATCCCATGACCCCAATGTAGACCGCCGCAAATACGATGGCGGCATAGTAGAGTATCAAAGAGACTGATGCCTCGAGATTGATAAGGGGGACTGTAAAACCAAGCGGTATGCCTTGGAAGAACAAATCAAGCAGACCCGCAACAAGAATGGTTAGGCCCAGCCAGACTGCAAAGCCAACTATGGCTTTCTTGTTTTCCTCTTCTTCCCCAAATGTGATTGTTTCCTTTGGGGGTGTTGGTTTTTCTTCACAAGCTTCCATTTGATATTCAGCCTACAAAAAAGCAATTCATCAGTAGATATTAGGCTAATGCTAAACTGGTATACAAAAATATTAATTGACTATTAACAATAAACCTGAAAGTTAATAAAAACTTAATGGTGCACACATGACTGTGATTTACGGAAATTATTTCCCCTTTTTTGATTATCTTAATATTCACGATTTTACCATCCAAATTGCTTAGCCGCTATACCCAACCATACCTCAGGCCATAAACGTCTAACAAACGCCATA
>Ga0123356_10004772_pt1 | contig 13949 bp, 13 predicted proteins | sample TergutEmb28metaG_2_FD_92546 | JGI IMG/M metagenome (GOLD analysis project Ga0123356, IMG submission 92546) | Embiratermes neotenicus P3 segment gut microbial communities from Petit-Saut dam, French Guiana - Emb289 P3 | ecosystem: Host-associated > Arthropoda: Insects > Digestive system > Gut ...
GATTATAACAATATATTATCAATATTTGGATATTTTGTCAATGGTATTTATTTGCTATATTTTGTATTATTTTCATATATTTTTTATGCCATTTCGTTTAACGTTTAAGGTTGGCGACGGTTTGACAGCCCGGATAAGGGCTTGCGCAGCAAGACCAGGGCTGACAAACTGTGGTGGAGGTTTTGCGTGGGAGCGAGCGTAGCGACCGACCTAGCGAGACAGGAACAAATTTTCTAAACACAACCCATCTATTAAAATAATACATGTTTTGTGCAATATTGTCAACATTTTTTATTGAAAAATGATAAAAAATAAATAAAATTTTTAAAAAGCGATAATTTGATAGTGTCCCAAAAATCTGGTCTCAAAAAACACTTAATTTTATATACTTAATTAAAAATATTAAACCCTTGACAAAAAAATAATCTGAGAGTAAAATTAGTATTGTGACATGTCACAAAAGGAAAACACTATGGCAAAAACAGACGCAGAAAGACAACAGACGAGACGAGAGAAAATGTATGAATCGGGATTTAAATTAGCACAAATTTGGATCAAGCGAAAGAATAACGAAAGAAAAAAAATAAGCATAAATGAGTTTATGAAGACATTAAAAAAGATGACTTTCGGGTGGAATGATGACAAATTATCAAATTTGCTAAACCTATTTATAAAAATTACAAAAGCAAAAAAGGAGGAAGAAAAGCTAAAAGAAAGGTGAAAACACCGGGAGGGGAATCTTTGGGAGGAATATTAATTATTTTTTGAGAGGAAACCCATGAAAAAGAAAAACGACCTGAGCGCAGGACAAGTATCGCTTATTTGTGGCATAAGCGAAAAAACAATTAAAAAGCTGGCAAAAGAAGGAGAGCTGCCATGCGTATTTGTGAACCGGCGACCGCTATTTAGACTGAACGTGTTAATAAAACACTTCGAGAGACTGGAAAGAGGTGCAGCATGAACCAAATAATAACTGCAATAGCCAAGGTAAGAGAACAAACACAAGACGACATGTCCTCTATGAGACTGTTTTTTCAAAATAATTTCCCAACAACTGTAAAGGCGTTAAAAGAAATAGACAATGAGAACATGCGTCCTAAAAGGAGAAAAGGAGTTAATCTGGTTCCCAGGGAAAGCAAAAAACACGGCACAATTTATCTGGCGCGTTTTACTCATAATGGACAAAAAATCAAATTTAACACAAAGTTGAGCGACCCAGTATTGGCAGAAAAATGGGCTCTGGAAAACAAAGAACGTCTGATTGAACAATATACGGCAAGAAAAGATTGTCGCATGTATACATTTCTCTCTGATTTCTATTCTGAAAAAACAGATAATCCGGAAGTTTGTCATCTTACCAAAGAGAACAGAAACGATTATGGAACGGCAATAGAAAACAAATTTATTCCGTTTTTAAGAGATAAAAAAATTGTGTCTTTTGATCAAATTAAACCCATAATCTTAACCGCGTTTCAAGACTATCTATTAACAAGAGGAGTGCGGCCACAAACAGCAAACAACACCATGAAACCAGTACGAAAAATATTTTCTTATTTAACCAGAAAAGGGATATTTGCTGAAAACCCTGCCGAACGTGTCAAAGGAATAACTGTCCGGCAGACAGACAGAAAAGCTCGTGGGTGTTATGAGCTGGAAAAGATACAGGGAGTTTTTAACAAAAGATGGAAAAATAAAGAAACGCAATATCTGCTGTGCGCTCTTATTTACACAACCGGCATGAGAAACAGCGAAATAAATCGTATAAAAATGGATGACGTTATAAAAATCGAAGGCTGTCATTTCATAAAAATTAAAGAAAGCAAAACAACAAGCGGAATAAGGCTGGTTCCGCTACACGATTCAGTTTATAAGAAAATGGCTTCATGGGCGAAAAAAAACAAAAAAACAACATTGTTGTTTGGTTTTAAAAGTAAAAAGCCCTTTGAACACGCAAATTTATTTTTGGGGAAAATGCTAAAAGTAAGCGAAGAAGAAATAAAAGAAGAAAACATAACGTTTTATAGCGGCAGACACTATTGGAAAACGCTTATGTCAGCAGAAGGCCTGGGAGAAGACATTGAAGAAGTATTTATGGGACATAAGGTGGGGAGCAGCGTAAAGAAAATTTATAACCACCACGACAAAATGGGCAAAAGAAGGCTGGCAACGAAAGCCAAGCAGGTTTTTAATATTCTTGACCGTTGTGTCTTCAATAAAGCCGCGAGAAGAAATCCTCGCGGCCGCGGGGGTAGCGGGGGTGCAGCCACCGCATAGTAGAAATGAGCATAAAAAAAGCCGCTCGAAAGAGCGGCTTAAATAACTTCGTAAAACTGCTATCGGCGTCGACCGCGCGATTGGTTTTGATCAGGAGACTCTATCTGCGTGGTTTCATGTTTCTGAGTGCTTGCTGAGCCCACTGATGACCCTCCCTGGCATCTTGCCGCAAAGATTCGATCTCTTGCTTTGTCAAGGGACGAGGCACGTCTGAGGGCGCGAGCTTCTGGTTCTGTAAGGGCTTTACAGTTGCCATCATATAAATTAATCTCCTTCAAAAATGATTTTAAATTGTTTTCTCCAAAAATGTCAACAAGGCTTTTATAAGTCTTTGGGTTTAATGCTATTTCTGAACCACTTCTGCCCGTAGCCATTGCAATCGTATGAACAACTTTACCGTTATTATTTTCAATAAAGCGGCGCATTTCATTGAAAGTACCACCTAAAGAAAAAACATCGTCAACAATAATATAATTTTGGCTAGAAATTACAAACCCATCATAAGTCGGCCTGAAGGCAAACCTGTGCCATTCATCAGAACCGGTACGGTGAACCTGGTTTGATTGTATGATATCAGTATTTATTTCAAATCCTGTTATATGACCTATATATTCTGCAAGAACTTCTGGAATCCTGTTTTTTCCGCAAGCTTCTATAGCGCGCACAGGAACAATAAAGGCTTTTGAATATTTTTGTTGTAATATTGATAACTGGGATTGATTTTTCTGTGTTTGTAAAAAATCATCAACAAGGCGAAGAGCAGCAGAACGATCTTCCTGTTTCTTTGCAGCCTCATAATCAGGGTGAGCTTCAAGGATTTTAAATGGCTTTTCGTGAGTATTTTCTATGTCAATAAAGTGCATTACAGGAGGAAAATTTGGCTCCCAGCCTTTGTCAAAATCACTCATTTTTTCTTATCCTCAAAGCGAAATTCTACATTAATTCCATTCAAAATGAAAACCGCTTTAAAATCTTTACCGGTCTTGGTACTGACGCATTTTTTTACTTTGGTCTTTTTACCGGAAAGCAAGGCCTGTACATCCGTTGATGTTACAGCTGCTGCACTTATTTCCTTCCATATGGTAAAGCGACAATGCTTATCGCTTTTATAATTACTACAATAATAGTTTTTTTTACCTTCGTATATATTTCCGGCACACAGGGGGCATTTACCAAGAGAAGAACTGTCCTGTTGATAAATACTCATATCTGTATTTTTAACAGCCCGGCGCACAAAGTTTTTGATATCATCGATAAAAACTGCTGTGTTTTCGTGTAATTTGTCTTCCCAGCGCGTAGTTTCCGGTATTGAAATAAAAGCAGACAACTCCTCATTTTTTAGGACGTTTTCTATAAGAAACTTGCCATCATCAGTTATAAGGACACTTTTTCCTTTTAATGAAACGTACTTACGATCAACAAGTTTCTGAAGTATGGAGCCGCGCGTAGCCGGTGTTCCAAGGCCTGTCAAACGCTTTCCGTCCTCATTAAGAGGGTTTTCCATCAGTTGAAGCAGGGAAGTAAAGGTGTAGTGCTTTTTTGGTTGAGTTTTCTTTTCCTCTGTATCGATTGATAAAACCGGGTATTCCTGTCTTTCTTTAAGCCCTGAATAGTTATCCGGCGGCTCTTTGTCGTCTTCATCGTCGATTTCGTGTGATGTTTTCCATCCGGATTGTAATACTTCTGTACCTTTTCCCATGAAAGTGTGTCCGGAAATAAGCATATTTATAGTAATTGAATTGTAAATAAACGGAGGTTTTAGAACATCAAAGAATCTTTTAAAAACAAGATAGTAAACATTTGCTTCATCCAGGGAGCATGTCAACGGCCGGGGACACAAAGGAATAAGCGCATGGTGATCTTGAAGATCCGCCGAATTAAAAATACGCTTATTTTCCTTTGTAATATTCTGCGGATCGGAGCCGGATAAATAAACAGAATACTCTGAACCGTTATTGTATACATCAACCAGTTTATTAAAGATATCTTTAAAGAGATTTACATTATCATCTCCCATAACGCGCGAAGGTGTGCGCGGGTAAGAAAGGCATTTATATTTTTCATATAAATTCTGTGCAAGGTTCAGGGTTTCTTCCGGAGAATAAGAGTATTTTTTATGGGCTTCTTTCTGTAGGGCTGTAAGGTTATACAGCTGCGGCGGAAGCTCCTTCTTTTCTTCTTTGTTTATATCAGAAATAATGCCGGACTTCATTAAACCTTTCTTTGATTCGATTTCTTTAATTAAGCGGGAGCTTTTTGGGAAGCGCGTTGGAAACTCCTCATCGTCAGGGTTTAAAAGTTTTACAGAAAATTGATGTTCTCCTTTCAGAACAGCTTTTACTTCACAGTAAGACTCAGGACTAAAGTTTTTTATAGAAAAATCACGCTTGTAGATAGCTCCCAGGAGGGCAGTCTGTACACGTCCGAAATGAAGCAGCTTATCTGATTTTAATGATATGAGGCGCGTCAGGTTCATCCCTACAAGCCAGTCAGCGTGTTGCCTTGCGAAGCCCTGCTTTTTATAGGACGCGTATTCTGAAAGAGGTTTTGCGCTTTCAATCCCTGCGCGTATTACTTCCGGCGTGAGGGCTTCCGATACCCAAAAGCGTTTTGCGTTTTTATAGTTATCAAAGCCGACATAGTTAAGTATTTCAGATCCTATAAGCTCTCCTTCGCGCTCTGCATCGGTGGCAAGCAGCAGAGGCTCGTTTTTATGCCTTACAAAGCAAATTTTGACGATAGCGAGCTGCTCTTTGGTTTTCAGTATGGGTTTAAATTTTACTTCTTCCGGAACAATAGGAAGCCCGCCAAGGGACCATTTTTTAAGAGTGGAATCATAATCTTCCGGAGCATAGTTTTCCAGCAGGTGACCTAGCGCATTGACAATGCAATAATTATCATTTTCCCAAAATAAATCTTTCCTGGGAACTTTAAGAGCGTCTGCGAAGGCTTTTGCAACAGATGGTTTTTCTGTAAGGATAAGAAGCATTATTTTCTCCTAAAAATTAATATTGAACAGGCGAGACTTCGGAAATCTTTCTCAGGGCGGGGTAATTAATTTTTCCGCGTTGTTCCAGGATATATACAAGACGCGTATAAAACCCGTCATCGTGGGCAAAGGCACCGGCTGTATGTTTGCCAAGCCAGCCGGCAGCGCGTTTTAACTTATCAACACGTGAAGCGCGAACGCTGAAAAGAACATTTACTTTTTTTGATAATCCGGGAAGCATTGTTCCTTTATTATTTTGGGTATTGCGAACAACACAAGCAACTCTGTGAGTTGCATAGGTGTAGTAGAGGATTAATACAGCGTCCTGGGGGTAGTAAAGGAGCGTTTTTTGTTCCTTGGTGTCGTATGTTTTCCAAGAATGATTTCCATCGGCATAAAGCGTGTAGAACGAATTGTAATCGGGTATTGTTACTTCAAGATGATATTTCATGATACTGCTAAAAGTCCGTATTCTTTTTTCAGATTATTAAGAATGGGTCTTAAATTTTCAAAGTCTTTGCTGTGTTTTTTAAAAATTTCAAACTCTCTCTGAACATATTCCTCACGCTTATCAGGCGGCAGCTCGTATAATAACTTGTGAAAATTTATTTCTTCTTGGTTGGAATATTTTCTTAAGCCACAAAAAGAGCAAACATCGTCACCAAGCCCATGCTCACCACCACATACCGGGCACTTTATCATCTTGGGAACGGCAGCCGGATCAGGAACGCAGGATTCTTTAAATTCTTCAACGACGTTTTCTTCAAAAAACAAGGTGTAATAAAGCCCACTAAGTGAGTTATATTTCATTTTCTCGCATTTATCAAAAACAAACGAAAGGTAATTTATATCAAGCCCTTGAATTGACATAAAAGCAGCCGCTCTCTGATAAAAGTCCGATTTAAAAAATAATCTTTTGTCGATCTCAACAAGGCTCTTTTTTAATTCATTTGGTAAAAAATGCCCTTCTACTACAATTTCCGCGACCGTGGGTGTTTTTTCGTCTGTTTCAAAGAGATTTGGGGTAGTAGTAGTATCTAATATATTTATATTAGTAGTATGGTGTGAAGTTTCTTCACTACCCTGTGGAAGATTCTTCATACCCCCCTGTGAAGATTCTTCATACCCTGTGAAGTTTTTGCACACCCTGTGAAGTTTCTTCATACCCTGTGAAGTTTTTGCACCGCCCCCTTTAGGAGAGCTGTCTGACAAAAGATCAAAATTCGTCTTATAATCGCAATATTTTATACCGTTTGCAAATTCTTCATACTTTATAATGAGTTTTTTATCAAGGAGATTATTAAGAAGCGTATAGACAGCTCTGCGTGATATTCCCAGGGATTTTGCGATATAATTTGCAGAACCTTCATATCCCGATTCTTCATCCTGGCAAAAACCATATATTATGGCGTAGACCATAAGCTCGTTTCCGGACAGCTTTAGCCTGTTGACCATCCAGCCCAGAATAGTAATATAATTTTCATCTTTCATTAAATAATAACCCCTCATTATAAACGTGACTGGTCACGATGTAAAAATTCGTAAAAACTTTTACTCCTTTACCTATGTAAGAAAAAAAAGACCGTCTCCGGGAGAGGAATCCGGAAACGGCCTTAAATGTTAAAACCGGGAGGGAGAAACACACCCGGTAAAACTTAAAATATTTTGTATATTACGATAGAACCAGCTCCTCCAGCGGCAGCACCGCCGCCGCGGATTGTGTTACGATTGTTTCCACCAGCCTGACCAGCACCACCAGCGGAACCCCCATTGACACCATTTCCTCCGTTTCCACCTTGCCCGCTAGCGTTATTGGTATTTTGCCAATCAAGCGGCGGCGCGTAACTGAAAGTAGCCGCATTACCACCTACACCGCCAGAAGAATCGCCACTACCACCGGCACCCCTATGCCCCCAGCCAGGATTCGATCCAAAAAGAAAATTTCCATTACCGCCCGGCGAACCGGCCGATTGATTGCCAAAGCCCCCGCCACCACCAGCTGCACGTCCGCCCCCACCGCCCCCACCAGGGGAAGCAAAATCATGTGTACCAAAAGGAAAAGCACCACCACCACCACCAGCTCCGGCGCCAGCAGCCCCTCCGGCGCCACCACCACCTCCACCTAAACTAATATCACCTAGAAACATACGAGAACCAAGAGAACCACAACCACCAGCACCACCACCACCACCAGCTGCAACGAAGTATCCTAAGGAATAAACAAAAGTTCCGCTTCCGCCCCCACCGCCACCCGAAGACACACCAATGACAGGAAAAGCATTACCAAGACCACCACTACTTCCACCCTGCCCGGTAAAAATTGAAAAATCGGTATTCTGTGTTATAGTAATAACATCTGTTACAGCACCCCCAACGCCACCAACAGAACCGCTTCTAATAAGATTGAATTCAACATCAAGAAGGTTTCCGCCATTACCTCCACCGGCACCAACAAGCGCAAAAATATAACCACCGGGAGTTAGCGTAACAGTTTGCGCCGCAGGATTTCCCGCGCCCGAAAGCGTATGAGTTGAAGTAATTCCCTGAGTAGCAAGACCTGATGTATTTGCAGTTGCATACTGTAGATGATTAAAAGGCTGATCAATTAACGTTTTGGCAAAAAACTGATTTACCGCGTCCCTTATAAAAATAAGTTTGAATAACGCCCGCCTGTCACCAGAGTAGTAACCTCTTTTAAAACTGTCATAGACAGGCGCTTCCGTAGAGTATTCAAATACGACTCCGCCTACCCTGTATGCAGCGTAAATATAAGCCAAAGAAGTACGCGTGAGCGTAGATGTATTAACAGGCGTGTCAAAATTTAGAGTAAAGTAAGAACCATTAAGCTCAAAAGACGTTCCTCGCCTTATAATGGGCGGCAAAGTATCATTCGGGTTAGTAAGCCCGCCACTAAAGAACCCGAAGTCATCCGCAAGGTTTACAAGCCCTGAACCGGCAGTAAAAGACGCTATAAGCCCATCGTCACGCACTTTAACAATTTGAGATAAAATATCTATATATACGGTAAAGGCGACAATAAAAACACCGGAATCACGGAAGTATTCAGAGTTGCTGCTGTATACAAGAGGAATCTTCGCTGTCGCGGAGCTGCCGTCCGTTGTTACGACAATTTCACTGTAGTTAGCGCAACGCGCGACAACGCCGACATTATTATAAAGAAAAACATTAGAGAAATTATGTCTGACGGTATTACGAGGCAAGCCCATAATTGTAAGATACGGCGGAGGCGGCTCCAGAGGCAGTTGCGACGCGTCAAGCAGTGCGTTACCGTCCGTAAAGTAGATGGTAAAGGCGTCACCCTGAACTTTTTTAATCTGCGTTGCAAAATCAATATTTATGGAGAAAGAAATGGCAAATATCCCGGAATCACGGAAGTATTCATCATTATTGTTATAAGCAAGAGGAATAATTGCTGTAGCGTACTGGGAATCCTTTGTAATTATGATGTCGTTATAATCAGAGACTTTTGCAACGCGCCCAGCTGCATTAAACACAAATACATCGGAAAAATGATATTTCTGTGTATTGAAAGGAAGATTTATGATTGTAAGACATGGGACGGCGATATCACCGCCCAAAAGCGTAATATCAAGTACAGCGTTCCCTCGTAGGAAGTTAATCGCTATTTTGTCATTTTCAGTAATTGTAATGCGCGTGAGAGCGTCTATATTAAGGTCAAAGCTGACAAAATAAGCTCCTGTTTCCTCAAATATATCCGTTGAGTTCATGTACACAATCGGAATACTTACAGTTGCGGTAGCTCCTTTATCTTCAATGATAATTTCTGAATAATTTATACATCTGCCGATTCTACCGGCCTGGTTAAGCACAAAGACGTTAGTAATATTATTTCTCTGTATATGTGAGGGAAGATTTATTATTGTAAGGTATGAAACATCACCAGGGAGATACGGAGTATCGCCCATGAGGGTCGTTATATCAAACTCGCCTCTGCCTTGTGAGAAAAGCACAACAACACGATCCGAAACAGATACAGAAATACGTGTAAAAACATCAACATCGATTGTAAGCGATATGAAAAGGTAGCCTTCCTCTATAAACTCCTGACCGCTGTTATATATAAGGGGTATGTAAGCGGTACTTGTAGAAGAACCTTTTAATATTCTGATTGGCGTTCTGGTATCAAGACGTGCAATACTTGCAGAAGCGTTAGAAACACTTGCGGCAGTAATATTTGTAGACTGAGTATTCAGCGGGAGGTTTGTAATTTTTAAGTATCGGCCTTCCTGGTCAAGAGCCTGTTCCTGTCCGCCTGAATATGTACCGCCTTCAAGCTCGTAAGGAATGAAGTGCATGTCACACGAAATGAAAGAAAGGGACACAAGAGCCGCAAATAAGAATAAAATAAAACGATTTGTTTTCATAAAAATCCTCCTAGTTAATTTTTATGGTTAGTAAAAAAATTACACTTTCAAACTTGAATCCGGTTTCTATATTCAATCCCATTCGGGAGCTGAAAAACCGTCTTACACCTACACGGAAATCAAACAAGTGAACCGGAACAGGCGTGTCGTTATATTCAAGCAACACATTATTTCGTAAAAAACCAAAGTCAAAAACGTGAACCACATACAGATCTGTCAAAGAATTAAATAAATCAACGTGATAAGCAGCTCTTGTTCCGAAAGTTTTAAAATTGGGGTCTGGCGTCTTCATAAACAATCCAAAAGAGAAAGGTAGCGGCAAGGGCGGAAAATAATCGGCGCGAATCTCCGCAGGGAGAAAAGATATATTTATATTTTTTAGTGGTACCGGAGCAATACCAACATCTATAAAAAGCGAGTTTTTCTCCGCGATTTCTGAATGTCTGAACAGTCCTAAAATATCAAAAGAATATAAAAACGACACCGGTATAAAAAACAACAGGATAATGACGATTAATGTTTTATTCATAAGAAACCCGTATTAAAGCGATATCTTTTATTCCTACATTTGTAAGCGTTTGCATTAAAGTGAAGCCTTCCGATAAAGCATGTATTTCTATACCGTAGCCGGTTTGAGTAACGGATATTATATGCGGATCATAAAGCGTATTTAAAAGGAGATTTCCTTGTTTCCCAACAGAAAAGGTAGAAAACTGCAAAAACGCGGTATCAAGCGGCTTCATACCGATTTCAATAAAATCAAAAGAAGCATAACCGGCTTGAGGAAAACTGACAAAAGCGGCAGCCGTTATATGATCATCCGGAGCGAAAAAAGTCATATTTTTTGTGTTGGAAAACGAAGCCAGAACCAAGAGAAAAATAATAATTCCATTAACCACAAGAGAAACTACAAACAATATAGGTCTAATTTTAATTCGCATAATTACTCCAATACATATCTTTGAGTTGCTGGGTATGGCGGCACCGGCGGCAGATAAAGCGTTTTATTAAGCATGATGTTAATAAGAGTTCCATTTTCCACGGTCAACGTGGGCTGTATACTCATGGCGCGTGATATTAAGTTTCCGCCAAGTTGATTTACAAACTGAGCATTGGAAGCTGCTACATTTGAAGCAACCGTCTCCGAGCCGTGCCTGGCGGCAGTTTCCACTAAATTAGCGTTAGCAATAGAAAAAAGAGTTATAATCCCTGCCGCTTTAATATACTCAAACCAGTTTTCTGAATAATTCGCTTGCTGACCACTCATGCCCTGCCTGTCAACACCAGGGGCGCCATCGAGTTCAACCTGAAAGCCGTCAGGTCTTATAAGAATATCCCAAACAATCTGAACACGGCTTTGAGCGTAAGAAACAGAGCTGTTATACCTTGCAATGAGGATTGTTCCTTGAGGAATAAGCAAAGTCCTGCCGGTCTGAGAATCGAAAATGTTTTGAGTAACACGAGCGCGAACATTGCCAGGTAAATCGGTATTAATAGAAGTTTCCAAGATTCCAGGTATCATGGTTCCCATCCACAAAGCGTTCTCTCCAAGGAAATAGCCGCTTGAAGTACCACCAAAGCTTGAGGAATCATAAAAATTCTGATTACTATTCTGATCAGAAGCATTACCGCCCGAAGGTACTGAAGCGCGGGCAGAAGCAAGAGAAGCTAAATAATCATCATAGGCAGAGTTACCGGAAGAGTTAGGCGAAGAGGAAGCCGGTATATTTTGCTGTGACGGAGAATTAAAAAGATTTCCTTGCATTTGCGGGACTAACGAAGACCTGTAATGCGTAGGACGTTGTTGTGCCTGTTGTTGTGATTGCGGAGCTGAGGCTGCCTGTTGCGGCTGCGGCTGAGGCTGCGCCGGAGCCGGATTTCTAACAGATTCAACCGCAGGGGACGGCCTATTAATTGAAACAGGGGGCAGAATTGAATCAGGCTCAAAAGTTTCCGGCACAACCGGCTGTTGAGCAGCGTCTGCCGCCTGTGCTGCCTGTTGTTCTCTTAAATTTTGTCTTATTGCGTCATCGCGCAAAGAACCAATAAACTGTGACGAGGAACCGGCGGTAGAAGATATCCTGTCCGAAGAAGAAGAATTCCTTTGAGGCCTTAAGGAATTAAAAATTAAACCACCGCCCACGACAACAGCCAGAGTACAGCACATAAAAATCATAACTTTTTTACGATTAAAGAGGTTTGGTTTTAAACCGCTGTTATTATCAAGGCTCGTAGCTTCTTCCGGAGACAGTTCAAACTGCGGTTCATCATCTTGCGACAAATCATTATCTAAAACATTTTCTTCATCCATATTATCCTCTTTTCTTCGTGATCGTTATTTGAGTACGACCAATTCTCACGGTTATTGTTTCTACCAGCTTGTCAATTACAATCAAATTATCAATAACACGATAATTAACGACATCCCGCCTGTTTTCAAACACAACAGGCATTTCCCTCTGTAAAACCTGCGAAGGAAAAGAAATATAAGTTTTCATTCCATCATCAAAAACAAGTTCCGGCAGCCAGTAAGGTTTACTAAAAAAACTATACGTTATGCGATAATCAAGAGATAAAAATCTTGGGTCAATACCAGGAAGCGTGTTTGAGCCATCTCTGCTTGCGGCAGAAGACGTAGCAGCAGAAGGGACAAAATTATAATTCTGCGGAAAACTGTTTGTATAACGCCATCTTACAAAAGGCATGTGTACTGTAGCGTAACTGCGTAATATAATGCGATAAACGCGCCTGTCGGTATTAATAATAAGGCTTGCTTCCAGCCCTGACGTCTCCGGTTTTACATAGATGTGCTGCACAGGTTGTCCATTCTCATAACTTAAACCCGCACCTATAATCCAACGTTCACTGTCTGAAACAAAAGGCGGCTCAACGGCTCGTTCACCAGGCTGTAAAGTTATATCAGTTACACGAAGCGGCTGAGCGTATATTTCATAAACCCAGTCAGGATTATAGTCATAAACCATTGCAGCGTGTGAGTATTCTTCAGGTCTTATAATTCCGGCCGTATTGGAAGCACGTACAGACTCTATTCCGGCAGCCGGTGTTCTTGGCGGCTGTTCCGGCTCCGGAACAAAGACAGGTCTTTCTACAACGATTACTTCCGGCTCAGGTATAACAAGAGATAAAACGGAAAGGTCAGCATCCGGCAAAGAAAAATTCTGAGAGCCTACTGCATGGTCACGATAATTTCTATCAATATCAACGGTAGCACACGACATAACAAGAAAACAAAAAATAAATAATTTAATCATTATAGTTCCGTCATTTCAAAGTTTTCGATATATATACCCAACGGGTTTCTTCGTATAGTTGCGTCTGTAGGCTGGATCAAGCGAATTGTGATAACAGCCCTCATTCTGACCGTTCTCTGGTTATTTTGAGTATCAATAATATATTCAGTCCAGTTGACGTTATAAGAGCGTCCTGTAATGTGTAAAATACTTTCAATATCGATAGTGCGCCTTATTCTGTAAACAAGAACAAAAGGAGAATCATCAAAAAGTTTTTGTCTTAGAATATTTTGGTAATCAGCTGTTACCATAATAAAACAATCATCTATGTTGTCATAAACAACCTGATAATCTGTGGAAACAGTCCGGAGTTTTGTTATAAAAGAACGAATCTGAAAATGTATTGAAGCGTCCGTTACCTGAATACCGCTTCCTTGCCTCACTTCACCAAGGTACTGTGATTCTCCCGAAGGCATAACATTGACCAGGACAGGCACAGTCTTCTGCTGATTAACAGAGACAATAAAGAAAATCAGATTAATTACAGAAAGCCCAATGATAATTAAAGTAAGCCGTCGCCAAAGCTGCGCTTCTTTAATTTTGTCATATAAGAGATCGCCGAAAGCTCTATCCTGTCCTTCATGGAAAGGATTTTTAATTTCGAGAGCTTTAAAAAATTGTCTTTTATGAGTAGCTGGCATTATAAAAAATTATGAGAAACTAAGGTGTCTGTTTTTTCTGTTGTTTATTCATATACTCACGACCACGCCTTGCACCTTCATCTTCTCTTTCTTTAATATGTTCACTCCACTTTTGATGTCCTTCTGCACCAGGACTATTAAGAAAATCCTGTCTCCAACTAAATGGATTAATGCCACCACTGCTGTTGACGCCACCGGCTCTACCACCGAGGAGATTGCGCGTAAGACCTAAAGCACCGGATTTAGCAAAATCTAAAACATCACGACCACGCGAATCCCAGTAAGCCCCACGCTGTGCATGTTTATCTCCTCCCATTTCTTTAACTGC
>Ga0123356_10004773_pt1 | contig 13949 bp, 17 predicted proteins | sample TergutEmb28metaG_2_FD_92546 | JGI IMG/M metagenome (GOLD analysis project Ga0123356, IMG submission 92546) | Embiratermes neotenicus P3 segment gut microbial communities from Petit-Saut dam, French Guiana - Emb289 P3 | ecosystem: Host-associated > Arthropoda: Insects > Digestive system > Gut ...
CTCGCCTACCATACCGCTGTTATCATGGGCAAAGATGTCGACCAGCCCCGCAATTTGGCGAAATCGGTGACAGTCGAGTAGGAGAAGTGCAGAAGGGTTTGGAGCAGCCGCAGCGGAGGAGGTGCCAGGGGCGACCACAAGGCACGACCGTGCCAGCTTCTTATCCTCGAAGTCGTGCACGTTGACGCGCACAGGGTCGCTTTTCGGCCGACAGTCGATTCCGCCGTTCTTGAAGTTGCCGGTGCGGGTGATTCGCACTTCTTGGTATCGACAGAGATGACCGGTTGTTGCTGGGCCCGCGTGGCAATGACCTTCGCGTTGATATATTTGAACTGGGCGTTGCGGTCGGGATGCCGCGAGCCTTCCTGCGCCTTGCAATTGAACTGGCGCGAGAACCCGAGCTTCATCAACGCCGTGCGCACGGTCTCGTGCACTGACCGGACGTCCCATCGCGGTCAGGGTTTCTGCCAGCTTCTCCATGCTCTTCGACACCCAGATCAGGGGCCGTATCGGATCCTAGCGTCGAGGCTCGACTAGGCGCTTGAGTGCAGGGACAAGCCCCGGGTCGCTCGCGCAAAGCGCACGACGCCCGCCACCGGCACGGCGAACCTGCCCCTTCGGCAGCGGCTGCCCGTCGAGATCCTTTTCGACATGTGATTGAACGGCAAGCCCGGTGACCCGCGAGACCGTCGCCAAAAACGCCGGGAATTCCGGATGTGAACCGGAGGCCTCATGAGCGACGTTCTGGCATGGACCAACACCGCAGTAGATCTCGAAATGAACCACCTCGCCGTGTCACCGTGCTTTCGGCAACCTCATAACCAGGCGCCCACTACTGCCTTGCCAATTCTTTGTGCGGCCGTCTAGCTCGCGCGCAATCTCGATCATATCGTCCACCAGATTGCTCATGACACGCTCCGCACGAAGCGTCGGATACGGGCGCTGACAACGAATGCGATATAGGACACAACAAAAACGAGGGCACTAATGATCCAGGTAACAAGCGCCATCACAATGGAGATACCCAGAATGACGAGGCCAATCAGACTTTGCAGCATCACTTGTCCCGCTGTTCATGCAGCCATAGCTGCTGCAGGCACGTGACTGAGACGCCAAGCCATCGATCCATCAGGATCAGGCCGGAGATAGCTTTACGATCATCTTAAAAGTCACTGTTCCATCCTCCTGTAGCTAACGCCGCTTTGAAACCCTTGCGCTTCTTCTGATTCCAGCCCCTTCGCCGTTCGTTAGCTCCAACCAGAATGGTCGTCCAAAACCAGCAGCGTCACCCTTGCCACCATGAAGGCCCCCGAGGCATAGGCGTTTACGCATCGAAGAAGAAGACCCCTTTGGGGTCGGGGCGGGCTGCCCCAGCGCTTCCACTCTGTTACGGATTCTGATGCTCCGCATCACCCAGATTGGTGATGCTTACTGCAACCAATCTCGCTAGTCCGAGCCGGACTCCATAAACTTCACGAGTTCAGCGCCAAATGGCCGGCCTGTTCGTCCCAGAGGTCGGCGCCTTCCCGGATGGTAATTCAGCGCTCAATCTCGTCACAGCCAGGTTGCGTCAACATCGCCGGCAAGCGGTGGTCGACCGTAAGCGGTAAAGCGAGGCCGTTTGGTCAGGGCTCGTGATGATTCCACGGGAGGAGAGCGTCGAGATCGCGGTTGGGCCATCCGTTTGCGATGCGCTCGAGGGTGAGTTTGAGCCAGGCCTCAGGATCGACGCCGTTAAGTTTTGCGGTCGTAAGCAAGGTGGCAATAGTTGACCAGCTCCGGCCGCCACCGTCCGATCCCGCGAAAAGAGAATTTTTTCTCACAATTGTTTGGGGCCGGATGTTGCGCTCGACCGTGTTGCTGTCGATGTCGAGACGACCGTCGTGAAGGAACCGCTCGAAATCGGCGCGGCGCCGGATGCCGTATCGGATCGCTTCGGCCAATTTTGATTTGCGCGGGATGTGCTTGAGCTCTTCTTCCCAACGCTCGAACAGCTCCGCCACGATCGCGGCCGACGTTGCACGTCGCGCCGCCAGGCGAATCTCTGGCGTCTGGCCGCGGACTTCGTCCTCGACACGCCATAACGCTGCCATGCGCTCGACCGTCCAGGTCGCGGTGTTCGATACGCCCGCAATATGGAGCTCGTAGTGATACCTTCTCAGATGCGCCCAGCATGCTGAGAGTGTCACGGGGCCACCCGCGCGGTGCGGATCGGCGAGGCGCTTGTATGCGGCATAACCGTCGCTCTGCAGCAACCCCGAGAACCCGGCGAGGTGTTGAGCAGGACATTCGCCGCCGCGGCTGTCCTCAAACCGGTAGGCCACCATCGGCGGGCCAACTTCCCCGAAGGGCCTGTCGTCGCGGGCGTAAGTCCAGAGCCAGGCGATCTTCGCTTTCCCGGCACCGGGGTCTAGGGTCGGCAATGTCGTCTCATCGGCAAAGATGCGCTCACCGGCGCGAATGTGATCGAAAACACGATCGGCGAGCGGCTCCAAATGAAAGCCAACCCGCCCCATCCAGCCGGCCATCACATTGCGACTGAGCTCGACACGATCGCGGGCGTAAATCGCTTCCTGACGATAGAGCGGCACGCCGTCGGCGTACTTGGCAACGGCGATATGGGCGAGCACCGCCTCGGTCGGGATCCCGCCCTCGATCAGATGCGCCGGCGCCGCCGCTTGCGCCACTTCTTCACGACAGGCCGTGCAGGCATAACGCGGCCGCCGCGTCACAATCACCCGGAACTGCGCCGGAATGACGTCCAGCCGTTCCGAGATGTCCTCGCCGATCTTGACCCGCTCGGCAGAGCCGCAGGTGCCGCAGGTCGCTTCCGGCTCGATCACGACCTCAACCCGCTCGAGATGAGCCGGCAGCTTCTTGCGCGGCCGCGGCGCGCGTCGCAGCGCCGGCTTGGTTACCGTGTCGAGCTTCGCCTCGACCGCGCCCAGACCGGTTTGGATCTCTTCAAAGGTGAACTCATGCTGATCGGGATCGAGGGTCTCCGACCGCCGGCCGAATTGCGCCCGCTGAAGCGCCTTGAGCAGGGCAAAGAGGCGTTCGATCCGCGCCTCCGCATCGGCTCTGGCCGCTCGCAGCTGCGCCGCCTCGGCGTTCAACGCCGCCGTCTCGGCGCGTGCCGCAACCACCATCGCCTTCAGCGTCTCGACATCATCCGGCAGCGCAGCGGCGGCATCGCTCATGTCCGCGAGTCGATCACGATTCGCCTTCGTCAACCGCTGCCACCTCCAATATCTGCCCGAGTCATATCGTCGCAGGGTCAGCCGACCGATGTCGGCTGCCGTTCCGGAACCGCCTTGACCCGGCTCCAGTCTAGACCTTCAACGAGCGCCATCATCTGCGCTACCGACAGACGGATCACGCTGTTCTCGATCCGCGGCCAATGAAACCCGTGCTCATCAAGTCGTTTGGCAAAAAGACAGACGCCGCCATCCCACCAGACCATTTTTACTTTGTCGGCGCGTTTCGACCGAAAAACGTAAACGGCGCCGGAGAAAGGATTGGCGCCACTTTCCTGGACCAGCGCCATCAAGCCCGTCGGTCCCTTCCGGAAATCCACAGGCTGCGTCGCCAGAAACACCGAAGCCCCGGTCGCAATCATGCCGACCGAACCGCCCGCAGCAGTTCCGTTACCCGCGCCGCCGGCACCGTCGCGCCAATCCGCAGCGTCATGCCGTCGACGACAAGCTCAACCATGCCGCCAGCCGCCGTGGTCTCGATCGCCACCCTGGCAAAGGATGGTGCCATCGTGCCGAGGTTCCCGACCTCCGCGTTCCGCCGCCACCGAAATACCTGTTGCGGCCTCAACCCATTGCTCCGCGCAATCGCCGAGACATTCGCTCCAGGCTCGGCTGCCGCCGCGACGATCCGCTCCTTCGCCTCCGCCGACCATCGCCGCCGCAGCGTCGCAGGACTGGCATCAAGGGCCGAAACCTCCGCCGTAATCACCTGAAAGCTTTTGGTGCTGGACTTAGGTTCAGACTGCAATCGTTCCTCCCGAACCAACCGTCGAGAGCAAATCATCACCGAACCGTTCGATTATCGCCACACGTGATCAGGTGATCGCTTACGGTCGACCGGACGCTATCTCAACATGGATTTACTGGAGCACAGACACTTGACCGTGCAAACCGCTTAACGGGATGCGGAAGCCACCGATTCAATTTTGCGAAAAATTGTTAACACGACCAGACCGTCCTGGTGGCACGGTCATGGTGCTCAAGGCCATTTACGAGGAGCACTTCCTCGGGTTCTGTGTGCACTTGGGGGCGCGATTCCCCCGGGCGACTCGACCGTCTGGGTTTCGACCTGGCGCGGACCGCATGATGCGCGCGAAACAATGTCGCGAGGAGCGATTTCGAATTAAGGAAGGTACTATGCGTGATACGTTGATAGTTCAATTGCTGCCATGCGCGGCCGCAAGAAACCTGGCGAGTAGAAAGTTAAATTCCTCCGGCGTATGCCAGAAGGGGACATGCCCACCATCTTTCAGTAAGTGAGTTTTTTGGTCCCAAAGATTGCGATAATTCAATTTTTCCAGGAACGCATTGTTCACAAGTGGATCATTCCTGCCGTTGATAATGGCTACAGGTTTGTCCAAGCATTCCACTGTCGCCTTTTGATCGACACCGAGACCCGAAAGAAAGCCTGCAAAGATGGCTTCTCGCGCACGTCCGTCGGTACGGCGAGCTGCGTCTAGCTGAAATGGTTCAACATTTTCTCCATAAATGCCCCTACAGTATGCACGCGCCTCTTCTTCGGTGAATTCCGCTTTGCCGGCCAATCCCATCGCCGGGTTTGGCAGGAACGCCTCAGCAAGTGCTTGGGGAGTTTTAGGTACTGGAGGCGTTCCCGAAAGAAGAAGCCCACGCAGACGCGACAGGCAGGCCATCATCTCAATTGCGATGTGTCCTCCCAATGACCATCCGATGAGTACCGAATTGTCTGCTCCGAGCGATTTGAGAAGCTCGATCAATGCTCCGGCCATTCCAGGTATCGTATACGCTTGTCGGACATCGCCTCGCGAGCGACTCGATGCTCCATGCCCAGGAAGATCAACGGCCAGGAAGCGATACTTGGCTGCAATCGGTTCGCTGAATTGCTTTGAGAATATTTCCTTACAAGAGGAGTTGCCGTGAATGAAGAGGACCGACGGGCCGTCGCCTCCACTGTCAGCGACGCCTAGGTCTGCCGAGCCAGTTTCGATGGTATGGCGCTTTATCATGCGTCTGTCCCTCTCGTGCGGCAGCAAATGCTGCGCTCTGCCAAACTCGCTGCCAGTCAATGTTGGATTGTCGTCTAACGCAGCTCCATGCGATAGCCCAATCGTCAATGAGAATTGAGGTCAAACCCATCCCGAGGGCGGGACCGGCTTTATCTTAAGCGGCCTAGAGTGAAAGTCGCGCCACGTTTAGTTACAACACGGCAGTCCCCGCAAGTCAGCATCGCCAAGATCAGGACGACCCAGCTGTTCTTAAATGGTCGCGAACCTCATGGTCCTGCGGTTCGACGGACCCTTCGGGCAGGCCGTTCCATTCGCGCAAGGTAATGGCGGGTTCGGCAGGTTCTGGCCCATCGGAACCTCGCCCCGGCCGGCTGCCTAGCGGCCTGATCACATTGAAACGGTCGGCCCGCCATCCGCGCGTCGTACTGGCTACCTGTACGCGGGACCTATTGCATTTCGGAATTTCGGTTTCATCAATTTGGATGATGCGGACCATCAAAATTCCGTTGCACAACGAAAGCGCCGGGGCAGTATGTCCCGACGCCGAAGGGGGGTCCTGTTTCGATGCGTAAAACCCTTAGGTCTCGCTATCTCGGTGTGGGAAAAGTAATCGTGATCGCGGCGGCGGCGCTGATTTGTGCCGCGGCCTCACCGGTGCTTGCCGAGAACAAGTGCCAATACGGCTCCTGGAATGAGGAGGTGGTGCACGTTGCCGCCTTGCAGGGCTCGCGGTGGCAGTACCGGCAGCTGACGCCAAAGGAGCAGGAGAGAGTTGTCGAGCAATATTGGTTCGACTCACACGAGAGGATTGACTACCCGCATGCCTGGATCGAGCGGTCGGCATACCAGGGCATGATGGAGTACTCCGTCATCTTCACTGACGATGACGGGTGCATCCAATTCCGCGTGAACGTGACAGGGTGGACCACACGATAATCGTCCCGACAATCCGCCTCGACCGCTCCAGCGCGTGGCATTTCTCCCGAAAGGCGAGATTGCATTGAAGTCTTGCCGCATGGGTGCCGATGCTCGCGGCGATCAGGAGCTGACCACCCGAACTTTCTTGCCGACCAACCCGCCCGACGCGTTGATCTCTTCGACCGCCAGAGTCAGTGTGTCGAACATCTGCTTACCGGTTTCCTCAAAAGGACCCGAGAGGTCGTACAGGCTGGCAAGGACAATTTCGCCCTCGGCGCCAGCCCGCGCGATGAAAGGCATTGGCAAACCCGCCGCCACCGCTGCTGTGGCGCCGGCCTTAAAAAAATTTCGTCGTGTGAGGTGCATGGTCCTTTTGCCTCGCCGGCAACGTTGTTATGCCAATCGTTGGACAGGAGCGGCGCAAACTACGTGCCATGCTTGGGCGCTAATCGGCCACGCCATGCCGAATCGCGATTCTTTGTATTGTCGATGCGACCGCACTTGCGGTCACATCGACACGGTGCGACTAAAAAGGTTGAAACAGGACGACTACGCACGAGAGCATCGGGATTCGCGTCGATAATGCTTTCAAGGTGCCTTGTTTAGACAATAGGCGAGGTGCCGCTGATCACGCCAACGAGTCTTGGAAGGCGCCCGGAACCATAAACCACCCTCACAGCATCTCCCGGCCGAATGCCGTCCCAAGCTTGCTTATCGAAGCATCCGACTTCGATGGAAGCGAGACTTCATTCAATCAGTCTTGTACGGCAGACCGAGAGCTCGGGAGGTGATGTGGTGCCTCGGGCCGTAAGAACGAGCACCAAAAGTGTGACGATATAGGGCTGGCCATAAAGGCTTCGACCGGCACGGTGCCGGTGCCGTTCTCAACAGCGAGGGCAACGCTATCGAAAAAGGAGAACAGAAGCGCGCCCGCCGCGCCGATCGGCGACCGATAGTGACGATCGCGAGCGCGATGTAACCGCGCGACCGGCCGTAACGCCGTCCGTGTGGTTGCCGGTTGCCAAGATAGCCTGCCGCGATCGCGGCACCGCCTAGCCCGGCGATTGCACACCCGAACATCAGCGCAATAGTGCGAATTCTGAGAGCGTCGATGCCACGCGATGCCGTTGCTTTCGGATCGTCGCGTGCTGGTTTCGGCAACAGACCCGGCTTCGTTCGCTTCAATACGAAGAGGGCGCATAGAATAAGGGCAATCGCAAAGTAGGTGAACAGATTTTGTCCTGAGAGCGCCCTGCCGATTACCGGTACGTCTTCCATCAACAGAATTGGACTGGATGAAGCAGCCATGCTCCTCATAAACCATGCGCAAGTCGTGGAGAGCTGACTCCCGCCTGGTCTACGCGACTGGTGGTTTGACGGGCTTTGCCGCGGGCTCCGCAAATATGCCGAGCGCGCGATTGATATCCGCGGCAACGAACTGCTGTCCCAGGGATGAGAGCGCTTCGGGGTTCTCAGGCGAAGCATCGTCAAAGGCGGTCGCGACCGCCGGACCTAGCGGAATGTTGCAACGGACGACGCCACCCGCCGCCCATCTGGCCAGACGGTCGAGCACCGAGGCCTGAAAATCCATGAAGATGCCAGGAATGTAGGGCAGCCAACCGGTTAGGCCGTAATTCGCCGGACTCAGCACTTCCGTCTGGAAGCCGGTCCCGATCGACAGCACTGCAAGATGCTCACCGGGCCACAGGTGATCGGCCTCAAGGATCGTCGCCGGCGTGGGATTATTTGCCGCCGTGCCGCCGTCGATGCAGCGATAGAGATCGCCCCCGACGCTCCTGATCGGCGCCGGCGAAAAATACGTCTCCGCGGCGCTGGTCGCGCGGGCGATGTCCGCGAGTGCGAAATTGTAGAACGGGTCTTTGCGCGCCCGCCACGATTTGAAGAAAATGGTGTCGCCGCGAATGAGGTCGCAGGCGGGCACCAACAACTCCGTATCTTTGACCGCGTCTAGCGTCGTGCCGCCGAGCTTCTGGTTGAGAAATTTCTCGAGCGGCGCGGCGTCGTATTTGGGCTCAACGATGCTGAGCGGGTAGGTCAGGACCGATTTGGCGAAGATCGTGCCGCCATCCGCCATCAGCATCTCATAAAGAGCCTTTGCGGGTACGCGATGTGCCAGTCCGGTGGCAATGATGCCGCCGATCGACGTGCCCGCGATCATGTCGAACAGGTCGGCGCAAGGCTTGGCCAATCGCGTTTCGATCTCGACCAGTATCGCGAGCGGAAGGATGCCGCGAATACCTCCGCCGTCGATCGACAGAATTCGTTTTGTCATCGTGACCCCAGCTCCCCGGAAACGTTCACGGAGCGCCAAATTTATGCTTGGGCCGCGCCTTTGGACTTGCGGGCTGCCTTGACGCTCTCCGCCGCGCACAATCTCGATCCGTTGCGTAAGATGCATGCCCACGCGGCGCTGGGCACGCACCTGCTGCTTGTCGATCTGTGGATGGATTCGTGCCACACGCAGCCTCTGGCCGCGCCCCTCATGTCAGGCGAGTTCTTCATCATGTCGAGCGAGGTCGGGCCTATAGCGAGAACGACGCCACGACGTGGCTGCGCGAGACCGGGTGGCGCAAGGCCGAGCGGCGGTCGCTTGATGGCGCGAGGAGCGTGATGGTCGCCGAGGCGATCTGATTGGTAACACCTTCTGTGTCACTGCAAAAAACCTCTTAAGGGGGCGGGAGATGGAACACGCCATCAATCGTCTTGAAGCAAGGATCCCGCGTCTGGAAGCGACTATCGCCGACCTTTATCCCGGGCTCAGGTGTGATCCGCAGATCGGCCGACGAGCCAAAAGACTCGGAAAACAATGTTCATTCTCTCGATCTCGAGACCCTAACGCGAGGAGACCGGCTGACACCGCTCAATGACGCCGATAGTGAGTGGGATGGTATATGAAGCGCGATGGGGACTTTCTGGTGCCCTGGTTCAAGCCGCGCAAGAGCTGAACGAACGATGCAGCAAACCTTAGCGTATCCGCCTGTCTGGATCTGCGCGACCCGAGAGCTGCGGCCACCTGCCCCGCACGTGCTACGATGATTTCTCCCTCCGGCGATCATTCCGCCGATGGCGCCGACTTGGACGAGCGCTTGCGTCTAGCGGTTGTCAAAGTGTTCGCCAACTTCGCAGAGGATCTCAGTGGCATCGGTCCAGCCGCTCGCAGCACGATTAACAAACGATAACGTTCCGAAAATCAAACGAGAACCTTCGGTGGTCATTTCTTGCGCGTTCGCCGCAGCGCCAAGAGGAAGTTATGAACCTCAGCGCCTTCATCACCGTCGACGAGAAGCCGCTGTGCAGCGTCTATGAGGTCTGGGTCTACGACCTGACCGAACCACCCACCCCGCAAGCTACCGGATCGCCTGGGCACGTACCAATCGCAGTTTTACGCGGAGCGCGCCAGGCGCAATTTCTGACGCGCTCCGCGTCGAGATCGAACTTGAGGGTGACTGCGAGGCGTACGAAGACAATCTGAACAGGATGCGCAAGTCCTAGCCAGGTTGGTTCCCGATCGAACCGTTGCCGAGCGTAATGGCAGTGAAACAATTCGCGGCGATTGTCCGCGCATCGCTGCCTCAGCATCATTCTCCTTGTCATCCTCGCCACCGCCTGGCGCCACCGCCTTTGCGACCGCCGGAGTGTGGCTCGGTCGTCGTCTCTGCACAGGCGGTTGGGACCGCCGGGCAAGCACCACATGGATTACCGATATTTCCCTCTGGCGACTGGGGCGCCAAGCCCAAGTCTGGACTTTCCAACACTCGTGAGAAGCGCGGGCGTGAAGCTCGCGTGTTTGAGGCCGGTGAAGATGTCTCTAAGACAACGCTGCAGCGGATCGCTCGAGAGAATGACGCCCGTGCCCGAATGGTCGTAAGCGAATAGGGTCATATCGCGAGCGGCGCGCGTCAATGTCTGCGCAGCCTGCACGAAGTCGAGCGTCACCAACGGGTTCGGCGCGCCGTGGGCCGCGATGTACCGGTCCTGGTCCGCGAGGAGGCCCAAGAAGTGGGACCGCGCCGCACACATGCGTCCTTCGAGCTCACCAATGCCAAACTGGACGACGTTGTCGTCCGCCTGGAAGCCTTCACCAACCAATCGCTTCGTCTTCGGCGCGTTGGCAATGAGTTCGGACAAAGCCCGTGCCCCGAGCCCGCTTGCGAAAGCTGTCAAACCAACTTGGTTGAGAAATATACCGAATTGGCTCGAGAACGACGCTGCCCCGACGGTTTGAAGAAAGGGATATTCGAACGTCCGATGACTGGGCACGAACTTTTCAACGATTGTGTAGTCGACGCTCGCCGTCGCTCTGAGGCCCATAGCGTCCCAGGAGTCGATTTTGATGTCGACATCCTCCTTCGGCACGATGAAGCCGCGGAACCATTGTTGGCCCTCCCGATCAGGCAATTCCTCCGCGACGAGGACCCACCGGGCCAGCGAACTGCCGGATCCAAAGCCGAACGAACCCGATACGCGGTATCCGCCATCTACAGCCGTTGATCGAGCGCGGGGAAAAAGCGAGACCCAGAGCGCGACGGGACCCGACCCGAACACCTCCTGCCGAGCCTCATGCGAGGCGGCCTTGTGGATGCTAAAGTTGGCTGCGCTGCAGACCGATAGGCACCAGCCCGCCGATCCATCGGCACGAGAGACCTCCTCCACTGTCTCGAAGAACCCGGCCCGGCCAGCGCCGAGCCCGCCATCGCCTTCCGGCAGCAGCGCCGAAAATAGATTCGCGTCCAAAAGTGCCGTTGCAACCCCGTTCGTCAATTGCCCAAGCCGTTCGGACTCTGGCGCTTCCCGGCGGATGAGTTGGTTGAGCGCTCTCGCGCGCTCGACCGACGTCGAGGTGACCACATCGCCCTCCCCATCAAGACAACGCGGCACAAGTGATGGCCGATCCAATGGAAATCCTGCCTTAGTCTGGCACTTCCCGCAACGCTGAGGCCGGTTTTCTCCGGGCACAGATTCGGCGATCCGCGACGCGATCGCATCGGCATCGAGGGTTGGTATGTCGGGCGCTGGGCGCAGTGACTTCCATGCACCGCCGGGCGCCGATTCGTCCGGTCGGTCATGTCTGCCCCGTTTGCACGGACGGGACCTATCGAAAATTCTGGCGGTGTTCCGGGCCCGCAATGAGGGGGTCTCGTCGGGCACGGCCGACCCATCGAGTCCGCGGCGCGGGCGAACGTACCACAGCGGGTGGCACGGGCCCAGGGAGCCGCTGTGGGACGATACGGAACATGTGACGCTGGTGATGTTGCGCACCGGCATGCCGAGACGCCGCAAGCGGAGCGCTCTTGAGCTGCGGCAGATCGGCTATCCCTTGAGGGGAGCGACTTCAAACGGAAGCCGGTCGCAATCCTCACATGTTGCCGTGCCCGCGCCTTATGGTGTTGAGGCCACGAGGATAGACGTCTTGGCTCCGGCAGTTGGCAACATGCACGGCATGCTAGAGAGCATGGTGGAGGGGCAAACGCGAAAACGGCTCGACATTCGGAGAATCTCCGAGGTCAAAGATGCGGTGAAAGCTCCCCTTACCTTGCACGGAGGATCGCGGACCAATGATGAAGATCTCCGGGAAGCCATCCGCGCCGGAATCAATATCATCCACATAAACAAGGAGCTACGGGTTGCATGGAGACGCGGATTGGAAGACGGCCTCGACAAGCAGCCCGACGAAGTCGTCCCTTATAAGATTCTGCCGTTCGCAGTGGATTCGGTAAAGAAGGCGGCCCTGTCTCGCTTGGCGTTGTTCAACGCCCGATAGCGTCGCAGGGACAACCTGGATGTGTTCCGCCCATTGTGGCTCTCGGTTAGCCATTCTCGCGTTCTACCGACGACCGCGGCGTAAACTCTGTGATCTAGGCGCCTCTCGGTGCGCGCCTGGCGGATGCGGCGCCTTCGATCACCGAATTGTGGTTCCCGGCATCCGACCAGACCTGAGAACTGCTGAGGCATATGGATTGTGCATTGTACCGGGCGCGATGCGACGGCCAGAGCGCCGTTCCAGAGCGACGTCATTTTGCGTCGTTTGCCCAGAGCCGGTAGGTTGCGGCGGCAGTATCGTGCAGAAGCTGGCGTTTCTCGGAAGCGCTGAAGTCCTCAATCACTTCGAAATATGCCTCATAGAGCTGCTTGCAGCTGCAAGCCAGCTTGCAGATTGGCATATGGCTCGCAAACATACAGCGGTCGGGGCTAAATATCTCGATCGTCTCCAGAATCCAGGGGCGGATCTGGGAGACCGTCCAGCCGATCCCAAAGATGCACTCCATCCCAAAGATCTTTACCGCGACGTTGGGACAAGCGCCCACCGCGGCAAGAGCACGCTTCCAGGCCGTTTGACCATCGCTCGTGAGGTCGATCGGCCATCCCATCAAGGGCAGAACGAATTGAATGTCGGAGTAGGCGGCAGCCACGGACGCGAGATCGTACAATTGGGGAGAAAAGATCTCAATTTCACAGACCAGGTTGCGTTGCTGGAGGGAGATGAGCCCACGCTGCCATGCAGTGTCTAGAAGGAGATCCGGTCTCGCCGCATAGCGAAGCAACGGGTTCGTCGGATGCCATGCCATGTGCTGACGGACGCACCGAATGTGCGGCATCGTGTCGTAGCCATCGAGCGTACGGTCTAAGTCGGGACTCAGAAAGTCAACAAGAGCAATCATGCCATTGGGTCGACCGGTCGCGTGCGCGATCTCCTCTACCCATCGCACCTCACTTAGCGGGTCGCCGGAAATGAACTCCGCCCAAACCGTCCCGACCACGCGTAAATCGGCTGTATCTCGTTCATAGTCGTCGGGAAGGTAGATCCTGGGCAAAGCGCGGTAGTCGCCGACCAACGCCTCGAAACCCGCGTTGCGGTGCTCGAACACTGCGTAGTGCAGGCGTTGTGCATCGAAGAGATGCTGATGGCAGTCGAGGATCGGGAAGTTGTGTCGGTCCACGGATTCCTCCGAGAGCGTGCGATCAATCTCACTGACCAACCGCGGTACGCGCATAGGCTGAAAGCACCTTCGCTGTTTCTCCGCCGCAACGAGTATCTCATTTCGGTCGCGATTTCAAAGGAGCGCGAGTGGGGCCGGCCCAGCGCCTTCGGTAAAGCGGATCCAACGATGCACTGGAAAAAACTCAGAGCACGGTTGCGCTGTCTACGAAAAACAATCCGAATAGGATGGGTGAGTCCTGCCCAGCCATCGCTCGTGGCCCACACCTCGATCATCTTGGCCGATAACCCTCGCCAATCATAGGGCGAGCTACCATGACGCGGTATTTCTCCTTAAGATGCCCAGTCGAACGCCGAAGAGTGAAAGAGCAAGGGCCGCAAAACCGATGCCAATGTAAGGGCGAGGACGAGGACTATAAATGTAAGGGCTGTACGTCGCAGGTCGGCCATGGCGACGAACCATTCGGGAAGCCGATGACGAAGGATCAACATCGACAAGCGGTGTAAACGGCATATGTCTGGCCGTGTAAACGCATGTAAACGGTCTGAACGTACTGGAATGTCCTGGCGCCAGTTTTCCTACACGTCGGAACAAGCGTCGGGCAGCAGGCAAAGCCGTGCCGAGGTGCCGGCATCGAGCAGCGGTGGCAGAAGCATGGCGCCAGCAGCGGCAAAAGAATGGCACAGCGACCCGGTTTTGGTCTGGGTCGAACGCCCCAGCATTAGTACTCGCAATGCGGCCGCGTTGGTGATGACGTTGCAGCGGGGCTCCCTATCGGCCAAATCGATGATGGCGAAATGCAACAAATGCGGGCTAGGCCGCTTCCGACC
>Ga0123356_10004774_pt1 | contig 13948 bp, 14 predicted proteins | sample TergutEmb28metaG_2_FD_92546 | JGI IMG/M metagenome (GOLD analysis project Ga0123356, IMG submission 92546) | Embiratermes neotenicus P3 segment gut microbial communities from Petit-Saut dam, French Guiana - Emb289 P3 | ecosystem: Host-associated > Arthropoda: Insects > Digestive system > Gut ...
AAAAATAGTTTAATGGATGTATTAAATCCAAAAGCAACGCAAATGGATCAAAGACTGGAACTGGAATCCTGGCGTTCTGCTGTTGAAGGTCTGCGCGGACGTTTGTAATCGTTCCTTTATCTATTTTTCCCGCTTTATATTCTGCAATTCAATAAGTTCATCAATCTGCCGCAGAACAAAGTCCTGGAATTCCGGGTAGAGTTCGTTAAAAAGAGCAGTAACACGTTCCATTTTTTCTTCTGATGTATTATTAAACATCCGCCCTTCGCCGGTGATGAGCCAGTGTTTATTAACAGAAAAAGCGCTGGAAATAAGATGGATAAGGCGATCTTTAACCTCATTGTGGCCTAGTTCAATATCTGCAAGATAACCATTAGAGACATATACAGCTTTGGCAAAAGCGCGTTGGGATAATTTTAGAGAGCGTCTAACTTCTCTGATCCTTTCATTTATTGTCATATTATCTTGATTTATATATCATATTATTATTAGTTTGCTCGCCTATCAAGCAAAAACTCTCATATTTTGAGGAAATAGTAACCTATTTTCTAAATATATTGACAAATGCTCGTATATATAGTATATAATGGTCGTATTAGAGCATTTATGATAGAACAATTAAAACTTGATCATATACAGAATACCTTCCCAAAGCTTACAGAAACTAATCAGTACTATGTATTGGGTCTTATTGAAGGCTTAAAGTACGCTCAGGGGAGAGACAAGCTGGTACTGCAAATACCAAATAGTTTTTTGGAGGTTAAACAGTCTTCATTGGAACAGAAAACCTGTACTTAATAAAAAAATTAATTTAGGAGTTTTAATTATGAAAACAAAAACTATTTTTATCTTATTTTTATTATTCTTGTTTTTTGCTGCCGCAGCATCTGCTTACAGCGGCAGATTGATTATAGACGGCGTACAAATAGATATTAATGCTCAGGGAACAGGCGTAACATTTATAAACAATGCCGGAAGAACTGTGCCAATCGAATTTGTTGTTCATTGGGATGACGGGTCGAGACGAATAGTACGCTATTCTGTTGCACAATCCGGAGGAGGTCTAACCCTTTTTGCTCCCAGGATTGGTGTAAAAATATCATCTTTATCGTATCGCTAGAATTTTGGGATGTTCAATGAACTCTGATTTCCTTGCAATTATTAAATCAATTATAGCAGAACAAGGCGATTCTATTCTCTCTAACCCAAAAAGAGTTTCTGCCTTTTTTGCCGACCTTGCGCGTGATATACCAAAACCGCAAAAAACCGCTTTTTTGAAATGTCTTGAACACGGCTTTGTGCAAATACTAAAAAATGCTGACGAGTCAGAACGCGAAAATTGCAAACAACAGCTTTCACAAAAACTGCATGACGAAGAAGGACTTGATTTAGGATTGTGCGGAGAAACTTTGGATTTACTGGCAACTGTGTTGTTTGGGGAAACGAGGAAAAAACAAAAAACTGTTTCACAGATAAGTTACGCTCCTACTATGCAAACTATAATACAGACTCCTTCTATTGAACCAGTGCCGCAAAAAAAAGATAATACAACACGTAATATTTTACTTGTTGCAGTACTTTTATTATGTATAAGTATAATTATTTTTGCTTATCAGGGAAATAGATCAAATACAAAGCAATTGACAACCACAACAGTTACACCATCAACTCCTGTTACTACGAATTCTACAGCCACCCAACCAGTAACGCAATCAGCTGCTGTGCAAACACCTGCTTCTGCTGTGACAACTACAGTAACACCAACTTCTGTTGATGTTAATTCCACAAACACTCAACCGGCAGCACAATCGACAGCGATAGAGACACCTGCTTCTGCTGTAACAACTACAGATGCAAATTGGGTATCTGTATCTCGCGGTTCTAATTACACTATCGCCATAAAGACAGACGGCTCGTTATGGGCATGGGGTAGCAATCGTAGTGGTAACCTTGGTGACGGAACAACAATTGATCGTTTAACTCCTATACGAATAGGAACAGATAGAAATTGGGCATACGTATCATCAGGCAGTCATCACACTGTCGCCATTAAAACAGACGGCTCACTGTGGGCTTGGGGGTGGAATGCCTATGGACAACTTGGAGATGGCACTACAACAAATCGTGCCAGCCCTGTCAGAATAGGAACAGATTCAAGTTGGGCGTCTGTATCTTCAGGTGGACACACTGTTGCTATTAAGACAGATGGCTCATTGTGGGCTTGGGGATATAATTATTTTGGGCAACTTGGAGATGGCACAACAACTGATCGTCATAGACCTGTCCGAATAGGAACAGATACAAATTGGGCATCTGTGTCTACTACAGGTGGGAGTACCACTGTCGCCATTAAGACAGACGGCTCACTTTGGGCTTGGGGTAGCAATGCCTATGGACAATTTGGAGACGGCACAACGACTAATCGTCATAGCCCTGTCCGAATTGGTACAGATACAAATTGGGCATCTGTGTCTGGCGGTTTTTATACTGTCGCAATTAAACAGATGGCTCACTGTGGGCTTGGGGATTGAATAGAGAAGGTCAACTTGGCGATGGTACGTGGATAAATCGTACCAGCCCTGTCAGAATAGGAACAGATACAAATTGGGCATCTGTGTCAACAGCTGGGAGTACCACTGTCGCCATTAAAACAGACGGCTCACTGTGGACTTGGGGGAGTAATGCCCATGGAGAACTTGGAGATGGCACAACGTTTAATCGCCATAGCCCTGTCAGAATAGGAACAGATAGAAATTGGGCATCTGTTTTTGCATGCGTTAGTACTTTCGCTATTAAAACAGATGGCTCATTGTGGGCATGGGGATTGAATAGAGAAGGTCAACTTGGCGATGGCACGACAATTGATCGTCATAGACCTGTTCGGATTAGATAAAAGGGAATAAGTATGAAACAAAACCTTTTAGACATACTAAAAACTCTCGTTACAGAACATGGCCATGTTCTGCTCTCTAACTCAAAAAGAGTTTCTGCCTTTTTTGCCGACCTTGCGCGTGATATTCCAAAACCGCAAAAGACTGCTTTCTTAAAATGTCTTGAACATGATTTTCCACAATTACTAAAAAATGCCGATGAGTCAGAACGCGAAAATTGCAAACAACAGCTTGCGCAAAAATTAAATGAAGAAGAAGGACTTGAGTTAAGTTTGTGTGAGGTAACTTTGAATTTGCTGGCAACAGTGTTGTTTGGGGAAGAGAAGGTTAAAAAGGATAATAAATGTAAAAACTGCGGCAAGGAATTGCAGGATGAATGGAAAAATTGTCCATTTTGCAGTGCGGTAAAAAATGAGACTTCTAACTTAAAACAGACTTGTGCGGCAACAAATTCAAATGAAAAATTTAATGTAGTTCTTTTAAGTTTTTCTGATGAAAATAAAATTCCTATAATCAAGGAAATCAGGTTAATAACGGATTCAGGGCTTAAAGAAGCAAAAGATATAGCAGAAGGAGTTCCTAACTATGTTATAACAGGAGTTTCAAAAGAAGAAGCTGCTATATTTAAAAATCAGCTTGTACTTGCCGGCGGTACAGTAGAAATTCAATCAACAAAATCATCTGGTTCCGGCAGTTATGGATATGGCATCCAATTAATGAAACCAAAGACATGTAATCCCAATATTACAGCAAATAATAAAAATGAACCGCAGCAAACGCAAACCATACCGCAAGCAAAAAATACCAAAGGATGGTTTGAAGCATTTATTTTGATAGGTATCTTTATAGGATTATTTGTTCTTTTATGTATTTTATATCCAGATGCTGTAGAAATTTTAATACCGATAACTGTATTTGGACTTTTTCCGTTATGGACTATCGTTGGAATTGGCGGGCAAACTATAAATTCAAATAAATGTAAAACCTGCTCTTATAATCAAAATAAATATTGCCATTATTTTGATATGGAAATATATAAGTCAGCAAGATATAAATGTAATTTTAGAAATTCATAGGGGAAACACATGAATTATCCATTTCTGACAATTATTAAACATATTACCGCAGAACAAGGCGATTCTATTCTCTCTAACCCAAAAAGAGTTTCTGCCTTTTTTGCCGACCTTGCGCGTGATATACCAAAACCGCAAAAGACTACTTTTTTAAAATGCCTTGAACATGATTTTCCACAATTACTAAAAAATGCCGACGAGTCAGAACGCGAAAATTGCAAACAACAGCTTGCTAAAAAATTGCATGACGAAGAAGGGCTTGATTTAGGATTGTGCGGAGAAACTTTGGATTTACTGGCAACTGTGTTGTTTGGGGAAGTTAAGAAAGTTATTGAAAATAAAGAAGTACCGCTAAAGCAAGAAATAGTAACGCAGACAAGTATAAGGCCTACCACACAAGCAACAATTAAACCAGCGTCTTTAAACCTTGTATCAGTTCCAATACCAAAGAAAAAAATTAAAACAAAGCATATTGTTTTAATTGCAACAGCGGTAATTGTATTAGTTGCAATTATTCTTGGGATTGTTATTAGTCCGGAAAATATATTAGGAACAGACAGAAATTGGGCAATGGCGAACGCTGGGACTTTACATACTGTCGCAATTAAAACAGATGGCACTCTTTGGGCATGGGGATGGAATAAAGAAGGTCAACTTGGTGATGGCACAACGACCGATTACTCTATTCCTGTCCGAATAGGAACAGATACAAATTGGGCTTCTGTGTCTGCAGGCTATGGTCACACTGTCGCTATCAAAACAGACGGTACTCTTTGGGCTTGGGGAAGAAATAGAGAAGGTCAGCTTGGTGATGGCACAACGATTAATCGCCATAGACCTGTTCGAATAGGAACAGATACAAACTGGGTTTCTGTGTCTGTAGGCCATGATCACAATATTGCAATTAAAACAGATGGTTCGCTTTGGGCTTGGGGAAGTAATGATGATGGTAATCTTGGTGATGGTACAACGACTGATCGTCATAGACCTGTTCGAATAGGAACAGATACAAGCTGGGTTTCTGTGTCTGCAGGTTATGATTACAATATTGCCATTAAAACAGACGGTTCGTTTTGGGCTTGGGGTGGTAATAAATATGGGCAACTTGGTGATGGTACAACGATTGATCGCCATAGACCTGTCCGAATAGGAACAGATACAAACTGGGCTACTGTATCTGCAGGTCATGCTCACACTGTCGCAATTAAAACAGATGGCTCACTTTGGGCTTGGGGAGGTAATGAAGATGGGCAACTTGGTGATGGCACAACGATTAATCGTCAAAGACCTGTCCGAATAGGCACAGATACAAATTGGGCTACTGTATCAGCAGGCGTTCTTCACACTGTTGCTGTAAAGACAAACGGTTCGCTTTGGGCTTGGGGATATAATGAAGATGGGCAACTTGGTGATGACACAACGACTAATCGCCATAGACCTGTCCGAATAGGTACAGATACAAATTGGGTTACTGTATCAGCAAGCGTTTATGACACTGTTGCTGTAAAGACAAACGGTTCGCTTTGGGCTTGGGGAAGTAGTGGGAGCCCGGTTCAAATTAAAATACAAAGGAATCAATAACAATGAAGCAAACCCTTTTGGAAATATTAAAATCACTCGTTATCGAACATGGCCATATTCTATTTTCTAAACCAAAGCGTGTAGCAGCATTTTTTGCCGACCTTGCGCGTGATATTCCAAAACCGCAAAAAACTGCTTTTTTAAAATGCCTCGAACATGATTTTCCACAATTACTAAAAAATGCCGACGAGTCAGAACGCGAAAATTGCAAACAACAACTTTCACAAAAACTGCATGACGAAGAAGGGCTTGATTTAGGATTGTGCGAGGAAACTTTGGATTTACTGGCAACTGTGTTGTTTGGGGAAACGAGGAAAAAACAAAAAACTGTTTCACAGATAAGTTCCGCTCCTACTATGCAAACTATAATGCAGACTCCTTCTACTGTACCGGTACCGCAAAAAAAGAGTAATAGTAAACGGAATGTGATGATTGTAGTTGCGGGGATGATTGTTTTAGCGGGTATAATTTTCTCTGTATTGCATATTGAGAAACAACAGAGGGTTAAAACATTAATTGAACTTGGAGAAAAATATTACGAAGAAACAAATTATAGTGAAGCTGTCAGGCAATTTAGTGAAGCTATTAGACTTAATCCGAATAGTACGATGGCTTTTGCCTGGCGTGGAAATGCTTACAGAATGCAAAGGCAATTAGACGCAGCAATCAGGGATTTTAATGAAGCCATAAGGCTCGACCCGAATAATGCGTTTGCTTTTGCTAGACGTGGAGAAGCCTACAGAATGCAAAATCAATATGACGCGGCAATCAGGGATTTCAATGAAGCAATAAGGCTTGATCCGAATAGTGCGTTTGCTTTTGCTAGCCGTGGAGAAGCCTACTCAGCTCAAAAGCAATTAGACGCAGCAATCAGGGATTTTAATGAAGCCATAAGGCTCGACCCGAATAATGCGTTTGCTTTTGCTAGACGTGGAGAAGCCTACAGAATGCAAAATCAATATCATGCAGCAATCAGGGATTTAAATGAAGCAATAAGGCTTGATCCGAATAGTGCATGGGCTTTTGAAAGCCGTGGAGAAACCTACGGAATGCAAAATCAACATGACGCAGCAATTAGGGATTTTAATGAAGCTGTCAGGCTTAATCCAAATAGTGCTCGGGCTTACACCTGGCGCGGTGACAGCTACAGGATGCTAGGTCAACATGACGCAGCAATTAGGGATTTTAATGAAGCAATAAGGCTTGATCCAAATTATGAACCGGCATATGCCACTCGCGGAGAAGCATATAGGATGCAGGGCAATTATAACCATGCAATTAGAGACTTAGATATCGCTATCGGGCTCAACCAAAATGGTGCATGGGCATACGGTGTGCGTGGGCTGGTCTACAAACAGTTAAGGAATAGAAATCAAGCCATTCAGGATTTGCAAAAAGCTCTTAGTATAGATCCAAATCTTGAATGGGTAAGGTATGAATTGAGAGATATACAGGAAAATTAAACACTAAAAAAATATGGAGAAAAAGATGACAGTTTTTGAAATTTTTAGAAAAATAGCTATTGAGACTTGGTATAAGCTTTCTTTAGCAAAAGAGTTAGACATAGCGTTAGGAGAAGAAACTATAACTGATATTAATTTACTAACTATAAAATCAGCTTGCCACCCGATGATAAAACTAAAAAAATTTAATAAAAGAGAGGAAGGAAAGGAGGGTGCAGACTGGGAATGGTGGATTACTGGTAAATCAAATAAATGGGTTGGATTAAGAATACAGGCTAAAATTATAAATTTTAAAACTAATAATTATATTAGTTTACATTATAAAAAAGGTGAACAATATAAAAATTTAATATCTCGTTCTATAGAAAATAATGCTATACCGCTTTATTGTTTATATACAATTTGTGATAAATCACAAATAACCGATAAATTTCATAGTAATAGTTGTGGCCTTACGTACGAAACATACGGCTGTTCATTTGTAGATGCATTTATTGTAAATAAAATAAAAAATAAAAAGCATATTTCCGATTTGATACATGATATGTTTCCATGGCAGTGTATATTTTGCAATCTAGAATTTGATTATGACGATTTACCTAATAAGGTGTTATCAGTATTTAAAAGGCAAACACAGCTATTTGCAGAATGTTATGATATAACTCATGAAACTGATAAATATATTCAAAATTTTTATTTATCTGATGCTCCTCCCGATTATATTTCCAGATTTATGAAAAATCCTAATGCTGAAATTATTGCTCCTGATAATGAGTTAGCTGGTATTATGATTATTAGTGAAGGAGTTAAGGCATTTTAGTAAATGACTAAACAAAAAAGGAGATAAGCAAAAATGACAGATTTGCCAAAAGGTTACACGATTAAAACAAAAAACTTTAAAAAGGCTGTAGTAGATCACAAGTTAGGTGAAGGCGGACAAGGCGCTGTATATCGTGTTGATTATGAAGATCATGCAAAGGCGCTTAAATGGTATTCAGGGAAAAAGTTTAAAGATCCAAAGAAATTTTATGCTAACCTTGAAAATAATATAAAAATAGGAAAACCGACAAAAGCTTTTCTGTGGCCCGAGGATATTACAGAATATGTCGGGCAGGCTTTTGGTTATATCATGGACTTACGCCCTGGCGATTATAAGGATTTTTCCAAATTTCTTATCGGAAGAGAAGGATTTGCAAGCATAACTGCTATGACAAATGCAGCGCTTCATATAACCGCAGGGTTCAGAGAATTACACAATAAAGGTTATAGTTATCAGGATTTAAATGACGGAAACTTTTTTATCAATCCAAAAACCGGCGATGTGCTTATTTGCGATAATGATAATGTTTCCGAATACGGAAAAAATTCTGGAATCTTGGGGAAAGCCCGTTATATGGCTCCTGAGATCGTAGCAAAAAATGTAAAACCGGATATTAAAACAGATCGATTCTCGCTTTCTGTTGTATTGTTTCTGCTGTGGACAAATAACCATCCGCTGGAAGGAAAAGCTGCATGTCCTGTATGCATGGACGCAAAACATGAAAGAAAAATCTACGGAGAAAACCCTGTTTTTATTTTTGACCCTGATGATAAATCTAACATACCTGTACAGGGACTCCATAAAGGAGCTATTAGCCGCTGGCCGCTCCTGCCTGTCTATTTAAAGGATTTATTTATAAGAGCTTTTAATAGGGAAGTTCTGAAAGATCCCGCTAACAGGATTATAGAACAGGAATGGCTGCGAATCTTTATCCGCATGAGATCAGAAATTTTTAAATGTCCATGCGGCGAAGTTTACTTTGCAGATCCTGTAAATAATAATCCATGCCCTGAATGTAAAAAAATCAATAACTTCCCTATGTATATAAAGACATACAGGTATAATTTACCGGTTCATCAAAGAACAAAACTTTACACCTGTCATACAGAAAAAGACCTGGATGATTTTGAAACGCTTAACGGAGAAGTTACCGTAAAAGAAAACTGTTTTGAACTAAAAAATGTATCTGAAAAAAACTGGACAGTAACAGAAGAAGGAAACACAACATCTATTGCGCCTAACGATGTTATTACGCTTAAGAAAGGCATTGTAATAAATTTTGGCAGCAGCGCTTCTGCTGAAATAATATAAAAGATTAAAGGAGACAAAAATGGCATTAACAGACAAAATTGAAATTCCAAGAAGGACTATGGTATTATTTTTTCTTATTGATACTTCCGGAAGCATGGACGGAAGCAAGATAGGAGCGGTTAATACTGCAATTGAAGAAGTAATCCCTGCAATCAGGGAAGTTTCGGATGAAAACGCGGATGCTCAGATAAAAATTGCGGCTTTGGATTTTTCCAGCGGCGCGACATGGATAACAAAAAACGGACCTATAGAAGCTGAACAGTTCCGTTGGAATTATCTTGATGCGGCAGGCTGTACAGATTTTGGAGCTGCCTGTAAAGCTTTAAATGAAAAACTTTCTACCAAAGCATTTATGCAGGAAGCGACAGGCTCTTTTGCTCCTGCTATATTCCTGCTTTCTGACGGCGAACCTACAGATGAATATGATAGTTCTTTGGCAGAGCTTAAAAAGAATAACTGGTTTAAGGCAGCAGTAAAAGTTGCCATCGCAATAGGAGAAGATGCAAATAAAGATGTGTTAAAAGAATTTACAGGATCTATGGAAGCGGTTTTAGAAGTACACAACGCGTCAATGTTAAAGAAAATGATAAAGTTTGTCAGCGTTACGGCATCCAAAGTAGCAAGTAAAAGTTCCAATGTTACAGACGCTGTTGAAGCAGACGATGAACAGAAGCAGCAGGAGCTAAATGCCAACTTGCAGGAATTTCAGGAAGAAGTAGCTTTATCTCCTGATAACGATCAATCGGATTGGTAATGAACGTTTATAAATCCTTCGCATTTACTGTTATTGGCGGCAGTCATATAAAACACGGCATTGAATGTCAGGATGCCTGCGCCCATGAAACAAATACCGATATGTCCATCGCCGTTGTCGCTGACGGTCATGGAGATGATAATTGTTTCAGAAGCGCAAAAGGTTCAAAACTTGCAGCGGCATGTGCAACAAGAGGTATTAAAAGTTTTATTGATTACTTAAACGAACCTGAAGAAAAACCAAAATTATGGCAGAAAGCAAAACCAAGAAAAGATGAACTATCAAAAGAGGAAGTAGAAAAAGTTTTAAAAGAAAGGCTTATCCGTGATGGTATTATCCGGGCCTGGTATAGATTGATAGCGGAAGATTTTACAAATAATCCCGTCACAGAAGATGAATTAAAAAACGTGGGAGAAAAATACCTAAAGCAGTATCAGGAAGGCCAAAACTTTCATCATATTTACGGCGCAACCTTAATTGCCGCTGCTATTACAAAAGATTTTTGGTTTGGATTTCATATCGGCGATGGGCGGCTTACCGCTTTGTATCCTGATGGAAGTTTTGATCAGCCTGTTCCCTGGGATAATAAGTGCAATCTTAATGTTACAACTTCCATATGTGATGAAGATGCGGATAAAGATGCGCGTAGTTATTTTTCTTTTCATGCGGCAAAGCGGCCGCCTGCTGCGGTTTTTTTGTGTACCGATGGTATTGATGATAATTACCCTGTTGAAGGCAATGAAAAACATTTATTCAAACTATACCGTACTATTGCAATTACTTTTGCAGAAGATGGTTTTGAATCAACTTGTAAACAGTTAAAAGACCTTACAAACTCATTTGCAACCAAAGGAAAAGGAGATGATACCAGTATTGCGCTTTTAATTAATATGGAAGCAGTTAAAAAAACAGTTCCGGTTTGGAAAAAACAAATTGAAGAAGAAGAAAAAGATACAGTTAAAAAAGCTGCCAGAGAAGAGCCGCAGATTATAACAGAAAAAGAGACTGATAAACCTGAAATATCCGCAGCGCAAAAAGCGATAGCAGCGTATCAAAAACAAATGAATCTTTTTGGTAAATTTATAAAAAGCAGTTCTAATCCATAAAAGGAGTTAATATGAATACTAATTTATTAAACATTATAAAACGGATTGTAGCAGAAAAAGGTGAGAGTGTGCTTGCTGATCCTATAAAGTTAAAACCTTTATTCAGCGATTATGCAAAAGATGAACCAAAAGAAGAACGTGTCGCTTTTGGCCGCTGTATAGAAATGGGTTTTTATCAGGAATTAAAGAATATACGCACTGCGGACGTTAGGCAAAATAAAAAAGCAATATTGGCGGAACAATTACATGTTAAAACAAATTTTGACAAAGAACAGTGCGAAGATGCTCTTGATCTATTGGAAGCGGTAATATATGGGAAACAAGGAAAACAAAAAAAACTAACTTGTATAAATTGCAATAAGGATTTGCAGAATAGCTGGTTGTCTTGTCCGTTTTGCGGAACTGCGGTATCAAACGGAAAACCCTCAGTTAAAAAAGTAAATTCTTCAGTATTATCAAATTCCAATAAAACTGCAGATGAATGCGCTAATTGTTCTTATTTTAATTTAAAAATGAATGGATGTAATTATTATGGATTACCTGTTAATGAAGCAATAAAATTAAATTGCGATAATATTCATAAAAAATCTGGTAATACCAGTATTATGCAATCAACTCCGCCAGCAAGTTTGGTAAATACTCAAAACGTTTCTGATAATAACAATTACCAGCAGTCATCACCATATGCGCCTGGTATAAAAGTCAGGCATGGTTTTACATCATTTATTTTATGGCTGGGTTTTATTGGTATTATAATTTATTTATTGGTTTTAGGATTTGATTTTATAACTAACGGAGACTTTAGAGCAGAATATTTTCCATGGTTACTGGAATTAGATAATATTGATATATGGGCTTTAAGGATACAATTTATTCTATGTTTTTTCGCCCTTTATAGTTTGATTTTTGACTGGAAAAAATCCGGATTTGCATTATATGTTTTTGTAATAATAGCTTCATTTATTTATGGTTTGGTTCGGGAAAATATAAATAGAGAATACTTGTTTATATATATCATTGGATATGTTATAGGTATTTACATTCTTTATGGCATTCTAAAAATAAAAAATGCTTATATAGGAAAATCTACATGGGACCAACTGGGATAAATATAGGAGTACTATATGAATGCAAATCTTTCTGACATTGTTAAACAAATAGTAACAGAACAGGGTGAGGACATACTTTCCAATCCAAAAAGAATTTCCGCATATTTTGCTGATCTTGCCCGTGATATACCAAAACCGCAGAAAAACGCATTCATTAAAAGCCTTGAACATGGATTTGTTCAGACGTTAAAAGATGTTAGTGCAGGCGAACGTGATAATTGCAGGCAAACGCTTACGCAGAAACTTCATGAAGAAGAAGGGTTTGAACTAAAATTATGCGAAGAAACCCTTGCCATGCTGGTTGAAGTTTTATTTGGAAAGCAAAAAGTTAAAAAAGAAAAAAAATGTAAAAATTGCGGTAAGGAATTGGAAAAAGAATGGATTAAATGTCCTTACTGTTCAACGCCTGTACCAAAACGCAGGAGCAGTTCTGTAACTTCGCAGGAAGATACTGCGGCGGCTGCAGCGCCTGTATTAAAGACAACAAAATGCGATGAATGTAATTTTGCAAATAATTTAAGAAAGGTATGTACATATCATTATAATGAAACGCCAATCTATGAAGCTATAAAAAATTGTCCTCTTGATAAATCATCCGTTCCAGACCGGCAGTTGGCAGCAGCTCAAAATAAAACAGTTAATAATACTGTAAATGACGAGCAGCTTAATGAAAAAACAGGTAATATGAAAGCTGGATTAATTTTTGCAATTTGTATTGGAATAATCGGAATAATAATTTTTAGTATTATTATTTCTAATAAAAGTAATGAAATAGACATTATGCACAGAGATATTAATAATTTACAGAATAGTAATAATTATTTACGGGGTCATAATAATGAATTGCAGAATAGAAACAGAATATTAGAAGAAAACAGCAATGAGGCATTACAGAGGAATCTAAACACATTACAAACAAATTATAATACTCTGCAAAGGAATCATACTAATTTACAGAACGACAATAGAACCTTACAGGCTAACTATAATACGCTGCAAACCAATTTTAATAATTTACAAAGGGACTTTAATGCTTCTAAGGCTCTTTGGAGAATAAATATTACAAGTCTTAGGGTTGGAAATACTGACTTTGACTATAGATGGATCAATAATGCAGGTTCCCGGTTAACTTCATCGCAAATGAGATATATGGCACCTGTAATTAATTATAATTCGAGTTTCAGCGGCGAAGTAACATTTTTTATTAAAATTATAAAACCAAATGGAACGCTTCATACAGGCGCAAATTCACCGTCTGGGTATTCATATTCATCAACAGAAAGGATTAATAGCGGTAATAATCAATCTATTAATTTAAGAAGTTTTGGAAACAGTGATTCAAGTAGTTATCAGGCAGGTGAATATACTGTTGAGGTTTGGTATAACAATGTATGTTTAATTTCACAAAGAATTACAATACATCAGTAAAAAGGAGTAGTTTATGAATAATAACTTTTTAAAAATAGTAAAACAAATTATCACAGAACAAGGCGAAGATATTCTTTCCAATCCAAAAAGAGTTTCCGCCTTTTTTGCTGATCTTGCCCGGGATATACCAAAACCGCAGAAAAACATATTTATTAAATGTCTTGAACATGGATTTGTACAAACATTAAAGAGTGTTTCAAATACGGATTTAAATGACTGTAAACAAAAACTTTCTCAGAAATTGCATGAAGAAGAAGGCCTTGATTTAAGACTATGCGAAGAAACGTTAAACTTACTGGTTGAAGTATTATTCGGTAAGCAGATAGTGAAAAAGGAAAAAAATTGTAGAAATTGCGGCAAGGAATTACAGGAAGATTGGATAAACTGTCCGTATTGTTCAACACATGTTAAT
>Ga0123356_10004775_pt1 | contig 13945 bp, 13 predicted proteins | sample TergutEmb28metaG_2_FD_92546 | JGI IMG/M metagenome (GOLD analysis project Ga0123356, IMG submission 92546) | Embiratermes neotenicus P3 segment gut microbial communities from Petit-Saut dam, French Guiana - Emb289 P3 | ecosystem: Host-associated > Arthropoda: Insects > Digestive system > Gut ...
GTAAATCCAACAATAATCACAAGAAAAAAACTGCCAAGAAATTTAATTTTACTTTTCATAATTAACCTCTTTTTACACCACGAAAGTGGTGAATATAATCGAACAGTACCGCAACGCGGTGATGACAACCCTTGCTGCTACAAATAAACCAACCTTTAAATGTAGCAGTATACAATTTTGAAAAAGTGTATAAAATCTTGAAAAAATGTGCTTTTTTAACTTGCGTATATAGAAGGAAATAGGATAAAATCAATAAATACAGGAATTTCTTGAAAACAACAAATTGCTACATTTAAAGGTTCGTATAAATAAAGCAGTCAATATTACAATCAAGTGAACTGCAAAAGACTAGTTTAAAAAACTAAATTAAACTTTGCGTCCTTTGCGTCCTTTGCGTCTTGGCGTGAAAATTTTCTCAATATTTTTATAATTAAGTTATGTGTTAATCATCTACCTGATATTAATTTATTTAGATATTTACAATATTACAAAAATCTATTCTTTCATTAAGAGGTGGAATAACAAATGAAAGCTGAGTTTGCCCTCCTCCGTTAGTTATAGCGATATCCATTTTTGTAATAACATCCATTCCAAAACTAACCCTGTATGTGTATAAGTAAGAGCAGTATATTTATCCATATGAAACGATATTTCCAATAGGCGAAAGCCGTATTTTCTCTTTTTTAGGATCTATAGGAATATATTTAACCATAAAAGAACCTCGAGACATAGTTTTTGCAGTTTCTTGAATTGCTTCACGATCAGAGTTATAGACACCAATAACTTTATTAGTGGCAATAACTACTCGCTTCCCTGCGTATTTTGATCGTAATTCAATCTTATTAGCTTCATAAAAAGCTTGTTCTTCTTTAAGGTGCATTATATAACTCCTTATTATATTAAAATAAGCTATATGAATTACTATGTCAAGGAAAAACGTATATTATAATCACCTAATATTTATATAAAATCTTTCAAGATATGAAATACGTCTTCGCGCGTCATTAACTCTTGTACTTTGAGGGTATTCATTAACAAGACGGCGGTAAAAATCTAAAGAAAGAAGTATATTTCTGCTAGGGCTGTTGGCTTCGTAAAATTGTCCCAATAACCAAAACGCTTCGTCGCTGCCGCTTGGATATTGTTCCATAAATTGATTGAGTAACGCGATCGCGGATGCGACATTGCCTGTATCAAATGTACTTCGAGCGCTTTGTAAATATTGCTCCGGTTCTAATCTTGATGGAACCGCGTTTTCAATCTGAGCTGTAGTTGTTGAGTCCTGATTTCTTGTTACAGAACTAACTGTAGAATCGCTTTGATCTTGTGGTGTAATAACAGTTGTTCCGAAAGCCGGCGGTTGAGAGACAAAAGGTTGTGATTCGGCAGTTCCCTGTGATGGTATATTGTTTTGCGGTAAAGGAGGTTCATCCTGAATTCCTGAAACCACAGGTTCTGTATTTAATCTTGAACCGCTTTGTAATAACGCTTCTTCCGCAGGCGAGGGCCAGCGCGGCTGAGCTACTACTCTGCCGCGATCTACAGGAGGGTTAAACCAGCCGGCGGCGGCGGCAGGCGCTTCTCCTACAATTACTTGAACATGATCGTTTAAAATAAAATCCCTTATAAAATCCTGTCTATAGAATTTTAACGCGTAAGTGCCGGCTTCTTCCAAAGTAAAAATGAAACTTTGCCCATCAACATCATTTCTCCTTGAATTATAAACAATGCCGCGTTTGGAAGTGAGTTCTCCCAAATATACCCAACCGCTGCCACGAAATGGAATTTCCAAAGTCTGCCCTACTGTGGCTCGTACAACTCTGGAATAAATTACATCACTGTCGTGAGAAACCAGCGGTTCGATTCTCGCGGCAGGAGAAGGAGGTAAATCAAAGAGCGGTTCGCCGCGGTTATTACGAGTAACCTGTGTTTCATCAACAGCTTCATCGGACTGCGGCGGCGTTGTTGTTTGAACAGGTGGAGTTTGTATAGGTACTTGAGGCGTTTGAGTTTGTGCCGGCGCTTGTATCGCAGGCTGAGACGGCGGCGGCTGTACCTGAACAGGAGGCTGAACAGGCGGCGGTTGAGGAATTACAACTGGCGGCGTTTCAACAACAGCAGCCTGAACCGGTTCCGGCTCATTTTCAGCTTCACGTTCGTTTCTTTCTGCGCTGTCAATTAATCGCTGTTCCATATCGAGTAAACGCTGCTCCATGTCGGATAGTAAATTATCCAAATCAATCAATTGCTGTTCCAATTCTGATAAAAACTGTTCATCGATTATAGATTCATTTTTAGGATCGTCAAAATCATGTGTGTGTTCAGCCATTTCTGTTTCATTTATTTTAATAATAAATTCATCAATTTGTTCTTCTTGTTCATCAAATCCTTGTTCATTAAATAAATTATCCGAAACTTCAATAATATGATCTTCTTTTACACTTGGCGTTCCGCCGCAAGAAAAATATAAAAATAATGAAATTATAAACAGACTAAAAATTTTATATTTCATGGAACACGCTCCAGAAATTCATCTATAGCGCTTTCTATTTTATCACGCCATTGCTCTTCGCCAAATCGAAGCGGATCCTGCCAGTGTTCCAGAGCATCTTGTTCACTCCAGCTTGTCCGCTGCTCCCTTTCTAAAATTACGCCGGGAAGATAATCAGGTTCATCGGGTAAAAACAGATCCTCAGCGGGAATTGGCGCGAATATTGTCATTCTTTCCGGTTCATCATTCGGCTCTTTTTTTGGAGTATTTCCAAGTGATAATAAAACAGAAAATGTAAGTAAAGCGGAAAACACAATTGTACAGATAATGACAAGCTGCCGTTTTTGTTCGGCAGTCAAATTTTGAAAAAATTCCCGAATAATGCGAATTATATTTTCCAATTTCCCCTCGTTTATATTATAACAGAATATTGTTAATTTTGCCAAGTTATTGATTCACAACAAGATTTCTGTTATTGTGTGATAATGAACGAAAGATTGATTTCCATGCTTAAAAGATACGATGAGTTAACAGAGTTAATTCAAGACCCGTCGCTGGTTAAGGATCAAAATAAATATCGCAGTGTAATGAAGGAACATTCTCATTTATCTGAAATTGTGGAAACACACAAAAATATAGAAGAACTGGAAAAACAGACAGAAGAAACAAAAATATTGATTCAGGAAGAAAAAGATTCAGAAATGAAGGAACTCGCGAAGGAAGAGCTAAAAGAGCTTGAAAATAAGCTGGAAAGCCATAAAGAAAAGCTTAAATTTTTACTTATCCCGAAAGACCCGCTTGATGAAAAAAATATAATTATGGAAATACGAGCCGGAACGGGAGGCGAGGAAGCGGCGCTTTTCGCGTCAGACCTTTACCGTATGTATTCGCGTTTCGCTGAAAATAAAGGCTGGAAATTCGAAATAATGAATTCCAACGAAACCGAACTTGGCGGTATAAAAGAAATTGTTTTTTCGATCAGCGGTAATAATGTATATGAAAATCTTCGTTATGAATCCGGGGTTCACAGGGTGCAAAGAGTTCCGGAAACTGAAGCTTCCGGGCGTATTCACACATCGGCTGTAACAGTAGCGGTATTACCGGAAGCCGACGAAACAGAAATTGACATTAAACAGGATGATCTTCGCGTCGATGTAATGCGCGCGGGAGGTCCGGGCGGGCAGTCTGTAAATACTACAGATTCCGCTGTGCGCATAACGCACCTTCCCACAGGGATTACAGTACATTGTCAGGATGAAAAGAGCCAGATTAAAAATAAAGCGAAAGCCATGCGCATTTTAAGAGCGCGTATTTACGAAGCGGAAGCCGCGAAAGCGGCAGCGCAAAGAGCCGAAGCAAGAAAAAGCCAGGTTGGTTCGGGAGATCGTTCGCAAAGAATCAGGACTTACAACTTCCCGCAGAATCGGCTTACAGATCACCGTATAAATCTTACATTATATAAACTGGAATTAATTATGCAGGGAGAGGCGGCTGAATTATTTGATACCCTTAAACTTTCGGCAAAGGAAGAACTGCTTCAAAGCAGCGCGGGAGTTTCCAACGAATCATTAGACGATGATGATGATTAACCATTATGTTGATACGTGAAGCGATCGCGCAAGGAAGCGCCGATTTAAAATACGCCGATATAAAATCACCTGGTCTTGACGCTTCAATTTTACTTGCGCATATTTTAAAAACAAACCGGACTTCGCTTGTCGCTGCCGGCAATGAAAAGTTATCGGAAAAAAATTGCGCCGCATTTTGCGAATTAATAGAAAGAAGATGTAATGGTGAATGTGTAGCTTATATTATTGGCAAAAAAGAATTCAGAAACCTTGATTTTTCTGTAAATAAATCTGTATTGGTTCCAAGACCTGATACGGAAACACTTGTAGAAGCGGCAATAGAAATTATAAATAGACTTGATAAAAATGAAACACAAATAAATGTTTTGGATCTATGTACAGGTTCTGGAGCAGTCGCTATTTCTTTAAAAAATGAATGCCCTGATCTTGAAATATTTGCCACAGATATTTGCGCGAACGCGCTAGAAGTCGCGAAACAAAACGCGAAAAATCTTCTTGGTGACAATCAAATTAAATTTTTTCTTGGTGATCTTTTTAATGCTCTTAATTGCTCAAATCTCTGTGCCTCCGTGCCTCCGTGTGAAAATCTTCCAAATAATTTCTCAATGATTGTTTCCAATCCGCCGTACATTCCTTCCGGCGAAATTCAAACATTATCCGCCGAAGTGCAAAATGAACCGCGGCTCGCTCTTGACGGAGGAAAAGACGGTTTAGAAATTATCGGGCGTATTATAAAAGAAGCTCCAAAATATTTGCGAAGTAAAGGGTATTTATTACTTGAAGCCTCGCCTGAACAAATGGAAAATATATCTATTTTACTTGAAAAAAACGGGTTTATCGATATAAAATTATATAAAGATCTTTCAGGTTCAGAAAGGGTCATCGGAGGTATGTTTGAAAAATAAATTCGTTTTCCTGTTATTAATTATTTTAATTTTTTATTCGTGCGCTCCAAAACCTGTTACACCGGAAACAGAACCAGAGATAGAACTAACAGAAGAAGTGTTACCAAATCACACTATTACATTTGTAGCGGCGGGTGATAATCTTTTCCATGATTCATTAATAAATTCTTTTAATATAAACGGCACTTATGATTTTTCTCCGATTTATTCAGAAGTAAAAAGTATTATAACAAATGCCGATCTCGCGTTTATTAATCAGGAAACAGTTATGGCGGGTACTAGTTTTGGTTATTCGGGATACCCTCTTTTTAATACACCGCAGTCGCTCGCGAGAACACTCGCTGATACAGGTTTTGATATTGTTAATATCGCGAATAACCACGCGATGGACAGGGGAAGAAACGGTCTTTACGCTACATTGGATTTATTGGATACAATAGAAGAGTTTACTGTTATCGGAGCCCGCAAAGAAGGCGAAAGCGCGCGCATAATAAAGAAAAATAATATTACACTGGGTTTTTTATCTTACACATACGGATTAAACGGAATTCCTTTACCAAGAGATAATCCAAATCTTGTTTCCGTTATTAACAGAGAAAAAATGGCGCTGGAAATTAACGCGCTGCGCCCGTTATGTGATTTTTTAATTGTCTCGATGCACTGGGGCGGCGAATACCTCCTGCAGCCTGACAGGGATCAAACAAGCCTTGCGCAATTTCTAGCTGAGCACAATGTAGATTTGATAATCGGGCATCATCCGCATGTACTCCAGCGCGTGGAAACTATCACTCTTCAAAACGGAAGAAAAACATTATGTTATTACTCACTTGGAAATTTCGCTTCCCATCAAAGGGAAAGGGAAAGAATAATCGGCGCGTTGATGGTTTTAACTTTTAATAAAAGCGCTCGCGAACCGTTTGAATTTTTCATCTCCGATGTTGGAATGATACCTGTAGTAACTCATTACGATCGCGGTTTTAGAAATACCAAATTATATCCTTTATACATGTATACCGATGAACTTGTGGACACTCATGGGTTAAGATACGCGGGCGCGGGTCTTACAATGAATTTCTTTTATACAGTGATGGAAAGATTAAATACCAAAATTATAATGTATAATCCTTTCATAAAATAAGTATTTTTTTTATAGTTAACTTTCTCCTGTTGACAAAACTTTTTTAATAAATACAATAAAAGTGTATTTATTCCAAAAAAAAGCTCAAAAGGGTACCTGTATGAACAAAGAAGAGATAATCGGGCTTATCAAAGAAGGTTCCCTTGATATATCAAAACTAAAAATTCTCTTTTCTGACATGAATACCGTAGATATTGCCGAAATTTTCGAAGAACTGGAAAGAGATGAAATTATCAGTATGTTCAGGATTCTTCCAAAAGCAATCGCGTCTGATGTTTTCGCGTACGTTGATATTGACCATCAGCAGACTATTATAGAAGCTCTAACAGATTCGGAAATCGGCGAAATCATGAATAAGCTCTTTGTTGATGATGCCGTAGACTTTATAGAAGAAATGCCCGCTAATGTGGTAAGGCGAGTATTAAAAAATGTAAAACCAGAAAAACGCAAGCAAATAAATCAAATACTTCAATACCCCGACGATTCCGCGGGAAGCATTATGACCACAGAGTTTGTCGATTTACGCGAAGACGCGAAGGTAAGAGAAGCTTTTGATACCATCCGAAATATCGGACTTAATAAAGAAACCATTTATACCTGTTATGTGATACGCAGGGATAGAGTTCTAGTAGGCGTAATCACCGCGAAGGATTTGATGCTCGCGCGTCCTCATGATCGAATCGGCGATTTAATGGATTCAAACATCGTTTTCGCGCATACCACAGATGACAGAGAAGCGATTGCCGATCTATTCCATAAATATAGTTTAATGACAATGCCTGTTGTAGACAAAGAACAGCGTCTTGTCGGCATTATTACTGTTGACGACATCGTTGACGTTATAGTCGAAGAAAGTACCGAAGATATCGAAAAGATGGCAGCTCTTGTTCCGTCTGATGATCCTTATTTAAAAACAACTGTTTTTAAACACGCGAAAAACCGTTTTTTATGGATGTTAATCCTTATGCTTTCGGCGACAATTACCGGAACAATTATTTCCAGTTTTGAAAATGGTTTAATGGCTTTGCCAATTCTTATGGCTTTTATTCCTATGCTTATGAATACTGGCGGTATAGCGGGATCCCAGTCATCAACACTGATTGTTCGAGGTATGGCGGTAGGTGAAATTGGTTTAAGAGATATCGCGATTGTTTTATGGAAAGAACTGCGTGTTGGAATTCTTTGCGGACTTGGTCTTGGGCTTGTAAATTTTATTCGTGTTTTTATTATGAATGATCAGAACTGGAAGTTGTGCTTAACGATAACACTTTCTCTTTTTTGTACAATTCTTATGGCAAAAACTGTTGGAAGTGTCTTGCCTATTTTAGCCAAACGTATAAAAATTGACCCGGCGATTATGTCAGCGCCTCTTTTAACAACAATTGTAGACGCGGTTTCTTTAATTATTTATTTTTCAGTCGCGAAAATAATTCTGGGATTATAATGCTTGTCGACGCTCACTGTCATCCTTTTGATCTTAAAAATATTTTTAAAGAAAGCGAACAACAGCGTAAAGACCTGGGAGTGTTAGCCGTTGCAAGCGCGTGTTTTCCTGAAGATCTTATTATTAACGATGATTCTATTCTTCCTTGTTTTGGCATTCACCCGCAGCTGCCTGCCATATATATGGCAAACAATGATCTAGATATAGAAAAAAAATTAAACGATCATATACAATTTCTGCGAAATCTAACAAAAGAAAAAAAAATCGCGGCTATTGGCGAATGCGGGTTTGATCTTTTTAACGCAGCGTACAAAGAAACAGAAATAATTCAAGACAGGCTTTTTACAGAACATTTGGAAATCGCTCTACAATATAATCTTCCCATTGTCCTTCATGTACGCAGAGCAATACATAAAATATTCACGCAAACAAAAACTTTATCAAAGTGTAAATCTGTAATTTTTCATCATGGTCCGGCACTTATGAAGAAGCGCTTTCACTTTTGCGGCATAAAGTAAACGTTTATTTTTCTTTTGGCAATACAATAACGCTTAATCATAAACAAGCGATTCGAAGCTGCGCCTTACTTCCAATAGACAGACTCCTTACAGAAACTGACGCGCCGTATCAGACGCGAAGAGGAAATCAATTTTCCAGCTGGGAGGATTTGCCGTTAATACTCGAAACAATGTCAGCTTTGCGATGTGAAGCGGGGAATAACATTTCTAAAGAGGAGCTGGAAACACAAATTGAATTAAATTTTCGAAAGAACTTCACGCCAAGTCGCAAAGGCGCAGAGGGCGCAAAGGATTACTAATATTAGCTTTGCGTTCTTAGCGTCTTTGCGTGAACTAATCTTCTATTTTATTTTCTTGTTCTTTAAACCCATATTCGGCGAGTTTGCGGATTAAAGTTTTTCTTCCAATATCCAGTGTTTCGGCAGCTTTACTTTTATTTCCTTTACAATGCGAAAGTGTATCATGGATAATTATTTTTTCACATTCAATCATATTCGATCCAAGCCTGATATTTATCCAGCCGTCGTCATCAGCGTTCCGGAAAACAGGCGGGAGGTCATCTACAGCGATTACATTTGATTGACACATAACAACAGCGCTTTCGATGCAGTTGCGCAATTCGCGGATATTTCCGGGCCAATCGTAAGCGTAAAGGCGCGACCTTACCTTTTCATGTATACCTTCGATGGTTTTTCCGTTTTCCCGCGCGAATTCCTTTAAGAAAGCGGCAGCCAAAACAGGAATATCGTCTTTTCTTTCGCGTAACGGGGGAACGTGAATAGTAACAACGTTCAATCTAAAATATAAATCATCTCTGAAATTTCCTTTTTCTATTTCCAGTTTTAAATCTTTATTTGTAGCGGCGATAATACGAACATCCGTTTCTATTGTTTTTTCTCCGCCTACCCTTTCAAATTTCTTTTCCTGTAATACACGCAAAAGTTTTATTTGAATATTTTGATCAATTTCGCCGATTTCATCCAAAAATAAAGTTCCGCCGGACGCGAGTTCAAAACGCCCTCTTCTTTGAGAAACCGCTCCTGTAAATGAACCTTTTTCGTGTCCAAAAAGCTCACTTTCAAGCAATGACGAAGAAAGAGCCGCGCAATGTACTTTAACAAACGGTTGGTCTTTTCTTGGAGACAATTCATGAATAGCGTCCGCTACAAGTTCTTTCCCAACACCTGATTCACCGGTTACCAAAATCGAAGCTTTTGTAGGAGCCGCTTTGCTCATCGTATCAAAAACATCTTTCATGTTGCGGGAATTACCAATGATGGATTTAAACTGCTTCCTTCGCTCAAGCTCTTCTTCCATTCTGCGATGCTGGAAAAACAATTCCCTTGTATCCAGCGCTCTTTTTACTTTTAAAGAAAGATGATCGAGGTCTACAGGTTTGGAAAGAAAATCCCAGGCGCCTTCTCTCATGGCGGTAACAGCGCTTTCAACTGTACCGTGTCCAGTTAATATAATTACGGGAAAACCGGGAGCTCTCGCGAGTATTCGCCGCATTAATTCATCGCCGGTTAAACCTGGCATTTTTAAATCTGTTATTACAAGATCGATATCTCCGCTCGCGAAACGATTCCAACCCTCTTCTCCGTCGGCAGCGCATACTACTTCATATCCGTCATTTTGTAAAAATTCGGCAAGTCCTTCGCGTATGTTTTTTTCATCGTCAATTACAAGTAATCGAAAGTTCATGTTTTATTATCTCCATTATACTCTAAAAAACGGGTTTCTTTCTGCGGTATTGGAAGAATTATTTTAAACTCCGCTCCTGTTCCGGGCATTGAATCTACCGATATTTCGCCGTGATGTTCCCTAATTATCTTATATACTTGAGTAAGTCCCAATCCTGTCCCTGTTTCGGTTGTTGTAAAATACGGTTCAAATATTTTACCCAAATTTTCTTTTGTAATGCCAATTCCTGTATCACAAACAGATATTCTTATTTCGTTATCGGCATAACCTGTAGCGATTGTAAAAACTCCTCCATCCGGCATTGCCGCCTGGGCGTTTTTTACAAGATTTAAAAGCGCTTGTTTAAAAAATCGTTCATCTATTTGAGTATTTGGCAAATTTTCATCAAGTTCCAAAAAACACATTATATTTGACTGCTCCATTTCGTAGCGTACAAAATCCATTATCTGCGTAATTAATTTGTTTAAATTACCTTCCCGTAATTCAAGATTCATAGGGCGGACAGCAAAAAGAAAATCAACAACAATACGATTGAGTCTTTCCACTTCTTCTTTTAATACATTAAAATATTTATCAAAAGATAAATCAATTTGCTCTTCATTATTTTTTTCGAATGAATTTATTTTTTTAGCAATCGCTTTTTGAAGTAATTGTAAATGAATAGATATTGAAGCTAACGGATTTTTTATTTCATGAGCGACACCAGCGGCTAATGTTGTAAGGCTGGCGAGGTTTTCAGCTCTTCTAAGCCGCGCTTCGTCTTTTCGTTTTTCTGTAATATCATCTATGTAAATAAGAGTTCCGGTTATTTGTTTATTTTGCACCAGCGGAACAACATTAATAGAAAGGAGCCTGTTTTTCCCCTGATTTTCTATATCAATTTCCCTGTCTACTACCCGTTCCCTGTTAATAATTATATTTTTGAACGCTTCAACTATTCTTTCATCTTTTATCGCGGTTCGTAATTTCATTCCTTCAATATAATTCATTGGTATAAGACGCTGAGCGCATTTATTTGCCATAATAAGATTGTACGCTTCATCACAAACTAAAATTCCCTTATCGATGGAATCTAAAACATTTTCAAGAAGATTTATTTCACTTACAGCGGAAATTAAAAGTTCACGGCGTTTTTCTTCGTTTAATTTGTCCAGTTTTTTTATCGCGCGCCGGAAAAAATCAACCATGTCAGCCTCTTATTAAATCTTTTTTTAATTTAAAATATAGATTTTCCAAAGCCGAAGTTACATTAATATTTAATACATCTACCGCAGTTACCGCTTCGCTTGTATTTTTTTTAAATATATCATTACATTTTATTCCATGCGGATCGTTAACATTTCGCGTTACATCATTTATTTGATCAAGACATATTTTAATAAAACTAGAAAAAGAATCGTTTTCAAAATTTCCGCTTTTTGATACAATGGTTTTAATCAAACTTATTCCTTTTACTGAAGAATCAATACCTGTTTCTTTCGCGATTGGCGCGTAACGTAATCCAATTGAATTAATAATTTCCGGTATTGTTTTTATACCATTTTTTTTCATGTAAATAGAAACAGTCCGCATTATAGAAACAATAAAACAGGCGGCAAGAGGATACAATGTTTCGTTTTTCTGCGGCATAAATGAGTTTAAATAAGCGTTAACAAGTGAATTTCCCTTTTCAACCGGTTTTTCGTTTATGTTATCCTGAAACACTCTGCGGATAACTTCTTTTTCACTTTCTTCACTTCTTTTTATAAAACGATACGGTCTAAGACGCGATAAAATTGTAGGCATGATCGCTTCGCGTCTTTGCGCTGTAAGCACTATATTTACAGAAACAGGCGGCTCTTCAAGAAGTTTTAAAAGTGAATTACGTCCTTCTTCTCTCATATTTTCCGCGTTTTCAATTATTAATGTTTTATTTTTTCCGGAAGGAGCGAGCCTGCACCAATAAGAAGCTTTTCTTATATGCCCTATCGGTATAATGTTTCCAATTCCGTCATTTTCCAAAACCAGCGCGTCTTTTACCAGTGAATCACAAAGTTTTTTTAAAGCGTCATTTTCACAATTTTGAGAATTTATCCAAAAATCGCCTAACTTTTCATCAAACGATTGTAATACAGAAGAAATTTTTGAAAGTTTTGGATCATCTTCCATCAGAATCGGAGAAAATCGAAGCAGTAATTTACGAAGCGATCTAAAAAAAAGATGTTTACAGCCCGCGTTCGAAGGGTTTCTTGAATACGCGCTGTAACAAGCCGATATTTCCATCGCGAACGACCGGTTCCCAAGTACCAATAGATCTTCGTGTTGCAGATAACGGTGGCTTTCGCAGGAAGAACAAGCGCATTTCAATGCCGCGTCGTTTTCGCAGGAAAGAACGCGAGCCAGTTCCAAAGCGGCACTGCCTTTTCCCAAATTGGACTGACCAAAAAACAACATGGAAGGAGCGTTGCGGCTGTTTAATATATCATCGCGTAATTGTAAAACAGCGCCCTGATCGATTATATTTTCAAACATTCGCGACCTCCATTGAAGATGGCAAACTGTCATTTCCTGTGATAAATGGCAGTAAAAGACGCGCGAAAAAGCTATTGTCCAATAATTCAGAAGAATCAAACAAGGGCTGAATTTTTAAAAGGAAAAGTATTAAACTGACAACTACAATGCCTTCGGCAAATCCAAAAATAATACCAATAAAACTGTCAGCTCCGGTAAGACTTATTTGATCGATTATATTTAAAAGAATTTTTTCCAATAATTTAATAATGGAACAAACAATAATAAACAGTAATACAAAAGCGATAATCTCAGGGATTATTTCCGATTCGGGTAAAAACTTTTCCCTTATAAACTGACCGCCGTTTTTATAAAAATATAATGACGCGAAAAGACCAAACACAATACCTGCCATTGATAATAGTTCGCTTACAAAACCTTTAAGATAACAACGAATCATTAAAAGTCCGATTAAAGCGACAAAAACAATATCAATAACGGAAAAAGTCATTTAATTCCTCCGCCAATTATTTTTTCATAAAGAACATCAGCTATTATTCCCGCACCGTCTTTTTCTCCAATTTTTGCCGACGCGCGAGCCATTGTTTTTTTCTTTTCATCATCATTATTAATTGAATTTATCGCCAACAATAATTCCTGAATATCAACATTTCCGCTTTCAGTATAATGAGATGATAAAACCAGCGCCGCTCCCGCGCGTTTAAAATATTCGGCGTTTTCAATTTGGTCTCCCCTTGTACCTTTTCCTCTTAACGGCAAAAGTAACATTGGTTTGCCTAATACAGCCCATTCCCAAATTCCAGCTCCGCTTCGGCCCATAACAAGATCACAAGCCGCCATTACATGAGGCATTTCTTCTTTTATATATGGAAATGGTTTATATTTATCATTCGCGGGAATATCCCATGAAAGGTTAGGACCTGTTTGATGCACTACAGTATAAATTTCGGTTAAATGCGGTAAAGCTGCGCGAACAAGATCGTTTATTTCCTTCGCTCCCTGACTTCCGCCTAAAACTAATAATATTTTTGTTTCATCTTTTATTCCAAGAAAAGCTCTTCCTTTGGCGGCATCCGCGTTTCTAAAATCGCCGCGCACGGGATTTCCGCTTACGATTATTCGTTCGTGAAATTTCCGTGGAAAAAAACGAATAGTATCTTCGTAAGCTGTAAATATTTTTCCAGATTTGTTAACAAAACGCGTATTTAATTTCGTGGCAAGACCGGGGCTAAAATCTGATTCATGAGTAAAAACAGAAATACCAAGCGAAAAAGCCGCGGCGCACGGAGGAACGCTTACAAAACCGCCTTTGGAAAAAAGTAATACAACTTTTTGTTTTTTAAGTATTTTTCGGGAAGCGAGAAATCCGCCTGTAACTTTAAAAAAATCTATAATTGTACGCAGAGAAAAATAACGTCTGAGTTTTCCTGAAGGCACTCCGAAGAATTCAATTCCAGCGGCTTCTACAATAGAACGATCTATGCCGGTTGAGGAACCAATCCAAAATAACCTATACTCGCAGCCGCTTAAAAGTTTTTTTAACGCCGCGGCAACCGCAAGTCCCGGGTATATATGCCCTCCTGTCCCTCCCCCAGTAAAAGCGATACTTACCATGCGGTAATTATAACATGGATTTACTTTTTAA
>Ga0123356_10004776_pt1 | contig 13944 bp, 10 predicted proteins | sample TergutEmb28metaG_2_FD_92546 | JGI IMG/M metagenome (GOLD analysis project Ga0123356, IMG submission 92546) | Embiratermes neotenicus P3 segment gut microbial communities from Petit-Saut dam, French Guiana - Emb289 P3 | ecosystem: Host-associated > Arthropoda: Insects > Digestive system > Gut ...
GAGGAAACAGCCTATTTGCTGATGCTCGGCAAGCTACCTTGTGCCGGTGAGCTGGCTACATTTCGCGAGATGCTTGAAGAATTTCGCGAGCTTCCGCAAGGCTTTACCGAAAACATGATACTTCCCGCACCAAGTGTTAATATCATGAATAAAATGTCACGTAGTGTGCTTGCATTATATTCATACGACAAAATGCCTGAAAATGATGAACGCGACATTGAGCGCGAAATGACGAGAGCGCTCCATTTACTCGCTTGCAGCCCGATTATTGTTGCACATGCTTATGCAGCCAAGCGCCATTACTTTGACAGTGAGGGGCTTTATCTGCACAGGTCACAGCCGGGCTATTCGATGGCAGAAAATTTCCTGCATTCTGTACGACGCGATAACTCATTTACAAAAGAAGAAGCAAGACTGCTCGATTTATGTATGGTGCTGCACGCAGAGCACGGTGGTGGTAATAACTCTGCATTTGCATGCCGCGTACTGACATCATCGGGTACAGACATATACTCTGCAATTTCAGCAGCAATCGGTTCTCTGAAAGGTCCGCGACATGGCGGAGCAAACGAAAAGGTAATTGAGATGTTTGATTACATCAAAAAAGATGTAAAAGACTGGAAAGATGAAGACGAAATCTCAAACTATCTTGATAAAATAATCCAAGGCTCCGCAGCTGCGGGAGACAAGCTCATTTATGGCATGGGACATGCTGTCTATACAGTATCCGACCCGAGAGCTGTTATGCTAAAAGACCTTGCCCGTTCACTTGCAGTTGACAAAGGCATGTCTGATGAGCTTGAGCTTATTGAAACAGTCGAAAAACTGGCACCTTTTGCACTGGGCCGTACAAAGGGCAGAAAAGCGAAGATTTGTGCGAATGTAGATATGTACTCAGGATTTGTCTATAAAATGCTTGGCATACCGCAGGAGTTATACACCCCGCTTTTTGCAGTAGCAAGGATGTCAGGCTGGTGTGCACACAGGCTTGAAGAAGCCTGGAGCGGAAGCAGGATTATCAGACCTGCATACAAAGCGATTGCACTTGATGAAGGTTACATACCGTTAGAAAAACGGTAAATATAAGTAGTAGAGCATGTAAGTATAGCATGTCATAACAACGAATTTAGGAGGAAATTATCATGCAAAACAGAATTTTTACATCAGAATCAGTAACAGAGGGACATCCTGATAAGGTATGCGATCAAGTATCAGACGCAGTGCTTGATGCGATTCTTGCAGGTGACAAATATTCGCGTGTGGCATGCGAAACAATTTGCACAACAGGTCTTGTGCTTGTTATGGGAGAGATTACGACAAATTGTTATGTCGATATACCCGCAGTTGTCAGAGAGACAATTAAAGACATCGGCTATGTAAAGCCGGAGCTCGGATTTGATTACAAAGGCTCGGCAGTTATGACAACAATAGACGAACAAAGCCCGGATATTGCAATGGGTGTTGACAGTGCTCACGATGATTCTGACGAAAAAGGGGCAGGCGACCAGGGTATGATGTTTGGATTTGCTTGTAATGAAACCCCCGAATACATGCCGGCACCGCTTTCTATGGCACATGCGCTTACCAAAAGGCTTGCAGCAGTGAGAAAGAGTGGAGAGCTTACATTTGTCAGACCCGACGGCAAAAGCCAGGTTACTGTCGAATATGACGAAAACAAAAAAGTTGTCAGTGTTCCTGCCATCGTTGTCTCTACACAGCATGATTCGGATATATCTATTGAGGATTTACGCGAGGCAATTATTGAACATGTCATTAAACCCGTTATTCCGACACACCTTATCACAAAAGACACTAAGTATTTTGTTAATCCGACAGGACGTTTTGTTGTAGGAGGACCTGCAGGTGACTCCGGTCTGACAGGACGCAAAATCATAGTTGACACATATGGCGGATATGCAAGCCACGGCGGTGGTGCTTTCTCGGGCAAAGACCCGTCAAAGGTTGACCGCAGCGCAGCATACATGGCACGCTATGTTACAAAAAACATAGTAGCTGCAGGGTTTGCCGATGCATGCCAGATTGAGCTTGCATATGCAATTGGTGTAGCTCATCCTGTATCAGTACATATTGACACAAGAGGCACAGGCAAAATACCCGACCAGAAAATTGCGGACATTGTTACTGAGGTCTTTGATTTCCGACCGTCAAAAATTATTGAAAAGCTTGACTTGCTAAAGCCCGTATACCGCGCTACAGCATCTTACGGTCACTTTGGCCGTGAGGATGAAGGTTTCTCATGGGAAAAACTCGACATGGTCGACAAGCTGAAGTCATACTTGTAAGGCATGGATAGCGATATAATCATAGGGCGAAATGCCGTTATTGAAGCACTTAGAACAGGTGTAAATATCGATAAAATATTTATTGCCAAGGGCGAACAGGATGGAGCTCTACGGCATATTGCATCGAGTGCACGGGCAGCGGGAATTGTAGTCAGTGATGCCGATAGAAGAAAGCTTGATTCGTTGTGCACGGAAAGCGATGCCGTACACCAAGGTGTTGTTGCAGTAGCATCATATGCAAACTATGTTGAGATTGACGACATTTTGGAAATTGCCAAAAACAGAGATGAAAAACCGCTGATTGTAATTTGCGATGAAATTACAGATCCTCATAATCTCGGCGCTATTATAAGAACATGTGAAGCAGCCGGAGCACACGGTGTTATAATTCCCAAGCGAAGAAGCGCAGGACTTACAGCCACAGTAGCCAAGGCATCAAGCGGAGCGGTATTTAATATGGCTATTGCACGTGTGGCAAACATAACCTCGGCAGTTAAAGAGCTTAAACAATCCGGTGTGTGGGTTTTCGGTGCTGTGCCTGAAGGACAAGACGGTTTGTGGGAAACGGATTTTACCGGTGCTGTCGCATTTGTTATAGGTTCGGAAGGTGAGGGTATCAGCAGATTGGTTGCTGAAAACTGCGATTATAAGATAAAAATACCTATGCAAGGTAAACTATCTTCACTCAATGCATCGGTTAGTGCATCAATACTCCTGTATGAAGCTGTAAGGCAAAGAAGGTGAATTAATGGCATTTGATGAAAACAATAAGGAAGACTATTCTCTGGAATCAATTTTGGCTGAAATTAAAGGCTCGGCATTTATTAATGGTGATAAAAAAACTCCGTCCGACATATTAGAGGCAGAGGCTGAGAGGATTATCAGAGAGGCATCTGTAATGTTACAACCGGCTGAGCAGGCTGCACAGGCGCACAATGATCTGTCTGCTGTACAGGTAACACCTGATGCACAGATTACACATCCGACACAGGTAGCACCTGCTGCGCAGGTTATGCCTGATGTACAGGTTGCACCTTCATTGGCTGACGAGATGCCCGACGCTGAGATGGCAGCTCCTATGCAAGTGCCGTTTGACACTTTTGATGACACTGCAGAGATAAGTTTTGACAGTGATGATGAGTTTTTTGATGAAGAAGACAATGAGTTCCCGTCTTTTAGCTCTGCGATGGAAGCAGCAGTATCAAGGACTGAGGTTTCGGATGAGTTAAACTCAGCATCCGGTGGTTATTATGATGAGAAATTATCAACTGCAGATGACGAAGATAGTATTCCTGTAATTAAATATGATAACAGTGCGTTATTTGATCAGGTTATAGTCTCCGAAAACGAAGAGATGGGCAGAGAACCCATAGAAGAGGAGATGTATGAAGAGCCACGGTTAAAAGATGCAGCGGTAAAGTTTGCAAAATCGTGCAATTCCATATCATTACGTCTGTTTCCTGCAGCTCTTATTGCTGTTATTATGCTCCTTATTACATTTGTTTTTGAAGGAGGTCTGCTTGTTCCGTTTGGTATAGGTCATAATCTTGAGTATGCCACAGGAACACTTGTTGTGCTTCTTCTTATTGTTATGATGCTTTGTGTTGAGGTTATTGTCAGAGGTGTAGATTTTCTGATGCGTGGTACAGCAAATGCTGAAACACTAATTTTGTTCTCATGTGTCTTCTCTATAATATCTGCAACATTTACAATGCTCAGCGGCACAGCGCTTATGCTGCCGTTTTGTGCTGTTTCTGCACTTTCTCTTGTTTTTGCGGCATATGGGGAGCGCTTTAATCTGCGCGCTATGACTGACACACTAAAAACCGCAATCGGCTCCTCGACACCATTTGGTGTTCAAGCCGAATACAATGAGGACATTGACAAGTCGGTACTTAAAAAATCATTTAGCAGAACAGACGGTTTTTATAATAATCTTGTACAGCCGGATATAAGCGAGATCTTATATAACCGTACAGCGCCCATACTTCTAATAACAGCTCTTGCACTTACAGTTATTTACGTTATCATAAACGGTAAAATAGAAAACTCGCTCCATGTACTATCTGCACTGCTCGCTGCTTCTGCACCGTTTTCTGCACTTATCTCATTTTCGATTCCTTTTAGTACAGTGGCAAAGGCTATACGTAAAACAGGAGTTGCACTTGCAGGCTGGGGTGGCGCAGATGATATTTGCTACACAGATGGTGTTTGTGTGACAGATGATGATTTATTCCCGACAGGTACACTGCGACTCAGTGGTGTAAAGGTATACGACGGTGCAGCACCAAATAATGCAATGTGTTACACTGCAAGCCTTATAATCGCATCAGGCTCGGGACTTACAAGCTTATTTGCCGAGGTCATAAAGCAACAGGGAATAACAGCACTTCGTGTATCGGATTTTGAATGTCACGAGAGTGGAATAAGTGCAATGATACAAGGTCATCAGGTTGCCACCGGTTCTGCTGCATTTATGAATTTAATAGGTGTGCGTGTACCTGATGAAGCAGATTTAAAAAACGCGGTGTTTACAGCCGTAAACAACAAATTAACCGCGATGTTTGCTGTAGAATATAAACCTCTCCCGTCTGTGCAAAGTGCATTAATAGCAATGCTCCGGTGGAGAGTGGATTTATTCTTTGCAATGCGTGATTTTAATGTCACACCATCAATGGTCGGTCAAAAGTTCAAGGTTCCGTTCGAAAGCTTTGTGTTTGTCCCGGTAAAAGACTCATACAGCATATCAGACCCGTTTTCAAATAGACATGGACGGATGGCTGCTGTGCTTGTACGCGAAGGGCTCGGGCCGTATGCAGAGGCAATCACAGGTGGTAGACTGCTCAGGTCGGCATCACTTTTTGCAACGATATTGTCTGTTGCATCGGCAGCTTTAGGCGTGTTGCTGATGTTTTTGATGTGTTGGAGCGGATCGTTTTTATCTGCAAAACCGGGCAATTTAATTATTTTTATGCTTTGCATGCTTGCAGTCGTTTTGATAGTTTGTGGTTATGTAAGATTGAAAAAATAGCAGCAAAAGTACTATATTGTTAATACTCCCAACAATATAGTATTTTTGTTGTATTTTGTTTACTCATAGTGTATAATTCTAAAGCTGTGAAGTAACTCAAATTAAAGGAGCACCAATATGCCATATTCAACAGAAAAAATCCGCAATATAGCTTTACTCGGACACGGAAGCAGCGGTAAAACAAGCCTCGCGGAGAGTATGCTGTTTTTGACCGGAAAAGCCGATAGAATGGGTAAGGTAACAGACGGCAATACAGTAGGCGATTCCGACTCCGAAGAAATAAAGCGCCAGATAACAATATACCTTGCTGCGATGTTTACAGAACATAAAGGTTGTAAGATAAATATATTGGATACACCGGGGTTTTTCGACTTTGCCGGTGAAGTGCTCGAAGCATTGCGTGTTGCTGATGCAGGAATAGTAGCATGCACAGCAAAAGACGGCATTAGTGTAGGCTTTGAAAAAGGCTGGTCGGTGCTTTCTGCAAAAAAACTGCCACGTGCAGTATATATATCAAGAATTGATGAAGAGAACGGTGATTATGATGCCGTGCTCGCATCTTTGCGCGAGAAATATGGCACATCAGTATGTCCGCTTACAATCCCGGTAAAAAGCGCATCGGGTAAGGTTGAAGGTGTTTACGATCTTGTTTACCGTAAGGCATATTCTATTGAAGGTGGCAAGCAAAAGGAAATACCGGTGCCCGACAGCATGAAGGACGAGCTTGAAGCAATCTACGAAACATTTAACGAGAGTATCGCCGAGACATGCGAAGAGTTGATGGAAAAGTATGGCGAGGAGTATACAACCGAGGAAATTATTAAGGGTGTTCAAATCGGACTTAAAGACTTAACTCTGTTTCCTGTATTTTGCGGTTGTGCAACCACAGGGCTTGGTACGTTTCCGCTGCTTGATGCTGTTGCCGACTTTTTCCCGTCGCCGCTTGATAGAAACGACGAGACAGAAGACGGAAAAGAAATCGTTGCAGATCCAAACGGCACAACATGCGCAATAGTGTTTAAAACACTGTCCGACCAGTATGGCAAATTTAGTGTTTTTAAGGTGCTCTCCGGTAAGGTGACATCAGATATGCAGCTTGTTAATACCAGAACAGGAAGCACAGAAAAAATAGGACATCTGTTCTCAATGCAGAGCAAGAAAAATATTGAAGCAAAGGAAATCACATGCGGTGATATTGGAGCTGTTTCCAAACTGACCGATACAAAAACAAGTGATACCCTTTGTGATGCAAAAAATAAAGTCACTGCAAAGAGAATCGAGTTTGCCTCGCCATGCTATGCAATGGCGATAGCACCAAAAACAAAGGGGCAGGAAGAAAAAATAGCAACAGGTCTTTCCAGGCTTGGTGAAGAGGATGTTACATTTACATTTGTCAACAACTCTGAGACAAAGCAGCTGGTTCTTTCCGGCGCAGGCGATATTCAACTTGATGTTTTATGTGCAAAGCTAAAAGACAAGTTTGGTGTTGAGGTTGAGCTTTCACCGGCACGTGTACCGTATCGTGAAAAAATCCGCAAAAAGGTATCAGTCCGCGGGCGTCATAAAAAACAGTCAGGTGGAGCAGGTCAGTTTGGCGATGTTGTTATGGAATTTGAACCGGGAGAGACAGAGGATCTTATCTTTGAAGAGAAGATTTTTGGAGGAAGTGTACCCAAAAACTTCTTCCCGGCTGTTGAAAAAGGACTGCGTGAGAGTATCCAACGTGGAGTGCTCGCAGGCTATCCTCTCGTTTTCTTAAAGGCAACACTTGTTGACGGTTCCTATCACTCGGTTGACTCAAATGAGCTTTCGTTTAAGCTGGCATCACAGCTTGCTTATAAGGAGGGTATCCCGCAGGCTAATCCCGTGCTTCTTGAGCCGATTGGTTACCTGACGGTTACTATTCCCGATACTTATATGGGAGATATTATGAGTGACCTTTCAAAAAGGCGCGGCAGCCCGATGGGCATGAACCTAAACTCCGAAGGAATGCAGGTCGTAGAAGCGGAAGTCCCGATGGGTGAGATGTCAAGCTATGCAATTGACTTGCGCTCCATGACACAAGGAAGAGGTTCCTTTACAATCCGCTTTGAGCGATATCAAGAAGCCCCGGCTCCTGTACAGGAAAAAGTCATAGAGGAAGCGAAATACTTGGCGGAAGCTGAGTAATGAAGCCGTAGGTAAATCACCTTGTTGGAACGGTTTGAAAATTTCATAGTCTCATTACAAGAATTTATAGCAGGATTAGACGGTAATTATCTTATACTTGCGACAATGATTATCCGTTTTATCCTGCCTGTTATTGCTGTTATAATTGTAGTTAGGTGTATCAAGTCACTACTTCGTGACAAAAGTGAAGGTGAGATTTGGGCGCAGCTGCAGCTGGAAAACGGTGAGTTAATTGACTTAACTTACTGGGAAAACGCAGTCGGAAGGTCAAGCGCATCAGATGTGTTTATTGATTTCCCTACCGTGTCGCGTAAACATGCGGTTTTTACGCGTGAAGACAAAGGAAACTGGTATGTATATGATATAGAATCAAAAACAGGGGTATCAGTTAACGGCACCAAAATTACCGGTAAAGACGGTGCTCTGATTACAACAGGTGATGTAATAGATATAGGCGGAGTGGCACTTACGTTTATAGCAGCAGACAAAACAGACGAATATGAGCAGGCGGCAAGCAGGACAAAGCCGGGTAGACTTTTTAAGCAACGCACAACACTTGTTTATTTAACTCAGTTTCAGGCATTGATTACAGCTCAGTTATGTATCTCAAAAGGTGATGCACTGACATTGATGCTGCCGTTTTGCTTTCTTTTGCTGATTATGCTTATGTGGTCATGTTACTTTATAACAAGAGCATTAAAACGGGTTGCGTTTGAGATCGAAACTCTTGGGTTTTTCTTAACTACAATAGGGCTGACTGTAACGGCATCAAGTGTGCCGGCACATCTTTTACGGCAGATTATTTTTATTATTTTAGGCTTGATGTTCTATTATGCAATGGGATGGTTCTTGCGTGATCTTGACAGGATTAAAAAGTTTCGCAGACCAATTGCGATTATCGGTCCTGTTATGCTTGTTATAACCCGCCTGCTTGGAGAGCGCGTACACGGTGCTATACGCTGGATAAACATACCGGGGATAGGAATAACCTTTCAACCATCGGAATTTGTAAAGATAGCAATTGTATTTGCAGGTGCAGCAACACTTGAAAGGCTTTTTGCACGGCGAAACTTATTTGCATTTATTGGTCTTATGGGAGCTTGCATGGGTCTGCTTGCTTTGATGACAGACTTTGGCACGGCTCTCATTTTCTTTGTTGCATTCCTTGTTATAGCATTTCTTCGCTCCGGTGATTTTGCGACAATGTTTTTGAGTATAGCGGGAGCAGGCTTTGCGGGTCTTGTTGCCTTATCGTCAATGCCGCATATTGCCGGACGTTTCGCAACATGGGGAAGAGCATGGGAGTTTGCCGATGTAAGCGGAGGATACCAGCAAACCCGTGCTATGGCTGCTGCAGCAAGTGGCGGTTTTTTTGGTGTTGGTGCAGGGAACGGATGGTTTAAACGTGTATTTGCCGCCGATTCTGATTTGGTATTTGCACTTGTCAGTGAAGAGCTTGGGCTATTAATTGCGCTTATAATGGTAACAATAATTGTATTGTTTGCAATCTATTCAATACATGCATCGAGCAGCGCACGCAGCTCGTTTTATACGATTGCAGCATGTGCAACCTCGGCGATTATGGTGTTTCAAATGCTGCTTAACGTACTGGGCTCGATGGACATATTTCCGTTTACCGGTGTTACGTTTCCGTTTGTTTCAATGGGCGGAACAAGCCTTGTAGCATGCTGGGGTATGCTTGCATTCTTTAAAGCTGTGGATACAAGGCAAAATGCCAGCTTTGCGGTAAAAATGCCAAAACGTCCCACACGCGCGGGTGGCGGGCAGATAGTATACAGGGTTCAGGAAGACTCCGCCGGTTTGTCTGACTACACATGGCAGGAAAGCGATGGTGACCATGTATAGAGTAAGCAAGCGATCTTTATCTATGTTGATTCTTGTAGCCATTGCTGTGCTTGGAATGGGTTTTTATGTTATTCGGTACTTTGTCTTTGGCAGTGTGTGGGTAGCTGCGCCGTTTAACAGTACTGTCTTTCGCGACGGAGTGCTGATATCAGGAAGAATCACCGACAGAGGCGGTGTCGTTTTGGCCGAAATAACAGACGGGAAACGGACATTTGCAGAAAGCGGGGAAGTACGGCGCTCATCATTGCATGTTGTTGGTGACAGAGAAGGTAATATTGGAACGGGTGCTCTGCGTGTATATGCATCAGAGATGATGGGGTTTAATCCGGTTACAGGAGCATTCTCGTTAACCGGAAATGCAGGCAGAACTATTTCGTTGACTGTAGACACGCGGCTTCAAACGGAGGCTCTTCGAGCCATAAACGGAAGACAAGGTGTGGTTTTAGTAAGTAATTACGTGACCGGCGAGATTTTGTGCATGGTGTCAAGCCCGACCTTTGACCCGAATACACCACCTGTTGTTGTAGATGATGAGGAGGGTGTATATATAAACAGAGCTATCCAGGCAGCATACACACCGGGTTCTACATTTAAGCTTATAACAGCAGCTGCTGCCATTGAAAATATATATGATATCTATAGCCGTGAGTTTTTATGCACAGGAGGATTTGTGGCAGGTGCAGATACCGTGACGTGCCATGGCACACATGGCACACTGGGCTTTGAAGAGGGGATGCGTATTTCCTGTAATGTCGTTTACGGTCAGCTTGCTATTGAGCTGGGTGCCGACATACTGGCAAGGTATGCAGGAATGTATGGTCTTTCAGGAAGAACAACAATCGGAGACATGATTACCGCAAACGGCAACTTTGATAAAGCTCCGCCAAATACAGCAGACCTTGCATGGTCGGGAGTAGGTCAGTATACTAATATGGTATGCCCGGCAACAATGCTTCGTTTTGTAAGTGCTATCGCTAATGACGGTGATGCAATGGACTTGTTTTTACTGAGAAAATCGGGAATATCGGCTGTTTTACCGGCTTCTTCATCAAGACTTATGCCAAACAGCACGGCACGTGAACTAAGAGGGATTATTAAGGGTCATAACCAACAAGGCTTCCCCGGTCTGGAAATTCATGCAAAATCCGGCACTGCACAGCTTGGCGGTGATTTGCTGCCCCATGCGTGGTATGTCGGCTTTATAACAAATCCGGGGCATCCTTATGCATTTGTTGTTATAATCGAGAATGGCGGTGGTGGCACAGCAAATGCAGCACCCGTTGCCAACAGAGTGCTGCAAGTAGCTGTTAAGTAGCTAAAACAAGTTAGCTGCCAACTTGCTAATAATTTATTTGGTTCCGAAGATTCTGTCGCCGGCATCACCAAGCCCGGGGACTATATAACCATGGTCATTAAGATGCCCGTCGATTGCGCAGGTGATAACCTCGACATCCGGATGCATCTTTTCCATTTTCTCGACTCCCGGGGGAGCAGAGAGGATACTTAAAAGTTTAATGGAGTGAGCTCCTGCATCCTTTAAAAACTTTGCCGCTGCGGCTGCTGTGCCACCCGTTGCAAGCATCGGGTCGAGTATAAAGCAGTCGCGGCTCATGATATCGGGTGGCATTTTGCAATAGTATTCAACAGGCTCAAGTGTTTCAGGGTCGCGATATAGCCCTATGTGTGCCACCTTTGCCGACGGGACTAAACTGAGTATTCCGTCTACCATGCCGAGACCTGCACGAAGGATAGGTACGAGTGCCAGTTTTTTTCCTGCAAGTGCTTTAGTAGTCGCTTCTGCTACAGGTGTCATAACCTTGATTTCCTCGAGCGGTAGATTACGCATTGCTTCATAGCACATGAGCATTGCAATTTCACTTACAACCTCGCGAAAAACCTTGACACCCGTGTCGATGTCACGCAGAATAGTCAGCTTATGCTGGATAAGCGGGTGCGTAAGAACTTGTACAGGCATTACGCGTCCTCCTTGGGTGCTTCTGCCTCTTGGGGTGTTTCTTCAGCAGCAGCTTCAGCTTCAGCGGCTTCTACGATTTCCATGTTCTTACGGTAGTTGTCAGCACCGGGAAGCAGCTTATTAAGAATAATACCAACGATTGCAGCAAGTGCCATACCGAAGATGCTGATATCTACATCACCGATAGAAAACTCAATAACAGCGTTGCCAAGACCAAGTACCAACACAACAGCAGCGATAATTAAGTTGCGGGGCTTGTGAAAATCAACTCTATTATCAACAAGCAAGCGAGCGCCAACAGAAGCAATCATACCAAAGAGAATGATGGAAATGCCACCAATGATTGCAGTTGGTATAGATTGAATAACTGCAGATAATTTTGGAACAAAACTAAGGAGTATTGCGAATACTGCAGCTATACGCATGATGTTTGGATTAAATTGTTTTGTAAGAGCTAAAACACCTGTGTTCTCTGAGTATGTGGTGTTTGCAGGACCGCCAAACATTGCAGACAAACATGATGCAAGCCCGTCGCCAAGTAGTGTGCGGTGCAGTCCCGGTTTTTTCAGGAAATCTTTATTGCAAATAGAGTTAATAGCCATAACATCACCAATATGTTCAACCATTGTACATATTGCAACGGGAGCGACTATCATGATAGCACCGATATCAAATGTAGCCATTTTGAACTCGGGCGGTCCAAACCATGGAGCATCAATGATACTCTGGAAGTTTACTAAGTCCGGGATGATATTTGTGAGTGTAAGTATTACTGCTATAATGTAGCTGATAAAAATACCTATCAAAACAGGTAATACCCTAAGGAAACCTTTCATAAAGACACTTACAATAACTACAATTAAAAAGCCCATAAGAGCAAGGAGCCAGTTGGTTGCAGCAGGCAGATCGTTTCCTCCGCCTGTGCTTGCCATTCCGATAGCTATAGGAGCAAGAATAAGTCCTATAACCATAATGATTGTACCTGTAATAATCGGCGGGAACCAGCCAATAATCCTTTTCGGACCGACAAAATAAACCAGAACTGACATAACTACATAGACAACACCTGCAGCTACAACTCCTCCGAGCGCGTTTTCAAAGCCGAACTTTGATGAAGCGGCAATAACGGGTGCCAGAAAAGCAAATGAGGAACCGAGAAAAATTGGCACACCACCTTTTGTGACGAGATGGAAGAGAATTGTGCACACTCCTGCCATAAATAATGCGATTGGAGCCATCATTGGCACCCCTTCTCCTTGCAGGATAAGGGGTACTAAAATGGTTGCTCCAAACATTGTAAATGTGTGTTGCAACCCCAAGACAGTGAGTTTACCTTTTCCTACGTTTGGATCGCGAAGATCGTTTTTGTCCCAAAGAAACATAAAAATGCGCCCTCCTTAAAGTTAATCATTATGTATGCCAGCTTGTTGTAATCCTACATACCCCTCTTTATATGATAAGAAAAATGCAAGCATAACTACACTTGCATTATAGTACAATATATGGTTGTGGATGTCAATTGAAAAACACAAAATATTGTGGAAAAAATTATTCCTGCAGAAAAACCTCACAGATTTTTACAGCACCTGACTCGGACTGTGCATGGCCGTGCTGATCATACATGACATTATCAAACTCAAACTTACAAAGCTCTGCGACCTGACTGCTGGCTTTGTGAACATCCTTATGCGCCGAGTAGGCATCTCCGTTAGCAATTACAACAAAAATTTTATCCATTATTTCCTATCTTCCTCCATTGTCAGTTTGATGAACAGTCTATGCTATTTTTATGAGAATGTCAACTCAGAAATATTATTCTGTAGAAACCGGAAATAACATTCTGTAGAAACCGGAAATAACATTCTGTAAAAACCACTGCAACTGTAGAATTACTATACAGTTATACACATAACTAAGGCAAAAAACTATCAAAAAATATAGTAAAAATGATACTATGTATGATATAGTACTTGTATATATTGAATTTAACCGGAGGAAAGCTATGTCAAATGATGTCGAACACAAAAAGCATAATAAATTAAATACAGTACTCGATAAAATAACTTATTATTTTGAAGTTGGTTTTACCGCGTTAATTCTAATCATTGTCATAATTAAGGGAATAGAGCTTATCGCAGACATTTCGGGATATAGGCTGGCAATTATACCAATGGAGTTTGAACGGATATTATCTGCCGCATTTGCACTTGTTATTGGCGTTGAGTTTACAAAGATGCTCTACAAGCACACACCCGAAACTATTATTGATGTACTTTTGTTTGCGATTGCAAGGCAGACAATTATCTATCATACAAATATGATAGACATGCTTGTAGGTGTTGTTGCCATAGGTGGGCTTTTTGCCGCAAAGCATTACTTCATATATATGAGAAGCAAAAAAAAGAACCCCGTAGCACGGGAGGTAGCTAAAGAAAACCCGGAAATGTAATTGATCTTTTCCTAACGTATCGCGAAGCGTACCTTTGCTTTCACCGTTCCATATCATAAAACCGTAATCTGCATCATTGGCCATTGCCATATCCTTGGCGGCATAATAATCAAATCCTCTTGAACGGCTGGAGACGTCAACAGCATGAATC
>Ga0123356_10004777_pt1 | contig 13943 bp, 9 predicted proteins | sample TergutEmb28metaG_2_FD_92546 | JGI IMG/M metagenome (GOLD analysis project Ga0123356, IMG submission 92546) | Embiratermes neotenicus P3 segment gut microbial communities from Petit-Saut dam, French Guiana - Emb289 P3 | ecosystem: Host-associated > Arthropoda: Insects > Digestive system > Gut ...
GGAGTTAGCTGTGAGCGTGACCGAGGCGGTATACTGGGTAGCACCTTGGAATGGGTTATGGGCTGGCGTCCATGTAACCGCGCCGATTGTGAAGTTGCCAGTCCCGGTTGCCGTCGTGTTCGGTACAGCACCTTGAACCGGAGCTGTAACGGTAACCGCCGCTACCGTGATTGGTGTGGCACTGGTCGCAGGGAACTGATACGACAACGTAACTGCCGAGCCTGTGTTATTCGTGGCCGTCGCGTTTTGACCGTTGATAGTCGCAGTGTTTAAGCCCATGAACGTGTAGCCGGAGTTAGCTGTGAGCGTGACTATAGCGGTATACTGGGTAGCACCTTGGAACGGGTTATGGGCGGGTGTCCATGAAACCGCGCCGATGGTAAAGTTGCCAGTCCCGGCTGCCGTTGTGTTAGGCGTAGCGCCTTGAGCCGGGGCTGTAACGGTAACCGCCGCTGCTGTGATCGGGGTTGCCGTAGTCGCTGGGAACTGATACGATAACGTTACTGCCGAGCCTGTGTTATTCGTGACCATCGCGCTTTGACCGTTGATAGTCGCGGTACTTATGCCCGTGAACGTGTAGCCGGAGTTAGCTGTGAGCGTGACTGTAGCGGTATACTGGGTAGCACCTTGGAACGGGTTATGGGCGGGTGTCCATGAAACCGTGCCGATTGTAAAGTTGCCTGTTCCGGTTGCCGTCGTGTTTGGTACCGCGCCTTGAGCCGGGGCTGTGACGGTAATCGTCGCCGCCGTAATCGGGGTTGCTGCGGTCGCAGGGAATTGATACGATAGCGTGACCGCCGCACCTGTGTTGTTCGTTATCGTCGCGCCCTGACCGTTGATAGTCGCAGTGCTTAAGCCCGTGAATGTATAGCCGGAGTTTGCCGTGAGTGTAACTGTGGCGGTATACTGCGTTGCCCCTTGGAACGGGTTATGTGCAGGCGCCCATATAGCTGCGCCAATTGTGAAGTTGCCCGTCCCGGTTGCTGTGGTGTTCGGTAATGCACCTTGAACTGGTGCTGTGACGGTAATCGCTGCTGCCGTGATTGGGGTTGCTGCGGTCGCAGGGAACTGATACGATAGCGTAACCGCAGTGCCAGTATTGTTCGTGACAGTCGCGCCCTGACCGTTGATTGTCGCAGTGCTTAAACCTGTGAATGTATAGCCGGAGCTAGCCGTTAACGCGACTGTTGCTGTATACTGGGTGGAACCTTGGAAAGGGCTGTGATTTGGAGTCCATGCAACCGCGCCGATTGCGAAGTTGCTAGTCCCTGTTGCCGTAGTGTTTGGTACAGCGCCGTTTATCGGGGGGCTGACTGTAATCGCTGCCGCCGTGATTGGGGTGGCACTGGTCGCGGGGAACTGATACGACAACGAGACCGCAGAGCCGGTGTTGTTTGTAATCGTCGCATTCTGTCCATTAATGGTTGCTGTAGTCAGACCTGTGAACGTGTAGCCGGAGTTAGCTGTAAGTGTAACTGTGGCGGAATACTGTGTTGCCCCTTGGAACGGATTATGGGCTGGCGTCCATGTAGCCGCACCGATTGTAAAATTACCAGTCCCGGTTGCCGTTGTGTTCGGCGTAGCACCTTGTACCGGGGCTGTAACCGTAATCGCCGCAGTCGTGATGGCTGTTGGAGCCTTATGCACGGTTGTGTCCCGCGATATCGGCGTAACCGAATATCCAGTCGGCGGTATAACAGTGACGGTTACAGTATCGCCTTGGTTAGCGATGCCGGAAATACTAAGCGTATAGGTAGGCCCAGTGCCAGACAACGTACCCTTAACCGCACCGGAGACAGTGATATTATTGACGCTCAAGCCAGGTATCGCCTGAGAGAACGTTAAGGTCAGTTCGGTCGTCGTTACAACGTTTGCCGTACCATTAGCCGTAAGACCGTCGAATGTTACCTCGTGAGGCAGAATAATTACTGAACCGTTCGATGTATTTACGGTTATTAAACCGCCGGGGTCAGTCACTCCCCCTTGTGCAACACTCAAGTTGAGCGTCGATACTCCGGGTAATGCGTCAGGCAAAATTTGGAACGTTAGCTTAAAAAGCGTTCTTGCATCCGTAATCGGTCCGATAAAATTGAAAAACGTGATTCGTATGTTGCCGGGGTCAGTTAACACAACACTTAAGGGAAATAATCCCCCAGTATTTTCAAAATCACTCTCATTAAAGGACATGTGGGAAGTGTCGAATCCGAGATTTAGGGATCCACCAGTAATATTTGAATTTACATCAACGCTTATACTGACGGAGACCTTATCTCCCGGTAGCCCAGAGACCGACGAAACCGAAAGAGTCGGATCATCCGGAGCTGCAAACACAGGTATTTGATAAAATATGTGGAAAAGCAAAATAGCTGAAAGTAATGCACTTACTAATCTATTGCGTTTAGTTTTCATGTTAGTCTCCTAATTTCCGTTTTAATTATGATTGACGGTTTGTTTGAGAGCAAAATGCTTTGCCTGTTGGTAAGTTGAAAAGCCGTTTATCATAGCTTTTCATGATGGAAATAAATCCAAGTTGTTTCTGGTTTGACATGGCGCATACACAGAATAACGAATGCTATTTAAAACACTCCATATTAATGGCTGTCCATTACTTAGACAATTGGGTAACTGTTCCCAAAAAACCTGTGTTTATAGTACATGACACTTATTATAACTGACCGCAGTATTGGTTTCATACTGCGGTCAGTCAAAGATAATAGTTATAATTCAGGACGCTTGCCCGACAGATAGTCAAACACTATCAAAAAATCTGCCATTGTTACAACACCATCTCCATCTACATCAGCGGCAAGTAACTGATCGGGTGTAAGTGTTCGTTTTCCCGATATATAGTCGAATATAATCATTGCGTCAGCCATTGTAACCACACCATCACCGTCAATGTCGCCCACCAAGTAAAAATACGGTGTTATCACGACATTGTTTGACGGCACAACAAAAGTAGTGGAAGCGTTATTGACATCAGCAAATTCACCGCCAGAGGAGGAATCCCAATGAGATAAACGGTATCCTGCACTTGGGGCAGCGAATAATTCGATTGTCTCGCCTGCTTTATAGTGTCCGCTTATACCCACAACAGTTCCATTTACGTCAGATGTTATTAATAGTTCAAATACATCCTCTTCAGCAGGTCTCAAAATGTAGTTCGGTATGGCATATGCCACATTGGGATGTTGTTCCAGAATATGAATAGCTTCCAGTACGCTCTCTTTCGTATTCTTTGCCAGCTTAATGATGTAATCAATGCCTGCCCTATTTTTTAGATTATTCAATACATCTTGATTTAGCTCGTCCACATAAGGGAGGCTTATGAATGATTCATATAGAGATAGCTTTAAATCCCTAGTTTCAACTACATCCAGTCCTGGAAACTCCTCGTTGGAAAAAAAACCTTTATAGGGTTCCTTAAAGCCCACAAGAACATACCCAAGCTCATAATCCTGCTCATAATGATCTTCATCAGGCTTCAGAATAAAGCGTGGTGTAGCATATGCCACATTGGGATATAATTCCAGAATACTAATAGCTTCCCATACGCTCTCATTCGTTCCTTTTGACAGCCTAATAATGTAATCAATACCTGCCTTATTCTTCAGGTTATTAAGTACATCTTGGCTAAGCTCATCCGCATTAGGGAGTTTTATCAATGATTCATACAGAGATAGCTTTAAATCTTTTATTTCGACTACATCCAGTCCAGAAAACTCTTCATTGGAAAAAGACCCCTTATATGCTTCCTTAAAACCGACAAGAACATATCCAGGATCAAAATCACGCTCATAAGGAGGTGTAGGGAATAGATCGTCTTTGGTAGGCATTGTCTCATCATTTGGAGCTGCAAGTGGCACAGCAGAACAAATAAAGATTGTTATAAAAACAAACAAAGTGAGAGTAAAAGAAAACCTGACAAACGGTTTCTTTTTTATTGTGTTATTCATTACATGTTCCTCCATTATTATTAGTAGGGGTAGTGTCAATAGCGTTACAGTCAAATCCTCTTTATCCCTTGCAATATCACTGAATATCGAGGATTTGACCGCCACTTCCCTTTTTCAACTCTTGATGACAGTCCTTCTACTTCTGGGTTTAACATAATCGCTTGGCTTTAGCTACGTAGGTAGTAGTTACTCTCCTTGAACAGCAAACGAATTTCGGCAACCTGCCTATCCACTAGACTCATGAATAATCAAATAGTATCCTTATATTATAAATGAGATGGAATAATCCAATAACGTTCAACAAGCTTGTGACACAGTTCGCTACTAATTGGACAGTGTCAGGAGTATGCGTTTTGTGTATATCGTCGGGACTTAGCAAACACGATCTCTTTTTTTCGTTTTTTAGAGAATGCCCTCATTCCTGTTGCTTGCAGACAATGATATTTTCTCATTTCACTGTGTTTTAGAGGATATCCTATATAAACAAGATTTCCGCTCGTCCAATTCCAGAAAAATGTCCATCTATCTCATGTTACCGACTGCGACAAGTCGCCGCCGACGAACATTTGAGATATGGGTGAGGAAGAGATTTGCTTAGAACGCATTCAACCGTAATACTTCTGCATTACTTTTTTCCTCCTCTCTGCATACTGCCTTATTCTTTCCAATGAAGTTTCTACACTTATAGTTATTTGCTAAAAGCGATAATCCTACTGTTAAGACTCCTAACGATAGTGAAAGCGAATATTTTTTTTCAGAAATGAAAACTGTCACTACGCTTATCAGGACAATATAACAAGCAACTGCTAGGCGACTTCGTTGTCTGAACCGGATAGTTTCCTTACTTGAAATAGGTTTGTTGCTGTCTTCCGATGGAGCAAAAATAAATACCAGTAGAACTGTTAGTAAGCTGCTCAATATAATAACAGGAATCGTGTTATCAGCTGGGAGAAAGCACAAAACAGAAAGAAACGCTACATATACAAATATCAAGATGATAAAACACCTAAAGTGATTCTTAGCGTGATACCCGCCGGCTATCAAACGTAGCGGTACAAAGCCTGACATAAAAAGTATGGTTTGGAGTACAGTTCCACTAATAATTGATAGAATTGCCAATGCACAAAAACTTTGAAGAGTTGATAGTAGAATTTCGAAGCTATATGAGTAGACCTCCAAATCATCCTCTAGAATTATTCCCTGTACGACAAAAAACGATGATATGCACCTTGACATCCGAGCAATCAAGCGATCACCCCCATGTCGATAACATATCATCGTCGATGGTTTTTATCAATATATTAGCGCCTAAGCGTTGAAAAATACTGCACGAGCGTTAATTTATATGGTTTTGGAGCAGGACGTTAAGCGAAAACTTACCGGTTAAGGGATTAAAACTTGGCTGGATATCGCCGTTGTACTTAATAGCTATTGATCTCATCTGTGCTATGCCAAATCCATGATTTGATATGTCTGGCTTTGATGTCTTAAAGCTTTCGTCTACTGGTTCAGATGAGTAATTCTCAACAAGAACTGTAATACAATCTACCGCGCTTGCGATATGAAGAAAAATACTTCTTTCAACACCAGCGGAACGTACAATCGCCTCAATAGCGTTGTCAAGCGCATTGGCTACGATGCTAGCTAAATCAAATTGGTCAATACCCAATTTATCGTCGATCAATACTTTGTAATGAATTCGTATATCTAATTCACATGCTTTATTAATTTTAGCGGTTAATACAGCATCAACCGGAGGTATCTTTGTATCCACAATTTCTGATGTCTTTCCTAAATCGGAATGTATACCGTTAATGCGGGATATGGCATCATGGAGATTCCCGTTCGTTAGCATACCTGATATAGCGACTAATTCGTTGCTAATATCATGCCTGATTAATTTCACCTCGCGTTGAGCTTGGTAGAGTTTCTGATAATGCTCAATCTGAATATCAAGCCTGGATTGAGACAATTCATATTCCTTTTTATACAGAAGAGCCTTATGCTGGTTGTTAAGGATAAATACTATTATAAATACCAAGACCAGCGAGATAACTACTGCGACTATCCACAAAGAAGAGTTTTTAAGAGCATCAATATCTGCTGTATACCCATATGCAATAAAACAAAGAATCATCGACTGTAGCGGCATGATGGCCATCAGCAGATTGAATTGCTTATCCGCCTCATGCTTAATCCCATTCGTGATTACTTTTATTACATAAATAATAAACAAAGAAAGGAGTTTTGAAACTAGCACAGCGGTCAAGTAAAAATTCGGATCGTTCTGTACTTGTGTAATGGGAATTCCAAATGCATGTATAGCCAAATAAGCAATAAACTGTTCAGTCAAGAACAAAATCGCGGAACCCAGAGCTGTGATTGTGATCTTTATAGTTATACCTGAAATATAGTAAAAGCTAAGGGCAAAAAGTATGGCAGTTGATACGATAGGAAGAAATGTACTGTTTTGCAGGAACGCCGTTGCTACGATATTGAGTATTATTGCGAGTGAAATGCCAATAATAAACAAGGGTAGCTTGATGTTTTTCCTACGCCAAAAGGCGCTAAAAAGCATCAGACTTATAACTATTTCAAACGCAGCGCCCAGAAAATCAATCAGTATCATGTCCATTCCTCAAACCCTATACTTTGCAAGAAACGTATTAAATGCTCTAAGGCAGTCTTGCTTCTTTCGAACACTCATAGGTATATTATGGTTGGATGTTGTCAATATTTCGATATTTTCGATTCTCCTGATATGACTCATATTAATTAGATAATTTCGATGACATCGTAAGAATCCATATGGTGACAAACGGTTCTCATATTCATGGAGCGTAGCGTTGCAATAAAAGTACGCATCATTTACAACAATCTTAATTCTATGACTGTCGCCCCCCTCGATATAAACTATCTCGCTAACATCAAGTGCATTGCTTGAACCGTCCAACTTCTTGAATTGGACTATATGATGCCGCTCCCTATGTTTCCTAAGAGCCCTTTCTAAAACGTTTTCTACAGTTAAGTCATCAATTGGTTTCATAATATAGTCGAATGCTTCTATTTTGAACGACTGAAAAACATATTGTTGGAAGCCTGTCAGGAATATTATTATAACGTTCTTGTCAATATCTCTTATTTTGTGGCCAACTTCAAGACCAGACATCCCTTCCATTTGAATATCAAGAAAAATAATATTAAAAGGTTGCTTAGTATGAAAGGACAGCAGTGCTGATCCATCTGCGCATTCTGTAATCTCAGTGTCATTTGGCAGAATAGTACAGGCATCTAAGGTGCTACGCAATCTTGTTCTGTAAGTGTGTTCGTCATCACAAATAGCTATTCGCACTGAATTGTCTCCCCTTAACTGCTCGTTGTAGTTACAATTATAATCGGGCTTCCATATCATTGCAATAAGCGTTTTCAAATTTCGCACCTAACATTCACCAACCTTTAATTACAGTTATTCAGCGCTAAGTTAATGCTTTTTTCTTGCTAGACAAAACGATGTTGTCATCATGCCAATGTAACGTATTCTGCAAAATGTTACATAACCATTATACCGCTTGATATATGTCTCCGCATCGGCAGATAATAGCATTATCAAGCATTAATCCGGGATTGCAAAAACCTAGTAAAACCAATAAAAAACAGCCAATGTAACATTTTGCAGAGATTGTTACATTGGCTGTTTCTACATGAAGGAGGATACCATTATGCCAACTACCCAACCTATTCGTGATAAACACCAAGTCCGCGAACTTGCGGAGTATTACCTCAAACAGGGCGAACTAAGAAATCATCTCCTTATAGTTATGGGCATTCATACCGCGCTTCGTATCAGTGACCTGCTTCGGTTCAAATGGGATGATGTCTATGATTTTGACCACAAACGCCCCCGTGAGAGTGTTGAAATCACCGAAAAGAAAACACACAAATCAAAAATAATAAAACTTAACAAAGCTATTAAAAAGGCCTTGAATAAGTGCCTGCCCTTTGCTAATCGTGGGGAGTATCTCTTTAAAAGCCGCAAAGGCGGGGCAATCGGTAGGGTCCAGGCTTACCGTATAATCAACACTGCCGCCAAAGAGCTTGATTTCCGCTCGAGCGTATCATGTCATTCATTGCGCAAAACGTTTGGTTATCACGCATGGAAAAATGGTGTTTCGCCAGCAGTGCTGATGGAGATTTTTAATCATTCTAATTTCGCTGTATCCAGGAGGTATTTTGGTGTCACCCAAGACGATAAAGACGAAGTGTATGGCCGGCTGGAAGATGCTTTCTAGCAAACCATTAACGCGCATTGAAGAATAGGCAAAGGCAAAAAAAAATATTTTACCTGAGCAAACACAACTAGCCAATGTAATGATGTTCTGATATCGAGCTTAACTGTTTTTTATTGCCACCATTTGTGTTTCGGCTATCCTGATAACTTCCGACAGCCGTCCGTATGTATCCATATCTGCAAGTTGATCTAATGTAAGCACTTTAAGGTATACATCTAAATACTCTTTCAACGTACTCAAAGCAGTGTGAATGCTGTCGTTGTTACATTGATTAACACATTGTGGTATGCATATATCTCCTTCAAACAAGCTAAATATATCATAAACACTGATAGCTGAGGCTTCTTTACCCAACGTATATCCTCCGCTCATTCCGGCATGTGTTTCTATCAGGCACCCGTCGCGCAACTTCCCGGCAATCTGTATGATATAGCGTTTTGAGATATGCAGGCTACCAGACAGTTCGGTGGAAGAAACTATCTTCTTATTTCGGGTCAAATAAAGAATAATCTGCATCCCATAGCATGTAGACACGTTAAAATGCATAACCAAACCTCACTAAAAAATAATGTCGCTCACAATGTGCTTTAGAAATACTATACATATAAAAGCTGTTATTGCCGAGCATCATAACATCAATGCTATGAAGTAATCAATATATTGGTGCATAAGCGTCGTAAAATAAAGCATAAGTGTTGAATTGATACTTTGTATTGACATTAAAGCGGCTTTAAACCCTATACTTCAACATATTGATAGAAATTTTAGAATATAGAAAGGAGAACGGCAATCGTGCGCTGATAATAACCTAAACAGGCACACTGTTAAGTGCTATTGAAATGGTCATCAAACGACGACGACAATTTCAAAAAAACGAAAATTACCACCAAAATGCAGCTACTGATAAACAAGTAGCTGCATTTTCTTATATTCATTTACAGAAAGGATCATGTTCCTGTAGTTCTTTGAGTTGGGTCAATCTTTCTGCCTTCTCATGGGGCATATATGGCTCCAAGCATCAGTATGTGCATTCCTCAATGCCCATTCACGCCCGCAATGATGCTCATCAAATACATACCCGTTGCCGTAGCCCCCCGCTCCAATCTGGATTTTCAAATAATTCAGATTGGAGAAAGGCAAATGAATAACTACACAAACAACGATTATGCGCTTAACAGGTACAGCGATGGGGTCGTGTACAACTTTGCAGACTGCATTAAGGAAATTACATTCGCAGACTGCCTCGCGGAAAACCCCGCCATGACGGAGGATGATTTCCGCGCTTTGAAAGAATTCTCGGATAGCAATTATCTAAAAACCGACCGCGCGGAGAACGCGAAGAATAAAAGAAATATTTCATTCCATGAGTTTAGCAGTAAGTTTGAAGGCTTAGTCAAGTCGCCAGAGGAATTACACATCAATGAAATCGACGCGCAGGAGGAAAGAGAGCAGTATAAACACCGCTTGGAAATAGCGAAACGCGCAATGGGGAAGCTCACTGATGTCCAGCGCCGGCGATATCTTATGTACCGCGTCAAAGGGGTTTCCTCACACAAAATCGCAGAATTGGAAGGGAAAAACCATAAGACAATCCTTGAGAGTTTATACGCTGCTGAAAAAAAATTAAAAAATAATTCCTAAAAAGCCAAAAACCACCCCCCCAAAACGCCTTAAAAAGTGCGTTGGGTGAAAGGACCACTTCGATCCTCTCACATGAACCTTTAAAAACACCGGCGCGTCTGCCCCGGTCATATCGGAACACTGGGTACTATAACCGCCGCGCCATGCGCCAAGACCGCCTGTAATGGGCGAGAGCGCCCCATTAGCCGCCGCAATAATGCGGAAAGGCCGGGCAGATGAACGGCATGACGGTGATAATGATACTCCCCCAAGAGAACTGGGGCCGAACAGCGTGGAGGCGCGATTCGGGGAAGCGTCGTGCAGGTTGGGATAGACCTGCGGGAGCTTCCGTGTGTGACGTAAAAATCACAGCCCATTGTTTCCCCTAGCGTCCGGGTATTGAGGCAAATAGGACGCAGCCCAAAGGCAAATCAAGTTTGTCTAGCCGTCAATATTATTAAATGTATAATTCTCGACGGTTCCGATATTGGGGGCAAGGCAAAACGATTATTCCAACCTTGCCCCTACCACAGAGCCGCCGAGTATTGCGAAAGGATACGTTTTCATGACTAAAAATATTCAACGTGAAATATCCCGGAACGTACCGCGCGATATCCCGGTTTGCATCTCAGACACCACAGTGCCGCTCCTCACAGCTTATGGATGCGTTTTGATGCAAGAAGATACAGGTAAAAGCTATACTTACACAGCGGCCAACTTAAAAACTGGCAAAAGTTTGGTTATCAGCCGCCGCTCAACACCTTTAACAACATCCGGCGTGGAAGCGATGGTGGAGAGGATACGCCTGTCAAGCGTAGCGGGCGCGGGACGGTTTGAAGCCGACAGGCAGCACGGAGATAGCGCCGCCATCATAAACTGCCGCGAGATACTGAACACTGTATTTAAAGAGGTGCTGCCGCAATACGGGTACACCATCCGGAAAGAGCAAATGTCGCTTGCCAACCATATTCTTGACGCGATCAGCCGACGCCAGATTTCGCTTGCGGAAGCCGAAGTCGGGATAGGAAAGACGCTCGCATACCTTCTCCCCGCAGTCATCGCCAAACGCGGCAGGCTCAATGAGTCTTGGAACATGAGCTTTTACCCAGGGTCGCAGTATATTGATACGATCAACATGCCTATTGTCATCGCGACATCAAGCATAGCCCTCCAAAGGGCGCTTGTGACGGACTTCATTCCCGAACTGTCAAGTACGCTGCTTGAATGCGGGATAATAAACACGCCGCTGACTGCGGTTCTGCGGAAAGGCAGGGAACACTTTGTATGCGAACAAAAACTGAGGACATATATTGAGTTTGAGCGCAACGATGAAATGAAGAAACCCCTCAGCGAACTGCTAATGCCATCAGAGTTAATTGACATGGCGGAGATAGACGGGCTTACCGCTCACGCAAAACGAAAAATATCTGTCCCCGACCGGTGCGGCAAGAACTGCCCACATCGTGAAACTTGCCCGTACCTGCAATACCGTGAAAAGGCGCAATCAACACAATTCGATATCCAAGTCTGCAACCATAACTACCTGCTGGCTGACGTACTGCGCCGACGTGATGAAAACGCTCCGCTCCTCCCAGACTATCAGATGCTCGTCATAGACGAAGCCCACAAATTCTTGCAGGCGGCGCGGTCAATGTATAGCGTGGAGCTTTCGAGTTTATCCGCGCCGGATATCACGGAAGCAGCGGACAACCTGAACTTCAAGCGTGGGGATGCGCATAACCTTATTATGAAGACAACGAAAAAACTCATTAGCGAAAACAAGCGCTTATTTCGCCAGTTGATCGAAAGCCCGGCGGGTGACGATGCGGGACTGGAGGATGCGCCTGACCGCTATACTGCTAAGATAGACAAGGACGCTGCAAAGCACCTGCGGAACATACGCGACATATCGGACGCGCTCTTGAATGTACTGACCTCGGAACCAACCGCGGGGAAGGGCGCTGGCCGCAAAGTGCAGCTTTTATTGGATCTTGAGCAAATGCGCAATCAAGCCGCAATACTCGCAAAGCACAATGAACTCATATGCTGGATTGAAGAAGATAACAACGAAACCCGGCTGTGCGCTATACCGAAAGGCCTAGACAGCCAGTTGTATGAAGACCTTTGGAACAAAGGCGTACCTACGATCCTCGCGTCGGGGACGCTCTCAGCGGGCGGCGGCTTCACACGTACAAAAAAGGCGCTCGGGATAGATCGCGTCAGCGCACCACGAATAACCGAAACAAGCAAGTCGTCGCCATTCAACTACCGCGACAACTCCCTGCTGTACATCAGCGAAAACGTGCCTTTCCCCGATCCTAAGAGCGAGGAATACATAACTGCGGTCGCGGACGAGGTTGAAAAACTCATCACGGCGTCACACGGCCACGCCGCCGTTTTGTTTACAAGTTATAAAGTCATGGATATGGTGTGGGAACTGCTTAGCAAGCGTGGCATACCATTCCCGATGTTCCAGCTAGGCAAGCGCAGCATACGTGAAATAGAACGCTTCAAACAGAGCGGCAACGGCGTTTTGTTTGCGGCTGGCGCAATGTGGGAAGGCATAGACATCCCCGGCGATGCGCTAAGTATGCTAATCATCGTCAAGCTGCCGTTTCATGCCCCCGACCCCATCAGCGAGTACGAGCGGACATTATACCCCGATATGAACGGGTTCATGGAGTCCGTCATCAAGCCGGAAATGCTTATCAAGTACAAACAGGGGAAAGGACGGGGGATACGGACGGAGCGCGACACATGCGTAATAGCGGTCTGCGACATCCGGGCAAGCAGCGGCGGCGCGTACCACGAGTGTGTGGTTGCCGCTTCGCCGGACTGTAACGTGACGAGCGACATAGGCGAAGTGAGCTATTTTTACGAGAGAAAAAAACCACCGGAATATTTTGAATAACCTAACTGATGTACCTTTTCCCGACATGGGAAAAGGTACATCGCAGTTTTGGAGGGACAACAGTGACAAACCTAAACACATTGGTTGCATCTGCACCGAGGAGCATGAACATTATTGAAAGCATTTATAAAGCCCATTCAACTTTAGACGTCCACAGAAAATGCGCTGTTTCCATATCGGGAGGTTCCGACAGCGACATCGTTATGGATTTGTTCGAACTCGTCAAGCCGGACACCTGCGAACTGCGCTACGTGTTTTTCGACACGGGGCTGGAGTTTTCGGCGACAAAACGCCATCTTGACGAACTGGAACAGAAATACGGCGTGGCAATTGAGCGCCGTAAGCCACGCAAGACGATTCCTGTAGTATGCCGCGAGTATGGCATACCTTTCATAAGCAAAGACGTTAGCGATATGCTGCACCGATTACAAGCGCACGGCTTTGACTGGAACGATCTGCCGGAGGAAGCGACCACTGAGAAATACGGAAGATGCAAATCTGCCCTTGACTGGTATTTCAACCGCCGCCCTTTTAGCGCAAGCGGCAAATCAAAGCATTGCATAAGCCGGTTCAAGCTGCTCCGCGAGTTCATCACGGGAAATGAGCCGGGTTTTACAGTTTCCGAAAAATGCTGCCATTACGCAAAAAAGCAGACCTCAGCGGACTTCAACAAAGAGTACCGCCCCGACCTCATCGTGACGGGTATGCGCTGCGCGGAGGGCGGCAGGCGCGCAGGCATAATAAAAAACTGCTTTACCCCGCGTACAGGATACCAGCCTGACAACTACCGCCCGATTTGGTACTGGACAGATGCAGACAAGGCTATGTACAAGGAGTGGCGTGGCATACGCTATTCTGATTGTTACGAAATCTACGGCTTGAAACGGACTGGCTGCGTCGGTTGCCCATGCAACAGCAAAGCTGAACAGGAACTTGCCCTGGTCGAACCGTTTGAGCCACTGGTCGTCAAAGCTGCGCGAAACGTCTTTGGCGCGTCCTATGAGTACAAAAGGCGGTATGTCGAGTTCAAGTCAAACATGCCGAATCCACCACGCCATAGCTAAACAGCACACATAAAGCGAAAAGGCAAAAGGAAGCATAAACATGATTAGGCACCTTTTCCCGAAATGGGAAAAGGTGCTGCGATTTGGAAGGAGGCAAGGGAAA
>Ga0123356_10004778_pt1 | contig 13942 bp, 14 predicted proteins | sample TergutEmb28metaG_2_FD_92546 | JGI IMG/M metagenome (GOLD analysis project Ga0123356, IMG submission 92546) | Embiratermes neotenicus P3 segment gut microbial communities from Petit-Saut dam, French Guiana - Emb289 P3 | ecosystem: Host-associated > Arthropoda: Insects > Digestive system > Gut ...
GAGTATATCCCACGATTCCGGTGAAACATTGTCGGATTCAAGCTGTATTTCATACCAATCTCCCACAATACCGTCCGGTACACTTGCAGTCGTTATACTTGGAGCGGAAGGCACATCTTGTTCTGTTGTTTCAGCAACACTTAACAAGTAACCCGACTGAAAGAAACGGCTGTTCGCTCTTGGAATTACTGATGCGCCATTGTTTAGCAAAGAAAAAACATCGAGAAGAATTTTCTCAATGTCATTTGCATCTTCGTATGTAAAGTGTTCCATGCTGTCGGGTACAGGCGGTGTTGATGGAGATACTTTTATCTGCTTTCGTATCGCCCTTATATTGTCGAGATATACTTGCGTGTCTGCCGGTGGTGGTATGTCCTCGTCAGCCCATGAAAAAAGATGAACAGCAATATCAAATCCAAGCGCAGCCAAAAGGACGGCAATAACTTGTACGTTGTTTTCTACTCTGCCGGTATCAATGGCTGTATACGAACCCTTATACCCTTTCCAGTAGTCATCTTGTTCTTCGGGGGTCATATTATCCCAACCAAGTTCAAGTAGTCTTTTAGCCTCGGCGACATCCGCATAATTTCTATCTATTATAGGCTCAATCCAGTTCATAAATTACCCCTTATTCTATAATCACTCGTCCGCTACCCGTTGCCTTGAAACCGCCTGTAAATTCATATCTCAATTCGGTCAGCCTTGACGGACGGAAACCGAAATTGTTTTGAACCATTACGGCATCTAAAACGTCTGCTCTTGGGTCTGACCGCCAGTTGTATGTTGCAGTTTGTCGAGATATTAAATAGTCTTTAGCCCACTCGCCAACGGCACGTGCCTGTTCTGCGGAAGTAATCAGAGCATTATCGACAGGCTGAATCTCTCCGCGCTGACCGGTGAGCAGTTGCGTGTCGGAGTGCGATATTTCAAGCGTGTTTCCTGTCAAAACTATTGTTACAGTTCCGTTTGCCGTGATTGTTAAATCGCACGAATACGTGTAATACGTTGCCCTGTTAAGTGTGCCGCCTGTTACTGTAGCGACAACATTGACGGCACTTGAATGGCTTATGGTTATTGTTTGCTGTCCGCTTAATTGCACAGTACCGTTATACAGTTCCATCAACTCGGTTCTCGGAAAGTATCTGTATGTTTTAACGGACACCCCGCCAAGAGGCGTGACCATCGTTATTTCGGGTCTTGCGTATGAGTTGAAACGGTTGATTTCATAATCCGGTCTTGACGGTATTTCTTCAATCCTTGCGCGCCTGTTCGGCAAGCACCATTTCAGCACTTCAATTTCAATGCGTTTATACTCGCGCATATCAATATCTGTAACACTTCGTATATCTGTGTTACCCTCGACAAGTTTTTGCGCAACAATTCTATCTCTGCCAAGTGAATCCTCACCAATGGCTGTGATTCTAAAATCAACAGCATATTCGCCGTAAGTTTCAGACCAAACTATCGCAATGTAAGTGATAAGGGCATTGTGTATATGTGTAAACGACAATGTGACTTTTGGCTTTGTTCCGGGGAACACGCCATTTTCGTCAGACAGGGTTTTTCCGACAAACCCTGTATCACCCCAATCAGATGCCGGCAATACCTTATACTCGCCGTCGAGTAACCATTGATTGCGCTCAAACATTGAGTATTTTTCATACTCTTTCGGCTGACCGTCAACAATTTGCCCTGTGTTTGAAAAATGTGTAGAACCGTTATCTGTCGCCACAGAATGACCCATAAATGTAGATATACTCATGGGGTCGATTCTTAGCCGTCCGCTACGGTCAAATGATAAACAGCAACAACCGGCATTGGCTATAAGCTGTAGGCATGAGCCTATCGTTAATGCCGGTAACGGTGCAGTTGTAAAAACATTTCTTAGAATGTCGTTTATGTACCAATTCACGCTACCGTCGCGGTTTAATGGCAAATCTGCTTCGGTCAATACTTGAACTGCCAAATCGTATAATGATATTCCTTGCGGACGGTATAGCCCTTTTGTAAACACTCCGCGCGTAAATTCAAGCATATCTCTTGCAACAAATGAAGCAATGATGCCGTTTTGCTGTGATGTCCACTCCGACAAATAGAACGAACCGCCTTGAATCCACTCAATGACTTCATCGTTTATCTTATAGCCGTACCGAACATCGACAACTTGACGCTCGATTAAGTATCTTGCAAAACCCTCTAAGTTGTTGGGGTCGTAAGCATTATCAACATTATTGACATCATAGGTTACAGAGTATTTCGGCAATGAGGCTGAAAGCGGGTCGGCTATCATTTCGTGCTTATAGCCCAACAAATCACTTTTGCGATAAGTATGTTTTATGCCGACAAACACTTCCTCGATTCTCGGTCTGCGGAACGGCAAGCACCACTTGACTATTTCAATGTCGATTCTGTCATACAGGGTCATTTCGATTTCAGATATGCTCTCAACGCTATCGTTTGTAAATGCTTTTTGCGTTACGAGCTGCGAGTTTGCGTACACTCTCACAAGATATTCCGATGCGTACTCGTTAAAGATATTACTCCACTTGATTGTTATGCCCGGCACTAAATTGTCGTGCAGTTCTTCAAAGAGGATTGACACAATCGGCATGACATCGAACTCAGCGTTTTCGTCGCTCAATACATTTCCGACATATCCTGTATCACCGTCAGCCAAAAACGGCTTTGAACCGTCTAAAAGCCATTGATTGCGTTCAAGCGTTATATAGTCGATAAACGACTTGTCAAGACCGTCAACTATTTGCGGAGTGTTGGAAAACGGTTCTGCTCCGCTATCTGTCGCGCTTGCATTATCTAATGCGCTTGGGTCGCCAACACTAACCGTTACCTCAACGAAACTTTCATTGCGCAGTTCTCTTTTTTGGTTCGCTATCCACGCTCTTGAAACTTGTTGCATTGCATACCCCTACACTTCTATCAAAGCCAACCGGCATTGTAAGTGACCTTTTGGCTTGCCTGTTACTTCATCGAGAAGAAATGTTCCCGAACTCCTGTCTGAAACATACACTTGTCGTATAGCCCATGCACCGTAATCCTGCACGTACAGTTCCGCATAATTAAAGAACGAGCCGCCTCTTTTCGGGTCAAATTGCGCAAGCAAGCCCGCCCATTGTTCACATGATAGGAAATTCCATATCATTTCTGCCTTTATGACACCAGAACGCACAACATCACCGACGGTTACACCGTCAAGGTTACGTCCGGCATCGACAAAATCAGCAGTATTGCAGTTATATTCCGAGGGAGTGGGAAACGCATAGTTTCTTGCCGGTATTGATACTAAAGGTTTCATAATGCACACTCCCTATACTAAGCCGACAGCTAAACCGCCCGGAAACGGGGTTGCACCCTTTTCAATCCGCACACGGTCTAATTCCGCATCTAATCGCCTACCGTCGATATTTATATTGGCTTCTACCTCTATCGGTCTGCCTGTCAGTTCCTCTACAGCGCCAATCAAGGCTTTCAGCAACGCATTTGTTTCACCGTTACTTACTTGGCTGTAATCCTTGTTTTCCTCTGCCGTAAGCACACGTTCATCCCTGTCAAGATATGCAGGGAAATTGTCGTGCGGTACGCGTGGAATACCTATACGAAGTCTTGGAATTGATACTGAGCTGCCGGTTGAAGTTGTTACATTTGTGTCCGGCAAACTGTTCAACGCTTTAGCCATCTGTCCGACAGCAGAGTTTACACCGGTTATCATGCGGTTCATTGCAGTTTCAACATGACCGATTGCAGTATTCATCATATTTTTGACCGCATTGGTAAATGTTGATGCGTTGTTATTTATTGCCGTTGCCATGCTTGATACCATCGTTGATGTTGCCGTTGTAATTCCTGTGCTAAGATTAGTCATTGCAGTAGTAATTTCAGTACAAATTTGCTTAAAAGCATTTACTATCAGCGTTTGCGAGTTCGCAATATTTGTACGCATAGTGTTCATCATCGTGGTAGTGGTTGTCGAAATTGCCGTAGATGCTAAAGTCGCTTCATTTTTGATTTCCGTATAAAGCGTTTTGAATAGGTTGAGAATCGGAGTCGTTGCATTTTGAACGTTTGTACGCATAGTGTTCATCATCGTATTTGTCGTATTAGCAACGGCTGTTGATGTCTGTGTAGACTCATTTTTGATATTGGTATACAGAGTCTTAAACAGATTCAAAAGTGGCTGTGATGCGCTGTTTACAGCCTTTCTTACACCCTCTAACATCGACGCTATTTCTTTGTTGATGTTCTTTGAAAAATCGCTCGTTCCTTTTGTGATTTCCTTAAACAATTTGTCAAATTCGCTCGACACTTTTTTGACCGCAGTTGTTATTGCAGATACATTGCCGGAAATGCCGTCGGCAATCCATGTTGCAATGCTTTTTCCGATTTCACTAAACTCTTTTCCGGCTTTCTCAAACACGCCAAGAATATCTTTTAGCACACTTTCGGCTGCGGCTATTGTGTTTGCAACATTGTTTTCGATACCGAGAACCAAGCCGTCGATAAGGTTTCCACCCTCAGTTTCCATTACCCCGGACGGTGAGTTAATGTCGGCTGCAGCCTTAAATGCGTTCCAACCGGTGTCAAACAACTCATTCATTTCTTTTGCGAATGTATCAGCCGTTAAGCCCATGCCCTCAGTAAGACCGGCACTTATTGCGTTTGTTACGTCGCCCGCCATCCTTGAGTTTTCATCAGCCATGTGCATATAGTGCAAGCCGTTTTCCATCGAGAGATTGTTATAATGCTGAATCCACTCATGCTCTTGCATAACAAAACCGGCATCAAGAACACGCTGAATTTCATCTTGTCCTTGTCCGGCTCTCGACGCAATTTCTCTGTAAGCATCTTGCGCTGCGTTAATTTGCTCATCATAGCTTTTATGTAGATTTCCAAGTTCTGTTGCATAAGACTCGGCACTCATTGCCTCGCCGTCGCGTAGCCTTTGCTGTAAATCATCAAGACCGGTTTGATATGCGTTTGCAGCTATCGCTGTGCTTTGTATATAATGCGCCATTGCATCATCTTCTAAGTCTTTGTATGCGATATTTTGAGCAACCCAACTATCCGTCCAAAACGAGTCTTGAATGCTTCTGACTTCGCCCGAATGTGCGCCGTACATTTCGGCTTGCGTTCCAAGATTCCAGTATAAATCTGTACGTTGCTTGTCGTAGAAGTCGCCGGTAATAACACCATGTTCAGCAACATGGTTTAACAAGTCTTGATTTTGCCGATATTGTACTTGTCTTTGAGCGTCAGCCTGTTCTTCGTATTTTTGGGTAGTGTCGGCAACAAAGCCGTCTACCATTGTGGCAATCTCGCCGTATTGGTCGCGGAGAATACCCAACTGCCTGTCCTTTTCAACTTGGATTCTGTCGGTGTACGCTCCGTCCATGCCTTCAAGCCGGGCATACCTATCGCCAAGTTCGGACTCTACCATGTCGCTTATACTTGCAAACTCGCCAAGTTCAAGCATTCCGGCAGCCTGTAATTCCTCGTATTTGCGAACAAGATACCCTCTTTGTTCAAGCATTGCATTTCTGTAATGCTGTGATGACGTATCTTCGGTTTCCAAGAAATATTCTCGCTGTCTTGCCAATGCTTCCGCATATTCTTGACTTTCAAGACCGAAACGGGCTGCGGCAGCTTGAACATCATCTTGCAGTCTCTCGTTTTTGCGTTCATGCTCTGCAATAGTTGAATCAGCCCACCGCTCGACACGCTTAACGGCTTGGTCGTAAAGCAATACGTTTTCATCTTCAATGCCCCACATTTCCATTTGCATACGGATATGCTCGTCAAGCATCCTGTATATCTGGTCGATTGTTTCATCAGCCATTTTCTTATACAGCAAAAGAATGTTTGTTACGCCCTCGTCGGTAACGGTTACACCACTTGATGCAAGTTCAGCAAGCGACTCTTGCACTTCGATTGCCGCCTCGTAAACAGGCAGAAACCCACGTTTAACAGCGCCTGAAAGCGTGTCGGACAATCCAATAAATGTTGTTTTTGTTCTCTCGGCTTCCTCGCGTTGCCTTTCAGATGCAGAAATCCAAGACCATATACCGCCGACAACCGCACCAATGGCGGTTAATATCCATCCAATCGGTCCCGCTGCCGTTTTTAAGGTCAACGACACACCGGCAATGGCAATACCTAATGCGGTTAATGCTGCTGTCGCTTGCGGTGTTAAGTCAAGCAGTTGCGCCATTGCCACCATGCCTACGCCCAAAGCGACACCGAAAGCAGTACCGATGTTTGCTGCTGTTGTTTTTAATATATTTGTCGTTTCGTCCGAGCCAACGGCACTTGCTATCGCCATACTTAGTTTTGCCTGTTCAAGCATCAATCCGGCTGCAAACTTTGTTACAAATACTGTTGCAAACAGTAATCCAATGCCAACAAGTTCCGGTGAATTGACAAACAGCTTTAAGGCTGCTCCCAAAGCGGTTATTATTATTTCGCCAAGAGTTTTTAACGCACCAACCCAATTAGCCGCACTCAGAGCGTCCCCGATTGCCTGTGCAATGTCGGCTGCGTTGTCTCTGACCCATTTGACACCCTCTAAAATTGCATCAAGAAGGGCGTTTCCGAGTCTGCCAATCAAGGTTGCCGCGCTGATAAGTGTTGCTCTCCAATCATGTGATGTAAGAGCTTCGATTATGCCTTGCGCAATCCCCGTGCCATCTAAACCTTTTGTCGCTTCTAAAAGCATTTCCAGTATGCCGTTTGCCAGTTTGCCTATTGCAGTTGTTGCGGATTTCAGTATATTCACCCATTCGATGTTTCCGAAAAATTCACCAATACGCTCACCGATTTCGCCCCATTTGACTTTTGATGCCGCTTCGTAGAGCATATCGAATATTCCGACACCAAGAGCATTGATGCCGGATGATAATTCATCAAACTTAATGTTCAGAACTGCACTATTTATAACTTCCGCGACAGAAGTTCCAACAGATGTCCAGTTCAGCCCCTTGAATATTTCAGAAAGCAAGCTGATTGATGCGTTTATTTTAGCTGCAATAGTTGCACCTATAAGGTCAAAATCAGTCGTTATGAGCATTTCGTTGAGAGCTTCGGCTATAGATGCGCCAAGATTGCCAAAGTTAAACTCTGTATACCATGTGTGCATCATGCCAAAAACGGTATTGATTGCATGACCGAGCGTGTACCCGATAACACTCCAATCAGCACCATCGACAGCACCATTAAGAAAAGACGCTACCATTTTTACGGTAGCGTTCGCCCATTCCTGTATAAAATCCCACGGTATTTGACCTAATGCGTCGGTAAACTTTTGACCGAGCATATATCCCAAATCGTAAAACCAATCATAATCTTGGTTTAAGAAAGCCTCTTTTAAGGCGTTTGCAAAGTCTTTAATGCCGGACGGTATTTCTATTTCCTCAAACATATCAGAAACGTCGATACCACCGCCACCGCCGCCTCCACCACCGCCGGAACTGTCGGATAATATGTTTAACTCGTCAAAACCGCCGGTAAGGTCTTTGAGTGCTTTTCCTGCGCCTTTTGCGCTACCGCCTATGCCGTCGAGATAATCTTGTGCATCCCTCTTTGCCTTTACGAACGTACCCTTGCCGGTAAGGACAGCCATAAACATACCGATTGCATTTGTTGCTGTTACGATTGCATCTGTAAGGATTCTGAAAAGCGGTACAAGGGCTTCGATTGCGGGAGCAGCCATTGCGCCTAAAGAGTTTTTAAGATAAAGAGCTTCGGTTTTTAGTGCCGACATTGCCCGGTTGGCTGCGTTTGAAAATCTTGCTAAGTTTTGCGTACCTTCTTTGAAACCGTTTGTAATCTGTGTAAAAACACTTCTAATTGCACGGTATAAAATGATTGACTTTAGGGCTTTTCCGATTGTCGTGCTGAAAAATCCCGCTTGTTTATTTGTTGTTCCTATACCCAATGCAAGTTTTCCAACTTGACCGACCATTTTACCAATAGCCGCAGTCGCCTTGACCGCAGCCTTGCCAATGGCAATTATAGGCGCAACAACCCTCTTGGCAACGTCAGCAAGCCGACGGAACGTGTTGAGTGTTCGCTTGAATGTATCAGATATAAAGCCCCCGACAATGCCGGCAACGTGGAACGAGGTAAATACCGTCCTCATTGTCGTGGCAACGCCTTGTAATACCTTTTGAACATTTAGCCATGCAGACGATGCCCGGTTTCCGCTTGTGGCTAATTCGTCGCCTTCTGCATCTGTTTTTTCTGCTCTTGGTGTCTTTATAGTGGGTATTTTTAGCGACTTGCCAAGCACGGTTCTCATGCCTTTGGCGGCATCACCGATAATATACATTTGCTTTGCGAGTGGCTCTAAAATACGTGTTATCGTGCTTATTTGACCGTAAAACTGGCGAAAGTCTACATCATTGAGTTTTTTCGATGTTTCAGATAGGTTTCCGAGTGCTTCAAGGGATTTATGAAACCCGGTAAGATTTATTCCTTTAAGAGAATTAAACGCTTTTGCGACAGTTCCAATTTTGCTCGACACATCTTTGACTTTTTCCGCAGACGTTTTGAATTGAGTAATTTCTTTACCCAAATTTGCAAAACCCAAGTCTTTTGTCGCGGTCTTGATTTTGCCTAAGTTTTTAACGAGGTCTGTTATAGCTTTATCGGCTGTTTTAGCACTTGCCGATATTTCGATTTCCAATTTGCTGATAGGGTCAGACATCGGCATTTGCTCCTTTACATAGTTTGTGGTATCATGCGGTTGAAAGGTTGTGATTTTATGGCTCTCTCTAAATGCCAAGATTGCGGAAAGGATATAAGCAGTTCCGCAAACTCTTGTCCGCATTGCGGCAAACCCTCGTCAAGAGCGGTATACCAAGAAAAAGAGCGGAAAATTGGCGGTATAGTAATAATCGTTTGCGTTATGTTGTTTATTTTAATTTTGATTGGCTCTCGCGCTTGCGGATAAAGAGAGTCGCCGACCGGTTAAGGCGACGACTCACTTAACTCCAAGTGCTTGTTAATTTGAGCTGCAATGATTTCAAACCGCTCTTTCATGTTGAGCGGCTTTGCCTTTTCCTCTTTTTTGCTGTCGCTAAAATCATACGGCTCTTTATGGTATGGTGTCGCTTTCGTCCCCTTCTTTGCGTAAGCGTGAAGAATTGGTGCTACACAAAGCAATGCGTCGTAAAAGTATCTTCCCTGTAAGAAAAAGCCAAAGTTTTTATCTTCAAAAGATAATTGTTTTAGCTTTCGGTAATCTTCTACGAGAAAGGGGTCGCCGTACCAAAACTCGTCACGCGACATACCCATATTCATATAATACGGGCAATGCTCGTTGAATACTTGCGTTGCAGTTTTGGGAGAGGCGTTTAGCGACCCCTCTCCCACACTATGTTTTTTTCGCTTTTTTTCGGTTCAACGAACAGCGTATTGACTGTGTCCGTAAGCATAACGCTTAATTCTTGAACAAGTTTTTGCTTGTCCGTCATTTCAGAATAGATTTCGTTAATTGTTTCGTCGCTGATTGTCGGATGGTTTGCAAGGAAAGCACCCTTGAAAATAGCCCACATATTGCTGACGACTGCATCCTCAATTCTCATAAGGTTAAGTTTCAGCCTGTGTTCCATTTCAGCAACAGAATCTCGCGTGTATTCCAGTACATAGTTTGTGCCATTGTGTTGAAATTTGATTTTACTCATTTTAATTGCCTCTCATTAAAATAAATTTGAGCATAATGCTCTATCGGGTACACTTGGGAAAATGTACCCTGTACAGCATTAAGCAAATACCGGTGTGATTTTTGTCGAAACGGCTATTGTTATAGTCATTTCACGGGCTGCAACACCGCTACCGCCGTTAATTTTGGTTGTAATTTGACCGTCCCATTGGAACTTGCCAAGCGAACCGGCGGGGGCGCCTTCTGCGCTGTCAAACCAAAGAGCGAACTTACCAACTGCGCCTTGAAGTGCAACGCACTTTTGGTAATCGTCCGGGGTATAGTTTGCCAAGAAAGAGAGGTTGTCGAGCGACTGTCTGCCGAGAAGGTTTCTTTGAACCCAATCTGTCAATGTCGAAATATCGACAGTATCGGGGTCGCCGCCCAAATCGGGATAGTCTTTGATGTCAACGAGTTTTGTGTAAGCTGTACCGTCTGTGCTGTGCATCAGAAACGTACTGAGGGTTGTTGATTCATTAGGCATTTTATTATTCTCCTTTAAGTTAATTTAATACTTGTTTAGCGTTTTTTGTCGTGGTTTTCCTGTTGAGCGTCATTCTTTGTTTCTTCTTTTGTTTCCTCGACAGTTTCAACAGGCTTTTCATCGGCAACTTTCCAACCGTTGTCAATGAATTGCTTTGCGTTTTTGTCGTTCACAACAATAGTGTTGCTCCCTTTGGTTAATGTAGGCATATTTCTCTCCTTAACTGCTTATGTTCCAATCCTTAGAAACTACAGCCCTGTATCTTGCTGTAATCCTGTAAACGCTTGGCGCTTCAAGGTTCGGTGTCGGGTTCATCATAATTCTGACAAAACCCAACTTTTGAAACACATCATCCGCACAAGCTATTAAAGCCCGGCATTGTGATTTTTTGCCGGTTTCTAAACCGGAGTAAGCATCTACTTGATACATCAGAACAGCGTGATTTTCTATTAAACTGGAATCACGTGTACTTGTATTTGTTGCATTGTCAGACTCGACAATGCTGACACACGGCAAATCCGGCTCGTCGCGTACAGCTTCGCCCGTCACAAACACACCTTCAAACTCGTCGCGTAACACGCCCTCTACTTTGGTGAATATATAACTTTCAATATCAATCATCTAAACACCTCTTGCGCAATGCGTTTTGCGTTACGTTTCAATTCCTCTGCTGTGTGATACATGAATGGTCTTGACTCAAAACCGGCTGTCCAGTTCCAACGATTATTCTTAAAATAATACCAACCGTCATCACCGTGACTATTTATGTCGTAAGCCCACGGCTGAGACGGATGCGGACTTCTTGAACCGATGATGCCAGTACCGAACTCGACATAGGCAGCATGACCGCAATCAGTAAAGATTACAGCCGTATTGCTGTCTTTCATGTAATACATCATGCTTGCGTACAGTTCGCCGCTGTCAACTGCACTAAAATCAGCAATTTGTATACGGGCTTCAATCATGCCGTATTCAGCAAGTTTTTCAACGAGCATGGTTACTTTTTTATTCAACTCTTTTCGGTATGTTTCGATTTCGGCAATAGCTGAGTCAATATCCCATAAAGAACATTTGATTTTCACGATGCCACAACCTTTTTCACAACTACCTTTTTAAGTGCAACCAACACATGATTTAAGCTGTCGCTTATACCGGCAACAACGTAGTCGTGCGGAGTATCGGTCACGCCGTATGAATTGAACACAGGCTTTGTGTCGTACCACACCCTCGACGTCTCGTCGACAGGGCAGGGGTAATCGAGAGCAATCACACGGTTATAGTCTAATTGCTCTCCGAAAATCCTATCATTCACATAGCCTTTTGCGCCTGACACGTTAGCGAAAAACTGTGTAGGCAACGGGTCATAAATGGTATTCCATTCGCCCGTTTTCCGCACATTGCCGTATTCATCTTCACGTTCAAGCGGTTGTTTTTCGACAAGCCTTGAATACCAAAATTCACGTTTGTTATTTTCAAGTAATCTCATGGCTTACCTCTAAAATATACCGCTTGTGGACGATATTTCGGCAATGAGCGATTGGGATATTGTGCCTGTACTCCATGTACGCCCAACAGTATTTTCCGTATGACCGGACTGACCCTCTGCACCCCTTTTTGAGTACATTTCAACCGTTGCCCTTGCAATCCAGTTGTTTTCAATAAAATCTAACAACGGTTCGCCGTCATCGGTTTTCGGGTAATCGGTATACGGATATTTAATCGACAAATAAAGTGCGGTTGCATCGTCGATAATATCTTCAAGCATACCGTCCTTCTCGTCGCCGACTATACCCAATGAGCGTTTTATTTTTTCAAGCATCATTTATCCCTCTGCTTTTGCAATGGCACTCTCCATATCTTCAATCGACATGAAGTTATTGGGTTTCAACCCCAATGCTTTCATGCGCTTGCGGAGTTCTGCCTTTTGTGCTTTTACGGCTTCGATGTCATTTGCGATTTTTGCCTTACCGGCTGCATGATGCGGTTTCAAACCAACCTCTGCGGCTTTCTCGCGTAATTGGTCTTCGCAAGTACCGTCATCACAAGCCGTTGTGTTTGTTTTGTCGGCTTTATCCGCTCTGCCGCCCTCTCTGTAACCAAGCCGTTTCATTGTTTCAATCATTGCCGGGTTATCAGTTTCTACGGTGACATCGTTGCCTTTATGGTCTTTTCCAGTAAGTTTCATGGATTACTCCTTATGAACCGATTGTGATTTTACTTACTACGCTGAGATTTTCGTCACTTGCATAAGTTCCACCTTTTGCAGCCGACTGTAACGCAAGACCGAGAGCGTTTTCTCTCGGAATTGTTCTTGTTTCGCTGATACCAACGAACGGGAGAACGATTCCTTCCGGCACGAAATACGCAACTTCACCCTCTGCAAAGTATTGACTTGGAGTTTCGTCAATCACAAATCCAAAGGATTTTTCGATTGTACCCTCGTCAATGTTTGCTTTTGAGTTTTTGGCTGTCGTGATAAGTCCGGCGGTCAAGAGAATCGAGTATACTTCCGGCGCAATGTGAGCAGTAACAGGCACGATGACCTCTTTGTTCACGAAAAACGCTCTGAAAGCTGTGAAAGCTGCGATAACGTTTGCCTCATTTAACGTTTCATAATTGAGGAAGTTACCGGCTTTTGCACCGAGATATGCGCCGATTCTGCCGTTCATGTGGCGTGTTTGTGCAAGAGATTGCACTTCAAGCCTTTCTGAAACAGCAACGTCGAGTTCCATGTTGACTGTGAACGGGTCAAGACCCTCATTGATGCACAAGTCATAGTCATACGGAACATCTGTATCGGTGTACTTAACTTCGGTCATGTTGCCAAAACGGGAACTGTTCGCTGTACCTGTTCCGAAAGCAATATTTGCACCGGTATTGTACGTGCCGATAACTACGGGGGTATTGTTTGTTTTTACGGAAAATGCTTTTGCGTTCTCTTTTACACCGTCGAGAACTTGGACGGGCTGCAGGGATTTACCCCATGCGTTTGTCGCGTTGAAAATCGCTTTAAGAGTACGCATATACTCTTTTGTGTACTGCCTTTCGGCTCTTTGATTGTTAGTAGGCATTGTTAATTACTCCTTTTTATTTTTATATTTATTTTCCAAGTTATCCCATATATCCGGGGTATCGGGTTTGTCGCCTTGCGAAGGCTCTTTAACTTTCAGATACTTTTCCTTAAACTCCTTTTCAAGAGATTTTTCCCTTGCGGTCAATAAGCTGACAATATATTTACAACGTGCTATCGTTTCAGCTTCGTCGGGAGTAACAAAGTAATCGAGTTCTTCGGCGGTCATGTCCTTGTCGGTAAGATTAAGGGGTGAAAGCGTTTCCCTTGCCACAGCCCTATTCATCCGACGCTGAACGTCAGCCTCTCTTTCTGCGATTTCTTTTTCACGCTCCGCTAATTGTTCATCTTTCGACAGTTGTTCACGTTGCGCCCCTTTCATTTTTGCCATTTCGGACTTGTTGAAGTCTAAAGACTTTTCAGCCGCCAGTTTTGCCTTTTCAGCCTTTTCAAGCTGTCGTTTAAGTTCCAAAACCTCTGCCGATTCTTCCGGGGCTTTTTCTTCCGTTGTTGATGTTTCCTGTTCTTGCGTGGTATCGTCTGCTTTTTGTTCTTCGGTGTTTTCGTTTTTAGTATCTTCTGCCATGATAATCCTTCTTTCTCCGTCCGAGTTTAACGACTTCGCAGGTCGCAGACGGAAATAATATTTATGTAAAACCTTGCGGTTAAACAACTA
>Ga0123356_10004779_pt1 | contig 13942 bp, 5 predicted proteins | sample TergutEmb28metaG_2_FD_92546 | JGI IMG/M metagenome (GOLD analysis project Ga0123356, IMG submission 92546) | Embiratermes neotenicus P3 segment gut microbial communities from Petit-Saut dam, French Guiana - Emb289 P3 | ecosystem: Host-associated > Arthropoda: Insects > Digestive system > Gut ...
CTCGTCAAAGGCTGGACGGCCCGTCCGGGACGGCAGCAGGACTGCGACCTGTGTTGCCCCGCGCGTCCCACGCAGCGCTGGCGCGAAGTGCTCCCGGATGAATGCATCCAGCGCGCTCCACTCCTGGAAGCTCCCTTCCCACCCTGCAAGCTCCTCGCGCTCAAGCTGCAGCGGCAAGAGGCTCGCACGAATCTCGCGGCTGAGCGAGAGGCGTCCGGTGGCGGTCGCCGCCGCGCCCGTGAGACCCACCTCGGAGCCGCTCAGGCCCTCGAGGGTCGAGCCCCATACCGACTCGCGCTGCACGGCCTGCTCGGGCACGAAGCTCGGGTCCTGGCCGCTGCCTCGAGCGAGCGAGGCACTGAACCAGCGTCTCAAGGACGGCGCATAGAAGTGCGCGGTCGCCCCCCGCGCATCGGTGGGCGTCCTCCAGATCTCGAACCCACACCCCCGCAGCGCCAGCTCGCCAACAGGATCGAAGGTGTCGCGGCCTTGCCCGCGCAGCGAGCCATCCCCGGGTGAGCGCCGCAGAGCCTCGATGAGCGCGAAGGTGCGGGAGGCGCTGCGCAAGCTCTCGAGCGGGGCGAGGTCGGCATCACGCTCGCGGCGGCGGCGCACGTCCTCCGACAGGCGGCGCAGCTCGGCGCTCAGGCGGAACAGCCCGCCGGCGCGGGCGGCGATCGCGGCATCAAACAGCCGATCCTCGAGCGGCTCCGGGGCTGCCGCCAGTCCGGCGAGCGCCCAGTCAACCAGCAGCGGGCTGGCACGATCAAGCAAGGTCCTGATGTCAGGAGCCTCGGTGGGCTCCTTGAGTGTCGGGGCGGCCGCGACGGCCTGCGGGTCGTGAGCACGCCGCACTGCGAGCAGCGCCTGGGCACGCAGCAGCTTGGCATCCTCCGCGGGTGCCTTGCAGAGCATCTCCTTGATCCCCAGCCCTGCGACATAGCGCACCTCCGGCCGGCCGCCGAGCGCCACCACACACGTGGCACCCGAGATCGTGATGGTGACATCCGCCGCGGCAGGAAGTGACTCGGCTGCGCGCAGCAGCAACGCCTTGCCGAAGGCCTTGCCAAGCTGCGCGTGGGTGTACGCTCTGATCTCCCCCACAGGATCGGGACTGGGGGCTCTCGCTGCAGCGGGAGCTTGCGCGTGCGCGCGAGGCTCAAGTTCGTGCAGCGGCGAAGTGCCGCGCAGCAGGATGATCGCCGCGAGGACGTGGCGGCAGGTCTCGTGCGCCGGACACGTGCAGGAGGCTTGCGTGAGTCCCCCGGAGCGCAAGGTCACCACAGCGTCGCTCAGCTGGACCACCGCCTCATCGGCCTCGTGACGGGTGAGTCGCGCAGCTCCCGTCTCGAGGTCGCGGCGCGCGCGGCGCAGCAACCCGCGCGAGGTCGCCGCCTCCAGCGCGGCATCATCGAGCATGTCAAGTTGCAACGGCATGTCAGCGGATGATGCCCGCGATCCACTCGGCAAAGCGGTCCGGTGTCAGGGCGGCCGTGCGCATGCCGGCGGAGGCGGCCTTCTGCGCCATGCCGCGATCGAAGTCCGCCTTCCCCTCATCATCCAGCGCGGCCAGACACAGCAAGGTGACACGCGCCTCGGCCAGACGCCGGATTGCCGCCACCATGCGACCCGGGGGACCGCCCTCGCACAGATCGGTGACCAGGACCAGGATCGTCCGCGTCGGCTGGCTCACCAGCGTCTCGCAGTACTCGAGCGCCTGAGCGATGTCCGTGCCCCCTCCCAGCTGCACAGACATCATCACATCGACGGGATCGGAAGCCTTGTCGGTCAGATCGACGACCGCGGTGTCAAACAGGATGAGCTTGAGTGTGACGCTCGGCAGCGCCAGGAGGATGGAGGCCATCACCGCGGAATAGATCAGGGAGCTCGTCATGGAGCCGCTCTGGTCCACGCACAGGATGATGGACCAGGGCAAGCGGCGCCGGCCGCGGGCGACGAACTTCAGCTGCTCGGCCACGAGGACCCCGCGCTCTGCGTCCCAGTTCTTGAGGTTCGCGCGGATGGTCCGCCGCCAGTCGAAATCACTCGAGGAGCCGTGCTGCGAGGCCCGGCTGCGCTGGCGCACGCCTGCCAGGGCGCGCGCCAGGGTCGTGCGGACGCGCTTCATCAGCTCATCCGCAACCCGGCGCGCCACCTGTCGTATCGCATCGAGCATCGCCGGGCTGGCCCGGCCCTTGAAAGCCACCAGGGCTCGCAGCAGCTCCACATTTGGCTCGAGCGCGGCGAGCGCCTGCGGATCACTCAGCAGCTCGGTCATCCCGAAGCGCTCGAGGGCATGCTCCTGGATGGTCTCGAAGACACTCCCGGGAAACAGGCGCCGGGTCTCGCCCAGCCAGGCCGGCAGGGACAGCTGCGAGGGGTCCAGGCTCCCGCGCCCCTTCTCCCCGCGGAAGCGCAGGCCCCGCTGCTTGTAGGCACGACCGTAAACATGATCGAGCGCGTGGTCCATCCGCTCATCCATTCCCGACAGGGGATTGCTGAGCGCCTCGTTGGCGAAGCGGCCCAGGACCAGCCGCCAGCGTCGCAGCTTCGAGGACGCGCTCAACCGTGCCCCTCCGGTAGCCAGGCGTCGAGCCCATCTGACTGCCACAGGGCGAGGAGCTGCCGCGACCTCTGCAGGTTCGCCTGCAGCTCGGCCTCGGAGAGGGCCAGGGGCTGATGCAACTCGAGCGCCCCGGGGCCCACGCCGTGACGCGAGGCAATGGTGGCACCGAGCGCCTCCGCCTCCGCGGGTGCCAGGGCCGTGAAGGCTGCTCGCAAGTGCGGCAGCACCTGGATGAAGCCGGGCTCGTCGAGCTCGTTCAGCACAGCATCCATCGCGCTCACAACCTCATCCATGCGGCGCAGGGACGCAGGCGACACCATCAACAGCCCCGCGAGCGGTGCCACGCGGTCTTCCGCCTCCACCGCCGCGCCTCCCAGGGCGCCGGCGATGCGCGCCGCCAGGAAAGCCGGCGAGCGACGTCCGAACTGCACGGCAAGCGCCGTGACCACTCCCGCAAGGAGGGGCGAGAGCTCGGATTCAACCAGTGCCTCGATTGCATGCGTCAGCAGCTCCGGATCGATCCCCGCCACGTCGGCGGCGGCCTCGGTGAGGTCGCGGATCGCAATGAGGGCTTGCGCGCTGGCCTGCGCCTGCTCGCGGCTCGCCGCACCGATCGTCGGCAGCAGGAACAAGGCACGCCGGTAGCAGGCGCCGAGGATGGTCGCGAGCCGCGGCTCGCGAGTCAGCCCCAGGACCGGGCGGGCGCACCACAGGAGGACCAGATGCTGCAGCGCCTCCGTGACCCGCGGCAGATCCGGGTCCTCGGCGATCTCGGCTTCCAGCAGCGCGAGCAGCTCGGACAGGAGCTGCGGCCCCAGCCCCGCGCGGCCCGCGGCAAACAGCAACATCGCCGCTTCGGCCGCGTTGCGGCCCTTGCCCTGCGTCCCGAGTCGAGCTGCCTGACGGCGCAGCGCCGTGGCGCAGGCGCGCTCCACGTCATCGCCGTCGGCTGCTGCCTCGATCAGGTTGGTTTCCACCGACGGCGACCACGCGTAGCTCCAGACCTCGAACAGCGTGTCGAGGTCCACACCGACCGCGTAGTCGGCGCCCTGCTCGAGGCGCCCGAAGTCAGCGCCCAGTAGGGCCATGGCATGCAAGAAGCAACTCGCCCGGCGGTGGCGTGCGTTGCGATGGATATCGAGCTTGCGCCGCCGTGTGACCGAGTCGTTCACCGTGAAGCCGAGCGAGCGCGCCTGCCGGCGGGACGCTTCGATGAGCGGCGGCGAGCCGGCACCGGCGGGAACGTCACCAATGCCGACGCCGGTCAGGCGCTGCTGCAGCTCCTCCAGCAACGGCGAGCCGAAGCGCGGGTCCTCATCCTTCACCAGCGCCGCGCGCGCGGCATCGAGCAGCTCGGAGCGCAGCGGGCCCGGCAGCCCGCGCAGCCCCGCGAGCTGCGTCGCATGCCGCAGCGCTTCGACCAGGGCCGGCACACTCGGCGCGAAGGCGGGCCGCTCGGCGCGCAGGTGGGCGGCGAGATCGAGGAAGATCTCCTCCGCCACCGCCTGGTGTGCAGGTGCCTCGTCCCGCTCGGCCGCCGCGGCCAGCAGCTCGTAGTAACGCGGGCTCGGCATGCCCGCGGCGTAGCCGCTCAAGGCATCCAGCCGCGCGTGGGAGAATCGCACCAGGTACGCGCGACTCGGCCTCACCGCGGGCCTGTCAGCATCCGCGCCCGCTGCATCCAGCAAGCCGGGCGTGTGAAACCCTCCTGTCACGACCGCAATCGGTGTCTTGCCGCTCGCGACCGCCTGGGCGAGGTGCGCCAGCATGCAGCGCTCGCGCGCCAAGGTGCCGTCATGCTCGAGCTGCTCCGGCCGGCTCGAATGGCGCGCGAGCAGGCACCACACGCCGAGCTCGGAAAAGAAGCTGCGCCAGTCGCCTTCGGTGAGCCGGGACTCGAACAGCCGGTCCCACAGCTCGTTCAGGTCACGGCAGCCGGTCTTCTTCCCCAGCGCACGCACATACGTTGAATGATCGAGCAGGGTATCGTCAGTGAGCACGATGGGCGGGACGACGGCAGGGCTCGCATCCGTCTCGGGCTGCCGGGGCTCACGCATCTCGCGCGCGCCCGCGGGCAGATCGATGAAGCGGATCGCGGCGCCTTGCTCGGCCGCGACCCGCATGGCCGCGTACTCCGGCGCGGTGGCGGACAGGGGCCAGTAGGACGCCGCGCCCTGGGGCTCCCCGGGGAGCGCCTGTGGGAAGGCGACGATGGCCGCCGGCGGACGCAGCACCGGATCGGTCAGCAGCCCGATGAGGTGCGAGAAGTCCGCGGGCATCTCGATCAGCACCTGCTTGGGCCGCAGCTCCTTCAAGGCGCGCTTGAGATGCAACGCACAGGCCGCGCTGTGGTGGCGTATGGGAAAGAACTGGACCGGCCCGGCAGCCAGCAACCGCTGCGCGAAGCCGCGCGCATCCGGCTCGTCGTGGGTCATGAACCCAGCTTCAGACGCCGGGCCGCATCGTAGAAGGCGCGCCATTCCCCGCCCTTGCGCGAGCGCTCCTTGCCGATGTGCTCGACATAGGCCTTGAGCTTGCGCGCATCCTCCGCGTCGTCCTTGAGCACCACGCCCTGCATCTGCCTGGCGATGTGCGCACCGGTCACCCGTCCGTCATCCAGGAAGGCCGCCTCCAGCGCCGCCGCATGGGCGACGTTGACCGCTTCCGCGGTGGACATCACCGTCTCGGGGCGTGACAGGGCAACACCCTCGCTGGTGCGTCCCGTGCGCAGCTCCTGGAAGGTCGTGACCAGCAGCTCGATGGTCGCATCCGGCACCTCGGCTTCGACCGCCGCCCGGGAGAGTCGCGCGGTGAGCTGCTGGCGGATCAGGGCGCGCTCGAGCGCCGGATCGGCAATCGGATGCACCGTCTCGAAGTTGAAGCGGCGCTTGAGCGCGCTGGACATCTCGTGCACACCGCGATCGCGCAGGTTGGCCGTCGCGATGACGTTGAATCCGGGAGCTGCGCGCACCACGGTCTCGCGGCCGAGCTCGGGAATGCTCAGCGCCTTCTCCGACAGCACCGAGATCATGACATCCTGGATCTCCGGCGCGCAGCGCGTCAGCTCCTCGACCCGCACGATCAGGCCCTCGCGCATGGCCGCGAGGATCGGCGAGGACACGATCGCCTTCCAGGTGGGCCCTTCGGCAAGCAGCAGGGCGTAGTTCCATCCGTAGCGGACATGGTCCTCGTTGATGCCCGCCGACCCCTGGATCACGAGCGCGGTGGAGCCGCAGATCGCCGCGGCCAGCAGCTCGGAGAGCAGCGACTTGGCCGTCCCCGGCTCACCCACCAGCATCAGGCCCTGCTCGCCCATGAGGCTCACGATGGCCCGGTCAATGAGTGCATCATCGCCGTAGAACTTGCGCGTGATGTGCTGCTTCTCGTCCCCGATGATGAAGCGGCGCACCGCGCGCGCCGTGAGGCGCCAGCCCGGCGGGCGCGGCCCGCTGTCCTCGGCGCTGAGGCGCGCCAGCTCCTGCGCATAGGTTTGCTCGGCCGGCGGCCGCAGCATCGGGCCTTGAGTCTGGTTGGTCTCGGTCATCAGTCACCACCGCATTTTCTTTTGCCACTGAGGATCGAAGCCCGAGCCCGCAGCCGCGACGGTGCGCAGGTCATTCCAGGTCTCCGACAGCAGCACTGGCGGCACCTGTGCCAGCGGCAGCGCTTCGTGGGAGGCGCCACCGTGGCGCACAAATCTCAAGCCCAGGAGCGCGCACGGAACGTTGGTCTCCGCCATGGAGCTGCCGGTGAAGTCGATGACTGCAGCGAGGCTCACGGAGGTGAAGGGCTTCTGATAGGTCGAGAACCAGGCGCCGTCCTGCGCAGCTCCGCGCTGATAGCCGAGCTTGCTGGCAGCGGCGCGCAGGGTGAAGGTATCGAGCATGTAGCCCTCGCGCTCCTTGATCGAGCTCACCTGCCCCTGCCCCGCATCGGGCCTCAAGACAGGCAGCGCCAGCTGCTCGAAGAGCGGGGAGACCTCGTAGTCCTCGAGGTGCTGCTGCCAGGCGGCCGCCTGCTGCTGATCAAGCAGCAGGCGGTGCGCAATGCGCACGCCGGCCAGGGCAGTGATCTCGACAGCCTCGTCGGCCGCGCTGCTCAAGCTGCCATCACCCAGGGGACGGAAAACCTGTCTGAGCTCACCGGCCGCGTTCAGTCCGGCGAACAGCAGCCGCGGGCACAACCTGCCCACGATCGGATGCCGGAACAGAAAGGCATCGATGTCCCGGGCAGCCCACACGCGCCCTGTGCACATCGCCTCGTAGAGCCGTGCGGTCTGCTGCGGCACCGTCTGCTGCACCTCCTTGCGCAGAGCACCCAGTGCCTTCTTGGCAGCCACCGCCGTCTCGCCGCTCCCGGACAGCGCCTGGACGATCTGGCCCGCAGGATTCTTCAGCACGACCTTGAAGCTGCCCTCGAGACTCGCGACATAGGTGCGCTCGCCCGAGGGCAGCTTGAGCACACCGCGTTCATCAAGCCCGCCGGTGGGGACCGTGCGGTCCGCCAGCTCCTCGCGGCTCCAGCCGCGCTCCTCGGCGATCGCATTCACCAGCGCAGCGGCACGGCCGCGTATGCCCGCGCTCCGGTAGCGCGCCGAGATGTCCAGCAGGAATTGCAGGGCAGCCGGTGACGGATTGTTGGCCAGGGCCTCGAGCAAGGCCTTGCACTGCACTGTGCGCCGGTAGTGGTCGCGGAAGTAGGCCTTGACGATGTTGAGGGCTTCAAGCCCCGGGGCGCGCCGGGTGAGCGCCAGGATACCGCGATGATCGATGGCGCTGCCCAGGTACTCGGCGAGCTTCTGGAATTTCAGCTGCGCAAACGCCTGCTCGCGCGTGAAGTTCGGGCGCCACTTCTTGTAGGTCTGCAGCAGCTGGTCGGCGTTCGCCTCGGCGTGCGCATTGGCCTCCTCCTCGCCCGGACGGCGAGTGTCGAAGGCCACGAAGGAGGACAGCGCCAGCACCCCCAGCTGCTCGGCGCAGCGCGGCTCCAGGCGGTCGATCGAGAGATTCAGCAGCGGGTCCCCCATGGGGTTCTTGAGCTTGTCGGCCAGCACGACCCACCAGCGCGCCACCTCGGCGGCCACCGGGTGACCATCGCTCCAGGCAAGCGCCGGCAGGTGATCGAGCGGCATGCAACGTTCCACCCGCGTCCGGGTCTTCGCCAGCCCCGTGCGCGCGTCCTTGAGCAAGCGCTCCTCGGAGAACTGGTCGGAGATGTCCTCCCCGAGCGCGGCGAGGGCACTGAGGAGGACAGCGCGTGCGACGTCAGTCTTTTCCCGAGCCAGGGCGGCACGCAGCTGCGGGATGGCGCCAAGATCGCGCCGCTCGCGCAGCCACTGCGCGGCGGCAATGCGGCGGCTCTGCTCGCCGCTTTGCAGCAGCGGGATGATGAGCTCGCGCACACTGCGCGCGGATGCGAGCATCGCGCGCGCGAGGAGCTTCTGCTCGCGGGCTCCCCCAACTGCAAGCTCCAGCAGCACGTGGAGGTAACGGCGTGGGGGCGCCGGCAGCAGCGACAGCAGCTCCAGGGCGCGCAGGCTGTCGTAAGGGTCTCCCCGGGGCACGGGGGCCAGGCCGAGCGCCTGATCGATCAGGGCCAGCTGCTCGGCAACGGTTGGCCACAGGTGAGCCGGCGGGGCGAGCAGCGCCCAGCGCTGCCGCAACAGCTCGCTGACAAAGCCGGGCGCGCCGTAGTCAAACGACGCGAAGGCTTGCAGCACGGTCCTGAAGTCGGAGCCGACTTCGGTAAACTTGCGCAAGCGCTTCGCCGCCGTTCCCTGGGCAAGCAGGGGGATTGCCCAGTGCTGGCTGGATGCCAGCTCGAGCACGAAGAGGCGCACCAGGTGATGCAAGGTGATCTCGGGGTGCGCGAGCAGGGCCGCGAGCTTCGTCCGGTACTCGCCCCCGGCACTGCGGTAGTACCACGACGCGTGGTGTCCCATCAACGACCGGGCAGGCTGCGAGGCCTTGCGCGCATCGAGCTTGCCGGCCATGACGTCCAGGAATTCGCCCAGGGCCGCCGCGGAATACAACTCGGCAAACTCCCTGGGCCCGTGGTGCAGCTTCTGCTCCTCGGGGGAAAGCAAGGCGCGCTGCCGCTGGAGCTCCTCGAACGCGCGCCGCGCCGCGGCGTTGGCTTCGTTGACCGCGGTGCGCAGCTCCCCCTTCAGCACGCCAGGCGGCGGTGTGTCAGGAGGGAGCGGCGCAGCCGCGGGAATGGCGATCCAGTCGCCGTCGATCGAGACATAGCCCTGGCCATCGGCCTGCGGCGCGCTGGGCGGCGGCTGCACGAGCGCCCGCAGCGAGCGCAGGGCAGCCTCGATCTGCTCGCGAACCCGGGCGGACTTTTCGTGCGCGGCACGTTCCTCGAGCAGCAAACGCGCCTGCGGCGTGCCGGTGTTGAGCAGAGCCCGCACCGCGGCCCGGCGCTCATCGCTATCCGCGGAGGCGAGCAGCTGGGCCGCCCTGTCCGTGACACGCGCCGGATCGGTCGCCGTGAGCGAGGCGAGCGCCGCCTCGGCCTCCTGCTTGCCGCCCTGCACGATGGCCTCGAACAGGAAGTCAAGCAGCTCCTGTTGCCCGCTGAGAGCAGCCCTGCCGACATACTCGATGAAGGCACATCGGCCCCTGACATTGAGCGCACGAGCGCCAAAGAGCATGCGCGCTGGCGCTTGGGTCAGCGCCTCGGCAAGCCCGTTCATCGACAGCAAGCGCCGCTGGCCGTCCCCGCCCCAGTGCCGAGTGAGCTCCTGCGCGAACAGCACGTCCACCAGCGCGGCCTGATCGGCCCCTTCGAGCGAGAGCAGCTCGAGGCAGCGCGCGCCGTTCAGCAGCCACGTGCCAGGCGCAGAACGGTGACCCGGGGACAGCCGCCCGAGACAACCCGCGGTCAGATGCGCCAGCGCACGAAAGAAGCCCGGGCTCCCCGAGGAGCCGGGGAAATGAGTCGCATACCCGTTGCTACTGGCAATCGCCGCCAGCACCCCGCCGAGCCGTCTCACGAGATCGGCGTCCCAGCCTTCCAGGGCAAGAAAGGTCTGCTGGGCTGCAGCATCCTGCTCATATCCCATCAATGCCCGGATGCTCCGCCTTGCATGGGGGATCACCGGCAGCTGGGCGATGTGCAGCAGAACACTGTCGTTGTCACCCTTCACGACATGCTCGCAGGCGCTGGCGCCGAGGCCCTTTTGCAGCTTGTCGAGGTGAGCTGTGAAGCGGCCGATGCTCTCCAGATCCCCCCTGGATAGCCCCGTCTTGCCTGGCTTCGACAGCCAGCCCTCAAGGAAATGCTTCGCCACCTTGCACGCCTCCCCACCGGCGACTGGCACGCATTCTTTCTTTGCGAGGGCGGCGCGCAGCCACACATCGCAGCAGCCTCCATGCGTACAGAAGATGGGGCCTCAAGTTGAGGCAGGGCCTCCTGAACGCCCGCACCGGAACCGCAAGCACGCGCCGTTTCGCGGATGCTATCCCAGATCGATGCTCGCGTGGTGAGCCGGTCCATCGCCCACAGCGGTGCAACAGCTGCCGTCGCACGAGCGCGGCACACTGGATCGGTGACGAACGTGACGGGCGCCGGGAGCGGGGCGCGGCTGTTGCACGCCTAGGCGGGAACCCGGGATACCCTCGCACGCTCGATGATCTGCAGGCCGAGGGCGACAGCAAGCAGCGCCGCCGCCGCAGCGGACGGCCAGAGTGCATCACGCGCCATGCATAGCTCGTAGGTGATGCTCACCACGATGAGCAAGGCGCTTGCCGGCAGCTGCGCCGTGCGCAGCACCTGCTTGACGGCACGTAGCCCGTGGCGCCACGCGCCGGCCGCGGCGAGCAGCAAGACTGCCAACAGGACAGCCTCCCAGGGGCTCGGCAAGGGTAGATTCAGCACGACGTGCGTGGCGATGCCCGGAAGCAGCGATCGGGTCAGCACGAAAGCGATGCCCACACAGAGCGCGAAGAACAGCAGGCTGAGCAGCAGCGCGATGTTGTAAAGATTCAGCAGGAAATACTGGGAGTGCGCGAACGTGAACAAACACGCGCTCGCCACGATCGCAGGTCCCTGACCCCAGTCCTCCGCCAGACGCCGCAGGCAGTAGCCGCGATGAAACAGCTCCTCCAGGACAGGAACCAGCGCCCAGCTCATCACGGCCGTGAACAGCCAGCTCTGCCAGCGCGGCGGCATGTCCATGAGCGCTTGCCGCCACCCGGCCGTCGCGCCTGGGTGGAGCGAGTTGATCACACTCACGCCCACGGCGGGCAGGCTCGCCAGTGCGGCGGTGGCGAGGGCTGCCACACCGATGGCGCACCAGGGGAGACCTGCCCTCGTCAGGCCATAGTCGGCAAGGCCCTTGTGCCGGTACCACGCATTCAAGGGGAAGGCCAGCAGGAAGTAGCCCGCATACTGAAACAACAGCAGCTCGAGCATCTGCGCGGAGGCCACGAGCAACTCATGGTCGGAAATATCCGCACGCAGGGTAGTCAGTGGGTTGGTGAGCGTAAGCTGCAGGAGTTGCCGAATAGCCCACATCAACAGGGGCCCTGCGGCAGTGACGCCGAGAACCTCGAGCAACGCTGCGGTCCGGCGCGAGGACAGCCCATTCATCAGCTCAAGTCTACGCCGTATCGGGCAGCAAATCAGCCCGCATGCAGGCACGAGCCGGGCGCTCGGGCGGCGCGCCGCATCGCGCGCCTCGAAGCGAGCTCACCAGCGGGTCTTCTCCTGCCAGTCAGGATCGAAGCCGGTACCGGCGGCGGCAATCGTGCGCAGATCGTTCCAGGTCTCCGACAGCAGCACGGCAGGCACCGCTGACAGGGCCAGAGCCTGGGTGTCGCTCGCATCACTGCGCACAAATCTCAGCCCGAGCAGCGCGCAAGCAACGTTGGGTTCGGTCGGGGGGCTACCCGTGAAGTCGATGAGGGCGGCGAGCTGAGCCGTCGAGAAGGGCTTCTCGTAGGTGAAGAAAGCACCGCCGTCCTGGACGGCTCCCCGCTCGTATCCCAGCTTGCCAGCCAGCGCGCGCAATGTGAAGGTATCGAGCATGTAGCCCTCGCGCTCCTTGATCGCCGCGGCGGCGCCCGCCGCGCCGTCCAGGGTGAGCACGGGCCGCGCGAGCTGCTCGAACAGAGGCGACACCTCGTGGTCACGAAGATGCCGCTGCCAGGCCGCGGCCTCGTCCTCGGCGAGCAGCACGCGATGCGCCAGGCGCACACCGGGGAAGGCGGCTAGCTCGAGGGGATCATCAAGGTTGCCGGTCAGGCTGCCGTCGGCGCGGGGCCGGAACGTTGCCACTCTCTGTCCGCCCGCGTTGACAGCGGCAAAGATCAGGCGCTGGCACAGCCTCGCCATGATCGGATGACCCAACAGCAGCGCGCCGAAGTCCAGCGCGCGCCACACCCTTGCGGTGCACATGTACTCGTAGAGGCGCGCGATCTGCTGCGGCACCGTCTGCTTCAGCTCCTTGCGCAGCTGGCTCAGGGCGCGCCGGGCGCCAGTCACCGTCCCGGCAGGCAGTGCCTTGACGAGCTGCCCCTGGCTGTTGCGCAGCACGACCTTCATGTCCGAATCGAGCGTGGCCACAACGGTGCTCTCGCCCGAGACAAGCTCGAGCGCACCGCGCTCGTCGAGCCCGGCAGTCGGTACCGTGCGGTCGGTGAGCTCCTCGTGCGTCCAGCCGCGCTCCTCGGCGAGGGCGCTCACCAGCGCCGCGGCGTGTGCGCGCAGGCCAGCGGTCCGGTGGCGCACCGAGATCCCGAGCAGGAACTGCAGAGTGAGAGGTGACGGATTGCCGGCGAGCGCATCGAGCAAGGCCTTGCACTGCGCCGTGCGCGCTGCGTGCTCACGGAAGTAGGCGGTGACGATGTTGACGGCCTCGCGCCCCGGCGCGCGGCGCGCCAGGGCGAGAACGCCACGATGCTCGATCGCGTTTTGCATGTAAACACTGAGCCGGCGGGCCTTGAGGAGCGCGACCGCCTGCTCCCGAGTGAGATCCGGCTGCTCGTCCCGGTAGCTCTCAAGCAGCGAGTCGGCGTGGGCTTGCGCATGGGCATGCGCATCCTCCTCGCTCGGGCGCCGGGTATCGAAGGCTATGAAGGATGACAGCGCGAGCAAACCGAGCCGCTCGGCGCCCGCCTGCTGCAGGCGATCAAGCGCGAGGTTCAGCAGCGGGCTGCCCCGCGCGTTCTTGAGCTTGTCGGCCAGGATAACCCACCAGCGGACCACCTCCGGTGGCACCGGCCTGCCGTCGGCCCAGTTGAGCGCCGGCACGTCCTCGAGCGGCAAGCACCGCTGCACGTGGCTGCGGGTGTTCACCAGTCCGCTGCGCGCCTCGGCGAGCAAGCGCTCCTCGGAGAACTGCTCGGCGAGGTCACCGCCGAGCGCGGCGAGGGTGCTCAGCATGACGGCGCGCGCGCTATCGGTGTTTTCTCGAGCAAGAGCGGCCATCAGGTGCGGGATGGCCTCGCGCTCGTGCCGTTCGGCGAGCCATTGCGCGGCGGCGATGCGTCGCCCCTGCGCACCGCTTGCCAGCAAAGGGACTATCAGATCCCGGACGGGAGCTGCGGCCAGCAGGCTCCGCGCGAGCGCCTTTTCCTGCACGTCGGCGTTGATCGCGAAGTCCACGAGAGCCGGCAGGTAGCGCTTCGGTGCCGCCGGTAGCATCGACAGCAGCTCCAGTGCCCGCACACTCCGATACGGCATGCTCGCCTGGGTGGGGGGCGCCAGGCCGAGCGCCTGATCGATCATGTCGAGGTGCTCGGCGACCGCATGCCACAGCTGCCCTCGGGTCTGTGCGTCAAAGACCAGCGGGTAGGGCCGTTCCAGCAGCTCGCTGATGACCTCTACCGCGCCGCCACCCAAGGGCGCGCAGACCGCAAGCACACCGCGGAAGTCACCGGCGGCGTCCGCCACCTGACGCAACAGCTGCGCCGGCAGACGCCCCCAGTGAACGCTGTTCAGCAAGGCGGCGGCCCAGTTGCCCACCGGGGAGATATCAAGCGCATGCAGGCGCGCCAGGTGATGCGGCGTGATCCCGGGACCCGAAAGACTGAGCGCCAGCTTCTGCTGATACGGCTTGAGAACATCGCGGTAGTGGCGGCCACCGCGTCGGGTCAGTCCCTTGGTGGCGGCCGACGCCCGGCGCGGATCGAGCTTGCCGCTCAACACTTCGATCAACTCGCCAATCGCGGACGCGGAGTACGGCTCGATATACTCTCGCGGTCCATCGAAGTGCTCCTCCTCTTCGGCAGACAGCTGGGCACGTTGTCGCTTGAGCAACTCGAACTGGCGGCGCGCCTCGCGGTTGGCCTCGTTGATGGTGAGGCGTAGCTCGTCCCTGAGTGAGGCCGGCAGCGGTGTGTCTTCCGGCAGCGCAGGCCGCGGCGC
>Ga0123356_10004780_pt1 | contig 13938 bp, 8 predicted proteins | sample TergutEmb28metaG_2_FD_92546 | JGI IMG/M metagenome (GOLD analysis project Ga0123356, IMG submission 92546) | Embiratermes neotenicus P3 segment gut microbial communities from Petit-Saut dam, French Guiana - Emb289 P3 | ecosystem: Host-associated > Arthropoda: Insects > Digestive system > Gut ...
CAGCTCTCGATGCGGTCTTCCATGTCGAGCGCCATCACGCCCACGTTGATCGATTCGACGATGTTTTCGTTGAAGTCTTTCAGCCGCTCGTATTCCGCCGCCTTCTTCTCGAGCGAGCGATACAGCAACCCGTTCTGAATCGCGATCCCCAGATACCCGCCCAGGGTTTCGAGCAATTCCACGTCCTCGCTGGAGAGATAGTCGCCCTTGGCCGTCTTCCCCAGCCCGAGCACAGCAACGGTCTTCTGCTGCGCGCGGCAGGGAATGTAGTAGTTCAGATCCAGCCTGGCGATCGCCTCCTGCGATCCCGCCGACTCCAGCGGAACATGATGCGTGTTCTCAAAAAACATGTGTCGAGCCGGCTCGTGCCGGGGGCCATTCAGGAAGCTCAGGTCAAGCTTGGCCGTCGGATTCATGCCCACCGACTTCGACAGCACAAACGGCTCGTTTTTGTCGCCCGTATAGAGGAAGATCGCGATCCGATCCACCGCCAGAGTCCGCGACAGCCGGTCCACCACCGAAGACAGCAGTGCATTCAAATCCGTCTCCGAACTCAGCTCCCGCCCAAACTCGATCAGCGTTCGCCGGTAGTCATACACTGTGCGGTAGAAGAGGTGGTCCACCCGGTCCTGGATCCACTTCCGGATCGGGTCAAACAGCAGCGCCGTCACGACCACGGCGAGTATCAGTCCAATCGGTCCGGTATTCGGTTGCCGGCTGTGGACCAGCGTCGCCACACCCGCCACCAGCGCGAAATACGTCCCGACCACCGCCGCCGCGGAAACCGTGTAAACCACCACGCGCTTCGAAATCAGATCCACGTCCATCAGCCGGTAGCGGAAAATGGCGTAGCCGAAGGTCAGCGGCAATAGCGCCAGCGATAGCACCGACAGCTTCATGGCGGTGTCCGGCAGTGCGCCGACCAGATACGGTACGACGTAGAACAGCGTGTAGGGAATGACCGCCAGAATGGTTCCGCGCGTAACCCACTTCAACTGCTGGCGCAGGATGATCGTGCTGGCCCGGCGATAGCTGTACCACAACACCACCGCTGCGCTCACAAACAGCAGGGCGCCATACGTCATTTCCTGCCGGTCCATGTCCCAGCGCAGCACGCCGCTGGCTTGTGCCAGCCGCAGGGCAATGATGTGGCGCGCCAGCAGCAATGCCCCCGGCAGATACGCCAGCCCCAGCAGCCAGGGCCGTCGCCGTACAAACTGCCGCGGCTCGGGAAAGGTCAGGACAAAGTGCAGGAACAGTGCCGGCTGCAACACCCAGGCGACGATGTTGCTCCAATAGACTTCCCAATCAAACGGATCCAGCTTGCCCGTGTACTTGAATGAGTACGCAACGAAAGAAACCAGGCAGAAGATGTAGAAGTGCGTCGAGCCCGGTGCAGTCCACCGCCGCAGCAGCACATACAGTCCGATTCCCAGATAGATCAGCGCGATGACCCGCAGCCAGTTGTTCAGGGATCGATCCGCTGGCGCCAGAATGACGTTGGAATCCACCGGAACCGAATGACGAACCAACGAATAGGTAGCCTTCGACCAGACTCCAGTACGGTAGAGCTGCCGCATGAGTCCGGAGGTGTTCCGGATCTCCTGCCCGTTCACCGAAATCAGTTGATCGTCGACCTTGATGCCGGCTCGTGCCCCCGGTCCGTTGGGGTCGATCCGGTCGGCGATCATCCGCCCCCCGTGCTCCACCCACCACACCCCATCATCGGGCACGGCAGTTTGGCCCTCTTTTTGGAAATTGATTCCCGCAAAGACAATTGCGGCCACTGTGAGCAGGGACAGAAGAACCGCGACAAACCGTGCTTGACTTTCTCGATTCATGGACCTGGCGACTGTCCCCGAACCCCGAGCCGGCGGTGCAGGCGTGGGAGAGGATTCCCAACTGCCGTTTATGAGCAAGTTCGCTGCCACCCACGGTCCATTCCGGGACGGGCTAAGTCTCTTAGAAAAATACACTTCCGAAATTATAGATGCATTTTCGAACCCTAACTATGCTTTTTGGGATGTTTCTGTGAAATTACGTAGCCCCAGGCGAAGGGACTGAGTCAGGGTTACGCGGTATAGATGCCACGCTACGCGTTATGGCTTTGGGAATACGCGCAAATTACGATGCGAACCTCAAACCAATTTTGGAATCGCAGCCAGAGCTGGCCGGGCATCCCGTTTCAACGCGCCTTTCGCTCATTCTTCGACACCTCGGTCGGCTCCTCGTCCCACTCGAACGAGAGCGCCCGGGCGGTTGTCTCGATCCGCTCCAACTCCGGTATATCCTCCGCCACCGGGGCTCCCAGATCGGCAAACTTCCGCGCCGAAACCAGCACCCGATTCTCGAGCGAACCGACCGCCTGATTATAGGCCTCGACGGCACGGTCCAGATTTGTGCCAACGCCGGTGATGTGCGTCGCCAGTTTGCGCAACCGGTCGTGCAACTCCTTCCCCAACGCGCTGATCTGATATGCATTCCGCGCCAGCTTGTCCTGATTCCATCCGTAAGCCACCGCCTTGAGCAGCGCAATCAAGGTTGTGGGGGACGCCGGAATCACGCGCTCGAGCACACCCTGTTCGATCAGCCCGGGATCCTGCTCCAGGGCGGCGCTGAAAAAGGTTTCGCCCGGGAGGAACATGACGACGAACTCCGGCGTAGCCTCAAACTGCTCCCAATAGTTCTTCCCGGCGAGGGTCTTCATGTGCTCCCGCACCTGCCGGGCATGGTTGGCCAGGCGCGCTCGCCGTGCCTCTTCGTCCGATGTCTCAAAGGCCTCAAGAAACGCCTGCAGTGGCGTCTTGGCATCGACAACGACACTCTTTCCGCCCGGCAACTTCACCACCAGGTCTGGTCGAAACCGGCCATTCTCGCCAAAGATCGTTTCCTGCTCGGCAAAGTCGCAGTAGGGAAGCATCCCCGCGATCTCGACCACGCGGCGCAGCTGAATCTCTCCCCAGCGCCCGCGCACATTCGGAGTCCGCAGCGCTCGCACCAGATTTCCCGTCTCCGACTCCAGGTTCTTCTGTGTCGCAATCAGCGACTGCACCTGCGCGCACAACTCTCCGTATGCCTTGCCGCGCGCAACTTCCATGTCCTGAATCTGTTCGTCGACTTTGCTCAGCGCCTCCCGCACCGGACCAACCAGATCCGCCACCGCTTTCTGCCGCGCGTCGAGATCGCCCCTGGCCTCGCTCTGAAACCGCTTCAAAGTTTCCTGCGCGACCTGAAGGAACGACGCGTTGTTACTCTTCAGTGCGTCCGCCGCCAGCGCCTTGAAGGCATTTTGCAAGTCTTCGGCGGCCCGATCCCCGGCTTTCTCGAGCGACCCGATCTTTTCATTGCTGGCCTTTCGTTCCAGTTCCAGAGCGGATTCCAGTCTGGCGCGGCTCTCGAGGAGCTTCCGCTGATCCTCCAGAAGTCGCGCCAGTTCAGCCTTTTGAGCTGCGGATTCCTTTTCCGTCAACGCCAGACGCGCCTCGAGGGCGGCGGTACGCGAGCGCAGCCCCAGCCAGGCAAGAACACTGCCCAACAACAGGCCAATGACCGCACTGATCCCTAGTTCCATAGACCGAGGTAACTATTTTCCGCCGCAGCCAACCCCTAGCCTAGCACCTCGAACAAAGTTCGAACCTTGTACGACCGCAAGCCGAACCGGTTTGAGCAACCCGGGTCCCTCCCCAGGGATCGACGTCACGGCGCCGCCGGGCACGGCCACGAACCCGATCGACTCTTCCCGGTCTGGCCTCTTTGCAAAGAACTGTAAAATCTGTAGACTTTTTTTCTGCCCGTAGGCCAAGCTAGAAAGGGCGATGCCAGCCTGCCCCCGGCCGCCGGGTTCGGAACGCCCACGTACTCAATTTTGCAAATCGCTTCGGAGACTCGAGTCATGCCACGCCCCGGGATTCTTTCCTCTGCCACCCGAAGACTCGTATCTGCCATGCTCCTGCTGCTCAGCGCCTCGCTCGCCACGGCACAGCATCACGGCGGACACAACATGGGCACGGGCATGCCCGGCGGCAACAACCGCCCCGACGGGGTTGACGAAAAAGATACGTTAAAGGATTTCCACCACGCCGTCGCTGTACAGGCGACCACCCAACAGATCGCCGAGTTCCAGGCGATGGTAAAGAGCACGACCGCCGCGCAAGACAAAGTCCGTGCATTCCAGACGGCTGCCGATAAGTCCGCTCGAGAAGGCACGACTCCGCTCGATCAAATGCTCGATGACGCCCGCACCCGTACCAGGAACTTCCAGCAGGGCTTCTCCGAACCGCAGAAGTCCGGCCTCAAGGAACTGACCCGGCACCTCGAGAAAGCCGACGCTGACCTCGATCAGGAAGCCAAACGTTTCGACCAGTCCATAAAGTCCGAATCCGCGTCGGCGGATGTTTCTGCACATGCCGCCATCCTCGGCAAGTCTCTCACCGACTTTTCCAACGCTCAACTCGCCCTCGGCCGCGAAATGGGCATCACCCTCGCCAGCGGTCAGGATGTGGCCTTCACGCTGCCCAAGGTCCGCAGCCAAATCAGCATCGGGAGCAGAACCATCGCCGTCGATGTTTCGAGCGAACTCTCCCAGACTGCCTCCCAAGCCGACCAGAGGACCTTCCAGCTTGAAACCACTGTCGATTTGTCGGAGCTGCAGCAGAGCATCACAGAGATCCTGAACGCCCGGCTCTATTCCGCAGGATGCGGCGAGCGACTGTCGGTGAACCGCGCCACCATTGTGCCCGCGACTCCCGCAAGCACTCTTGCGCTCCAGTTGCACTACGAGCGCTGGTCCTGCATGGGGCGGGCTGGCCAGAGTTCGATGAATGAGGTGGCCGAAAGCAACGGTAGCGTCGAGATCAAACTGACTCCCGCCTTCGGAGACGCCAACGCCCTGCACCTTGCCCCGGAGTTCAAACGCATCGACGCCACCGGCATGATGGCTGACGACCTCCGCTCCGGCGATCTCGGCGACTTCCTTCGCGACAAAGTCTCAGCTGCCATCCTGCCCGCGCTCCTGGCGGGCGCCAATTTCAAGGCCATCATGCCGGGCGTGCTGCAAAGTGGCGTAACCCTCGAAGCCGCCAGATTTCAGGATCCCAGCGGCTCCGGTCTAAAATCTGTTTTCGAGGGCCATGTCCATCTCTCCAACGATCAGGTGAACCTGCTCGCCAGCCAGCTGAATCAGACGCTGTCTGCACAGGGAAGCCCGGCGCCCGCACCTCCAGCCCCGACGCCGCAAACGAAGTAGTCGCCCGGTCTGTGGAAATGTTGTCCTTCCGACGCCTGAGCCCGGCGCGCCAGCAGAAATCGGTTGTGACACCGGCGCCCGGCACCCAGTCAGGAACGAGCAGATTTGTTCCCGGCCCCGGCCTGTTCGGAATCGACGATTGCGGTTTTTCACCAGCGGCCCTCTGCCGTGCTACCCTTGCCGTGCCCCCGGTCTGCGCGTCTAGCCATGGAATCCACTGCACAAGCTCGGCCAGCCGAAACACAGCTGAATCAGATCCGCGTCGGCACCGCCGGGTGGTCCTATAAAGACTGGGAGGGAATCTTCTACCCCTCCGGCATGCAGCACAAAAAGATTCATCCCCTCGAATACCTGGCGCGATTCTTCGATACCGCCGAAATCAATACCAGCTTCTACGGCCCGCTCCGAGCCGAGCACGCCAAGCTCTGGTGCCGAAGGGTCGCCGCCGTGAATCCCAGCTTTCTTTTCACAGCCAAGCTCTACCGCGCTTTCACGCACTCCCCAATCTCGGTCATGGAGCCCACGTCGGCCGCCACCATCCGCCCCACCGACGACGACGAAATCAAAACCCGCGAAGGTCTCGACGCGCTGGCCCGGGAAGGAATGCTGGGCGCGTTGCTTATCCAGTTTCCAGTCTCATTCAAGAACACCTCGCTCAACCGCGAATATCTCGAGCGCCTTCTGCGGCAGTTCATCGAATACCCTCGCGTCGTCGAAGTTCGCGACTCCAGCTGGAACAATCCGGAAACACTGGCGTGGTTCGCCGAGAAAAACGCCGCCTTCTGCAATATCGACCAGCCGGTGCTCGGCAAATCGCTTGCCCCCACCGAACACGTCACCGCACCCCTCGCTTACGTCCGCCTCCACGGACGCAATTACAGCGAGTGGTTCGATTCCGACAACCGCAACGACCGCTACAACTATCTCTACAAGGAGCGCGAACTCGAAGGCTGGAAAGAGCGCATCGAAAGCGTCGCAGAAAAAGCCCGGACCACGTACGTGATCACCAACAATCACTTCGAAAGCAAGGCAGGAGTGAACGCCCTCGAACTCAAGTCGATGATTTCGGGCAAGAGAGTCCCGGCCCCGCCCACGCTGATCCAGAAATATCCCGAGCTGAGAAGATTCGCCGACCCGCTCGACGATTTCGAGCCCGGCTCAGGCCCGCAGTTGCCGCTGCTCGCCTAGGGCCCTCGAGGGTGGTGATGGCAGGGCTGCTATTCCAAATGAGCTCGATTCAGAAAGCGTCCCCCCGTCGCGATCAACCGTTTGACCAGGGGGCCGAAGCGAGAGTCGCGTTCCCGGATGATCACGGCTTCACCCTGCCGAAGCTCTCCCCTCAACCTCAACTTGGGGCGCGGTCTGAAGCGTTCGATCCTTGCTCATGGCCAACGAGTTCAGCACATCGAAATGGGAAAACCGGCAAAAGCCTGAGCGGAGCCGTCAGATACAATCGGACCATGACAGAACCCATCACGCGCCGCAGCTTCCTCAAAGCCGCCGGCTCCGCCACGGCAGCTACCGCCATCGGAACCAAAGTCCACGTGCTAGTGCCAACGCCTCCCGGCCCGCCCGCGCCGGTCGCGCCCAACGATCACATTCAGATCGCCCTCATCGGCGCCGGGGGCCAGGGTCAGGGAGATGCCAAAACCGCCGCCCAGGTTCCCGGCGTCAGGATCGTCGCCGTCTCCGACTGCTATGACGGCCGCCTCGAGCGCAGCAAGGAAATCTGGGGACAGGACATCTTCACCACGCGCGACTACAAAGAAGTTCTCGCGCGCCCCGACGTTGACGCCGTCATCGTCGGAACGCCCGACCACTGGCACAAGCGGATCTCCGTCGACGCCATGAAAGCGGGTAAAGACGTCTACTGCGAAAAGCCGATGGTCCACGTCTACGCCGACGGCCCCGAGATGATCGCGACCGCCCGCTCCACCAACCGCATTCTCGAAATCGGCAGCCAGCGAGTCAGTTCCGTCATTTACTCAAAGGCGAAAGAACTGCTCGCCGCTGGCGCAATCGGACGGCTGAACCTGGTCACTGCGCACTGGGACCGCAACTCCTCGATGGGCGCGTGGAACTACACCGTCCCGCTCGATGCCTCGCCCGAAACCTGCGACTGGCCGGGCTTCCTTGGCACCGCTCCCCAAATTCCATTCAATGCCGAGCACTTCTTCCAGTGGCGCAAATGGAAGGCCTACGGCAGCGGAGTGGCCGGCGATCTCTTCGTCCATCTGTTCAGCGGCACCCACTTCATCACGGGAAGCAACGGCCCCACGCGCGCGATGGCGACCGGAGGGTTGCGTTTCTGGAAAGACGGCCGCGACGCCAATGACGTATTGCTCGGCCTGTTCGACTACCCCGAAGGATTCAACCTGAGCCTGCGCGTCAATTTTGTCGACGGAGGCGAAGAAAGCGAAGCCCTCGTCTTCACCGGCTCGGAAGGCACCATGGAGATCGGCTGGAACGCGCTCACCGTCAGCCGCACCCCGCTCGAAAAAGAACCCGGCTACACCGTCGGCACTTTCGCCGAAGCCATGCAAAAACGGGTCATCGATGCCTACCGCCAGAAGTATCCCGCGTTGCGAAGCTCGGGACCTCCTTCGGTCGGGTATGAAAGATTCGTCGCCCCGGAGAACTACCGCGACAGCGACGATCACTTCCAGAATTTCTTCGCCTCGGTGCGCAGCCGCAAACCGGTGGTCGAAGACGCAGTCTTCGGCTACCGCGCCGCCGGCGCCGCGTTACTCAGCAACCTCAGCGTCGAGCGCGGCGGGGTAGTGAAGTGGGATCCCAATGCAATGAAACTGGAAGCGTAGCGCCGGAGAGGTAACCGGCTTTACTGGGCGAAAGTGTTGCAGGCCGACGGATCCCCGCTCGTGAATCCGCGTTCAAACCACTGCTGCCGCTGCGCTGAGGTTCCGTGCGTGAACGACTCCGGACTCACGTGTCCTGTGCTCATGCGCTCGAGACGATCGTCGCCAATCGCCGCGGCGGCGTTCAGCGCTTTCTGAACGTCTCCTGCCTCGAGAATGTTCCGCTGCCCGGTCGAATGTCCCCAGACGCCGGCCAGGCAATCGGCCTGCAGTTCCAGGCGCACGGAAAGCTCATTCCTCGCGCCCGGATTCGCCCGCTGCGCCTGCCGAACCTGGCTCTCGATTCCGAGCAGGTTCTGCACATGATGCCCGATCTCGTGCGCCAGAACGTAAGCCTGCGCAAAGTCCCCGGAAGCCCCAAAGCGATTCTTCAGCTCGTCATAAAAGCCAAGATCGATATACACCTTCTGATCTTCCGGGCAGTAAAACGGACCCGTCGCCGATTGCGCGAATCCGCACGCCGAGTTCACTCCGTCCCGGAACAACACCAGCTTCGCGTCGCGATAGGGGACCCCGGTCGAGGAGGGCAGGAGTTGCTTCCAGGTATTCTGCGCATCGTCCAGCACGAACGACACAAACTGCACCAATGGTTCTTCCCGCACGTCGCGCGCCGGGTCGGTGGCCGTCGCCGAGCCCATCGGCGCGCCGTCGGTGCCATTCAGCAGTTGAAAAAAGTCGCGCTTGAACACAAGGCTGAGAATGAACAGGAGGATGATCCCGCCCAGCCCCAGCCGGATACCGCCTCCGCCAAACCCAAATCCCCGACCGGCGCTGCGCCGATCTTCAAGGTTGGCGCTTCTTCCCCCTGGTGTCCAACGCATCTTTTACCGCTCGAAGTGTTTCGCGTTCAAACACAGGTTCGGGATGCCGGCCTCCATGATTGGCACGCTGCTCGCACACAGTGCCTAATGCGCGGCATCAAATCCGTTTCCATCCCGTTGGTCTGTCGCCGCCAGCGCATCTGCCTTGTAGGGCTCTTCCTGCTTCTGCGGCGTCATCAGGTAAACCGTAGTGCTCTCGAGTTGCGATTCCTCGACTTTGGCCTCGTGCGTTTCCGGCACCGGTTCGTTGCAGGATGCCGCAATCAATTCCGCTTCCGCCGCCGGATACACAAATCGCACTCCGATTCGGCTCCCGGGATAGAACCACGACTTGATCGCCGCCGGTCCGCACTCTTGCTCCCCGAAGAGAATGACGTCATGGTTGCGGCTGCGCGTCATGTCCGGAATGCCCATGAATTGCGTTACGAACCTGCGGTTCTCGTCTTCCACCCTTACGATCGTCCGATTCGTGATGTGCGGCGCTGAGAAGTAATACGTACCTGCAGCCAGGCTGACTCCCGGCACGCGAACCGGACCGCTGAACGTGACTCTGGTCCGGCGAGACTGAGGACCGGCAATCGCACTACTCACCAGTGCCAGCCCGACCAGCCCCACCATAATTCGAAGCGCTACCCTACCATTTCTCATACAAGCCTCCGAAATTCGCGGGCGGAAATACACTTCGCCCCGTACGATCGGCAGCCATGCTAGCAACGACCTTCTCCTTCCTACACTGATAAATCTGACAGAGGTCCCCCTCCGACCGGTAACGGCAAGCGACACGCCAGCGCACCAACCCATCCGCGCTGGCAGGGCCGGGACGATTTATCGATGCCTGAATTCGCCGCCGCGGGCGGGCGCCGAGACGCTTTTCGTGAAGCTAGCTGGCCACCCTCTGTTCCCGCTGTTGCTGTCCGCGCAGTGGCACACGCACATGGATGGTCGTTCCCCCCATCGGCTTCGATTCGATCGCGATGGTTCCGTCGACCAGTCGTACCCGTTCCCGCATGCTGACCAGCCCCAGCCCGCCCTTCTTGATCACGCTTTCGGCGTCAAAGCCGGCCCCGCGATCTGCCACCTGCAAATCAAGCTGGCCGGTGGCATAGCCGAGCCTCACCTCGAAGTGCTGCACCTGGCTGTGCTTGGCCGCGTTATGAAGTGCCTCCTGCAGCACCCGGAACAGGCATAACGAGACCTCTTGCGGCACCTCCCCGGGAATCTCATCGCTCCTGAAATCAATCTCGACCCGCTGCCGCGAGGCAAATTCCCGGCAGAAACTTTTCATCGCGACACTGACGCCGAGAAGACCCAGTTGGGGAGAATGCAGTTGATGCGAGATCGATTGCACCGCTACAGAGATTTCCGCAATCCCTTGCGCCATTTCGCTAAGCCGCTGGCCGATGTCGGCAGGGTATGCTCCGAGATCGTGTCCAAGCTGGTCGACTTCCACCGCGATCAAGGCCAGTCGCTGGTTGATGTCGTCGTGCAGTTCTCTGGCGATCCGGGCACGCTCTTCTTCCTGAATCTCGACCATCTTGCGCCGGACATCAGCCAACGCCTCTTCGGCCAGCTTGCGCTCGCCGATGTCTGCCACCATGCCCACCATGCGGACGATCTCGCCCCGCTCGTCGAAGAAAGCATGCGCCGTCTTTTCCAGCCACAGAACCGAGCCATCGGAGCGCAACACCCGACAGCTGGTCTGAATGTCGGGATCCTCGGGCGTTGGCGCCCGGACGGTGTCGGCGAGCATCGCTTTATCCTCCGGATGGATGCTGGTCAGCAGATCCTTGCGTGTCAATGAGGCCCGGGCGCTCGGACCGAGCACGTTGGCAACATCGCCGGAGCGCACAATCACATCGCTCGCCGCATCCCATTCGTAGGCGTACATTTTTCCCGCCTGCGCCGCCAGCCGAAGCTGCCTTTCATTTCTTCGCAGCGCCTCTTCGGCTTGCTCGTCCCCTTCAACCACAGCGGCCAGGAACATGAACGAAGTGGCCGCCACCAGCAGGAAAAATTGCAATGCCAGAACATCGTTGACCGGTCCTCTTCCGACGAACGGGCCGTACCCGTGCACGACACCCCAAATGGAGAGAACCGCCACCACGATGGCCGAGACGCTGGTTCCGGTGATCCCAAAACGCAGTGCGGACCACAGCAGAAACGGCACCAGAGTATAAAGCAGTTCCGGATGGTGTTCGCTGGGGAACACAAAGGTGAAGTACCCCACGGTAAATAAGCCCACCAGCAGGATGGCGGCTTCAAGATAGTGGGAAACTGTCTCCCGTTTCCCGGCCAGCACCCATTGTGCTATCCCCAGAATCGCGGGCGTCACCGTCAACAGCGCCAGTCCTTCCTCAAGGACCGCGATTCTCCAAAACACCCAATAATCGCCATTGAACGCGGGCGCCGAGACAAAAGCTCCAGAAATTGGCGCAAGGAGCACCGCCACCAGAAGATACTTGGCCAGCGACTTTGTGCTGTTCAGCCGCACCACCCGTCCGAAGAAGTAGTGGATCCCCAGCACGGCGACCAGCACTTCCACCGTATCCGCCAGGATCAGGATGCCGCTGAAACGAAGGGATAGACCGAAACCCCGAACATCGTTCACCATGAATCCCGCAAATCCCGCAGCGATCAACAGCGCCCATGTCCTCCTGGGACAGAGCAGAAGAATCGCGACCAGCAGGGCGTTTCCCGGCCACAGCGGCCACAGCATTTGCGGCCGCAACATCAGTATTCCACCGACCCTGGCCGCGAGGTAACACAGGGCGAACGTGACCAGCGCAGCGGTCAAAGTCGAGACAAGCGAGTCCAGCCTGATGGGTGATTCCGGCGCGTCAATGCGGCGATTGTCCATAGGGACACTGATGGAAGTGGTTATGTTTTCCCCTGCGGCAAGCCGCCGACCAAATCGGACAGCTGCTCGGTCCGTTCCCCGGTAGATCGGATTGGACAAGAAACCCGGGCAACAGCGTCGATTCCGCCGTTTCGCTCTGTCTGTCTCCAGGGCCCGGGTTCCAGGAACTCAAACCAAACGGCTTGTTCATCTAACATCGAGGTTCATCAGCCCGTCGGACGTCTGAAAACAATGCGGAAAGGGAACTGTCTTGCTGAAATTCCGAGGGGCATCTTCTCCTCCTCCAGGGAAGCGACACGCGCGCAAGTAAGTCAACAGATGACAGCTGTTTAACCATCAGCTTTAGCCCTTCACTTTAGCCGTTCACCGCCCGCTCTCCGCGACTGTAATCAGCAGCCATCCGCTGCCCCCGCCAACCAGCACATTCCGAGGTGAGGTCAGGGTGATCTCGCCGGGTGTGCTGTCTCGAGAATCTGAGATTTTCAGACCATCCAAACCATAAGTACCGCATGCCGCGCTTGAAAAGACCCAAACCGCCTGTTCCCGGTCATAGCCCGGACCACCTGGACACCCCGAAGGGGGATTCGGCGTCAGCTTGATCAGCACCGAACTTCCCTCAAGCCACGTGCCGGACACACCCTGGCGCGAGGCCACCTTGCCCCATCCGCGCCGTACCAAATCTCCGCCCACCTGCCGGGTCACCCACTGCGTGACCGGATCCCCGTCCGAGTTGGCGCTAATCGGAGATTGGGCGTCGAAGACGCTCCCCGTGGAAGCCAAAGCCAACAGGCGGGTCGTGATCGGGATCGTGCGGTCGTGATCCTCAATGCTATCGAATACCATGACGATGCTCGCGCCCGACGGTCCCGGCTTGGTCACCTTCGCGACGTGCCCGAAGATGCGTGATCGTTCGCTGACTGCTGCGCCGGAGGGCAACTCCACCTTTTGCATGACTCGGCCCTCGATCTTCTTTCCCGGCCGGTCCCTGGCCGCGTTAAGGCCCGAACTCAGCATGATCGGGATGACCGTCCCGACCTTAACCTCCCGAGCCTGGATGACTACCGCAAGTGCCAGCGCGATTGTGAACCTGACCCAAGACATCATTGACCCTGCTCCCATTGCGGCGCTGTCCCACCGATGTGGTGCCGTCCCACTGAATCGTCACGGTCATATTTTCCAGCTGAATCCGAGGATCACCCTAGAAAATTTTCCCGTTCAGCTGGGAATGAACCCTTGACGTAAGCTGCCAGCGCCTCAATCGCCCTCAGGTTATGAAAAAGTTACCGCTTCAGCCGGTGGCGAAGAAACCTCCCCTGGGAGGGTTCCATGACGAGAAATTCTTTTGCTCACTACCTGAAACCTGGCTCTTCCAGCAGCGTCAATTGCTGGCTCCGTTGACTTCCGCAAAAGCGGAGGCACGCTCACAGGTTCGGACAGCGGACTGGCCCTCACCGGGTCGGTTCCTTTTCTCGTCAGCGGGCTGAACGGCGGAGGCATGATTACGGGCGACGACTTGGGTAGCGTGGGTTTCACGACCGCAGCTTTATCCAGCGGTTCGTTCGAAACGGGCGGAATATTTGCACCGGGCGGTTCGGTAACGATCGCCGCCAACGATAGGGATAGGGATGGACTTCCCAAACCAACCGTTTTTACGAGGACGTTCTCCAGGCCGGCTACATAGACGCTCATTCCTTTTGTCCACGGAACTCACAACTATACACTGGCTCGAGACCTGTCGGGCACGCTCGAAGGTGCTTCTGTCACGGGCGCCGGTCGAAGTGACCGTCAACACCGGTACCGGTTCTTGAACCCGAAATCGTCCTCGTCAACCTCATTCCAGGTTCCCCGAACCGGCTCCATCGTCTTGGTGGGAAATCGGGCCGGCCCGAAGTTCAGCCGCCCGCCGCTTTATGCTCCCACCGCCGCGTGGTCCGACATCGGCTTCCGGTGGTACCGCAAGGCCACATTCAGGAACACACGACCCAGGAAAGTCTCGAAGCGGATCATAAGCGCTTGAGTGTGTTCGCCGGTCCTGTCGCCTTGCTCGGTGGTCAGCAGGAACGTGGATGCACTCGGCAATGAAATCCGGCTCGACCGTGGGCGAGGCCCTGGGATTTGTTTGCCTGGAAGCCGAGAGGG